>Ga0070689_100000966_pt1 | contig 17933 bp, 15 predicted proteins | sample KBSS23HmetaG_FD_64669 | JGI IMG/M metagenome (GOLD analysis project Ga0070689, IMG submission 64669) | Switchgrass rhizosphere microbial communities from Kellogg Biological Station, Michigan, USA - KBS S2-3H metaG | ecosystem: Host-associated > Plants > Roots > Rhizosphere ...
CGATTCGCGCGGTCGCCGGCAAACAACCACAACGCCCATGGATCGTGATTCACGATTTCGAAGTCGAGGAATATCGACGCGCCGTGGCGGGTTTCAGGCAACGCCATACGTTCAAAGCCTTCAACCCCGAGACGGGTGTCGTTTCTAATAGCCTCCTCCAGTTGAAGTCCCTTGATCGATCGATAAAAGCCAGATCCAAGACACTCGAAGCCGATCAAACCGGGAAATGGATCAGAACTTTAGCCACGGATTAGACGGATAAACACTGATCTTGGATGCGAAGCGTTTATCGTTTGTAATGTTTCCGCGGCTGCTATACGTCGGAGATGTACCGGTTGAGGCTTCATATCACGGTTCCGCGCTTTTGCACAGGTTGTTGTCGGACTACCCGCACGACCGTCTGACCGTTATTGAAACCGCGACCGAATCCGATCCAAATCGGCGACTTTCAGGCGTCAACTACATTTCGCATCCGATCGGAAAAGCGCGTTGGCTGAACACGAGGTATCACCCTTACGTTGTCGCGTGGTTTACACAGGCAGGCGAACGACAAGCGCCAAAGATTCTACAATCTGTGAACGGCGCCGGATTCGAAAGTGTTCTGACGGTGGCGCATGGCTTCGGCTGGTTGGCAGCAGCGGACATAGCCGGCAAACGAAAAGTGCCGCTGCACTTGATCGTTCACGACGACTGGCCGCGCATCGCCGGCGTCGCGCCGCAGTTTCGGAAGTGGCTTGATAAGCGATTCGCAAACGTTTACCGGCAAGCGCAGAGTCGGCTGTGTGTTTCGCCTGCAATGAGCCGTTCTTACGAAGACCGTTACGGCGAGCCCGCGCAAGTGATCTACCCGAGCCGTGCGGCTGACTGTCCCGACTTTGATGCGCCACCTGCTAATAACGACAAGCCGTTCACAATTGCATTTGCGGGCACGATCAACTCCGACGGTTACATCGAGGCATTGACTGAACTGCAAAACGCACTGAAGCCTGTCGGTGGGCGATTACTCATCTTCGGACCAAACCAATTTGGTCTCGACGATCCGAACACCGAGAACCGCGGCCTGGTAAGCTCGTCTCAATTACTGACACGGCTGCGCGAAGAAGCTCACGCGCTGTTCGTGCCGATGTCATTTGATGAATCGGATCGCGGCAACATGCAAATGGCATTTCCCAGCAAGCTGGCAGATTATACCGCCACCGGCCTTCCGCTTCTGATCTACGGTCCAGCTTACTGTTCAGCAGTCGTCTGGGCACGTGAGAATTCAGGCGTCGCCGAAGTAGTTGAAGATAATGCGGACCTAAGCAACGCTATCAACCGTCTCGCAAGTGATCCATCACATCGCGTCGCACTCGGCCAACGTGCCCTGACCGTCGGCCGCGAATACTTCACCCACAACCGCGCCCAACAACTCTTAATCAGCTCAATATCCGTGTAATCCGTGGTTAAAGCTCTCCTCGATCGCACCGCGCTCGCATTGTTCCGCACGGTTCCGACCCGCGCTGCGCATCATCTTTTATTCCTGGCCCAAAGCCGCCCCGATCTCTCCGATCGTTGGGGCTATCACATCCGTCCCATTCATTATTACGAACCGCTCCCGGATTTCCGCTCGATCACTACCGAGCAGATCATGCGGTGTCGCACTTATCCCGGCATCGATTTCAATTGGAACCAACAGCTCGCTCTTGTTAACGAGCTGGCGTCGTACAGCGAAGAGTTGCGCGAGGTTCAATTCGACTTCGATAACGTCTTCTTCAACGGCTTTGACGCCGCAGTTTATTATTCGCTCATTCGGCACCTAAAGCCGCAGAGAATCGTCGAGATCGGGGGCGGGTATTCAACGCAGATCGCTGACAAAGCCTTGCGTGTTAATGAAAAAGGAAAACTGACTTGTATCGAACCCTACCCTGAAGAGCGACTTAACGGCGCAAAGCTGGACATCGAACTGATTACAAAACGAGTCGAGGAGATCGATGTCGATTTCTTTTCGAGCCTTGACGCAAACGACATCCTGTTCATCGATTCGAGTCACGTCGTGAAGTTTGGCAGTGATGTCTGTTTCGAGTTTCTCGAAGTATTGCCGTGCCTGAAGCCCGGCGTCTGGATACACGTCCACGACATCTTCTTCCCGCACGACTACCCGGCGGAGTGGCTGATCGAACGTCGTCAGGCATGGAATGAGCAATACCTGCTCGAAACGTTTCTCTCCTTTAACTCACGCTTTTCGGTCCAGTTAGCAAATCACTGGTTCTGCCTCGATCACCTCGACGAGGCGGCGCGTCTCTGGCCGCGTGCTCTTTCTCCAAACTATGGCGCTTGCAGTTTTTGGATGAAGCGAGTCGCATGACGTCCCGTTCAATCTCGGCAATCATCGCGACTGTTGGCAGGCCCGAACTTTTGCGTCGATGTCTCGATAGTCTCTCAAAGCAAACAGTTCGTGTCGCGGAAGTAGTCGTGGTGCATTGCGGTGACGACGCTGAGACATTGGCAGTTACGAATGACGCTTGCTGGAATGAAATGGACGTCCGGTACTTCCATTATCCGGAGAGGAACTGTGCACAACAACGCAACTTCGCCATCGAACACGCCAAGCACGACAACCTGCTCTTAATCGACGACGATGTTGAGGTCGATCCTCTTTGGGTCGAGGAACTTTTCAAACCGATCTGGGCGGACTCGCAAGTGGGCGCGACGATGGGCAATCTCGTCAATCAATCGATCGCGACACCCACGTTCCTGTGGCGCGTTTACAGGCGAGTCATTTATGGCCCAGTCAAAGGTTTTGAACCGGGACGTTTGATAGGCGCAGCACTTCCGAACGGCTTTCCAACTAACGCTCAGAGTCCCCTGCCGTGTGAGTGGATCGGCGCCGGAGACAGCGCTGTGCGACGTGAAGCATTCGAGTCAGTGGGTGGCTTCGCGGACTTTTTTACGGGCAGTTCTCCTGGTGAAGATCTGGATCTCGGTTATCGTCTGAGTCGAAAGTGGAAGGTGTACTACGTGCCTTCCGCGCGGTGCATTCATCATCAGTCGCCCAGCGGTCGCGAAACATCCGATCAGCATCAGTATCTTTCGATGCGATCGCGTTTCGGAATTCTCACGATCACGATGGGAAAGAAACGCTACGTCGCACTGGCACATATCGGGCTCTGGGCGTTTGTGCAGTGCTTGAGTGAAATGGCGAGCCTGCGGCGTGGTGTGTTGCGGCCGGACCTGCCGCGCGCGTGGTCCGGGCGATTACGTGGATTTCTCTCGTGCGTAACGGCCACAGATTTACACGGATGAACGTGGCTGAAACTCTTGTCATCGCCGATTACCCGATCGGTTACGCGAGCGGCTTCGGCGAAACGTTATTCAACCTGTTTACAGGTTTTCCGCGTGAAAAACTCTGGAGCGCGCATCCAGGACACAACATACCGGCTGACGGAAAACAACACGCGCAATCGATAAGTCTGCTTTCGCCGTCACGCCCGCGTTGGCTGCCCAATCAACTCTCTCTTGCTTACTATCCTTTTCTCAAAGCGCAGCAGTTTCAAGCTGTGAGGCAGGCCGTTCGAGTACTTGAAGATACCGTCCAAAGAAATTCGATCAAGAACATACTGGTCATCCCGGTGAGCCCGTGGATTCTTTCGGCGGCACTCACGCTGCACAAGCTAATCCCACGACTCAATCTGGTTCTCTACGTGATGGACGACTGGCAAGGACATCACGAGTGTCACCAGCTTCCTTATTCGCGCCGGCGGCGGCGCTTGCTTTCCGAAGTGATCGATCGTGCGCACGTAAGGTTCGCAGTCTCGCGGGAGATGGCGGCGCATTATGAGGCGACGTACGGGAAGCGTTGGCAAGTGGTCCACAACGGCGTGCCAAAAGACTCGCTAACAAACGGAACGAACGGCACCGGCGCTCCCAGAAAGGTTCTCTTAGCCGGCGACGTAAACGTGTTTCGATTTGACGCCGTGATCGCATTTGCCGAAGCGATCGAACGTCACAACCGACACCGCGGACAAGAGATCGAGTTCACGGTCATGGGCGAAGTGGCTGAACAGCACCGATCCTCATTGTCAGCTTTGCAAGCCGTGAGATTGTTGAGCCGGCGATCTCATTCTGAATGTCTCGAGTCGATGAAAGCTGCGGATCTGCTCTATCTGCCGCTTGCTTTTTGCGAACGCTCTGCTCGGATTTCGCTCTACTCGTTGCCGACAAAGCTGCCGGAGTATCTTGCGACAGGCAAGAGCGTTTGCTTTCACGCGCCCAGGGACTCCGCTGTGTTTCGCGTGGCCGAGCGTTACAACCTTACGCCGCGACTCGCCACGATCGATTCGGAGGCGCTCGATACGTTTGTCGATGCGTGGGCGGAAGGGAAGCAGAACGGTGGTGACACGATCGCGAGAGCCAGGAGCGCGTTGCTGGAAGAATTCGACATTGTGCGCCTTGCCGCACGTTTCCAGGCCGCTTTTGTCTAAAACTATCTCATTCTCACCGGGCTTTAGCCCGGTGCGCCACTGTCGCATTTGCAATCGCGAAACCGATCCGTTCCTGCACATCTCGACTGATGATTTAGACGAACCGTTTTTAGATGCGACGTTGCGAAAGCAGTTACCCGCGTTGGAGCTTCGTCGTTGTTCTGAATGTGGTTGTTTGTGGGCGAACGACGCGCGGCAGGATGATCGCGTCTTAACCGAAGCTTACGAGCGCGTCGTCGATTCCTACTTCGACTCACTGGAAAACGATCCCAGGTACGTGCGGTTCTACAAATGGTTGGAGCAGTTGGTGACACGGCACGTCTCCGGCACCACGATTCTCGATGTTGGATGTGGCGACGGCGTTTTTCTGTCTACCTTGTCTGAGAAATGGTCGAAGCTGGGGCTGGAACCGAGTGCGTCGGGCGCCACCCTCGCGCGAAAGAAGAACCTCGACGTGGCCCACGCCACGATGGATTCATCACCTCAGTCGTATCAAGCAGATTTGATTTCAGCGCTCGACGTAATCGAGCACGTAATCGACCCGCATCATTTTGTTGAATCGTTCAAGCGGCATCTGCGCCCGGGCGGCGCGGTGTTACTGCTCACGGGCGATGCCGATTCCTATCCGGCGAAGATCGCCGGACCACAGTGGTCCTACCTGCGCTGGTGTGGTCACATTTCGGTGTTTTCGCGTTCAGGATTGCGCACGCTTTTGCAGTCGCACGGATTTGAGATTCTGGATTGGGTTCGCTGTGAGCATCCTTCAAGTCCAGGCACTGTTGCGTGGTGGCGCGTACATCTGCTGGAGCCTGCAAGAACGATGTTGGGCCGAAACAAGTCGTGGTATCCATTCTGGCGCGATCATCAAGCGGTGGTCGCGCGGCTGAGGTGATTGTCGTGATCTCAGCCATCGTCACCGCGTACGACAGAATCGAGCAGACACTTGCAACGCTGCGCGTGATTCAGAGTTGTACGCCGGCGCCAGACGAAATATTGGTCCATGTTGACGCGAATCAGGTCGAGTGTGAAAACGCGATTCGAACTGCGTTCCCGGACGTTCACATTATTCACAGCAACGAACAAGTTGGGCCAGGAGGCGGGCGCAACAAACTAGTCGAGGCGGCACGGTTTGAGTTTGTTGCCAGTTTTGACGACGACTCGTATCCGATCGATTCAGACTATTTCGATCGGGCCGTGAAACTGTTTCAACAGTTTCCCGACGCCTCGGTGATCTGCGCCGCTGTTTGCCATCTCGGTGAATCGATAGCACTCGATACACGCAGCGCGCAATGGACTGCTGATTTTCTAGGCGCCGCATGCATCTACCGGCGGCAGGCTTTCATCGACGCAGGTGGATACGTGCCGCTGCCGGTGGCTTACGGCATGGAAGAGGTGGACCTTGCGCTTCGCCTGCACTCGCGCGGCGGCACGATTCTGACTACGCCCTGGCTGCGTGTGTTTCATAACAATGATTTGCGACACCATGCAGCACCGGAAGTCACGGCGGGTAGCATCGCGAATCTCGCGTTGCTGGCTTACTTACGATATCCGGTGTCGCTTTGGGCGATTGGTGTGGGGCAGTGCGCGAATCGTTTGTTGTGGTTACTGCGGCACGGTCGTTATCGCGGAATTCTCAAGGGCGTGACGATGATCCCGGCGCACCTTCGAGCGCATCGTCGCTATCGCCTGCCGCTCAGCAAGCGTGCGGTGCGATCTTATTTGGCGCTCCGCCGCGCACCTGTCTCGCAGAATCTGTGAAGATTTTTTCCCGCAAAGGCGCAAAGGCGCAAACGAAAACACAAAGAAGATGCCGAAGGCTTGGCGTCTTTCTTTGCGCCTTTGCGCCTTTGCGGGAAAAATTTCTTTAACGAATTTACGCAAGATGCACACCTGGCTCTGCTGCCAACTCGGTGCGCGCGAGCATTACGCCGTCCCGCGCGCTTTGCAGCTCGAAGGCCTGCTCGGCGAATTCATCACCGATCTCTGGATCCGTCCCGGCACCTTCCTGCGTCTCGGCACAACCCGTCTGACCAGCCGGTTCCACCCGGAGCTCGCAAACGCACAAGTCATCGCGCCAAACCTTTCCGCACTCACGTTCGAATTGAAAGCTTCTATGTCACGCGAGAACGGCTGGAAGTTGATCGGCCAAAGAAATGAGTGGTTTCAACGCCAGGCAGTGTCGCAACTCGCGCGCAATCATCACAACGGCGATTACACCGTTTTTGCCTACAGTTACGCAGCCGCGGAGATCTTCAAGTTTGCGCGCGAGCGTGGGTGGCGAACGGTGCTGGGCCAAATCGATCCCGGCCCTGCGGATGATAAATGGGAACCCGCGCCAAAAGAGTATTGGGACAGCTGGCGCGTCGAATGTTCTCTTGCCGATCAGATCGTCGTGAACTCCTCGTGGTCCAGAGATGCATTGCTCAGCGAAGGCATACCTGCGGAAAAAATACGTCTCGTACCTCTCGCTTACGAGCCACAAACTGATTCGAGCTCCTTTCAACGTCACTATCCACGAGCTTTCAGTTCCGAGCGCCCGCTGCGCGTGTTGTTTCTCGGCCAGATCAACTTGCGCAAGGGAGCGGGACAATTATTGGACGCCGTCAAACTGCTCGCGCGCGAAAACGTTGAGTTCTGGTTTGTTGGTCCAATACAGATCGACATTCCAAAAGATCTGCGCGAACACCCGCAGTGCAAATGGTTCGGCATCGCGCCACGTATCGAGGTGGACAGGTATTACAGAGACGCGGACGTATTCATTCTGCCCACGTTCTCCGACGGTTTCGGGTTGACGCAGCTGGAGGCGCAAGCGTGGAAGCTTCCCGTGATCGCGACTCGATACTGCGGTGATGTAGTGCGTGACGGTTTCAACGGCGTGATTCTCGACGAGATTTCGGGACAAGCGATCGCGGACGTATTGCTCCAGTTATTGCGATCGCCTGAAACGCTCTGCGCGATGTCAATGAGATCAGGCGTAAGCGATCGATTTACTGTACGGAGGTTGGCTTCATCGCTATCGAACTTAACCGCAGATTAACAGGGATAAATGCGGATCTTTCTTTAGCATCGTCATCTGTGGCGATACTCAGCACCGCGATCGCGACAACGCTGTCGATCCTGCTTATTCCGGAAGATCCGTCGTCTGAAGGCGCGCTGTTTTATCCCGCGCTGGTGATGTCTGCTGGGCTTGCAACGGCGCCGGTTGCCGCTGCACTCCGCTATCCAAAAGCACTGCTGCGAGGAGAGTCGCTGCTTTCGCTGGCGCCGATCTACTGGCTGCTGCTCGACTTGTTGCAGGGCGTTTACGGCCTGCAGGACGTCACCGCGGACCAGGTGCGACAGGCATTTCTTGCCATCGGAATCTTTGTCGTGATGATGTGGTTGGGATCGATCCGGCGGCCCTGGCGAATTCCGCAGGTGGTAATAAGCTCGGTCTCGCAGGAATTTTCAATCAACACTTACTTCGCTCTCGCGGTCGCATGTTTCCTGCTCGGCATGTTGAACTATGCCGTGCCCTGTAACTTCAACGTGTTTGAGATGGTCCAATACCTGGGCCAGGAACGTTGGGCCGCGCCGTGGGGGCGCGGGCAGCTCGGTGGTTGGGATGCGTTTCTCGATCACCTGCAATACTTTGGCTACCTACTGCCCGTGCTGACGGTAGTAATGGTGCGGCGAGCGGGTGTGCGAAACGCGCGCACGATCATTTGTATCGCGATGTCGATCGTGATCGCGCTGTTCCTGGCGCAGAGTGGCAGCCGGCGTGTAGTCGGTGTTGTTGGCGGCATGGCGCTGATTCTCTGGGTGTTGGACCAGCGACGTTTGCGCATCAAGCACCTGCTCACCAGCGTGGTTGCAATCGTGGCTCTGCTCGTAACGCTGCAGTTCATGCTCGAGTATCGCAGCGTCGGCTTGAGTGTCCTCGTGGGCCAGGGCGAGATACGCAGCGGTCGTTCTGAGAAGAGGCAAATTCTCGAAGAACAGCACCTGCGTGTTGACGACAACTTCTATCGCCTGTGCCAGATCATTCAGCTCATTCCGGAGTCGTATCCGTTTGTTTACCACAAGTATCTGGTTTACGTGATTGTGCGACCGGTGCCGCGCGTCTTCTGGCCGGGTAAACCGGTGGATGCCGGGTTTGACTTGCCGACGGCGCTGGGTGTCGAGGGCGTTTCGTACTCGTATTCGGTAATCGGCGAGCTTTACATGTCGCTGGGTTTCATCGGCATCGCGTTGGGTGGTTGGTTTTATGGTCGTGTCGCGTCGATGGCGAGCGGTCTGCTCGCGCGCTGCACGACGCAGGGCGCGCTCGTGATCTACAGCATCGTGGTGATGGCGCTGTTTTCGGGCATGCGCTCGATTCTGGAGCTGATACTCGTTAGTTACGTGGTGCTTGCATGGGTGGGGTTGTCGCACCTGTTTATCAGACTGCGACACGCGAAGGTGAAGTGAAGGTTTTTGTACTGACAGACTGTCCTTCACCTTACCAGGTGGAGCTGTTCAATGAGATCGAAGCGAAGGGCCAGTGTGCGTTAGAGGTTGGTTACCTGCGTAGTCGCGACCCTGGCAGACGTTGGCGGGCGTCTGAGATCCGTCATGCGGCGGTCGAGTTGGAGGATGGTGGGTTCTTGCGGGCGCGTGAGTCTGCTCGTCGTGCTGACCTCGTGGTGTTCAACTACTACCGGCATGCGAATGCTGAGCGGTTGGTTGAGGAGCGAAAAGGACCGTGGTGTTTCTGGGGTGAGCGTCCGGGATTTCACCAACACGCGTGGGCTGGGAGACTCTTGCGCAAGTGGAAGCTTTCGAAACTGCATGCGACGCCGGCGCCGATCTGGGGGATCGGGAAGTTTGCGGTTGATGAATACCGGAGAGAGTTTGGTTCGCAACGCGCTTATTTCAACTTGCCGTACTTTTCGGATTTAGAGCGCTTCAAGACGGCAGGACGTGAAGAGAAGAGTGAGCGCGTGTTTTTGTTTTCGGGATCGCTGATCGCGCGCAAGGGTGTGGATCTGCTGCTGGTGGCTTTTGCGCGACTGGCGCGGGAGTTTCCGAATGTCCGGCTCAGGATCGTCGGAGATGGAGAACTTCGGACAGTGAGCGAGCGTGTGGATTTTGTGGGATTCAGAGACTGGCATGAGTTGCCGCGAGAATATGCGGCTGCGGATGTGTTGTGTGTGCCTTCGCGTTATGACGGGTGGGGATTGGTTGTGCCGGAAGGGTTGGCGGCAGGGTTGCCGGTGATTGCGACTGATCGGATGGGTGCGGCGCTCGAGTTTGTTGAGACGGGTCGCAATGGATGGTTGATTCCGGTTGGTGATGAGGAGGCGCTGCTGGGTGCGATGCGCGAGGCGGCGGTGATGCCGTTGAATGAGTTGCGTGAGGGGGCGTTAGAGAGTGTGAGTGGGCACACGCTGGGGAATGGGGCGGCTCGATTCTTCGAATGCGCGCAGGCGGCAGTCGAAAGCTGGACCACGGATTAACACGGATTGAGAACGGATTGAATGTGTAGTATCGCGGGCATTTTTGGAGGTTCGGCGGATGCGGTTGTGCGGATGAATCGCGCGCAAAGACACCGTGGGCCGGATGATGAGGGTGTCGCAGATCTGGGGCGAGTTGTGCTTGGGAATACCAGGCTTGCGATCATTGATACTTCTGTCGCGGGTCATCAGCCGATGCAGGATCCGGAGACAGGGAACTGGATTACGTATAACGGCGAGACTTACAACTTCAAAGAACTGCGCAATGAGATTGGCGGTGAGTGGGTCTCAAATAGTGATACGGAAGTTGTGCTTCGTGGTTATGGTAAGTGGGGGGTGGATGTTTTTCAGAAGATGCGAGGGATGTTTGCACTCGCGCTCTGGGACAATCAGAAACAGCAGTTGTTGCTGGCGCGTGATCCTTTGGGTATCAAGCCGCTTTATTACTACTCCACCAAAGACCAGTTCGTTTTTGCTTCAGAGCTGCGCGCGCTGTTGGCAAGTGGGTTAGTGCCGCGCCGCGTTGACTCTGCCGGTGTTGATTCGTATCTCGCTAATGGCTCGGTGGCTGCACCGCTCACGATTGTTGAAGGCATTAAACAACTGTTGCCCGGGCATTATTTGGAGGTCTCGGAAAATGACAGGCGCGAGGTTGAGTTTGCGGTTCCGGAGCGCGGAGCCGTCACGGGTAAGAGAAAAGATGCGGTGGCGCGGCTGCGTGCCGAGCTGGAGGAATCAGTTCGACTACATCTCGTTAGCGACGTGCCGCTCGGCGTCTTCCTTTCGGGCGGAATGGACTCGAGCGCGCTGGTTGCGCTGATGAGTCGTTATCAAACTCCGCAGACGTTCAGCGTAGTTTTTGACGAGCCGGCGTTCAACGAAGCGCCATTCTCTCGCGGAGTCGCCGAAAGATTTGGAACTACGCACCACGAGATTCGACTTACTGAAAATCAGTTGATCGAGATGCTGCCCGAAGCGATTGCCGCGATCGATCAGCCGACGATGGATGGCATCAACACCTTCGTTGTTTCGAAGGCGGTAAAGAATGCAGGGATCACCGTTGCGCTGTCCGGACTCGGCGGCGACGAATTATTTGCCGGCTATCCGAGCTTTAGACGAGCTGTCAGACTTGCGTCGATGCCGCAGGCCTCGAAGAGAGTCTTACGTGCTGTCTCCGGTGTGGGGAAGCTCGCTGTGAATGGCTCCGTCCAGCGCCAGAAATTCTGGCAACTAGCAAACAGCGAGGGCACGGCGGCAGACATCTATCGCATCTCCCGCCAACTCTTTTCCACCGACACCGCAACGCGAATAACCGGCCGCGAGAGTAACTGTAGGGGCGGCCCTCCGTGGCCGCCCCAGTCCACAGACATCGTAAACACCATCTCCGAACTCGAGCTGAACGGCTACATGACCAACACGCTGCTGCGCGATACAGACGCGATGAGCATGGCCCACTCGCTTGAAGTTCGTGTTCCATTTGTCGATGTGAAGGTTGTCGATTACGTACTCTCTCTTCCCGGTGATTGGAAACTGCGCAACGGATACCCAAAACCTTTGCTCGCCGATGCTCTTAGCGATCTGCTGCCGCGAGATTTTATGGCGCGGCCAAAGAAGGGTTTCACACTGCCATTCGAGAAGTGGCTACAGCAAAACTTGCGACACGAGGTCTCTTCAGTGCTGGAAGATACTGGCCCCATTTTGAATTCCGGAGCAGTACGAAAGATCTGGCGTGATTTTCTTCAGAAGCCACGCGCGGTTGGTTGGTCGCGGCCGTGGTCGCTTTACGTGCTCGCGAAGTGGTGCGAGATCAACGACGTCACTGCTGCATGAGAGTCCTGCACGTCATTCCTTCTGTTTCGGAGCGTTCCGGCGGACCGGCAACCGCGATCATCCCGATGTGTCGTGCGTTGATGCGCGAGGGTGTCGAAGTTTTCCTTGTCACGACCGATGCCGGATTGCCTGAAAAGCGCAACGGCGATACTTTCGAGTACAAGGGCGTGCCGGCCAGGCTCTTTCCTTCGCAGTTAGGTGAATCGTTCAAGTATTCGCGACCAATGGCCTCCTGGCTCACCACAAACATAAGAAACTTCGATCTGGCCCACATCCACGCGGTCTTCAACCACTCGTCCGTGGCCGCAGCTCGTGCTTGCCGTGATGCCGGCGTTCCCTACGTCATCAGGCCGCTCGGCACGCTCGATCCGTGGAGCATGACGCAGAAGTCTCTGCGCAAGCGACTCTTTTGGCAGGTCTCAGGCAAGGCAATGTTGCAGCGAGCAGCTTTTGTGCATTACACCAGCGAAGCAGAGAAGCTCTCTACTGAAGGGCGAATGGGACTGAATCACGGCAAGGTGATCGCGCTCGGTATTGAAACCTCAACTGCAACCAACAACCTCGCGGATCATTTTCCGGAGCTCGCGCGTGATCCGTATGTGCTGGTACTTTCGCGTCTGCATCCGAAGAAGGGTCTGGATGTTTTGATCGATGCTTTCCAGTCGCTCGAAACGCAGCATTGGCGTTTGGTGATCGCTGGTGATGGGCCGCGTGAGTATGTGTCGAAACTCAAGAGTAAGGTTAAAGGAGACAGAATACTCTTCACCGGCTGGCTGGAAGGCGAGCGGAAAGAGGCTGTGCTCGGTGGTGCGTCGTTACTGGTGCTGCCTTCGCATCAGGAGAACTTCGGGCTGTGCGTGATGGAAGCCTTGGCGCATTCCGTGCCGGTGCTGGTGAGTCCGAACGTGAATCTCGCCACGGAGATAGCAGCACATAATGCGGGCTGGATCGCGACGATTGATAAAGATGCACTCGCGGCAAAGCTTGCTGAAGCCCTGCGCGACAAAGCAGAACTCTCGAGACGAGGCCGCGCAGGCCGACAACTCTCGCAGAAATATTCATGGGAAAACGCCGCCAGAGATTTGGTTACGTTTTATAGAGTAGTCTTAACCACCAAGGCACAAAGACACTAAATTAATTTGTGTCTTCGTGCCTTGGTGGTTAATTTTTCATCGTGCTCGATCAGATCACACCATTGATACTCACTTACAACGAGGCGCCGAATATAGCGCGCTCGCTGGCGGGATTGAGTTGGGCCAAAGAGATCGTTGTGGTCGATAGTTTTAGCGACGACGAGACGGTGGAGATCGCACGTTCGGTTCCGCAGGTGCGAGTCGTGCAGCGAGCTTTTGATTGTCATCGCAATCAGTGGGAGTTTGGGCTTAAGGGGACTGCCATCTCGACGCCCTGGGTGCTTGCGCTCGATGCCGATTACGTGGTTACGAATGAACTCGTCGCGGAACTCGAGAAGCTTCAGCCTGATCCTGACATTGCCGGGTATCGCGCGAACTTTATTTATTGCATCAACGGAAAAAGACTTCGCAGCGGCATCTACCCGCCGGTCACCGTTCTCTACCGGCGCGATGCGGCTTCCTACATTCAGGACGGGCACACGCAGCGAGTCGCGGTTGAAGGAACAATCGAAGATCTGCAAGCGCCGTTGCTGCACGACGATCGCAAGTCGCTGCGGCGTTGGTTCAACTCACAGAAGCACTACACCGAGCTGGAAGCACAGAAACTTCGGGCGGCGGACTGGCTCGAGCTGAGCCGGGCGGATCGATTGAGACGCCGGCGCGTTGTAGTGCCGCCCGCGATGCTGGTGTATTGCCTGATTGTTCGCGGCGGGATCTTTGATGGCTGGCAGGGGTTTTACTACGCGTTCCAGAGGACCGTGGCAGAGTTGATGCTGGCGGTTAATTTAGGCCGCAGATTTACGCGGATAAATGCGGATGTATATTCTCGGTATTAACGCGTATCACGGCGACGCAGCCGCGGCGATTGTGTGCGATGGGAAATTGATCGCTGCCGCGGAAGAGGAGCGCTTCAACCGGTTCAAGCACGCCGCAGGATTTCCGGAGCAATCGATTCGATACTGTTTGCAAGCCGCTGGCATCGGTGTTGAAGACCTTGATCACATTGGTATCTCGCGCGATCCGTCGGCGCACCTGCACAAGAAGATTTTGTTTGCGGCAACGAGGATCACGAAGTTAGCAACTCATCAGATCAAGGATCGAATCGGGAACGCGGCTAAAGTACGTGACGTGAAGGATGAACTGGCGCGCGTGTTTGGCGTTTCGAAGAAACAACTGCGCGCGCGCTTTCATAACGTCGAGCATCATCGCGCACATCTCGCCAGTTGCTTCTTTGTCTCACCATTCAATCACGCCGCACTGTTATCGATCGACGGCTTTGGCGATTTCATCTCGACGATGTGGGCGCTCGGCGAGGGGAACTCGATCGACGTTCTGGGCCAGGTCGAGTATCCGCACTCGACCGGCATCGTTTACACCGCAACCACACAGTTTCTCGGCTTCCCGCATTACGGCGATGAAGGGAAAGTTATGGGCCTGGCGCCGTACGGCCAGCCACGGTTCATCAAAGAGTTTCGCGAAATCATTCGCACCGAAGAGAACGGGCAGTTTCGTTTGAATCTCGACTACTTTCGTCATCACGCTGAAGGTGTCGAGATGACATGGGACGAGGGCTCGCCGGTGATCGGCCGCGTCTACTCAGATGAGTTTGCACATCTCTTTGGACCGCCGCGCGCGCCCGGTGCCGCGCTTTCGGATCGCGAGCGTGATATCGCGGCCAGCCTGCAATTGCGTCTCGAAGAAGTCGGCTTCCATATCCTGAATCACTTGCACGATAAAACAAGACTTATTGACCTCGGTCTCGCCGGCGGGGTGGCGTACAACTCGGTGATGAACGGAAAGATACTGCTGAACACGCCCTTCAAGCGCGTCTTCGTTCAACCTGCGGCGGGCGACAGTGGAACGGCGCTCGGCGTTTGTTACCAGATCTACAATGGCATTCTGAAATCCGAACGCGGCGAGGTGATGACAGGCGCTTACACTGGTCCACAATTCACCAACGAAGAAATCAAAAACTCGTTGTCCGAAAGTGAGTTACTTTTTGAATATTATTCGGACGAAGCGTTGACGAAGCGCGCGGCACAGGACATCGCAGCGGGTTTAGTCGTAGGATGGTTTCAGGGACGCATGGAGTTTGGCCCACGCGCGCTCGGGAACCGCTCGATCGTCGTCGATCCGCGGCGCGCCGAGATGAAAGACATTCTGAACGATCGGATCAAGAAGCGTGAGCCGTTCCGACCGTTTGCGCCGTCGATACTTGAAGAGCGCGTCGGCGATTATTTCGAGCAGACGCATCCGGCGCCGGCGATGTTGATGGTCTACCAGATCAAGCCGGAGCGTCGCGGCGAGATTCCGGCGGTGACGCACGTTGATGGTTCGGGGCGCTTGCAAACAGTCTCGCGCGCGGTGAACGAGCGCTATTATCAGTTGATCGTAGACTTTGCGGCGTTGACGGGCGTGCCGGTGCTTCTGAATACTTCGTTCAACGAGAACGAGCCGATCGTTTGCACGCCGCAGCACGCGATCGAGTGTTTCAAAAAGACGAAGATGGACGTGCTTTATTTGGAGAATTATGCGATACGACGAGAATAGGTCTTATAGGACCTATAGGCCCTATTAACTCGGGAGATTTAAGGAATGAGAATTCTAGTCACGGGTGGCGCGGGGTTCATTGGGTCGCATCTTTGTGAGCGGCTCGTCAGCGAGGGAAACGAAGTGCTCTGCCTCGACAACTTCTTCACCGGCAGGCGCGAGAACATCTTTCACCTGCTCGATAATCCACGCTTCGAGCTGCTGCGCCACGACGTCACCGAGCCGATACTTCTCGAGGTGGACCAGATCTATAACCTCGCATGCCCGGCGTCTCCCGTTCATTACCAGTACAATCCGGTGAAGACGGTCAAGACGAGCGTGATGGGCGCGATCAACATGCTCGGTCTGGCCAAACGCGTGCGCGCCCGCATACTGCAAGCCTCGACTTCTGAAGTGTATGGCGACCCGCTGGTCCATCCACAGACCGAAGACTACTGGGGCAACGTCAATCCCATCGGGCTGCGTTCCTGCTACGATGAAGGTAAACGTCTCGCCGAAACGTTGATGACCGACTATCACCGCCAGAACAAAGTCGACATTCGCATCGCGCGCATCTTCAATACGTATGGTCCAAGGATGCTCGAGAACGATGGACGCGTGGTCTCAAACTTCATCGTGCAGGCGTTGCGTGGCCAGCCGTTGACGCTCTACGGTGAGGGCCAACAAACGCGCTCGTTTTGTTATGTGGATGATCTGCTTGAAGGTCTGATTCGTTTGATGAACACGGAGAATCTTCACGAGCCGGTGAATCTCGGCAATCCCGGCGAGTTCACGATCAGGCAATTGGCGGAAGAAGTGATCAAGACTTGCGAGTCGAAGTCGAGCTTCACTTACATGCCGTTGCCCGCGGACGATCCGCGCCAGCGCAAACCCGACATCACCAAAGCGCAAACTCTACTTGGCTGGAACCCGACGATACCGCTGCGTGAAGGCCTTAAAAAAACTGTTGAAGATTTTAAGACCAGGGTGCAACTGTAGGGGTGGCCCTCCGTGGCCACCCCAGCGGGCGCATTCAACACTGGGGCGGCCACGGAGGGCCGCCCCTACAGTTGCACCCGAAGTTGTGATTTTCGTTTGAAAATCCTGCTGCTGAATCAGTGCTTTTACCCTGATGTGGTCTCCACGGCACAACACCTCACCGATCTCGCCACTGAACTCACGTCGCGTGGACATGATGTAACGGTTGTCACGAGCGATCGTGGTTACGACGATCCGGCGGTGCGCTTCCCGCGACGCGAGCGTTGGAATGGGATCGAGATCATTCGTATTCTTTCGGTTTCGTTTGGCAAGAACGGCAGGTGGCGTCGTGCTTTTAATTTTGGAAGTTTCCTGCTGATGTGCTCGCTGCGTCTGCTTGTGCTGGGACACTTCGATCTGATCGTCGCGCTTACTTCACCACCGCTAATCTCATTTCTGGCCGCGCTCTTCGTGAGACTCAAGGGCGGGAGTCTCTGTTTCTGGGTGATGGATCTCAATCCGGACGAGGCGATTGCCGCCGGATGGCTCGACGAACGATCCGCCACGGCCGGCCTGCTTCAGCGAATGCTGCGTTATAGCTTCAAGGTGGCAGACAGAACGATTGTGCTGGATCGCTTCATGAAAGAACGTGTCATAGCTAAGCACGTCGATCCGGCGCGTATAGCAATCCTTCCGCCGTGGTCGCATGACGACCAGGTCGGCTATTCGCAAGCGGGAAGGGAAGCGTTTCGTCTAAAGCACGATCTGTCAGACAAGTTTGTGGTTATGTATTCCGGTAATCACAGTCCTTGTCACCCGCTCGACACGCTGCTCGACGCAGCACGTGCTCTTAGGACGCAAACCGAAATCGTATTTTGCTTTGCCGGCGGCGGGAGCGAGCAGGTGAAAGTGCGTGAGTCCGGGTTGAGTAATGTGAAGTGTTTACCTTACCAGCCACTCAACGAGCTTTCCGGTTCTTTGTCCGCCGCTGATCTGCACGTCGTCGTCATGGGAGAAAAATTCGTGGGCATTGTTCACCCGTGCAAGGTCTACAACATTCTGTCTGTGGGCGCGCCGGTTTTGTATATCGGTCCCGGGCCGAGTCACGTCACCGACATCGCCTCGCAGCAGCAGGGCAAATTCTTTCTCACGCGTCATGGCGACACGGAAGGTGTCGTCGCGGCAATTCTGGAAGCAACGCAGTGCCGTGAGCGACAACCGCGCACACCATTCGCAAAACAACATCTATTGCCGCAACTGATCGAAGTCATTGAAGCCGGAAACGATCTACAGGATTTTTCATTGCAAGCTTTGCCTCATAGCTCCGGGGGAAATCAACTTTGAAAACCTACTTCGCACTCTTCTCAATCGCGACCATTGCATCTCTGATAACGACGCCACTCATTCGTCGCCTCTGCGAACGGTACAAACTGCTCGACGTGCCGAGCGACGGCAGGCGCATACACCGCAAGGCCGTGCCGCGCCTCGGCGGACTGGCGCTTTACATATCGTGCCTGTCTGCACTCTCG
>Ga0070689_100000970_pt1 | contig 17916 bp, 17 predicted proteins | sample KBSS23HmetaG_FD_64669 | JGI IMG/M metagenome (GOLD analysis project Ga0070689, IMG submission 64669) | Switchgrass rhizosphere microbial communities from Kellogg Biological Station, Michigan, USA - KBS S2-3H metaG | ecosystem: Host-associated > Plants > Roots > Rhizosphere ...
CGCGTCGAATCGCGTTGTTCGAGATGCGTGTACAAGTTGCCCTCTTTAACACTTTACGGTCGGCGCCCCGCTCTTTCAGAAAAGGGGCGACGACTTCCGACGTGGCGCGCGAGCGCCTAAATAGTACCGTGGCGCAGCGGGTTGTAATACATGCGCCCCTTCTTCATGCGGCGGATCGCGCCCACCAGCTCGTCATAGTCGGCCTGGTTCTGCACCGGGTCGATGTTGGATGCGTTCACGATCAGCAGCGGCGCCCGTTCATAGGCATGGAAGAAGCGCGCATAGGCGTCATTGAGCCGGGAAAGGTAGGCCGCGTCGATACCACTTTCGTATGAGATGCCGCGCTTGGCGATGCGCGCCAGCAGGGTTTCCACCGGGGCCTGCAGGTACAACACCAGGTCCGGGCGCGGCGGATCCACCTCGAGCCGCGAGGCCACCTGGTCGTACAGCGCCATCTCGGCCGGATCCAGCGTCAGGCCGGCGAACAGCCGGTCCTTCTCGAATAGATAGTCCGCGACCCGGCGCGGCGCGAACAGGTCCTGCTGCTTCAGGCTGCCGAGCTGCTGTGCGCGCTGGAACAGGAAGAACAGCTGCGCCGGCAGCGCGCCGGACTTCGGGTTCTTGTAGAAGCGTTCGAGGAACGGGTTCTGCGCATCCTGCTCGAGCACCATTTCGGCATCGAGCGTGGTGGCCAGGCGTTTCGCAAGGCTGGTCTTGCCCACGCCGATGGGGCCCTCGACCACGATGTAGCGCTGCGCCGGCAACTCCGGGGCGACGCTGCGCGGCAGCTCGTCGCTGGCGATGGCCGGGGCGGGCGTGGCGCCCGGCGCATTGTTCGCGTCGCCGTCCTGTCCGCTCAAAGCTGCTCCATGCCGCGATTCGCGACGCGCGCACGCAGCGCGGCGACGCGCCCGAGGCCCGGGACCTCGAGATCCGGCGCGATGTCCGCGAGTGGATAGAGCACGAAATCGCGCTCGGCGATGCCGGGGTGCGGCAGCGTCAGCGTCTCCGTGACTCGCGTCTCGCCACCGTGCACCAGCAGGTCGAGATCGATGCGCCGCGCCGCCCAGCGCTCGCGCGACGGCGCGCGTCCGAGCTCGCGTTCCACGCGGCGCAACTCGGCGAGCAATTCCTCCGGCGTCAGTTGGGTCAGGAGACCGGCCACGGCATTCACGAACGGCGGCTGCGTATCCCCCGTCGTCAGCGGCACCGTGCGATACAGCGGTGACCGCAGCACCAGGCTCGAGCGCGGCAGCAGCGCGAGCGCCGCGAGCGCGCGCAACACCTGTTCGCGCGGACCATCGAGATTGCTGCCGAGCCCGACGTAGGCCGGCTGCCAGGCGGGCAGCGTCGCCATACCGGCGAGCGCGGCGTTCATGTGGCCGCGGGTGCGCGGCCCCGCCCGCGGCGACGGCGCCGGCGAGGCCGGCGCTGACCGCCGCCCTCGCCCGCCGGGCGCTCGCGCGCGCCGAGCGCGTCGGCCATGCGATCGCGATCCGTCTGCGACACTTCCTGGACTTTCGTCCACCACGAGGCGATCGCGGGATCGGCCAGTCCCATGTCGGCGCGCAGCAGCAGCAGGTCGAAGCCGGCGCGAAAACGCGGCTGCTCCAGCATGCGCAACGCGCGCCGCCCGCGCGGCTGCTCGAGGCGCGGCTGGGCGGCGAACATCTCCCTCACACCCAGCGAGAATCGTTTCGGAATACTGATGCGCCCCTGTGCGCCGCGCGCCGCACGGTCGACCGCATCGACAATCGTGCCGATGTCGTGCCACTTCTCCTGCGGCTGCTTTTCGATGATGTCGGCGATCGGCCCGTAGAGCAGCAGCGCGAACAGGAAGGTCGGGGTCACCGGCTTGCCCTGCTGCACGCGCTGATCGGTGTTCGCGAGACCCCGCTTCAGCAGGCGCGCCACGGCGCCGTCCGGATGGCGCGCGAGGTAGCTGTCTACCGTCGGCATGAGTTCGGCGAACAGCCCGCGGGCACGCAGCACCTCGAGACTGCGCTCGCCGTGCCCGGTCAGGAACAGCTTGAGCGTTTCGTCGAACAGCCGCGCCGGCGGCACACTGGCCAGCAGCTCGCGCAGCTGCGGAATGGCGCTGCCGGTTTCACCGTCGAGCGTGAAGCCGAGCTTGGCCTCGAAGCGCGCGGCACGCAGCATGCGCACCGGGTCTTCGCGGTAACGCGTCACCGGGTCGCCGATCAGTTTGAGCCGGCGCGCGGCGATGTCTTCCACGCCGCCGGTGTAGTCCCAGATCGAGAAGTCGGCGATGTTGTAGTAGAGCGAGTTGGCGGTGAAATCGCGGCGCCAGACGTCGTCGTCGATGTTGCCGTAGGCGTTGTCGCGCAGGATGCGGCCATGTTCGTCGGTGACGCGGTCCTCGTCGTCTTCGTCGCCCGCGCCGGCGTGACGCGAGCGATCGCGCAGCGGCAGCGGCCGACTGCCGTGGAAACCGGTCTGGTGCGGCCCGGCCTCGGCGAGCACCGTGCTCTCGTCGGTCTCGCTCTCGTCGTCCTCGTCTTCCTCGAGATCGTCGAGTTCTTCGTCGAAGTCTTCCGGCTCGTCATCGTCGTCGAGATCCGCCACCGGGATTTCGGGCATCTCGTCGGGCGTGCTCATCGCGCGGAAGGTCGCCACCTCGATGATGTCGCGCCCGAAGAACACGTGCGCCAGGCGGAAGCGCCGGCCGATGAGCCGGCAGTTGCGGAAGGTGCGTTTGACCTCCTCGGGCAACGCACTCGTGGCGATGTCGAAATCCTTGGGGGTAATCCCGAGCAGCAGGTCGCGCACGCATCCGCCGACCAGGAAGGCCTCGTAACCGGCCTCGCGCAGGCGGTACAGCACCCGCAGCGCATTGGGAGAGATCGCGGAACGCGATATGGAATGTTCGGCACGGGGAATGATGCGTGCGGCGGGCCGGGAGCCCGATTCGGCTTCGTTCAAGAGTTCAAAGTTCCGCTTGGCAGACGAAAAGCGGCGCATATACTACCGCGCTCGATTCTGGACCCCGCCTATTCCGACGCTCCCTTCGTCTAGAGGCCCAGGACATGGCCCTCTCAAGGCCGTAACACCGGTTCGAATCCGGTAGGGAGCGCCATCTCTTTCAAGGGCTTACATGCGCCTTACCATCCCGGGTCTTGCCGCCTGTTTCGCACTGCTGTTGGGCGCGCCAGCCGCGCAGCCGCACCCCGGCGGCACCGATGCCAACGGTTGTCACTACGATCGCTCCAAGGTCAAGTGGCAGGACACCTATCACTGCCCCGACACCCGGAAGCCCCCGAACCCGGACGTGAACGCGCCGGTCAAGAAGTCGCGCGAGAACATCTGCCACGACGCCGGCTCGCCTAGCTACTCGCAGCTGAAGTATTTCGTCGCCTACCAGACGATGCAGCAGTGCACCGCGAGCGGCGGGCACAAGTACAAGAGCTGAGCGGCCACGGATCTTGGAAGCCTTTCTCGTTTCGACGGGCGTGGTGGCGCTCGCCGAAATCGGCGACAAGACACAGTTGTTGGCCCTGCTGCTCACCGCGCGGTTTCGCGCGCCGTGGCCGATAGCGCTCGGCATCCTGGTGGCGACCGTCGCCAACCACGCGCTGGCCAGCGCCGTCGGCGTGTGGCTGGTGGGACTCATCGGTCCGGTGGCCCTGCGCTGGATCCTCGGCATCTCGTTCCTGGCGATGGCGGCCTGGACGCTGATCCCCGATGACGCGCCGGATGAAAACAGTACGCGCCCCCGCTACGGCGTGTTCCTCACCACGGTCATTGCCTTCTTCCTGGTCGAGATGGGCGACAAGACCCAGATCGCCACCGTCGCGCTCGCGGCGCAGTTCAATTCGCTCATCTTCGTGGTGCTGGGCACTACCGTGGGCATGCTGCTGGCCAACGTGCCGGTGGTATTCGCGGGCGACGTGTTGATGCGTTACGTGCCGCTCAAGGTGGTGCGCCTGATTGCCGCGCTGTCGTTCGCGGCGCTGGGCATTTACGTACTGGTCTTCGCCCAGCCGGGCTAGATAGGATTCCCGGGTTCAGACCTCGAGCAGCATCGAAGGTTTGCCGGCACGACGCCGGGTCATCGCCAGGAAGCGCCGCCCGTTCACCACCGCGCGCACGTGCTCGCACACGGCGACCAGGCCGCGCTCGTCGAAGGCATTCACGATGAAACGGTGCAGACGGCCGTCGACGGCGTGTTCGCTCACCGCCACGCGAACCGTGCCCTGCGCGCCGCTGCGGAAGTCGACGTGGCGCAGTTTCAATTCCACCGCCACCGACGATTCTCCCGTTCTGAGCCGCGGCCGCATGAGCCGGGCCGCGGCGAGCTCCATGAGCTCGCAAAGACGCGATGAGGCAAGAACCGCCGGTGCTGCGGCGGGGGGAGCGTCGCGCAGTGCAGCGGTCTTGCCCATCGAACTCATTGTCTTACGTCCTCCTCATTCGCTCTTTGATGTGAACCAGCTTAGGCACCACCAAGCGACAAGTCGTTTGGGAACGGTCTGGTTTCGGTCGGGTCTGGCGCGCGAACTGTAGGCGCGGCCCTACTCCGCGCACCCCGGCCGCCGACAGTGCGCAGGCGCGCCAGGCGCGAGAATCGCCGCACCGCATGAGTTCATTCGTTTCGCGCGGCGCCGTGCTCGCCAGCGCGCGCCTGCTCAACCAGGCCCTGGCGCTCCTGAGTCCACTGCTCCTGGTGCGCCTGCTGGATATCGTCGACTACGGCCGCTACCGCCAGTTCATGGCGCTCGCCATCCTGATCACGTCGCTCGGCGGATTCGCGCTGGCGGCGAACCTCACCTACCTCCTCGCCCGCTCCCCCGAACGCGCCGCCGCCGACGTCACCAAGACCTGCGCGCTCATGTTCGTGGTCGCGCTGGTCAGCGCACTCGTCGTGGTGCTGGGCCGCCATTGGCTCGTGCCCGCGGAGATCGCCGACAGCTGGCGGCTGCTGGCGTTGTACGTGTTCATGTTCCTGAACCTCGAAGTGGTGGTGCCGTACTGGCTGGCGCAACGACGCTCGGTCGAGGTCATGCAGTACACGCTGCTCGTGACCGCCTGGCGGCTGGCCACGTTGCTCGGCGCCGCCCTCTACTTCCACGAGTTGGAAATGATCTTCGTGGTCATCGTGTGCGCCGAGACGCTGAAGAACCTGGCTATCTACCTGTGGCTGCGCCGGCGCGGCCTGCTGGTGTTCCGCTGGCAACACGAGGTGATGCGGGAACACGTGCGCCTGGTCGCGCCGCTCGGCCTGGGTTCGATACTCAACAAGGCCAACGATTTCGGCCGCGTCGTGGTCGGCTCCGTCATGGGCCCGGTGCCGCTGGCCCTCTACACCACCGCCGCCTACCAGGTGCCGCTGGTCAATATCGTGCAGACCTCGCTGTCCGACGTGATCTTTCCCGACATGGTGCAACGTGCGCGGCGCAACCCGGCGGAAGGACTGCTCCTGTGGAAACGCGCGCAGATGATGGTGGCCGCGGTGATCATTCCCGCCTGGCTGCTGCTCAGCTACTTCGCCGAACCCCTGATCCGCATCCTGTTCACTGCCCAGTACGTTTCCGCGGCACCTTACTTCCAGGTGTTCATGCTGATGATGGTACGGCAGTGTTTCCAGTTCTCCACGCTGTTGCGCGCGGTCGAGGACAACGCCTCGTTCGCCACTTCCAATGCAGTGGCGCTGGCGATCAACGCGGCGCTCACGATCGCGCTCATGCCGCATTACGGATTGTGGGGTCCGACGCTCGGCCTCGTCGTCGGCCAGTACTGGACCGGCTGGTATCTCGCGCGCAGGGTCATGACCCGCTATCACGTGCCGCTCGCGGAGATCTACCAGTGGCGCAAATTCTTCATGTCGCTGCTCGCATCGGTGGTGGCACTCGCCGGCCTGCACGTCACGCTCGACTGGCTGCGCGACATCCCGGGCGGCGTCGCCGTGTCGCTCGCCGTCTTCGCCGCTATCTACGTCGCCGCCGCGCGGTTCATCCTGCGCGAGGAATACGGCTACGTGCTGCGCGCCTTCACGCGGCGGCGCGCGGCCACCTGAACCGTGCGTACCGTACTCATCATCTCGTACTGGTTCGCGCCGAGCCCGGCGGTCGGCGCCAAGCGCTTCAGCTTCCTGGCACGCGAATTCGCGCGCATGGGCTACGACGTACACGTCATCACCCTCGACTCGCGTGAAGAATGGAAGGCCGACAGCTCCCTGCCGGTCGCCGGGCGCGTGCACCGGGTCGCTCCGCCGTATCGGCTGCCGCTCGCGGGCCGGGATTTTCCCCGCCGCGCGGCCAACGCAGTGCTGCGACGCCTGCTGTCGCCCATCGGCTGGGAGATTCCGTGGGCCGAGGCCGCGGAACGCAAGGCGCTCGAGGTAGCCTCCGGCCTGCATCCGGGCGTCGTCATCGCCACGACACCTGCGCACGCGGCCCTGGTCGCGGGCGCGCGAATCGCGCGTCGGCTCGGCTGGCCGCTGGTCGCCGACTATCGCGATCCGTGGAGCGCGCACCAGTGGCCACGCTGGCGGCGCAGCGCCTTCGCACAGTGGATGGCGCGACGCCTCGAACGGCGCGTGATCGGGCGCAGCGCGGCGCGCGTGCTGAACACACCCGCGATGCTCGCCGCCTTCACGCGGGCATTTCCCGACCTCGACCCCGCGGCGAATTTCGTCATCCCGAACGGCTTCGAGGCCATGGCGGAGTGCACGGCCGATGCACCGCCCGCGCCCGCGAAGGCCGGACCCATCGACATCGTGCATGCCGGGGAGATCTTCACCGGTCGCTCGCTGGTACCCGTGCTGCGCGCCGCCGCGACACTGCGGGCGCGGCATCCCGAACGACCCGTCCGCGTCATCACGTTCGGCGATCTGCCGCCGGTCGAGCTCACGCGCATCCGCGCCGAGCGGCTCGAGGAATTCGTCGAAGTGCGGCCACGCGTGCCGTTCGCGGCACTGTCCGAAGTCCTGCGTCGCGCGCACCTGCTGCTCGCCGTGGTCGGCGAACACATGGTGTATTCCACGCCTTACAAGGTGTACGACTACATGGCGGCCGGCCGGCCGATCCTCGGGATCGCGCCCGCGGGCGCGGCGCTGTTCGACCTGCTCGAGGAGAGCGGCGCCGGCCTGTGCATCGCACGCGACGATGCCGCGGGCATCGAACGCGCCATCGAACAGTTCATGCACGGCGACGTCGCCCCGCTGCGGGCCCGGGTCGACCGGTATCGCTGGCCGAATCTCGCGCTCCAGTACCGCGCCGTCATCGAGCAGGTGGCGGGTGCCACCGAAGCGATGCCGGCCCATTCCACCCAGGACGCGATGCGTTAGTTAGCGGGGAGCCCGCCCGAGCGCCGCGCAGGCCACGTTCGTGCTGTTGTGCACAATGCACTCGCAAAAGGTGCCTGGATGTGCGCCACATCGCGCGGCGCGCCGCGCGCGGCGCTACCCTCCGATGCATGGCAAATCATCCTCTACCCGGCGAAAACCCGGGACAGATCGAAGGTCTCATCGACCGTTGGCAGGCCAGTCTCGACCTGCACGCGCGCTACGTCTCGCTGGACGACGCGCGCTACTGGCACGTGCAACCCTGGCCCAAACACGAGCGCCCGCAGCGCTGGATCATCCAGCTGGCGCGCAAGCGCATCCTCGCGCTGAAACGCATCGTCACCCAGCGCCAGGCCGAGGGCGATCGCGCCTTCATCGAGGGAATCGAAACCATGGCGTTTCTCGCCACGCTGTTTGGCACGCCCTCGGTCGAGCGTTTCATCCCGCTCGCCGCTCCCGAAACCGAACGCCGCGAGGTCCTCGACGCGGAGCCGGAGCAGCGCGCCCGGGTCGCGCCCGGGTCGCGCGAAAAAGAACCGCCCGCGGCGCGGGAACGCGAAGCCACCCCGCGCACCGCCGAGCACAAACGTGCCGCCGAGACCACGCGCCAGATGCCGGTGCTGCCGAACTCGCGCGCCGAACGACTGATCGCCGCGCAACGCGCCGGGGCCGCGTCCCGCCAGCCCGCGCCGGCGGCGCAGCCACGCCGCGAAGTGCGGCGTGAGGCGGCGCGCCCCGCCACCGTCAAGCCGAAGAAGCCCGCCACCAACATCACACCGGCGGAACACGTGGTCATCGCGGACGCCGTGCGGTTGTTAGGCTGGGGAAAACAGTGGCACGAACTGGCGGAGATGATCGCGCGGCTCTCCGAGCGGCCCGCGCCCTCGGAGATCCGCCGCGTCCTGCGCACCTACCGCGAACACATCGACGCCATCGTCACGCGCCGCAAGGACTGACCGATCCGGCGCCGGATTACAAGCCTGTAATCAACGGGGTCGCGCGGCAGCGCCACTAGAATCCGCGGGCGCATTCCGCTTGCGCGGAGCTTCCGTCCTTGCGCAAAATCCGCACCCCGGCGCCCCGGGGGGATGGCAAGGGAACCATCCCCGGGGCCATCAATCTCAGCAGGCGCCATGATCAAGACGCAGAACCTGACCAAGAACTACGACGGCCTGCTGGCCGTCGACGACCTGACCTTTTCGGTCGAGCCGGGCGAGGTGCTCGGATTCCTCGGGCCGAACGGCGCCGGCAAATCCACCACCATGCGCATGATCGCCGGCTTCATCACGCCGACCAGCGGGACTGCGAGCATCTGCGGCCACGACGTGGGCACCGACCCGCTGGCCGCGAAGTCCGTGCTGGGCTATCTACCCGAGGGCGCCCCGCACTACGGCGAGATGACGGTGGCGAGTTTCCTGGGTTTCATCGCCGACCTGCGCTCGCTCGAGGGCGCGCACCGCAAGGCCCGGCTCGACTACGTGATCGAAAAGCTGCAGCTCGAGCCCGAGCTCGGCAAGTCCGTCGAGACCCTGTCCAAGGGTTTCAAGCGCCGTGTCGGCCTGGCGCAGGCCATCGTGCACGATCCGAAGGTGCTGATCCTCGACGAACCCACCGACGGCCTCGACCCGCTGCAGAAGCAGGAAGTGCGCACGCTGATCCACGAGATCGCGCGCGAGAAGACCATCGTCATCTCCACGCACATCCTCGAAGAGGTCGACGCGGTGTGCACGCGCGCCGTGATCATCTCGCGCGGCAAGCTCGTGGCCGACGACACGCCGGAGGGACTGAAGTCCCGGGCGCCTTCGGGTCGCCTCGAAGACGTGTTCCGCGCCGTCGCCGCCTGACGCCCCCTTTCCAGGAGTCTCCATTGAAAACCGTGCGTATCATCCTGCGCCGCGAGCTCGCGAGTTATTTCGTCACGCCGATCGCCTACGTGGTGCTGATCGTGTTCCTGCTCGCCATGAACTGGCTCGGCTTCTGGATCGGCGCGTTGTACGAGCGCGAACAGGCCGACATGCAGCCGTACTTCGGCCTGTTTCCCTGGACCTACCTGTTCCTGATCCCGGCGCTGTCGATGCGGCTGTGGGCCGAAGACCGGCGCAACGGCAGCATCGAGCTGCTGCTCACGCAGCCGGTGACGTTGTGGCAGGCGGTGGTCGGCAAGTTCCTCGCCGCGTGGCTGGTGGTCGGCATCGCGCTGCTGCTGACGTTCCCGGTCTGGCTGACCATGAACTTCCTCGGCAATCCCGACAACGGCACCATCCTCGCGGCCTATATCGGCAGCTGGGTCATGGCCGCCGGCTTCCTGGCGATCGGATCGTTCACCTCCAGCATCACCAAGAACCAGCTGATCGCCTTCCTGGCATCCCTGGTGATCTGCTTCGTGCTGGTGGTCGTGGGCTTTCCCAGGGTCACGGACTGGATCCGCGAGCATGCGTCTTGGCTGGCCGACGGCATAAATTCGCTCTCCTTCTATACGCACTTCATGAATATCGCGAAGGGCGTGCTCGATCTGCGTGACCTGCTGTTCTTCGCGCTGATCTCCATCTTCTTCCTGCTCGCGAGCACCGTCGTGCTCGACGCGCGCAAGTCGAAATAACGGGTGCACGGAATGTTCAGGAAATCCCATCTCGGCGTTGGCGGCCTCGCCATCATCGGCGTGCTGTTCATCGCCATCATGATCCTCGCCAACTTCCTGCTGCGCGGCGCGCAGGTCGACCTCACGCAGGACAAGCTGTTCACGCTCTCGGACGGCACCAAGAACATCGTCGACAATCTCAAGGAGCCGGTGAACCTGTACCTGTTCTTCTCCGAGAAGACCGCCACTCCGCAGAACGAGGAGAAGAACTACGGTATCCGCGTGCGCGAGCTGCTCGAGCAGCTGGTGCGCCGCTCGAACGGCAAGCTCACGCTCAAGGTCGTCGATCCGCAGCCCTTCACGGACGATGAGGACCGCGCCTCCGAGCTCGGCATCCTCGCCAAGCCGGTCGGCATGATGGGCGAGAAGCTGTACCTCGGCCTCGCCGCCACCAATTCCACCGACGGCAAGGAAGTGATTCCCTATCTCGATCCGCATCTCGACGAACAGCTCGAATACGACGTCGCCAAGCTGATCCACAAGCTGTCGACCGCGAAGAAGCCGGTGATCGCCTGGCTGAGCTCGCTGTCCATGCAGGGCGATTTCGATCCGCAGACCGGCCGGCCGAGCCCGCCGTGGGTGGTGTACGCGCAGGCGGAACAGCTCTACACCGTGCGCAGTCTCGACCCGTCGTTGACCAAGATCGATGCGGACGTGGACGTGCTGATGCTGGTGCATCCCAAGGACCTGCCGCCCGCGGCGCTGTACGCCATCGACCAGTACGCCATGCGCGGCGGACACCTGCTGGTGTTCCTCGATCCGGATGCCGAGCAGGACCACAGCGGCATGGATCCCAACAACCCGATGTCGCAGTTCACGGCCGACAAGTCCTCGCATCTCGAGCCACTGCTGGCCTCGTGGGGAATCGAGTTCAAGCCCGATCAGGTGGTGGGCGACCTCGAACGCGGCCTGGTGCTGCCGGTCCGCCAGGGCGAGCCGCCGATCCAGCACATCGGCATTCTCGGCCTCGACTCCTCGAGTTTCGCCAAGGACGTGATCACGACGAATTTCGAGAGCGTCAACCTGATCACCGCCGGCGCGATCAAGCAGGTCGCCGGCTCCAAGCTCAAGTTCGAACCGCTGATCCATTCCAGCAAGCAGGCCGGACTGATCCCCAAGCAGCGATTCGTGATGCTCCAGGACCCGTCGACGCTGCGTGACGGCTTCAAGCCCACGGGCCAGTTCGTACTGGGCGCCCGCGTCTCGGGCACGGCAAACAGCGCCTTCGCCAGCGGACCGCCGCCCGGCGTCACCGCGGATGCGGGCGCACTCAAGGTGTCCGCCAAGCCACTGAACGTGATCGTGATCGCCGATACCGACATGCTCGCGGACCTGACCTGGGTGCAGTCGAACAACGTGTTCGGACAGATCATCGCGCAGCCATTCGCCAACAACGGTGAGCTGGTGTGGAACGCGCTCGACAACCTGGCCGGCAGCAACGATCTCGTCAGCATCCGCGGTCGCGCTCCGTATGCGCGCCCGTTCACCAGGGTCGCGGAGATGCGCCGCAAGGCCGACGCGCAGATCAGCGCCAAGAAGGCGCAGCTCGAAACCGAGCTCAACGTGACCAGCGACAAGCTGGAGAAATTGCAGAGCCAGCGGCCGGCAGGCAGTGAGTCCATCCTGTCCGCCGAACAGACGCAGGAGATCGACCGCTTCAAGGCGAAGCAGGTCGACATCCGCAAGGAGCTGCGCGCGGTCATCGCCGGCGTCGAGGCCGACATCCAGTCGCTTGGCTTCTGGCTGAAAGTCGTCGACATCCTGCTGATGCCGTTGCTGGTCGCGGGCGCCGGAATCCTGGTCTGGCTGTGGCGCAGGCGCCGCCGCCAGGCCATGGCGATGCTGCGCAAGGGAGCGACGACGTGACCCGCAAACAGATCGGAATTCTCGCGGGCGTGGCCGCGGTGCTGCTCGGCGCCGGCGTGGCGCTCAATGTGAATCGCGCCCATGAGCAATCGCTGTCCGGCGGTGGGCGGGTATTCACCGATTTCACGCCCGCGCTCGCCGAGATCGGCGAGATCCGCCTGTCGAAGGGCGACGGCAGCCGCACCACCCTGCGCAAGCAGGCGAACGGCTGGACGGTGGTGGAGCGCCAGTACCCGGCGGACCCGCAGCGCGTGCGCGAGCTGCTGCTGGGCCTCAATAATCTCAAGATCGTCGAACGCAAGACCAGCGACCCAGCCAACTACGCGAAGCTGGGCGTCGAGACTCCCGACAAACCGACCGCCGCCAGCACGCTGGTGGAGGTGGTCGCGGGCAAGAAAACCTGGTCGCTGATCGTCGGCAAGAACGCCGAGGGACGCGCGCTGTACGCCCGCAAGCCCAGCGAGGCCGCGAGCACCCTGGTCGAACCCGCGATCACCGTGGACCCGGACCAGAAGCGCTGGATCGACCGGCAGCTCACCGACATTCCCGGCGCGAACGTGCACGACATCTCGGTGAAACCGGCGGCCGGACCGGCCTATCTACTCACGCGCACGCACAAAGGCGACCCGGACCTCGTGCTCGGCTCGGTGCCGAAAGGCCGCAAGCCGGCCAGCAACATGGCGATCAACGGGCAGGCCGACACGCTCAGCGCCTTCGTCATCGAAGACGTGCGCAACGTACCGGGCACCGAGCCGCCGCCAGCCAGCACCGACTACGCAAGGATCCGGCTGTTCGACGGCCAGGTGTTCGAGTTCTATGGGCGCAAGGAGGCCGACAAGGCTTTCGTGCACGTGAGTGCCAGCCGCGATGCGGCACTCGCCGCGCAGTTCCCGGATGCGAAGCCCGCGCCCGCCGCGCCCGCCGCGCCCGTCACTCCCGCAGCACCCGCCCCTGCCGGCGCACCGACGACACCCGCTTCGGCTGCAGCGGCGCCCGCACCGGCGGCGGCTCCTGCCGCCAAGCCCGTACCCGCGGATCAGACCGTCGAGCGGCTCGCGGCCCGCAGCGCGGGCGTCGAGTACGAGATTCCGGTCTATAAATACGAGTCGCTGTTCAAGCCGCAGGAAGAGTTGCTCGAGCCGAAGCCCGCTCCGGCGGCGCCGGCGGCCGCGAAACCGAAGAAGCTGCCGCATTCGCCCGCACCGGCGCCGGCTTCGTGACGCGTACGCGCGATCAGGGTTGTTAACGCGTACGCGCGATCAAGCTTGTTAACGCGTACGCGCGATTAATATCAGCGCCGCCGCCGCGAGCACCACGGTCGGCGTCCACGCCAGCACCAACGGGCTGGCATCGAACACCACGGCGCCGCTTTCGAGCACGCGTTGCACGAAGAAAAACGTCACGCCGATGAGCACGCCGATCAGCAGGCGCGCGCCGGCGCCGGCCGACCTCAGGCCGCCGAACACGAACGGCACGGCCAGCAAGGCCGTGAACAGGATGGCCACGGTGCGCGCGATTCGCGACCAGAAGGCGAATTCCTGGGGCGCCGCATCCAGCCCGTTCTGCTTCAGGTGTTGCATGAGCTGCCACAGGACGCGCGTCTCGAGCTGGTTTGGCGCCGCCACCGTGAGACCGAGGAAGTCGCCACCCACGGTGGACGTGAACTCGCGGCTGGCGAGATGCTCGGACTCGATCACGTCGCCGCCGAAGCGGGTGCTGGCGTATTGCGAAAGTTTCCAGCGGCCATCGGGCTGCACCGCCGCCGTGCTGGCGGTGGCCACCGAGGCCAGCTGGTGATCGGGCGTCAGCTCGTAGATCCGCATCCCGCCGAACTCGGCTCGCCCCGACTGCTGCATCACGTTGATCAGGAGGTTGCCGTCCCGCACCCACGCGCCGCCGCGGTTCGCGAAGCTGATGTTCGAGAATTTGCTGAGCGCCTTCTGGCGCTTGGCCATGTCCTGCATGGGCGGCGCAAGGAACTCGCCGCAGATCACCGCCACGAACATCAGCAGCAACCCGGCCATGGCCACCGAGCCCGCGATGCGCCACACGGAGACGCCGGCGGCGCGCATCACGGTCAGCTCGCTGCCGCGCGCCAGCGAGCCCAGCCCCAGCAACGCGCCGATCAGCACGGCGATGGGCATGAGCTCGTAGACTTGCTGCGGCAGGTTGAGCAGTACGAACCAGAAGGCGTCGAGCGCCGTGTAGGTGCCCACCCCGATGTCGTCCTGCTGGTTGGCGAACAGGAACAGCGCGCCGAGCGCCACCAGCACGGCCAGCACCACGGCCACGCCGCCGAGCGCGGCGCGGATCAGGTAGCGATCCAGCAGGTTCATGCCGTCACCGCCTGCGCCGCGAGGCGTGCCGTGTTGCGGCGATAACGCCACCGCGCCATGAACTTCGGCAGCAGCAGGATCGTGGCCGCAAGCAGGATCACCACCGCGTGCACCCACCACAGGCCTAACCACTGCGGGATGGCGCCGCGCGTCAACGCCTGGCGCCCGGCGATCGCCAGGTTGATGTAGACGAAGAAGATGAGCACGGCGTAGCCGATGCGCGCGTAGCGGCCCTGGCGTGGACGCAGGCGCGCCAGCGGGATGCCGATGGCGGCGAGCACCACCGCCATGATCGGGAACGCGATGCGCCAGTGGATCTCCGCGATGTGAGCGCTATCCGGCGTCTTCAGCAGCTCCGAGGAAGGCAGTCCCTCGAGCGCCACCGCGCCCGCCGACAGGGCCGGCAGGCGCACCGGGATGGTGTTCTCGGCGAAATGCACGATGCGGTACCGACGCTCACCGGGAATCCCCTCGAAGCGCTCGCCGTCATACAGCGTGATGACCTGCAGGTTACCGTCCTGTGAATAGGAGTGCGTGGCGCGCTGCGCGAGCGCGATCTCCAGCCGATCGTCGCGTTCCCTTTCCACGAACACGCGGGTGAGCGTGCCGTCGGCCTCCGATCCCTGCGCATAGACCACGGTACTGCCGCCGCCGAACATGCGGAACTTGCCCGCCGTGATCGGAGCGAATTGCCCGGCGCGCAGCGCCTCGCTGCGCAGGTCCAGCATGCGCTGCGTGGCCGCGGGCGATACGTACAGTGAAATGCCGGACACCAGCACGGCCAGGACGGCCGTCAACGCCAGCACCGGCACCCTGACCGGCCGGGATCCGGTGCCGCAGGCCTGTGCCGCCGCCATTTCACTATCGTGGTACAGCCTGCCGAGCGCCAGCACGATGCCGAGCAGCAGCGCGATGGGTACCACCAGGGCCAGGTTCTGCACCACGCTGAGCATGATGAGCTCCAGCACCATGCCGCGGGGATACATGCTCTCGGCGGCGCGCGCTAACACTTTCGCCACCTGGTTGGTGATCAATATCGCCAGCAAAACGCCAGTTACTGCCAGCCAGTTGACGACCACTTCGCGCAGGATGTAGCGATCGAGTATGCGCAGCAAAAGACCACCCCAAAAGACCGCTCAAGTGACTTGAGTTACACTTCGCGACCTTAAAGCACGGCCGCCCCTCGCGACAATGACCATAAATTACGAAACCTGGACGAAGGCGCTCGCGGAGCTGCCGATCGACTGTGTCGCGGTCGGCATTCACGACGACGGCGAGCTGACGCCGGAAGCCCGTACCCTCGATCTCCGTTGCCGCGAAAAACTCTCGCGGCTCGCCAAGCGCGGGGACTTCGGTGGCAAGCCCGGGGAAACCTGGCTGGTCACCGACCTCGAAGGCGTCCGGGCCGAACGCGTGTTGCTGGTCGGCCTGGGACCGAAGGGCACTGACCTGAAAGAAGGCGTCACGCGCAAGTTGTGGCGCCGCGCGCTGGTTGCCGCCGTCTCGGCGGCGTCGCGCACCCGCATCACCGCGCTCGGCCTCGCGCTGCCGCGGCCCGCCGCGAAGGCGCTGTCCGACGAGAGGTTCGGCCGTGCGGTCGCCGAGCTCACCGGCCAGACGCTGTACCGGATCAACGATCTCAAGAGCGGCAAGAAGCCGCGCCCGCACGCGTTGGCACGGGTCGTGGCGGTGGTGGCCGCCAAGGCGGCGCCGGCCGTCAAGAAAGGTTTCTCGCAGGGCGCGGCGCTGACACGTGGCGCAGGGCTGATGCGCAACCTCGCCAACCTCCCGCCCAATGTCTGCACACCTACCTACCTCGGCAAAACCGCCGAGAGCCTGGCGCGCGAACACAAGTCCCTCAAGGTGAAGGTGCTGGGCCTGCCGGAGATCAAGCGCGAGAAGATGGGCTGCTTCCTCGCGGTCACGCAGGGCAGCGAAGAGCCGCCGCGTTTCATCGTCATCGAACATCGCCATCCGAAAGCAAAGGGCGCGCCGGTGGTGCTGGTGGGCAAGGGCATCACCTTCGACACCGGCGGCATCTCGCTCAAGGACCCGCCGCTGATGGACGAGATGAAGTTCGACATGAGCGGCGCGGCCTGTGTCATCGGCACGATGAAAACCGTGGCGGAGCTGAACCTGCCGCTCAACGTCGTCGGCCTGGTGGCCGCCTGCGAGAACATGCCCGACGGGCGCGCCGTCAAACCCGGCGACATCGTGACCAGCGCGCAGGGACTCACCGTCGAGATCCTGAATACCGACGCCGAAGGCCGCCTGATCCTCTGCGACGCGCTGAACTACGCGCGGCGCTTCAAGCCCGAAACCGTCATCGACATGGCGACGCTGACCGGCGCCATTGTCGTCGCGCTCGGCACGCACCATACCGGCGTGTTCGCCAACAACGATGCGCTGGCGCGCGAGCTGGTCGATTGCGGCCTCGCCGCCGACGATCGCGCCTGGCACATGCCGCTCACCGAGGAATACGGCGAACAGCTCAAGAGCAATTTCGCCGACATGGCCAACGTCGCGGGTCGGGATGGCGGTTCGATCACCGCCGCCGCCTTCCTCGGCAAGTTCACCAAGGACCTCAACTGGGCCCACATGGACATCGCGGGCACGGCCTATCAAGGCGGCGCGGCCAAGGGCAGCACCGGCCGGCCGAGCGCGCTGGTGCTCGAGTTCCTGCTGCGTCGCGCCGCGCGGTAATTGCTTGCCACGCGTCGATTTCTACGTGAGCGAAGACGCGGGCGCGGACGTGCGCCTGCGGCTGGCTTGCCGGATCGCCGAAAAGGCCTACCTCGCGAAACAACAGATCGTCGTGCTGCTCGACGTTGAGGATATGCGCCGCTTCGACGAACTGCTCTGGACCTTTGGCGACGGCAGTTTCGTGCCACACGACGCCGTCAGCGCCGAGGGCGCCGCCTGCGAGGCGCCGGTCGCGCTGACCACTGGCCCCCTGCCCGCCGGCCATGTCGACGTCCTGCTCAGCCTCGCCGGGTCGGTGCCTCCGTCCTTCGACAAGTTCGCCCGCATCGCCGAGTGCCTCGACGCACGACCCGAGGTGCGCGCCGCCGGGCGCGAGCGCTTCAAGTTCTACCGCGGCAAATCTCTGGAACCTCAGACTCACAACGTCTGAGCCTTCGGCATCCCCCGACCGCTCCGTATAATCCGCGGCACTGACGCTGGGGGTTCACGATGTTCCGAGTTCGTACGTCGATCGCGGCCGCGTTGACTTTGGCGTGCCTGGCCGCGTGCGCGCCGAAGGCAACTGAAAACAAACCCGCGGAGCTGCCGTTCCGCAATCCCGCACTGAATTTCGACGAGCGCGCCAGAGACCTCGTCGGCCGACTGTCGCTCGAAGAAAAGGCGCAGCAACTCGGCAACTTCGCCCCGGCCATCCCGCGCCTCGGCATTCCCGCGTACAACTGGTGGAGCGAGGGCCTGCATGGAGTGGCGCGCGCCGGGACGGCAACGGTATTTCCGCAGGCCATCGGCCTGGCCGCGACCTTTGACGAGCCATTCATGCGCGAGACCGCGGACATCATCGGCACGGAGTTCCGCGCCAAGTACGTCGAGACACTCAAGGGCGACGGCAGCAGTGACTGGTACCGCGGACTCACCGTCTGGTCGCCCAACATCAACATCTTCCGCGATCCACGCTGGGGGCGCGGCCAGGAGACCTACGGCGAAGACCCGTATCTCACCGGCCGGATGGGCATCGCGTTCATCCAGGGTCTGCAGGGCAACGATCCGAAATTCCTCAAGACCGTGGCGAC
>Ga0070689_100000973_pt1 | contig 17894 bp, 11 predicted proteins | sample KBSS23HmetaG_FD_64669 | JGI IMG/M metagenome (GOLD analysis project Ga0070689, IMG submission 64669) | Switchgrass rhizosphere microbial communities from Kellogg Biological Station, Michigan, USA - KBS S2-3H metaG | ecosystem: Host-associated > Plants > Roots > Rhizosphere ...
ACAGCGAACGTTTTCGCAACGTCACTCACGATCGATTCTTCATCTGCATCGAGGCGGGTGACCCGCAATACAATGACAGCGAGACGCGCAAATTACTTGAGTCGCTGGGCAGCCGGCACGTTGAGGAAGTGAGGGAGCCATGATTCGCTACGTTTTCCTGGCTGCCGGGCTCACCGCTGTCGCCATCATGTTGATCGCCGGAAAGCGCGGTGATATGTCCCGCCGCCCGCCCATTGAAGTTTTTCCGGACATGGATCGGCAGCCCAAGCTCCGTCCCCAGACCGCCAATGAATTTTTCCGGGATGGTCACAGCTCCCAATTGCCGGTCGAGGGAACGATCGCCCGGGGCAGTCCGTATCAGGACACGCCTGTCAACACCGGCAAAGTCTCCGGCACGACGAATTGGGTGGAAACGATCCCGATCCCGATCACGCACCAGCTTATGGAACGCGGCCGCGAGCGGTATCAGATCAATTGTTCTCCGTGTCACGGCGCACTCGGTGACGGTAAAGGGATCACCACGAAGTTCGGCATGACGGTCATCGCTGACCTGCATGACACCGCCACGCGCCGGGTTGTCCAGCAGCCGGATGGTCAAATCTTCAACACTATTTCCTATGGCAAGACCCTGATGGGCGCCTACGCCGCGAACCTGAGCATCGAAGATCGCTGGGCCGTGGTGGCGTATGTGCGGGCATTGCAGCGAAGCCGTCTGGCCACGCTCGATGACGTGCCGGAGTCCAAGCGATCGGAAGTCCGCCGGCCCATGCCGCCATCCGCGACGGTCAGCACCAACAAGTGATCTCATGAGCGCATTCGCATCCGAATCCAATTCACACACCGCGTCGGCGCCGCTCGATTTGACCAAGTGGAGCAAGCTGCCGCTGATCCTGATTGCGGTGGGCGGGGGCCTGGGATTGCTGGGGGTTGCTGGGGGCCTCGTCAACCTGAAGCAGTTCGGATTCTCCTATCTGCTCGCGTTCATGTTCTTCCTGAGCGTGTGCCTGGGGGGCTTGTTCATGACGATTCTGCATCATCTATTTGACGCGAATTGGTCAGTGGCCACCCGGCGAGTCACGGAACATCTCGCCTGGCTTTTGCCGGTCATGGCCGCGCTCTTCATTCCAATCGCCCTCCTCGCGAAAGAGATTTATCCGTGGATGAAGCTGGATCCGCACATGGATCATCCGTTGCATGCCAAGCAACCTTTGTTCACTGCCCCGGGTTTTGCCTTCATGGCCATCTTTGTGTTCGGAGTCTGGACGTGGCTATCGTGGAATCTCCGGCGGCATTCGCTGGCGCAGGACAAGACGGGCGCGGCGGTTCACACCTTCGCCATGCGCTTTCATTCTGCTTACGGCATCTTTGCCTTCGCGGTGACCCTGACGCTGGGAGTGATTTTCTGGGTCAAGGCCCTGGAACACCAATGGTATTCCACCATGTATGGCGTCTACTTTTTCGCTGAAAGTGTCTGGACCGCGACGGCGACGGTATGGGTGATCGCCACAATCCTCAACCGCACAGGTCACCTTCGCGGGGTTGTCAACCAGAACACCATGCATTGCCTGGGTCTGTTGTGGTTTGCCTTCACCGTCTTTTACGCTTACATCCATTTTTCGCAGTACTTTCTGCAATGGAACGCCAATCTTCCGGAGGAAACGTTTTTCTACGTGCGACGAGAGCAGGGAAGTTGGAAGCAGATTGGCATGCTCATCATCTTCGGTCATTTCCTTCTGCCGTTCCTGGTCCTTTTGCGCATCGACACCAAGCTCAATCCTGCTGTGTCGATTCCGTTGGCGATTTGGGTATGGCTGATGCACTTCTGCGACATGTCATTCAACATCATGCCCGTATTGCGCAAGGACGGCTTTGTCGTGCACTGGATGGACATCGCCTGCATGGCTTTTGTGGGCGGCGTGCTGTCGCTGGTGTTCATCAAGTATCTCAACGCCCACCCCGCCTATCCGATCAAAGATCCACGCCTCGGGGAATCCCTCGGCGTGCATGGGCCGCATCCGTTGACCGAGACCACCGAAACCCACTGAGGACCTTGCTATGAGCGACAATCCCTGCTGTCAGAAAGCGGTTTCCTTCTTCGGCATCCTGGGGGCATTCCTCGTCGTGGGATTGCTCGTCTACATCATGAAGCAGGCGGTCGCCCCTCCGCCGTTCAATGAAGCGCGCGTGCAGGAGCGCAAGGCTGCGTTGGCGGAAATCCGGGATGCCAGCGCCAAGGCGCTCAACAGCTACGAGAGCGTGGATCCGAACACCAACAGCGTCCGGTTAACGGTGGAACGCGCGATGGAATTGACGATCGAGGAATACAAGAATCCAACGGCCGCGCGCACCAGCCTGGTGGCGCGGGCGGAAAGGGCCAACATCCCTCCGCCCAAGCCGCCGGAGGTGCCGAACAAGTTCGAATAGACACCGTCATCGCCGCGGATGAGCGCTTCCCCATCAACGTCAGTTGCAGCAACGGAAACAACCGCCGCTTCGCCGGTGGAGCGAATTCCTTCCGCGGAAATTGATGCCTCGTTGCGCTGGCCCGTCCTGGCTTTGCTGGCGGGAAGCGTGATGTGGTTGATTGTCGGCACGGTCCTCGCCTTGCTCGCCGCCATCAAGCTGCACAAGGGAGATTTTCTCGCGGATTGCCCGTGGCTCACCGTGGGGCGGATTCGTCCGGCCAGCGCTAACGCAATCCTTTACGGCTTTGCCTCCCAGGCGGCGCTGGGGGTTTTGTTCTGGCTCCTCTGTCGCCTGGGCAACGTGCGATTCATGTATCAAGTCGCGGTGCTCATTGCCGGCAAGCTGTGGAACATCGGCGTGCTGGTGGGAGTGGTAGCCATCCTGGTGGGCGCTTCGAACGGGTTTGAATGGATGGAAATGCCCCGCTACGCTGCGGCGATCCTGTTCGCGGCCTATGTCGTCCTTGGCTTATGCGCCGTCGCCACGTTCCAGACGCGCCGGGTGCGCCAGCTGTATCCCACGCAATGGTTTTTGTTCGCAGCGCTCTTCTGGTTCCCGTGGCTGTATACCGCCGCGAACTACCTCCTGGTGATTGAGCCTGTGCGCGGAGTTTTTCAATCCGTCGTGGCGGCCTGGTTCGCCGGGGGATTTCTTCGGCTCTGGCTCGGCCTCGTCGCTCTGGGTATCATCTATTACTTGCTTCCCAAGATGACGGGCAAGCCGCTTTACAGCGGTCCGCTGGCCGCGTTTGCGTTCTGGACCATTCTGTTCTTCGGGAGCTGGGCGGGTGTGGCTGGTCTGCAAGGCGCCCCGGTGCCTCGCTGGGTCCCGAGTGTCGGTGTGGCAGCGATGTTGTGCCTGCTTGCCGCGCTCGTCAGCAATGCTCTCAATTGGTACTTCACTTCTTGTTACCTGGACTTGTTCAAGAAGAACTCGGCCGCCCGGTTCATTGTATTTGGCGCCGGCTGTTACCTCCTGGCCGGATTGGCCGAGCTCATCCTGGCGGCTCCGGCGATTGATCGAGTGACCGGATTGACCTTGGCGGGAATGGGAGTGAAAGGCCTGGCTATCCACGGTTTTATCGGCTCGGTCCTGCTTGGATCCATCTACTATGTCCTGCCGCGGGTGCTGCAAGGGCAATGGGCGAGCGAGAAGCTCATCCGGATTCATTTTGGTTTCCACGCCGCGGGAGTTCTCCTCATCTTCGTCGGGTTGCTCGTAGGCGGCGTGCTTCAGGGAATGAAGCTGGAAAACCCTTCCACGGCGTTCATTTCGATCGCCAAAGGCACCGCTCCGTTCGTGGGCCTTTCCACCACTGGAATCCTCCTCTTGCTCGTTGGTCAGGTCTTGCTGGCGATTAACCTGTTCAAACTCGTGCGGTTCTTTGTTCAGCCCGCGGTGCGGACATTCTGTGCGGAATATTGTGGATGCGGATCCGTTCGGGCGGAGGTGAAGCCATGAATAATGGGCCTCTGCTGTTCCTGGGCGTGCTGATCACGCTGGCGAGTTCCTTCTGGGGTTTGGTGTTGGCGCCGCAGATCCAATTCGGTCGGCAACAACCACGGTTGATCGAAGCCACCGGCGAATATTATCCGTCGCCTCGTCCGGGTTTGGCCGAGAGGGGAGCTGAGGTGTACCGCTCTCTCGGATGTGTTGAATGCCACAGCCAGCAGGTCCGGCAAAGCGGCGTGCACTTCGACGTTTGGGTGACCGAACTCACCACCAACATCACCGCGGCCGTCCCGGCCGTCGCGCGCCTTCAGTCCCATCTAAACGAGGCCGATGTGGCCAAAGCGCTGGGGAAGCTTCCCGCGCGCGTGGCGATGGGTTTGGATGCTGCCGATGCAGACGATTTGGCCAAAAAACTGACTGCGGCCGGAGCGACCGCGAAGCCCGCCCTTGTCGCATTGGGTCCGGACATTGCCCGGAACTGGGGCCCGCGCCTGAGCGTCTCGCAGGATTACCTCCGCGATTATCCCGTGCAATTGGGTCAGCTGCGTTTGGGACCGGATCTGGCCAGCTACGGCACCCGGCAGACTAATGAAAATCTCATACTTCTGCATCTCTATGAGCCGACGCGAACGATGCCAGGCTCAATGATGCCGCCCTACCGGTTCCTCTTCGCGAAGAAGCCTTACAAATTTTTGGATGGCGTGCCGACGGGGACCATCGTGACCAAAGTCGCTACGGGCGAGAGTGAGGAGAGTGCCGGAGAGGTGGTCGTTCCCAAGGAGGATGCCCTCGCACTGGTCGCGTATTTGACGAGTCTGAAGGCGGAAACATCATTGACGGAGGCTCCGACCCCGAAAGTTCCGGCACCACCTGCTCCTCCGGCTGCACCTGGGCAAACTCCACCTTTGGCCCCGGTCCCTCCTGTGCCATGAAGAAGCCCAAGAAAAATAAGCCGCAGGCAGGCAAGGCCGTTGAGGCCCCGGGTTCTTCGTCGGCCGCATCGGGCACGGACACCGTGCGAATCACGCAGCGCTCGGATGGAGACGAGCCCACGGCCGGTCGGACGGCGGTACCGGTGTTGATGATCGCCCTGCTGGTCACGCTGATTTATTTCGGCGATGTGTTCGTGATCGATCATGGCGGAGAATTGGATGCGCGCGTGCATCAGCCGTTTCGGTCGGTGAAGGAATTGCAGGACCTTCAACCAAAAGACCCGGGCGAGGTCCTGCGGGCTCGTGGCCAAAAGATTTACAATACCTACTGCGTGGCCTGCCACATGGGTGACGGTAACGGAAATCCTTCCGCGTTCATCCCGCCGTTGGCGGGCTCGGACTGGGTCGCGCCGAAGGATCCCAGTCGTATCATTCGAATTGTATTAAACGGGTTGCAGGGGCCAATCACGGTCAATGGCAAGCCATGGGGTGCGGCTGCCATGTTGCCCTGGCGCGATTCGTTGACCGACGAGGATGTTGCCGGCGTCTTGACTTATGTCCGGGCTTCGTTCGGCAACAAGGCCCCCGCAGTGAACCCGGAGGATGTCAAAAAGATCCGCGAAGAGACCAAGAGCAAGTCTGGCAACTGGACGGCGGACGAGTTGCTGAAGATCACGCTGAAGGAATGATGGGGTAGGGCACGGCGCGCTGCGCCGGCCCCGCCCGCGTTTAGCGGGCGGAAGCCTCTGCATGCACCAAGCAGATGCAGTTGCTTTTGCGTTACGCGGGATAGTGAAAGCTTTTGAGGCTAAGGAGCACGAAAGGATTCCGCCGCTGGAACGCGGCGGGGCCGGCCCAGCGGGCCAGCCCTACCAAGGCCCAGCCCTACCCATAATTTCCCATTCGCTCCTGAGACCCGTCTGCGTTAATCTCCCGGACTTTGGTATGGCAGACGATTTAAAGAATATCCCGAACGCCGACCCAGCCAGTGCGAATGCGAACGGCCCCGTAGTCGAACGACTTCGCGCCGTCGCCGAACTGCTGGAGAAAGTGGCGTCGAACCGGGCGCTCCTGGCCGAACTTTCAGTCGAGGAACGCACCCGCCTGCTGACCGCCGCCGGCGAGATCTATTGCCCCGACGTGCGTGCGCGCCGCCGCCTGGTGAAAGCGCGCGTCCGGCAGCGCAAGGCGGACAAGCTCCAGCAGGATCAGTCCAAGCTCAATGAAACCGGAATTCGCAAGCTTCGCCGCCAGACTGTGTTCACCACTCCCAATTACTTCCCGCCGCTCGACGTCAATGTCGAATCCGACGCCACGGATTTTTCCGAGCGACCAAAACCACTTAACGAATCCGCTGGCCCCGAAGTGGTCGAGGCCCAGAATTGTTACATCTGCAAGAAGGACTATTCGACCATCCATCACTTCTACGATCAGCTCTGCCCGGACTGCGCGGACCTGAATTTTCGCAAGCGGACGGAAAGCGCCGATCTGCGCGGACGCGTCGCTTTGCTCACAGGCGGCCGGGTCAAGATTGGTTATCAGGCCGGCATTAAGCTGCTGCGGGCGGGCGCCCGCCTGATTGTGACCACGCGTTTTCCGCGCGATGCCGCAGGGCGATATGCTGCCGAACCGGATTTCAAGCAATGGGGTCATCGGTTGGAAATATTTGGACTCGATTTGCGCCATGCACCCAGCGTTGAGGCGTTTTGCCGTCAGCTGCTGGCCGCGGAGTCGCGGCTTGATTTTATCATCAACAACGCCTGTCAGACCGTCCGCCGCCCGCCCGACTTTTATCAACACATGATGGAGCGCGAGACGGCGGCGCTTCGGGATTTGCCGGACTCAGTAGGACGGTTGGTCGGCGCGTATGAGGGATTACGCGGCTATCACTTGCTGCCGGAAGGCTCCTCTCCACTCCCGGCGAATGGGACTTCTCCCGCGGTGGGAATGACACATGCGCCGGAGCTGTCGCAAGTGCCGCTCCTGGCCGAGGAACGCCGCGCCCAGAAGGATTTGTTCCCCGAGGGACGATTGGATCAGGACCTCCAACAGGTCGACTTGCGGGATCGCAATTCGTGGCGGCTCCTGTTGCATGAGGTGCCCACCGTTGAGCTCCTGGAAGTGCACCTCGTCAATGCGGTGGCGCCATTTATTTTCAACGCACGGTTAAAACCCCTGATGATTGCCACGGGCGAACGCGATAAGCACATCGTCAATGTGTCGGCGGTGGAAGGACAATTCTATCGGAAATTCAAGACGACGCGTCATCCTCACACCAATATGGCCAAGGCGGCCCTGAACATGATGACGCGGACGTCTGCGGCGGATTATCATGCCGATGGCATTCATATGAACGCGGTCGACACGGGGTGGGTGACGGACGAAGATCCGGTGCAGATTGCGGCTCGCAAACAGGAGGAGCACCGGTTTCATCCGCCGCTCGACATTGTCGATGGCGCCGCGCGCATTGTTGACCCGATCATTTCGGGTTTTAACACGGGCACACACCTTTGGGGAAAATTCCTGAAGGATTACTTTCCGACGGATTGGTAGTGGGTAGGGCTGGCCCGCTGGGCCGGCCCCGCCGCGTTCCAGCGGCGGAACTTCGTGCACCCTCTCAAGTGCGCAACCACATGCGTTCCGTCCGCTGAACGCGGACGGGCCTTACCGCAGCGCGGCAAGGCCTACCCACGGCAAGGCCTACCCACGGCAAGGCCTACCCACGGCAAGGCCTACCCAAGGGCGCGCACTTGCTCAATTTTTTGATCCAGCCGTTTGGGGGAAACAGGAAATGCCGTTCCCAGTTCCTGCGCAAACAGCGACACCTTGAACTCTTCGATCATCCATCGCAATTCCTCCAACTCCCGCCGGAACGCTGCGCTGGGACGCTGGGTCGCTTCAAATCGCCGCCACGCATCGACGTACGGTTGGAGCTGGCGAACACGTTCTTGATCCTTGGCCGGATTCAGTGCCGCCCGCTCCATGCGCGTGAGCAATGCTTTCAAATATCGCGGCAGCTGAAGCAATCGCTCGAACGAAACGCGTTCCGGAAATCGCGGTGGAACCAAAGTCAGCAGCTCCCCCGCCAGCGGATGGTCGGGGCTGACAGGCGGAGTGGAGCCCAATTGCTGGAGGCTGCGCAGCTTGTTTGACGCCGCCCCCGCCCCCGGGCCAGTTCTGGCAACTGGGCCAAGCCGTTGCTGCACTTGCTGCCGGAGCTGCAGCACGTTTCCAATCCGGTCAATCATTTGTGAGGCAAGGCCCGGTAGGAGCCGGCGAGCTCCCTCAACGGCTGTTTGAAAGTGTGCTGCGCTTAGTGAGGACAACGACGTTTGCGGCAGAAGATGACGCTTCAGACTCTCCAGGGCGCTCGCCTGAAGTTCGTCGTTGCTTCCGAGAGGCGCGTAGAGTGCGTCGAACTGGACAAGCGCTCGCAAATCTTTCTCCAGCCACGCCAGATCCTTCTGCAAGGCCATCTCCACCAGCCGGCCAACTCCTTCCACTCCTGCGGCGCGCGCGGCGTCGGCGCTGCGAAACAGGCGGACATTCACTCTGCCGTCTTCCACTGCCGGAACCGGCCACGCGTAGACCGGTAGTCCGGGGCCTTCACTTACGGTGATGCGTTCGGGTAGATCGCCAAACGTCCATCCGCTGACGCCGAATTTTTCCCACTGGTCGGCGATGCGTCGCCAGGCGACGGGCTCTGTGCCGGCCTCGGTCTTGACATTCGTTTCGGCCAGACGCTTTCGTAAATCGTCGAGATCGCGCCCGGCTGCGATCGGCCGCCGATCGCCACCGACGAGTTCGATGCGGGTTCGCAGGTGCGGCGGGACGGAATCGGCCGGCCAGGCTGACGGAGGAATCTCCACGCCATAACGTTGCTGGATGAATCGCCCCAGGTCGTGCAGGAAGGAGGATCCCTGAGGCTGAAAGTCCCGCAGGATTTCCGCCACCTTTGGGGCGAACGGCATGAGTTCACGACGAAGCGCCTTGGGAAGCGCTCGAAGCAATTCGTTGATTTTATCCTCTCGTAATCCCGGCACGGCCCATTCCAGGAACGCCGCCGAAGTCGTTTCAGCGAGCGTGAACGGCAGGCGCACCGTCACGCCATCGTGTTCCTCGCCCGGAGCGTAAGCATAGCGAAGTTCCACGGGTTGTCCGCCCACGGCCACGGCATCGGGAAAGGAAGTGGCGTCGTATTGCAGGTTTTTATCCCCGACCAAATCTCCCACCGTCGCGCAGAGGAAATCGGGCCCTCCACGCTCGCGGATGAGGCCGTTCAAATCATGGACGGATGAGACCTGCCCGAGTCGCTCCCGATAAAACGCGATGAGCGCCTCGGTCGGATCTTCAAAATCATAACGGCGGACACGCGTTTGCCAGTTCTCAATCTTTTCGCGGATAACTCGATTGTGCGCGAGGAAACGGTATTGCGGCGGTAAATCCTCCAAATCCGCGACCGAAACGTTTCGAGCGCGAGACGACGACGCACGCTGTGGCCCGGGTGACGCCGTCTCCTCCGAATCGCGTTCGTGATGGCGCCCGGTTCCGACCGGCGGCAGGAGGTCCTCCTCGACCAGCGCATCCTGGACAAAGATGGCGGCGGCTTCCGCGGGTTGGAGATTGCCGTAGGCGACCTTGCGGCGTTGCACTTCGAGGCCGTGCAATGTGATGACCTCTTCAGCCAGCACACGGCCAGCCGTGGAACTCCAGTGGGGATTGATATGGGTGAGTTTGCAGCAGTGCGGCGCCAGTTGAAAGATCCAGCCAGGTTCGATCCCGGCAAGGGTGCGGGCGAAGAGTTGCGACGTTTCGACGATTTCTCCCGCCACGATCCACTGGGGCTGGCTCGTTTTGCCGCGGTTCGCCGCCTCGACTTTCGCGGCGCGGTCGGCGGGCTTTCGCGGGGGCGGGCTGCGATCGTAAAGAGCTGAGCCGGGAAACACCGTAACATTCCGGTTTCCTGACGCCTTATAAGTATTGCGGTCTTCGCGGCGCGCGACGTGTCCAATCAACCCGGCGAGGATCGACCGGTGAACGGCTTCGTAGGCGGCATTGCTCTCGTTGAGTTTGAGCGTGCCCAGGCCTTCGAGCGCGTCGTGGAGTTGGGCATGCAGGTCCTGCCATTCCCGCATGCGGAGATAAGAGAGGAAGTTCTGCCGGCAGAACTTTCTTCGTTGGTTCTGGGTTCGAAGCTTTTCCCACTGGTCATGCACGGCGTTCCAGATGTTAAGCAGGGCGAGGAAGTCGGACTTCGGATCATTGAATCGCCGGTGGGCGGTCTGGGCTGCCTCCTTCTGATCGAGCGGCCGTTCGCGGGGATCCTGAATGCTCAAGCCCGCGGCGATGATTAACAATTCGCGGGCCGCATGCTCGTGTTGGGACTGCAGCAGCATTCGGCCAAGCGTCGGATCGATGGGCAATCGCGCCAGGTCAAATCCCAACGGAGTCAGTTCACGCTGGCCATCCAGCGCGCCGAGTTCCTGCAACAGCGCGTAGCCGGCGCCAATGGCCGCAGGAGTAGGCGGCTGGACAAATGGAAATGTCTCAATGTCGCCGAGGTGAAACGCCTTCATTCGCAGAATCACCTCGGCCAGATTCGAACGCTGGATCTCCGGCTGAGTGAAGGGCGGCCGTTCGTTGAAGTCGTCCTCGGAATAAAGACGAATGCAGACGCCGTCTTCCACACGGCCTGCCCGCCCCTTGCGCTGATGGGCGCTGCTCTGGGAAATGGCTTCGATGGGCAATCGACGCGTTCGAGTGCGCGGATTGTAACGGCTGATGCGCGCGAGACCGGCGTCGATGACGTAACGGATGCCGGGAATGGTGAGGGACGTTTCCGCAATGTTCGTGGCGATGACAATCTTTCGTCGGACCGAAGGCGCAAACGCGCGTTCCTGGTCCCCGGCGCTCAGGCGGCCGAACAGAGGGATAATTTCCGCGCCACCCGATAGGCGTCCTTCCAGCTGATCGGCCGTCTCGCGAATGTCGCGTTCGCCGGGCAGAAAGATGAGCACATCACCGGCGTCGGTCTCATAAAGTATTTTTTCCGCAGTCTCCACGGCTGCATCCACGTAGCTGACATCCCCTTGCTCCTCGGACGCGGAGTCGAGCGGCTGATAAAAAACATCGACCGGGTACATGCGCCCGGAAACTTCGATGATGGGAGCGTTATTGAAGTGCCGGGAGAAGGCATCAGTGTCGATGGTGGCGGATGTGACGATGAGCTTGAGGTCCTGTCGTTTGGCCAGGAGTCCTTTCAGGTATCCGAGGAGAAAATCGATGTTCAACGACCGTTCGTGGGCTTCGTCGATAATGATCGCGTTGTAATCGGCCAGGGTCGGATCGCTTTGGGTTTCGGCGAGGAGAATTCCGTCGGTCATCAGCTTGATATAGGTATGCGGGCTGGACCGGTCATCGAAGCGGATCTTGCAGCCGACCTCGCGTCCCCAATCGACATTTAATTCCTGGGCGATGCGGCGGGAAATGGAAAGGGCGGCCACGCGCCGGGGTTGGGTGCAACCGATGCGAGCCTCGATGCCGAGTCCGGCTTCGAGGCACATTTTGGGAATCTGGGTGGTTTTGCCGGAGCCGGTTTCACCGGCCAGGACCACGACCTGATTCGAGCGAATCGCGGCAACGATGTCATCCTTGCGTGCCGTGATGGGAAGGTTCGGAGGGTAGTTCAGTTGGGGGCGATTGATGCGGCGCGCCTCGCGCAAGGCGATTGAGTTGCGGACTTCAGTGAGGAGGCGGGTCAGTATGGCGTCATGGTGGGCGGGGTGGCGTTGGTCGCGCAGCAGGCGGACGAGCCGCAACCCCAGGCGAATCCAATCAGGCAGCATGGCCTGGGGCAGCAGAGCTTTCAGTTCATCGATACGGGCGTCGGCCATAACAGAGCGAGAGAAAGTATCGCAAAGGAACGGACCGCGCCAAGCCTGTGTCAGACATCAGCCGTTGCAGCCAACGGGCGGCCGAAATCTTCGAATGCGTAGAACTCGCGGCATCTTGGAGACCGGGAAGACGCCTCAACGCCCGGCACTTGCGCTCGAGCTTCTAAAAAATGGGGTACCAATCCGGCGCCGCACCTGCGGTGTCGGATTGGTACAACCATCCCGTCAGGGGTGCCAATTCGGTGACGCAGGATCATCCGCCCCAGGCTCCTTTTGGCAATAACGGGAGGTTCGGTCATGCCAGGGCGCGAATCACTCGACACGGATTGCCTGCGGCAAAGACGTCGGCAGGTATGGAACGCGTCACCACACTGCCAGCGCCGATGACGGAGCGGTCTCCGATAGTGACACCCGGGCAGATAATCGCTCCGCCTCCGACCCAGATATCGGAGCCGATCGTCACGGGCTTCGCCAGTTCGAGCCAGGTGCGTCGCTCGGTTGCACTTATGGGATGCGTGGCGCTGTAGATTTGAACCGACGGCCCAAACAAAACGTTGCTGCCAATGGTGACGCGCATGACGTCGAGCACCACGCAGTTGAAATTGAAAAACACCTTCGTGCCGAGCGTGATGTTTGTGCCGTAGTCACAGTAGAACGGCGGCTGAATCCAGGCGTCGGTGGATGCTTCGAAAAGGTCGCAGAGAATACGCCGGCGCTCGTCCTGCTGATCTTCGCGGGAGTCGTTCAGGAGTTTGCAGAGTTCCCGGCAGCGTTGACGCTCGCGGGCCAGTTGCGCGTCCAGCGGATCATACAGTTCGCCGGCCAGCATCTTTTGCTTCTCGGTTTTCATCAAGGTAGGGCTGGCCCGTTGGGCCGGCCTGCCGCGTTCCAGCGGCGGAATCTTTTCGTACGCCAAACCTCGGCGGTTCCCTCGAACTTTTGTATTCTCGCACGCCTCGCCTCGTCTCCTCCTTCTCATCTTTCGTTTTTCGAGGACGAGAACGAGGACGAAGGACGAGGACGATTTTGGCTCAGGGCACGTCGCAGCGTCCTTACCTGGATTGCGGCGATGGCAGGAGAGGCTTTCGTTCCGATTCCCGATCTATCTTTGTCAGCTCGATCTCTTCGAAGAGCACGGCCGGGGCGATGACCGACGATGATGGCGTCGAACTGATGACGCGATTGTCGATGGCAGGCGTGTTCCCCGCGGCCAGGATGCGTCGCATGCTCCGCTCATCCAATCCCCGGAATTCACACCCTCGCACCAGTTCTTCGCGGCCGTCCGCGACGTACACCTTGTAGACACGAACAGGATCGCCGACGCCGCGACCTGAGCCTACCCGCCGGGAGCGAGCGGGCGGCGAATCGGAGGCGTCGCGGCTCTGCAATCCTTCGATGCGGATGCCGTATTCGAGGCCTTCGTCATCGGCCGCTTTCAAGAGCGCCTTCTTCAGATCGGCGGCGCTCTTGGGGGCGCTGGTTTCAATGAAAAGATTCCCCACCGCGGCCCGCGCCTGATCGCTGCCCCGCCGGCCGTGACCATTGGATTGGGAGAATCGCTTCGTCGGAGTGCGCGACATCAACATCCCTTGCAGCTTGCCGCCGACGACGATCTCCACGCGTTGCGCCGGCAACCCTTCGTCGTCATAAAGGTAATGGCCGGCCAGAGGCGTGCCGTGGAACTCTTGCGGCCGCGGATCGTCATAAACGGTGAAGGTCGTCGGAAGAATCCGTTTGCCCAGGCGTTTCTCCAAATCCTCCGGACCCTGGGTGGTCCGGCGAGCCAAGCCCACCGGATCGGGCACGCCCAAAATTCCTCGCGCCAGGAGTTGGCGAAACAACAGCGGGGAAGCCAAGCCTTCAATCAGGACCGGACCCGAATAATCATTGAGCACGGGTGCTTTGGCGGCAGCCGTTAGTCGGTCGGCCAGGCGTTGCACGTCGGCGATAACGGTGCTGATGGGCGGCAGGCGTTCCGGCGTTAGGGCCACATATTCCAGATCGTCCGTCATTCGTTCTCCGTCGGGGGCCAGGGTTTCCGCGCCGATCCGCAGTGAGACTTCCGCCATCCCATACCGCAGCCGTGAACCCTCCGAGCTGACCAGGTACCGATTCTCGACGCCAGCGATCAAACGGACCTCGGAATCTTGTATGTGCTGGTGCTTGGAGAACTGGGCGGAGATTTGCCGGACGTAATCCTCCCACTTCTTTCGATCGAACGAGAGGGTGACTGTGTCGAGAATCGCCGTGGTTGCCGTCGCTTTGGAGAAATCGTGTGGTCGATCTTCGATCGTATGGTCTTTGAGATATGCCCGCTTCTGCGTGAGCATTTCCACCGCGCCTTTGTACAATCCATCCGTGGCGCGCCAGATGGCCTGCCGCAGGGCGAGATAATCGTTGTCGAGCGGAAGCTCGCTCGAACCGCGCCGGCCAAAGCCGCGCCCGCCGACAAAGTTGGAGTTATCCAGTTCCATCGTGCCGACGCGAAGCTGCGCTTGCAAGGTGCGGGACCGGGACGGACCGGAGGTAGTTAGCGCGCCGTAGGATGCGGTCACCCGCTCAATCTCCGTGTCATCGACCGCGTACTGGATGAAATAGGGGGAAGCGAGTTCTTCCAGCTGCAACGACATCGAGCGCTTCATTTCATCCTGCAAAGCCTTGAAGAGCGGATCCGCCGCGGGATCGGCCGCGCCGGCGTTGATGACAGCGGCACAACAGCAAACACTCAAAACGATCGATTTGAGAATTGGATTCATCGGTCCTCCTTGGCGGCCAGCGGAGATGGCAGGATGGGCAGCCGATCCTGGGCCCGTTCCCGTTTCTCGATTTCAATTTCCCCCACCAAAATGCTGGGCGACACGGCCGAGACGGGGACCCATCCTGACTCGGCACCGCACGTCCCGTTGAAGACCGCAGGATCGTCGCCTGTCGCCAGAATCTTGGCAAAACACGACAGGGGCGTGCCGACGATGTCAACGCCGCGGACCAATTCGTCCTTTCTACCGTCCGCGTAGACGCGATAGACGACGACGGGCAACACCTTGAATGCTTGAGGGCCGCCGCGGGCCGTGGTGGTAAATCCACCGGTGATGTCTTCGAAGAGGTATCCGTATGGTTTGTTTTGTTTCTGGCACTCGCCGACGAGCATTTCCCTCAGCTTGGTGAAGGGCACGGCCTGTTTCGAATCGATGATGAGATTGCCCTGGCGGGAAACGACCTGACGACCGGGCTCGCGCCGGCCGTGTCCGTTTGAGTTGGGGAAGCCTGGCACGGGAGAGCGGGATAGAAGGAACGTTTTCAGCACACCGTTATCCACGAGGCTGACGCGCGAGGCCGGCACTCCCTCGTCATCGAATCGATAGAATCCGCGGAGGTCTTCCTGGGCAAAGCGGGGCATGGTCGGATCATCGCTTACGCTGAGAAATTCGGGAAGGATGGGTTTGCCGACCATCTTGGTGAAGGTCTGTCCTTCTTCGACATCCTTTTGCCGGTGGCCTTCGATGCGATGACCGAAGATCTCATGAAAGAACACGCCGCTGGCTCGATTGAGGAGGATGGCGGGCCCGGTGTAAGGTTCGACGAGGGGCGCGTCCCGCAAGGCCATCACTTTGTCGAGGACCTTTTGAAAGGCATCGCGCACCTGGCTTTCATCGGGCAAACGCGCCTCCGATGTGGCGTCGAAAATGAAGTTCTGACTCAAATCCATTCCGTCCTCCGCCTTGGTCGTGGCGGAGAGGGCGACCCGGAACAATTTCTGGGCGGTTTTGATGCGACCACCCTCGCTCGTCACCATCGAGCGATTGTTTATGGTGCCGACCACGGCGACGCTCGACTCGTAAATCAAGGGGTATTTCAGGGCGAGACGGGAGATATCGCGAATCCGCTTCGCCCAGGCGGGCCGGTCGAGGGTCAACTCCGCATCCGCCTCGAAATGAACGCCCGGTTTCTCGCGGGAGAAGTCATCGGACTTGTGTTCGTCCTCCACCGTTGTCTTCAAGTCCGTTTTGACTCGTTGAAAACGTTCCACGGCCGATTTGAATGCGGCATCGGTGGTCTGCCAAAGCGCCTGCTTTACGGCGAGGGGATTGTCTTCGACGGGCGCCTGGGCTACGCCATCCGCCCGGCGGGAGAAACGGTCGCCCGCCCCGCCGCGGATCTGCCGCGTGTTATCGAGCACGTAATCTCCGACGCGCACGTCGACGTCCAGGATTCGCCGGGTTCGAAAATCGTCCTGTTCCACGGCACCGAGGCTTCCGACGACTGCCGCCGAGCTGGAGTGCGTCATCGTATAGCAAAGGTAGTAAGGCCGGACGCCGTCGTCGGTGGTGAGTTTTTTCATGGAGAAGTCCAACTCCTCGGCCATGAGGCGGAGTAGGGGATGTCCATCCTTCTCACCGGGTGAAACTTGGGATTGGGCTTTGCCTTGGCCGACGGCGGCCACAGATAGGGCGAGCACCAGGCTAAACATCAGGCGTCGTGCGACGAATTCTGCGGCAACGGCGGTGGCAGTCATACCCGAACCAAAACACTTCCGTTGGGAACTGACAATACGAAAGGCTGGGCTGGGTAGGGCTGGCCCGCTGGGCCGGCCCCGCCGCGTTCAGCGGCGGAATCTTTTCGTGCTCTAAAACCACAGGCGGTAGCCATCTGGTGCATGGAGCATACGAATAAAATGGGGCACGAAAGGGTTCCGCCCGCTAAACGCGGGCGGGGCCGCCGCAGCGCAGCGGCCCTACCCTAAATCACCCCGATCTCTCCCATGATTTCCGTGAGATCGATCGAAGATGTCCCGCCGTCCGCCAGCGCCTCGCCTGCATTGGCGTAACCCGGAATGATTCGGTTGAGCTGCGACTGTGTTGCGCCCAGATGGTCCCGGATGATTTCACCAAGGACGGAACGATAATCGATGGCGCGCCGCAGGTAGCGTCCGGCGACGCCAAACATCGAGCCGGCCGGGCCCGGACTCCAGGCCACTTCATCGTTCGGATGTCCGCCGATGACGGCGCGGGTTCGCCCGGCCTTTCCATAGCCTTGAACACTTCCACCCGCCACCAGCATCAGGCCGGCTTCGGCGTGATCCGTTCCGCTGTTGGAGTTCTGCACGGTGGTTCGACCGAATTCGCTGAGCGTGACGATCACGAGATCTTCCCACTGCGCTTTGTTCCCATGGATGAGGAAATACTTTCGCAATCCATAGATGGCCCAGGCGATCCTTGAGAGCAGATTGGCATGCGTGCCCGTGGCGCCGCCCTGGTTGTCGTGAGTGTCAAAGCCGCCCATTTCCGTTCCCGCGATGACGGCATCTGTATGATTGAGCACGAGCGCCGCGCCCTTCAGCTGTTGAAAGAAGCTGGACGCGGCGTTGTCGACCACGTAGCTCGCCGCCGTGCCGCCGCCGTTGATGGCGGCGCTGGTGGGAAAGAGGTGGTAATGAGCGGTGCCGCCGTCGGTTGCGACGTCATCGACGAAGGTATTCTCCGCTTCGTCAAAGGGGAGGTTGCCGAACAAATCGATGGTGTTCACCAGGTTTTCATAGGAGAGCCGGAGCAACCCTCGACTGCGTTTGTCGGCAAACCCGGCCTGGTTGCCGCGCAGGACGGCGTTCATGAATTTCTGATCTCCGGTTGGAGTTGGCGTGCCCAGGAGATCATAACGGGTGGGATCGGAGAGGTTTGTTATGGCCAGTTCCGATCCTTGGAAAATGGTGGGCAGAGCGGATTGGATCGAGATGCCGGCCAGGGGATTGGTGGCGGCGATCCCTGACTCCAACAGGGTTCGATAAAAGATTCCTTCCCGCGAGATGCTGTTGGGTGCCCCGGATTCCCAATAGGCCTGGGAATCGAAATGCGAGCGGGATTGCCGCGGGTAACCGACGCGTTGGACGAGAAGCAAATCTCCCGCGTTATAGACCGGCGCGAGAAACTTCAAGGAGGGATGAAGCGCGTTGAAGCCGTCGCCGATCCGAATGGCGTTTCCATACGCGAATGTTGAAGCGAGTCCGGTCGGAAAATCACAAGGGCCAGGCGTGTCGTAATAAGCCGGCGCCTCCTGCGGGATCCAGATGCTCGGGCGAATCGCCTGCGTAAACCCGGGATCCTTGACTGGGAGGCATGAGTTCAACGCGTCATTGGCGCCGCGCAGGAAGATAAAC
>Ga0070689_100000977_pt1 | contig 17873 bp, 17 predicted proteins | sample KBSS23HmetaG_FD_64669 | JGI IMG/M metagenome (GOLD analysis project Ga0070689, IMG submission 64669) | Switchgrass rhizosphere microbial communities from Kellogg Biological Station, Michigan, USA - KBS S2-3H metaG | ecosystem: Host-associated > Plants > Roots > Rhizosphere ...
CCGGGAGGCCAGCTCACCATCACCACCGACGTCGAGAACTACCCGGGCTTCCCGAAGGGGATCCTGGGGCCGGAGCTGATGGATCTGTTCCGCGAGCAGGTGGCGCGCTTCGGCACGGAACTGATCGACGCCCCGGTGGAGAAGGTGGACTTCAGCAAGCGTCCGTTCACGGTGTGGTCCGACGGCAAGAGCTTCCAGGCGAAGAGCGTCATCGTCGCCACCGGCGCCTCGGCGCTGCTGCTCGGGCTTCCGAGCGAGCAGAAGTACATGGGCTTCGGCGTCTCCGCATGCGCCACGTGCGACGGCTTCTTCTACAAGGGGAAGCGCGTCATCGTCGTCGGCGGCGGCGACACCGCGATGGAGGAGGCCACCTACCTCACGCGCTTCTGCCCCGAGGTCATCGTGGTCCACCGCCGCGACACGCTGCGCGCGAGCAAGATCATGCAGGAGCGAGCCCTCGCCAACCCGCGCATCCGCTTCCTGTGGAACACCGAGGTGGCGGAGATCTTCGGCAACGACGGCGGCAAGGTGACCGGCGTCAAGCTGCGCGACACCCAGAGCGGCGACGTCATCGAGATGGCGATCGACGGCGTGTTCGTGGCCATCGGGCACAAGCCGAACACCGACTTCCTCGCCGGCCAGCTGCCGCTGGACCCCAAGGGCTACGTGCTGGTGAAGCCGGGATCGTCGTACACGCCCATCGAGGGCGTGTTCGCGGCCGGCGACGTGCACGACGCCGTCTACCGCCAGGCGGTCACCGCCGCCGGCACCGGCTGCATGGCGGCCATCGACGCCGAGCGCTGGCTCGAAGCACAGGCGCACGCGAACCCCGCGGCGACACCCAACCAGGCGACGGCCCCGACGCACTGAAGCCGCGGGAGCACCGAGGCCGCCGGGCCCGAAGGGCCCGGCGGTATCCAAGAGGGAGTGGCCGTGGAACGAGAGACGCTCGAGTTCGACGTGCAGTTCGTGGGCGCTGGCCCGGCGGGCCTCGCGGGCGCGATCCACCTCGCGGACCTGGTCGCGAAGCACAATGCCAGCGGACCCACGCCTTCCGGCGTGGGTGCCCCGAAACCGCTTCCCGAGCTGAACATCGCGGTGCTCGAAAAGTCCGCCGAGGTGGGTGCGCACGGCATCTCCGGCGCGGTCATGGACCCGCGCGCGCTCCGCGAGCTGATGCCCGACTTCGTGGAGAAGGGCTGCCCGATCGAGTCCGAGGTGACCGCGGACGACGTGCAGATCCTGTTCGAGCGCTCGTCGTTCAAGCTGCCGTTCGTGCCGCCCGCGCTCCAGAACCACGGCAACCTGATCTTGAGCCTGGGGGAGCTCAGCAAGTGGCTCGCGGCGCAGGCCGAGCAGCGCGGCGTGCTGATCGCCACCGAGACACCGGCGCAGCATCCGCTGCTCGAGGGCGAGAAGCTCCTCGGCGTGCGCACCGGCGACAAGGGCATCGACAAGCACGGCGAGAAGAAGCCCACGTACCAGCCCGGCGCCGACTGCCTGGCAAAGCTCACCGTGCTCTGCGAGGGCCCGCGCGGCACGGTCGCCAAGCAGCTCGAGCGCTCGCTGGGCCTGACGCGCGATCGCGAGCCGCAGGTGTACGCCACCGGGGTGAAGGAGCTGTGGGAGGTGCCCGCGGGCCGCGCGCGCAAGGGGCGCGTCGTCCACACCATGAACTGGCCGCTCCCGGCGAGCACGTTCGGCGGCGGGTTCATCTATGGGCTGTCCGACAGCCTCTGGTACGTGGGCTTCGTCACCGGGCTCGATGCCCAGGACCCCACCAGCGACCCGCACGGAAACCTCCAGCGCTTCAAGACCCATCCGTTCGTGCGCGCGCTGCTCGAGGGTGGCAAGGCGGTGAGCTACGGCGCCAAGGCGATCCCCGAGGGCGGCTGGTACGCGATGCCGAAGCTGTACGCGGACGGGCTCCTGCTCTGCGGCGACACCGCAGGGTTCCTGAACGGCGGGCGGCTGAAGGGCATTCACCTCGCGATCAAGAGCGGCATGCTCGCCGCGGAGCAGGCGTTCGAGTGCCTGCTCGCGGGCGACTTCTCGGCGGCGAAGCTCGCCGGCTACGAGAAGCGTGTCGCCGACTCATGGGCCGGCGCCGAGCTTCGCGGCATGCGCAACTTCCACCAGGCGTTCGATGGCGGGCTCTGGACCGCGCTCCCGCGCACCGGCTTCCAGATGTACATGGGCGGGCTCGACCCGCTCGGCGGCCACCTCAAGGGCCATGCGGGTCACGAGCGCATGCAGAAACTGCGCGACGTCCACCCCAACGGGAAGCCGGCCCCGGTGAAGGCCGACGGCAAGCTGACGTTCGACAAGCTCGTCGACGTCTACCTGTCGGGGACGATGCACGACGAGGACCAGCCCGTGCACCTGCTCGTGGCCGACACCAGCGTGTGCGCGACCAAGTGCCGCGAGGAGTACGGCAACCCCTGCCAGCACTTCTGCCCCGCGAGCGTGTACGAGATGGTGCCGGACCCCGCCAAGCCCGGCGCGCTGAAGCTCCAGATCAACGCCTCGAACTGCGTCCACTGCAAGACGTGCGACATCGCCGACCCCTACCAGATCATCACCTGGACCACGCCCGAAGGCGGCGGCGGCCCGAACTACAAGCGACTCTGAGGGCGCGCGCGCGGCGGCGTCCGCCAATTACGAAGGGCGCCCTGGTGGGGCGCCCTCGTGAAAGTTCGGATGTGCGCGGACTAGCGATACATCGACTTCAGCTCGCCCCAGGTACGCGCCTTCGCCTCGACGACGCCGGTGCAAGGGATGGTGCCCTTGCCCTCCTCGGCATTGAAAGCCTCGAGGATGTCATTGAGGTTGCTCGTCGTCGCCGGCGAGAGGAAGCCGTTGCCGACCGGCGGGATCACCAGGCTGCCGATCATCGCGTCCGCCGCAGCAACCGCGGCCAGCGTCACCGCCGGCGCGACCGCGCCCGAAGCGATGTTCAACTTCACGGCGCAAAGCTGGTGCGCGAGCGAGATCAGGCCGTTGCCGGCGGCCGGCGTGTTGAAGATCGACAGCAGCTGAGCCTGCGAGTAGATCACGTTCCCGAGCTTGACCGAGCTCACCGGCCACGCCTCGGGGTGGTTCTTCCAGTAGCCCTGCGTGAACACGCAGTCCGTGCTCGCAGGCGGCGCCTTGGTGCTGGCGTAGTGCGTGGCGCTGTACTTGCTGGGGTCGATCAGCCCTGCGCCCGCGGTGAGGCCCATGCCGCCCGTGGGATCACCACCGTCGCCATTCGCCTTCACGCGGAACACGAACATCGTGCCCTGCGACAGCTCGTCGCTGTTCGTCGACGCCACGCCGGTCTCGTCGAAGATGTCGCCGATCTCGATGTCCGCGACCGCGTCCGGGCCGAGCATGAACGACGTCGTGCCGTCGACGGTGTTGAGCGACGGGAAGCCGAAGAAGAGCGCCCACTTGATGCGCGGGTCCCCTTCAGCGGGCCACGTGCCGCCGTTCGCGTCATACTGCGCCTGGGTCATCCAATCGATCGTGAACCCGTTCGGCGCACCGGAGGCACCAGCGGTCACGTCGAGGTGTACGAACGATGACGCCAGCGGATCGGGATTGGCGAGCGCCGGCGCATCCAACTCAACGGGAGCGGTCGACGCGGAGTGGGCGAGCATGAGATAGCTCACGCACCCAAGCAGGGCAATGCGCAGCGGCCTGGTCATTAAAGTGGGGGCTCCCGAAAAGGGTGTCTTGGCTCGGGTGCATCAGGCGGGGGCCTGCTGCGCAAAACGTATAATGCATGATAAGTGTCACCTGGCATCCGCGCCAAGGGCCAATTTCCAAGGCGCTGGCCGCATAGAGCCCGGAATTCGGGCATGGAGAGGCATAACGTGATGACGCGCAAAGGGTTCGCCAGAATTCTCGCGTCTGCGGCCACGCTGGCCGTGATCTCAGCCTCCTGCGCGGTCCAGGGCGGCCCGGGCGAGGCTGGGTCCCCGCCCGCGAGCAGCCAGCCGGCGGCGCGCATGGGGCTCGCCCCCGAGGTGCGCCCGCTCTACGACGCTCTGGAGGGCGAGGGCGACTGGGTGCTCGTCGAGCCCCAGGGCTGGGTGTTCCGGCCGCGCGTGAACACCGTCGCCTGGCGCCCCTACCAGGACGGGCACTGGGAGCCGTCCTACTCGTTCGGCTGGGTGTGGGAGTCGCACGATCCGTTCGGTTGGATCACGGACCACTACGGCTTCTGGTTCTACGACGACTTCCAGGGCTGGTTGTGGAAGCCCTACGGCGCGTGGGCGCCGAGCTGGGTGGCGTGGGTGCAGGTGGGCAACTTCGTGGGTTGGGCGCCGCTGCCGCCCGCAGGGGTCACCACCTATGGAGAGCCGCCCGGGGGCGCATTCACTTACGTGCCGGTGCAGTCGCTGGCGCAGGGCAACTCGAGCACGAGCGCGCTGCACGTGCGGGCGATCCCTGACGATGGCAGCACGCTGAGGCCGATCGATCGCACCACCTCCTATCTCGGCGTCTACTACAACGCCGGGCCCGACGTGAGCGAGGTGCTGGGCCCGGCGGCCGCGGACCAGCTGCGGATCGACGAGCGCGATGGCCGCGTCGAGGTGCCGGTGCCGACGCGCAAGCCGACGATGACGGGTTCACCGCCGAGCCTCACGCTCCCCGCGCTCAGCTCTCGCACCGAGGGTGCGTGGAAGGCGGCGCGGCGCGAGTTCGTCGCTGCGCGCCCCCAGCGTGGAAGCGCGAGCCCGGAGACCCCGCCGGCGACGACGCCGCCGCCGGCCTACGGGCCGCCGCGCATCAAACCCGCGCCGCCGCCGGTCGACACTCTCAACAAGTCGGCGCCGCCCGATTCGCTCCACAAGCACCCCAAGCACGGGACCAAGCCCAAACCGGCCAAGCCTGCGAAGCCGCCCGGCGAGAGCGACGGCTGACGCGCGGATCCGAGGGGCACCACGCGGAGCGTGGTCCGACCGCGCGCCTCAAGTCGCGCGCGCTCGAGCTGGGCTTCGACGCCGTTGGCGTGGCCGCGCTGGACGCGCTCGCGGCCCGCGAGCACTACGAAGCCTGGCTCGCCGCCGGACGGCATGGCGAGATGAGCTGGCTCGCCTCGAGCAAGCACCGCGAGCGCCGAGCCGAACCCGAGCGGCTCGTGGAGAACCTGCGCGCGGTGCTGTGCGTGGCGCTCTGCCACCCACCCGGCCGCGATCCCGCGCGCGACCAGCGCCTCGGGCGCATCGCGCTCTACGCCGCGGGCGAGGACTACCACCGCATCATGAAGGACAAGCTGCTCACCCTCGAGCGTTGGATCCAGCGCGAGCTCTTCCCCGGCTCGGGCTCGCTCTGGTACTCGGACACGGGCGCGATCCTCGAGCGCGGCTGGGCCGAGCGCGCGGGACTGGGATGGATCGGGAAGCACGCGGGGCTGCTCTCGGAATCACTGGGCTCGTGGTTCCTGCTCGGCGAGGTGCTCGTGGACCGCGAGCTGGTACCCGACGCGCCGGTCGCGGAGCGCTGCGGCACCTGCGTGCGCTGCATCGACGCCTGCCCCACGCGCGCGATCGTCGCGCCCTACCAGGTGGATGCGCGGCTCTGCATCTCGTACCTGACGATCGAGCTCAAGGGCCCGATCCCACGCGAGCTGCGGCCGCTCGTGGGCGACTGGATCTTCGGCTGCGACCTCTGCCAGGAGGCCTGCCCGTGGAATCGCTTCGCGCCTCCGGCGCGCGAGGCGCGGCTGCACGCGCGAGAGCTCGAAGGCTGGTCGCTCGAGCGCTTCCTCACGCTCGACGAGCAGGGCTTCCTCGAGCTCTTCGCCACGAGCCCCATCCGCCGCGCCGACCGCGCGGGGTTCGTGCGCAACGTGTGCGTGGCGATGGGCAACCGCGGCGAGCCCGGGTTCGCCACACCGCTCGCACGCGCGCTGCGTGACGACCGCGACGCGCTCGTGCGCGGCCATGCGGCGTGGGCACTGGGGCGGGTGGCGGCCGCTTCGCCCGGAGCGGACGCGATGCGCCGCGAGGCGTCGGCCGCGCTCGACACCGCCGCGCGGGATGACACGGACGCCTGGGTGCGCGAGGAGGCGCGGCTGGCGCGAGCGGAGGAGGCGCGCGGCTAGCGGATTCGAACCCCGTTGGGGACGCCACTCGCGCGGAACAGACGGATCAAGAGCGGCGGATGATCACCGAGGCTCCCCGGACGCCCTGAGTTGCGGCAACCCGACCAGCAGCATCACCACGAACGGGATGGAGTTGACGATGCCGCGTGGCCAGGAGCCTATAAGCCCTTCGGGTCCCACCCAGTGAATCAACGCGTCCAGCGAGCAGTAGAAGGTCATCGCCCAGTGAAAGCCGCGGCTGTGCTCCTTACACCTTGCACGCCAGAGAAACACGAGGCCGAGCGCAAGAACCACCGTGCCGAACTCCTGCAACAGATGTTCGGCGAAGGCGTTCAGAGGCTCTCCCGGCAGGATGGTGTCCGCGATGCCCTGCGGTAGCCGGCCGGTCGGGAGCAGCATGGACCCCATGCCGAGGAGAACGTAGAGGACGCCGAGCAGGCCGTAGACGATTCGCGTGATCTTGTTGAGCGTCATCCGTCCGTTCTCAGCCTGGGCAAGTGCCGCCACCGGATCAATGCACGATGCAGGCGCGGGCCGTCCGTGAGTGCGACCCCTGTGTGAGCCGCACCAGGTAGATCCCGGGCCGCCACCGCGCGGCTTCCGGAATCGTCAGCTCGTGCGGACCGGCTTCCAGCGAATGCAACTCACGATCCGCAACACTCCGCCCCGCCACGTCGAGCACCTGGAGCCGCGCCGCCGCTACGCTCAGCAGCGTGAACCCGATCACCAGCCGATCCCGAACCGGATTCGGAGCCGGCGGGACCAATGTCAGCTCCCACGCTCCCGGCACGGTGAACCAAGACTCCCCGTAGTACTGCTTCGATCCGGCTCGAGTCACCGCCAGCCGGTAGCCGTAGCGGGCCGCGGGCCGCACGTCGTGGTCCTCGTACCGCAGCCTTCCTGCGCGGTCGGCAGTGGTGCGTGCCACCGACGCCCACGCCGTTCCCACCGACCGTCTTTCCACCGTGGCGCTTCTGCCCGCCATCGAGGTGCCGAACCAGTCGAACTCGAGGCGGCCGGACTCGGCGTGCGCGTCCGCCAGCGTGATCGCGAGCGGATCCGCGACGCCCTCGCCCGTATTGAGCAGCACCGAGACGGTGTTCGAGCCGGAGTTCGTCACAACCAGGTCCGGTTTCCCGTCCCAGTTGAGATCGCCGATCGCCACGGAGGTCGGGTACCACCCGGTGCCGTAGTCCGACTTCACACGGAAAGTGCCGTCGCCGTTTCCGAGGAGTACGGACACGCTATTGGAGTTGGAATTGGCAACCGCGACGTCGAGGTTGCCGTCGCCATCCAGGTCGGAGAGGGCGACCGCGTCGGGATCGCTTCCGACGGCGAAGAAGGCTTGGTCGCCGAACGTGCCGTCCCCTTTGCCGAGCAGCACCGATACCGAGTTGCCCGGTTGGCCGTTGTAATTGTAGAAATCGGCCACCACCAGGTCTGGAATCCCGTCACCGTTCACGTCCCCGACCGCCCCCGCGAAGGGGCCGCCCCCCGTGGTGTAGTCGCGTCGAGAACCGAAGGCGCCGGCCGAGTTGCCCATGAGCACGGAAACCGAGTTCTCGTAATACCCCGTCGTCGCGAGGTCGGACTTCCCGTCGCCATCGAAGTCCCCGACGGCCACGGACATGGGACCGTTCCCCACCTGGTAATGGCTGCTGGCCCGGATCGTGCCGTCGCCGTTGCCCAGCAGCACGGTGACCGTGCCGACACCCTGGAAGTAGCAGCACATATCCGTCACCGCCAGATCGGACTTCCCGTCGCCATCGAACTCCCCGATGGCCACGGACTGCGGAAAACCATACGGGGAGTCAGGGTTCCGGACCCCGAGCTCTCTTTGCAGGCCAAGCGTGCCATCCGCCTGGCCGAGAAGCATCGACACGGTACCGCCCCCGCTGTTCGCGATCGCCAGATCGGGATTCCCGTCCAGGTTCAGGTCGCCGACGGCGATCGAAACGGGAGCCCATCCCGTGGAGTAGTCACGCTTCGCGCTGAACCTGGCGTCTGCTTCGCCGGCCAGGACCGAGACCGAGTTGGAAGCCTTGTTCGCAACAGCCAGATCGGGCTCTCCGTCACCATTCAGATCTCCGATCGCGACGGACATGGGGCTGATTCCGGTCGGGAGCTCATCCCGGGTGCCAAATGTCCCGTCGCCGTTCCCGGGCAGCACCGCGACAGAGTGCTGCTCGTGCACCTCTGCCACGGCCAGGTCGGGCCTGCCGTCACCATTCAGATCGCCGATTGCCGCCGAATACGGGAAACTGCCGGCAACATGGTCGCGCGGCGACCCGAACGTGCCATCACCATTGCCGAGCAGCACAGCGACGGCGTCGTAGATGTTGGGCTGGTCCGTGTCTTCGTCGTAATCCACGACCACCAGATCCGGCTTCCCGTTCTCGTCCAGGTCGCCGACTGCGACGCTGTGCGGATGGCTCCCCGTGGCGAAATCCGTATTCCCGCCGAAGGTGCCATCGCCAAGTCCGAGCAGCACCGACGCGGTATTGGCGTAGTAGTTCGCCGTCACGAGGTCGACCGCTCGGTCTCCGTCGAAGTCGCCGATCGCGATCGAAAAGGGCCCCATACCCGTGGCATAGTCCCGCCGCGCGCCAAACAAGCCGTCTCCATTGCCTGCCAGCACCGAGATCGTGCTGGAGCCCTTGTTCGCGACCGCCAGGTCGGGCTTTCCGTCACGGTTCAGGTCCGCGATCGCCAGCGAGATGGGGTTATCCCCCACGACGTACTCGATCTGCTCGCCGAACGTGCCATCCCCGGTCCCGAGCATGACCGAGATCGTTCCATGCAGCGAATAGAAATGGGAGTTCACGACCACGAGGTCGGGCTTCCCGTCGCCGTTGAGGTCGCCGATCACGACCCCGCGGGGCTGGATGCCCGTGGCGTAGTCGGTCCCGGGGCCGAACCTGCCGTCGCCCAGACCGAGCAGGACGGAGACCGTGTTGGAGACCTCGTTGGCCGTCACGAGATCGGGGCGACCGTCTCCGTTGAGGTCCCCGATCGACACCGAGCTGGATGCGCTGCTCGTGCCGTACTCGCTGACCGGGCCGAACGTGCCGTCCCCGATGCCGAGCACGACCGTGACGCCCGCCCCCGACGCCAGCGCCAGGTCCGCCTTACCGTCCGCGTTCAGATCCCCGATCGCCACCGAGGTGGCGTCGCGACCCGTGTCGACGTGCAGGCAGGGCGCCGTAAAGAGCGGGGCGGCGCTGGCGCTCGCAGCCCAAGCGCCTGAAGCGACGAGCGCCATCCCCACCAGGCGGCGGATCCATCGCGGGATCGCGAACTGATGGTTCCGCACTTTCGGCGAACGCGTGATCATCGACACTGCTTTCGGCACCACGATGCGCACGCATGGGGTCAGGGCTCGAGGGCGCGGGCCCACGCGAACCCGGTGGGCCGTTTGAGGCACCGTGGGGGTTGAGGACCCAGAACAGGCTCAAGTTTAGCGGCACCCGAGGTGAATGTGGAGGAGGATATCGAAGCGCGAGCGTAGCGCCGGTCACGCACCCGGCAGCGGGTGTCCCTTCACCCACTGCGCGTCGCCGCCGTCGAAGTGCTCCTTCTTCCAGATCGGCACGCTGCGCTTGAGCTCGTCCATCACCCAGCGCGCGGCGTCGAACGCCGCGCCGCGGTGCGGCGCGCTCGTGACCACGGCGACGCTCGCCTCGGTGACCGGCACGAGCCCGAGTCGGTGGACGATCGCGCAGTGGCCGAGATGGAAGCGCTCGCACGCCGTGCGCTCGAGCGTCGCGAGCGCTGCGAGCGCCATGCGCTCGTAGGCCTCGTACTCCAGGCGCAGCACGCGCCGGCCCTCGTGGTGGTCGCGCGTGGTGCCGAGGAAGAGATCGATCGCGCCGCACTCGGGCCGCCGCGCCGCCTCGAGCAGCGGCGCGACGTCGATCGGCGCGCGCACCAGCTCAGGCATGTTTGCTTCTGGACGAGCGCCCGGCCCGAGGGGCCGGGCGGAGTTCGTCGAGCGACGCCGAGCCGGCGCGTCGCGCCTTCTTCGCGGCGCCACGGCGGCCGAGCGCCTTGCGCAGGATCGGACGCGTGGGCGAGCGCCGCGCGATCTCCTCGAAGCCCGCGCGCTGGAACGTGGACTCGAACCCGGACCACACGAACGCCGGCGGCTGGCGCTCGGCGCGGTTCACGTTCGGGTAGCCCTCGATCGCGCGCGCGCCGTTCCTGGCCGCATGCGCGGCGGCGGCCTCGAGCAGCGTCGCGGTGAGCCCGGTGCCGCGATAGGGAGCCTTGATGAAGAAGCAGGGCGCCGCCCACACGCGCTCGCCCGCCACCGGCTCGAGCACGCGCGAGTTCTCGAGCCGCAGGTACTCCTCGCGCGGCGCCACCGCCACCCATCCCGCCGGCTCCCCGCCGACGTAGGCGATCAAGCCTGGCGGGCGCTTCGCCACCAGTGCGCGCAGGGCGCGGCGGTTGCCGGCGCCCTTGCCGCGCCGGAACTCCGCGGTCGGGAGCCGCATCCACATGCACCAGCAGCCGGCGCACGCGCCCTTCTCGCCGAACAGCGTCTCGAGATCCGCCCAGCGCCCGGGCGTCACCGGCACGACGCGCGTGGACCCGCGTGGCGCGCTCGCGCGGCGGGCGCGCAAAGGCCGCGACGCCACGTCAGCCGCCGCTCACCGGCGGCAGCAGCGCCAGCTCGCAGTCCCCGGGGAGCGGATCGGCGAGGCGCGCGAGCGTGCCGTCCACGGCCACCGCGAGGTGCGGGCGCAGCTCGGCGAGCGCCGGGTAGGCGCGCTCGAGCGATGCGAGCGCGTCCGCCACCCGGCTGCCCACGGGTAGCTCGAGGTGTGCATCGGCGCTGCCGACGCGCTCGCGCGCCTGTGCGAACAGCTTCACGTCGATACGCATGACCGCCTATGCTCGCGCGACCATGGATGCGAATCAAGGCAGCTCGGGCGGCGACGAGCCGAGGGACGACCTCGTCCCACCCGCTCCCGAGGGGCTGCAGGTCATGGACGCCGGGCTCGCGGACGCGGAGGCCCTGCGGCTCGCCGCGGAGGCGAGCGAGCGGGCCGCGCACGAGCGCACCCTCGCCGCCAACCTGTTGGGCGGCCAGGTGCGCATCGGGCTCACGCGCTGGTTCGTGATCGCGGTCGCCTGCTCGGCGCTCACCGCGTGGCTCCAGCACCCGGATGCGGCGGTGCTGCTGGCGATGGCGGCGGTGTTCGCGCTCGCCCAGTCGTGGGACGTGCGCGACCGCGCGCGCGCGGGCGAGCTCGTGGGCGAGCCGGCACTCGAGCCCGGCGCCGTGGGCTTCGCACTGCGCGTGCTGGTGCCGCTCGTGGTGCCGGTGGTCTCGGCGATCGGCTTCATCGGCCTCGGCTCCTTCGCCAAATCGCTCCCGTTCAACCCTGCTTCCGTGGCCGCGATGCGCTGGTGCTGGGCGGCGGCGGCTGCCTGCCTGGCGATGACGATCCCGGCGCTGGCGCGTCCGATCACGCGCACGCTGCTGCCGCGCGCCCCGTGGTCCTACACCGCGCGGCTCGCCGCCTCGATCGCGCTCGCGCTCCTGCTCCTGCCGGTGCCGGTGCGGCTCCTGATCAAGGACATGATGGAGCTGTTCACGACCACCGGGAAGCCGCTCGTCGACGTGGGCGCGCTGGTCGCACAGCTCGTGGGCGAGGCGGCGCTGGCGGCCGCCGCGGTGGGGCTGTGGGTGACGCGCGACACGCGCGCGGCGTGCGCGCGGCTCGGGCTCAGCGCCATGTCCGTGCGCGACTGGATCCTCGCCGCGATCGGCCTCGCCGCGGTGATCGGGCTCAACTCCGGGATGGAGGCGATCCAGCACGCGCGCTTTCCCGAGCTCTGGGCCGCCGACCAGGAGATGGGCCAGCTGATCGCCGGCGACCTGAACCTGGCCGCGAGCATCCTGCTCGGCGTCAGCGCCGGCGTGGGCGAGGAGCTGCTCGTGCGCGGCGCGCTGCAGCCGCGCGCGGGCCTGTTCTGGGCGTCGGTGCTGTTCATGGCCGGGCACGTCCAGTACACGTGGTTCGGGATGCTGACGATCCTGCTGCTCGGGCTGGCGCTGGGCTTCATCCGCGCCCGCTCCAACACCACGACCGCGATCGTGGTGCACGCGCTCTACGACATCGTCGCCGCGGTCAGCCAGAAGTAACGGGGCGCATCGCCCTCGTGGCCATGAACGTGGCGGCATGGCGGCCGAGCGCGCTCTCGCTCCAGCGGTCCTCGAACAGCGCGGTGAGGACGAAGCCGGCGTCGAGCTGGCCGCCGATCTGGTCCTCGAGCGTGTGCCCGAACGCGAGCGGCTCGCCCGAGGCCTCGAGGAGCGCCTTCTCCTCCGCCGTCGGGCTCGTGAGGTCCGAGTAGGGAAGCGTGTGCCGCACCACCAGCTCGCCGCGCTCGAGCGCCACCATGTCGAACAGGTATTCGATCGGGTTCGTGAACCCCGCGAGCAGCACGCCGCCGGGCCGGAGCACGCGGAACGCCTCGCGCCACACCGGGCGCACGTCGGGCACGAACGCGTTGGAGCACGGGTGGAAGACCAGTGCGAACGAGCGGTCGGCGAATGCGGACAGGTCGCGCATGTCACCGAGCACGGTGACGATGTCGAGTCCCTCGCGCGCGGCCACCGCGCGATCCTGCGCGAGCTGCGCCGGCGAGTTGTCGAGCACGCTCACGCGTGCGCCCGCCGCGGCCAGGATCGGCGCCTGCTGGCCGCCCGCGCCGGCGAGGCAGAGCACGGGCTCGCCCGCGAGCGCCGGGAACCATGCCCGCGGCACCGGCTTCTCGGGCGTGAGCACGACCGACCACTCACCGCGGCGGGCCGCAGCGATGGCGTCCGCGCCCACGGGCACGGTCCAGCGGTTCCCGCGCGCCACCATCGCGTCCCAGGCGGCGCGGTTGAAGCGCGCAACGGCGTCGGCGGGCGGCACGGCGTCGGACGACTGGCTCGCCGCCATCAGCGCACGGTCTCTCCCGGCTTGGGCGCGATCACCTGCGCCTGCACCCCCTGCTTCGCCAGCTCGTTGCGGAGGGCTTCCGGCGTGCCGGTGAGCGCCGGGAACGTGCCGTAGTGCGCCGGCACCACGAACGGCGAGCGCAGTAGCCGCATCACGTACGCCGCTTCGCGCGGGCCCATCGTGTAGAGATCGCCGATCGGCAGCACCGAGACGTCCGGCCGGTAGAGGTCGCCCACGATCTGCATGTCCATCATCGGGCCGGTGTCGCCGGCGAAGTAGATCGTGGCACCGTTCTCGAGCGTGACCACGAAGCCGCAGGGCTCGCCACCGTAGACGCGCTCGTTGCCGAAGTCGAAGCTGCTCGAGTGCACCGCGTGCGTCATCGTCACCCTGAGCCCGGCGATCTGCACCGTGCCGCCCTTGTTCATGCCGGTGCAGTTCTCGACCCCGTTGCGCGTGAACCACAGCGCCGCTTCGTGGATGCACACGACCGCGCAGCGGAACTTCTTCGCCAGGCGCACCACGTCGCTGGCATGGTCGCCGTGCGCGTGGGTGACGAGGATCGCGTCCGCGTGCGTGATCGGCACGTCGCCGAGCGGCGTCATGGGATTGCCCTCGATCCAGGGGTCGAGGAGCAGGTGCGTGCCCCGCGGCGACACGACGTGGAACGAGCCGTGGCCGAGCCAGGTGAGCGTGAATCCCTTCTCGAACGCCTTCATGGTGTTCTCCCGTCGGTCGGGGATAGACAGCGGAGTCTAGTGCGCCGCCCCAGGAGCGTCCATGACATGGGCATGGTCCTTGGGGCGCACGACGCTCAATTCCTACTCGCCTCCGGCGCGCCGGGCGGCGCGTCGCGCCCGAGACGCTGCAACGCCTCGCACAGCCGTTGCGCCCGCTCGATGACGTCGTCGCTCGCGAGCAGCGTGAGCTTCTCGTCCGCGGGCAGCCGCGCCGCCGTGGCGAGTGCAGCGACCACGGTCGCGAGCGGCGCGTCGTCCGCGAGCCTGGGCGGCTCGAGCCACGCCTCGAGCCCGAGCGGGCCGAGCCGCGTGCGCTCCTCGAGCAGCGACGCGCGCGCCATCTGAGTCAGCGGATCGGATTCCGTGTACGGCGCGTCCGCCAGCGGCTCCACCGCGCAGGCGCGATAGGGGAACTCGCGGGCAGTATTGCGAAAGCGCACGCGCAGCGTTCCGCGCACGCGCAGGTCGTAGCAGTCATTCGGCAGCCACGACACCTCCTCGAAGCGCGCGACGCAGCCCAGGGGGTGGAACGCGGGGCTGGCTTCATAGTCGCGCTCCCAGCCCGGCGACAGCGTCGCCAGCGCGATCAGCCGCTCGCCCGAGAGCGCGTCGCGCACCATGGTGCGATAGCGCAGCTCGAACACGTGCAGCCTCATCTCGGCCCCGGGGAACAGCACCACTCCCGGGAGCGGGAACACCGGGACGGGTCGCCTGGGAGCCTGGTCCATGCGGTGGTGCGCGACGCCGGGGCCCGTGTCGGCGAGCGGCCGCTCGAGCCCCCGAACGCGTCAGTCCTCGGTGAGGAACGCCAGCACCTCGGCGACGTGTCCCTCGACCTTGACCTTGGGATAGATCTGCGCGATGCGACCGGTCTTGTCGATCACGAACGTCGTCCGCTCGATGCCCATGAACTTCTTGCCGTAGAGGTTCTTCTGCTTCCACACACCGTACTGCTTGCTGATCGTCGCATCGGCGTCGACGAGCAGCTCGAACGGCAGCTTGTGCTTGGTCCGGAAGCGGAGGTGCGTCTCCATGTCGTTGGCGCTGACTCCCAGGATCACCGCGCCCGCGGCTTCGAACTGCGCGGTCAGGTCGCGGAAGCCGCACGCCTCCTTGGTGCAGCCCGGCGTCTCGTCCTCGGGATAGAAATACAGCACCACGGTCTTCTTTCCCTTGAACTGTTTGAGCGTGACGGACTCGCCGGACGTGGACGGCAGCGAGAAATCCGGCGCCGGTTTCCCGATCACCGGCAGCAGCGTGGCCGTGGGCATGGATCCTCCGGAAAAATCGTGCGGGCCCCCGTCGAAGGGGCCCGGCACGACACGTGGAGCCGCGCGACGCGCGGCAGAGTCAGGGAGTTACTTGGCGGCCGGCTGCATGGACAGCGCGCGATCCAGGTTCGCCGCCACCACGCCCCAGTCGAGGTTGTTGAAGAACGCGTCGATGTACTTGGCGCGCGCACGACCGTAGTCCAGCCAGTACGCGTGCTCGTAGACGTCCAGCGCCAGGATCGGCGTCGCGTTCCACAGCGGGAACGTGTTCTGCGAGTCGCCGACCACGGTCGTGAGCATGGAGAGGTCGTGGTCGTAGGCGAGCCACACCCAGCCGCGCGCGGCGAGGCCCGAGGCCTTGAAGTCGGCGAGCCACGCGTCGTACGAGGGGAAGTCGCGCGCGATCTGCTCCTTGAGACGGCCGCTGGGCGCGCCGCCCTTGCCGCCGAGGTGGCCGAAGAAGATCTCGTGGTTCTTCATGCCGCCGATGGCGAACGAGTAGTCCACGCGCAGGCTCCTCAGGTCGCTGAAGATCTGGTTCGCGGTGGTGCGATCCACGGCGTCGAGCTTCTTCTGGATCTCGTTCACCTTGCCCACGTAGCCCTTGTAGAGCTCGTAGTGCTCTTCTTGCGTGCGGGCGGAGATGCCGTTCAGCTCGCGGATCGAGGCGAACGTCTTGGGGGTGATGTCCTTCCAGGCCATCGGAGTCCTCCGGTCGGTAGAGGTGAACACGGAGCGGGTGCGTGACGCTCCGGGATGGTTCGTTTCTGCGGTCAGGAGCGGAGGTTAGTCCCCCTGCTTCGGGCGCGGCAAATTATCTCGTGGCCCGGCGCCGCGAGCGGGCGATATCTTCACATCCGCGCCAGGGCCGGCCGCGGCCAGCCTCTCCCGGGGCGACACGGCACCATCGAGAGGAGTTTCCCATGCGCTCCAGCGCTCGCACCCGCGCCCTCCGACTCGCGGCCTCGGTCCTGATCGCGACCTCCGCCGCCGCCGCGCCGCCCTCGATCCGCTACTCCTGGAACGAGTGCGATCCGCTCGTGCTCGATCGTGACTTCACCGGCCCCGCCCATTTCTCGCAGACGCTCTCCGTGACGGGACTCACGCAGCCGCTCACCTCGTTCCGGGTGGAGATCGTCGTCGCCGCGGGGCAGCCCTCGGCCTGGCAGTTCTACAGCTTTGGGTGCCAGGGCGCGGGGCGGCTCACCGCGACGTCTGCGGCGGTGGGATGTCTCGCCGTGCCCGGGGCCACCGTGGTCGCGACGATGATCCCCGGTGTCACCGACTTCCGCTTCTACCTGACGATCACCGGTACCGCGCCCGCGGGTGCCGCGCCCGATCCCGCCGCGCGGTACACGCTGGCGCGGCTCGACTTCGATCACACGCACACGACCGACGCCGCGTTCGACCCGCCTGGTCAATGCGGCGGCGGCGGCGCAATCCAGTGCTTCGGCATCCAATCCGTGACCGTGAACGGCGCGTCCCAAGGCGGCGTGGACTACGTTCTCGAGAACGGCACACTGACGTGGAACAACGCCTCCACGCCCGGCCAGTGTCCGTTCCCCGTGCGGACGCGCACGAGCACTTGGGGAATGCTCAAGACCCTGTATCGATGAGCGGCGCGTGCCCGCGCGCGTCTCAGCGGCGCGCAGGCCGCCCGGGGAAGCCGCCGGCGCTCGTGATCCACCCGGCACGCACCGAGTCGTAGAGCGCCCGCGCGCGCGGTCCGCTCTTGTCGCATTCGGAGTCGAAGCGCCGGCAGCCGGCGAGCGTGAAACCGCAGCCGCAGTCGCAGCGGCGGGCGTTCGCGATGCGCAGGAACGTCTCGCGTTGGGCGGTCGTGAGCGAGGCCAGCTCCAGGTCGGGGATGTCCTCCACCCACTGCTTCTTGCGGGTGGTGTCGATGCCCGCGAGCCGCAGCGCCCGCGCCACCACATCCTCGCCCGCGTTGGGGTCCTGGCCCGGGCTCGCGGCGCCTGCGCCGCTGGCCGATCCGCGCTCGCGCACGGGCATGGAGAACGAGCGGTGCAGCGCCCACGCCGCGACCACGATCAAGGCGAGTACGCCGAGGAGGACCAGCACCCGGAGGGGGGAGCGCACCCGGGAATCCTAGTGGAATCGTGGGTTGGCGTGCACCCGACCCGCCCTGCGTGCTTCACATGGAATCCCTCAGGAGTTTGCCCGTTCCTGATACATCGGTGCCCCGGCCCGTCGATGCTTCGACACGTGAGCACCCCCACGCGGACCGTATTCACCTCGATCGTGCTCGCCGGAGCGTTGGCTGTCGCCTCGGCCGCGAGCGCCGCCACCGTCAACTGTGACTGTGGCGAGCCGGTCGTGAGCGCGACCCCCGCTCCGCGCGCGACGGTTTCGCATCCGGCCGCGGTGCACCCGACGGCGGCGGCCTCCATCTCGACGCGCCACGTCGCGCACGAAGGCACGTTGCACCACCGCCGCCACGCGCGCACGCACAAGAGCGAAACCAGCCTGCGCGCGCACGTGGTGAGCGCCGCCTCGCTGCCCGCGAGCGTGCCGCCGCGGCCCCGTGTGCCGCGCTCGAGCCACCGCGCCCCCGCGCTCGCGCTCGGCCACCGCAGCATGAGCCCGCGGGCGGGCGGCTCCGCCGCCCTGCCGATCAGCGCCGCGAGCGCGCTGTCGATCGCCATTCTCGGAACCTGCGTCCACCAGCGCACGCGCACCCGCCTGCGCTCCGTGTCCCAGCCTCTCGAGAGCCGCGGCCCCCCGCGCGCCGGCCCCTTCGCGACCCTTGCTGCCCGTCTTGCGCTCGGCCCCCGTGAGTCCGCCGGTG
>Ga0070689_100000979_pt1 | contig 17858 bp, 19 predicted proteins | sample KBSS23HmetaG_FD_64669 | JGI IMG/M metagenome (GOLD analysis project Ga0070689, IMG submission 64669) | Switchgrass rhizosphere microbial communities from Kellogg Biological Station, Michigan, USA - KBS S2-3H metaG | ecosystem: Host-associated > Plants > Roots > Rhizosphere ...
GAGGGAGGGATTCGAACCCTCGGTAGCCAGATTGACTACGGCGGTTTTCAAGACCGCTGCACTCGTCCACTATGCGACCTCACCGAAATACATGTTTTTTTAAGAACACTCTCCCAGAACCTGATTTTAAATATCTCTCAAAATTATACGCTATATATTTATCATTAAAAGCAAAATAAGCTATTAAAACTACGGGACGTCTATCTTTTGTCGCTGGGACATTGCCTCTTTTATGTCGTTCAATTCTTTCTCTTAAATCACTTGTACAACCAATATAAGATTTATTGTCAGAGTAAACATGGTACATTATTAAAGAACTCGCCTTCGCAAATCTTCGAGCGGACTTTGTCTCGCCGAAGCTTCGCTACTGCGAAGCGAAGGCGGAGGAGACAGGACTCGAACCTGCGACGGGTTTCCCCGCACGCTTTCCAAGCGTGTGCCATGGCCACTAGGCGACTCCTCCACAAACGTGATTATATCAGACTTTGCGTATTAACTCCTCTATCCTCTTTTTTGACTAAAGGAATTGAAAGTATCAAGTATAAAATAAGCAAATAAGTAGCGGCGGCTGATCCTACAAAAAGAAAATAAGCAATAAATGGTAAGAATAGATTCGCTCGATTCCAATTCAATTGTCTAATATTGGCGTTGAGTATTAAAATTGAGAACGGGACAACAAAGATAATATCAGAATATGGAAGACGCGGTGCGGGAATTAGGACTTCCCATAAGAGCATTACGACACAAAAAATAAAAAACAATAAATCGTTTCTTTTTTTCATGTCAGAAACGATAATAGCAAACACTAAGATAAGACCCATACTCACCACCAATATTAGACTGTTAACAGAAGATCCAAAAAAATAAGTTATAATTCCCTGCAGTGAACTGTTTGATCCTAGCATAATCTCCCTCGATTCACTTACTGTGCGGATCTTTTCATAAAGATACAATTGCGAAGTACTGTATATCCCCATAGAACTAAAATAATCAAACCAAATATCCGATTTGATCAAAATAGGCAATAATATCCCAAATAGAAAACCCAGAACACCACCAAGGGAAAAAGCCTTTCTTCGCGAAAACATCATTGGAGCCCATATAGCACCCATCGTTGGACGCAAGCAACTTGTAAAACCCACAATAAAACCACTTAGAAGATCTCGACTTTTATCAAAAACAAATATTTTGTATGAAACTGCAAGTAAAAAAGCATAAAGTATATATAATTGCCCCCAAATAAGATGTGTTTGCCATATATAACTTATTGAGATAAAGGCGAACAAACCACATAAGTATCTCTTTTTAGTTTTTGAGTTGGTCATAGAGATAAAAATGAAAAGGGTACCGATTAACAATACCCATTGGAAGAGAAGCCAAATAATTCGCTGTACAATAACGCTGCCGAAAATAAAAGGAATATTCAACACAAGAGCAAGTGGAGTAACTGTCAGCCGATTTACAGTCCAATCGACTGTATCTGTTAGATCTATAAAATCTTCTGAAGTAATACTATCTCTATGAAAAGTATAGGGATTTTCTTTCAGCAAAAAAACTCTTGTTCCAACTACTCTTGTCTGCAGATCTTTCATCCCATCAGTAAGAGCCTTCTGGCTTATCGAAACAACAAACAATATAAGAATGCCTGTTGAAAATAGAATAGAAAGAAGACAAATGATATTTCTATAAGTAAAATAAGGCGATCGCATATTTCTTCACATCACTTTTTATTTAGATTCGTACAGTATACAATGATTACAAGTTTATTTTCTTTATGAATTAACTCAACATGAAACACAAAGAACTTCTATATCTAATAATCCAGCATTGTATTTTTTTCATCATTGCAACAACACTGTTTATAGTACTCTTTTATACTCCTCTTTTCGAAAGATCTGTTTTATTTTATCGAGGGATACAGCTCCTCGCATTAGATTCCTTTATTGCAACGATATTCTTGATATATCTTAGAAAAAGATTTATTTTCAACCGCTTCACTATTAAAGATGGTATCCTTGCTCTTGTTATATTTGTTTCTTTTAACCTTAACTTTTTTATACTCGTACCAGTATCAGCAGATCGGTCACTCACAGTATTTTTACTCGGGTATATGAAAAATCACCCAAATGAAATAATTACGCAAGAAAAGATGACCGATCGATTTTTCAATGTTTATTTTGGTGATCATCAGGCATTAAATAAACGTTTTGATGAACAACTTGTTTCAGGAAACATCAAACAAGACGGCGAGGAATATAAACTTACACTTCAAGGAAAAGAAGTTATCCAATTCTACACCTCTGTCTCTGATTTCTTTAAAATTGACAAAAAGAACATATCCCCGTAGTGTAGTATCTTTTTATTCTGCTTCAACTATAATAAGAAGATAAAATTTTATGAACATTTGCTTCCTTAATAGTATTTATAATGATACAGAGCATGGGGGAGGTCTTCGTACATATCTTTATTTAACAAGCCAGGAAATGGCGAGACAGAAACATACTGTAACTATTGTAACTGGAGGAAAACCCAAAATTACTCGTGAAGGGAAGGTTACTGTAGTATCAGTTGCTGAATTACCGCTCTTTGTTCATCCCAGTCAAATGCTCAATCCATCTTTTCTTATAAAGAAAATTCACTACCTTTTTGTAGCTACGCAATTTATACTCTCTCATGATTTTGATGTCATTGAGGTAGCAGACACAGGGATGGAACATATTTTACTAATATTTTTACGTAAAGCACCAATAATTACACGTCTTCATGGGAGGTTAACAGATATGAAGAATCTTTTATTTAAAAATTTGATGATCAACATTGAAAACGTCGTAATTTCAAGAAGTGACGGATTCACAATACCTGTAAAAAGTTACCTAAGATATCTTCAAAAGACGTTCAAAATACAATATAATGATATTGAAATTATCCCTTACGGGATTTCATTAAATACTCAATTTAAAAAAATAGATGTTCGTTCAAAGTATAATTTAATTAACAAAAAAATCATACTAAGTGTAGGAGCGCTTTTACAACCAGTATTGTATGAAAGAAAAGGTACAGATATTTTATTGAAGGTTGCAACAGAATTACAACAACAAAAAGACATTGTTTTTGTTGTAATTGGTAAAATTGAATCTGATATAGACGTAAATCTCCCATCCTTCCCCAAGAATATTCTTTTTTTGGGTTATAAAAACAATGATGAGCTCCATAGTTTTTTTGAAACTTGTAATCTCTTATTTTCTTCAGCGAGATTTGAGACTTTTGGATTTACTATTGTGGAAGCAATGGCTCATGGAAAACCAATAGTTGCTACAAAGACAATTGGGATTGAAGATGTAATGAATACAAAATGCGGTTTCTTTTTTCGTAAAGAAAGTGCAATTGATGCCAAAATAAAAATACTCAAACTTCTCAATAATCCAAACCTTGCCAAACAAATGGGAAGAAAAGGGAAGATATATGCGCAACAATTCGATATCAAAAAAACAACACAACAAACACTTTCCTATTACAAACATGCACTGGCAATATATCGTCTCAAACATGCCTAAATTATCAATTATCATTCCCACTTATTTCGCAGAAAAAACGCTCGCAGAATGTCTCTCTGCAATACATGCTTCTTTATATAAAAACTACGAACTTATCGTTATTGATGATGCCAGTACAGACAATACAATTCGTATTGCAAAACAATTTGTGAAACACATAGTTCACAACCCTACAAATTTGGGGAAAATTAAAACAAGAAGAAGTGGTCTGGATAAAGCCAAAGGCGAAATACTTATTAATATTGACCAAGATGTAGTTATTAAGCCTAATACTTTCAACATTATCGTAGATTATTTTAAAAATCATCCAGAGGTCGATGCTATAACTTGTCTTCTTTCCAAAGAAGAACCTTTTACCAATTTTACAAGCCAATATAAAAACTTGTATATGCATTACTATTTTAAACGGCTTCCCGAGACAGTACATTTTCTCTATGGATCACTCTACGCAATAAGAAGAACATCACTCAATCAAAAAGGCGCAACAATAAAAGCTGCAGAAGATACAGAAGAAGGACAAATATTCATTGAAAATGGGAAAATAATAGCTTTACCTAAAAATTTGGAAGTCGTCCATCTCAAAGAGTATACGCTCAAATCACTTATCAAAAACGATTTTATTATTCCTTTTGGATGGGCACAAATATTTTTGAAATATAGAGGTTGGAGACAATTAGGGAGAAATAAAACAGGGTTTGCACATGCCTCAAAAGAACAAATTATAAGCTTAGTCCTTATACCTTTTATTATATTTTCTTTCTTAACTCAACAACTTCTTCTATTGTCTTTACCATTAGTTTTTTTGTTACTTTTCTTTTGGTTTTTGCTTAATATATCTTTTTTCTATTTCCTTACAAAAGAACGTGGTGTTTTTTTTGGTATACAAAGTATTGTTTTCACTTTTGTTGACCATTTAGTTATGACACTTGGGATACTGTCCGGCGTGGTTAAGACAATTTCGATATAATTATTTCTTTTGCCTTCTCCAACATCTTCTTTTCTCCACTCGATTTTAATAATTTCTTTGCTTCATCAAAGGGAAACCACCCAACTTCAGCTGTTTCAAACCCAAATCCTTCTGGCAAGTCAGACATCCATTCCATCAAATAAAACGTTACAAACTTCATAATCCGATCCTCTTTTCCTTTTATAAAATATGTTTCTGTCCCCAATTTTTGAATTATTTTTGCTTCAACTCCAGCCTCTTCTCTCACTTCCCTCAAAGCTGCAGATTGTAATTCTTCTTCAGTAGCTTTCCTCTCTCCACTTGCAATTGCTCCAGGAGATTTTCCATCGTAAGAATCATCAATCCACCCTTTTGGAAGCCTCCAATAACTTAGAGGAAATGATTCACTGGGGGAAGATTTTGCAAGAAGCCATTTTATTTGGAATTTGATATTTGGAGCTTGGAATTTCTTGTAGACTACTCCACCAGCAGAGAACTCACGTTTCATTAAAAGTATTATACCTCTTCTTCTGGTTTTGGGTTTGCAGCTGCTTCTTCTTCAGCTAGTTGTGCTGCCAAAAGTTCATCTTCTTCTTCCATTTTTTGTTGACTTCCATCTTTCTTCCATGCTTTAAAATAGTCAAAGGAATCTTTCAAAATAGTTTGCTCCTTTTTTGTTGGAAGTTTTTTTACCGCATTTTTATATTCAAGCCATGCAACTTCAGCATATCCAATCGCTTCCTGCGATTGAAACTTCGTATACATAATGTAGTAAATAAATCTCCGAGGAACCGTTTTCCCATTTACTGTTGAAACGCCACCACTTCGACCAACTTCTTCCAAAACACGACCGGTCATAGAACCTTTCTGACCAAGCATTCGAATAGCAGCACGAACTGAAGACTCACCTTTTCTCACAATTGTTTTGGGAATTTCCCAATCATTTTCGGCAGTTTCCTTGACTAAAAGCCATTCAATCTTGTCATTATAATCTCGAAAGACTGCTGCACCTGAGACGAGGACTGATTTGTTATTGTTCATTATTAGTGTATTTTACATCAATTTGATTCAAATTGGAACGAGTGTGTGCCCTTGGACAGAACCCTCCTTCGCTAAGGCTACGGAAGGGCAGGTCGAACTTGCATCAAGCAAAGTGCACTCGGACAGAATCGAACTGTCATCGTCGATTTCGGAAACCGAAATTCTATCCGTTGAACTACGAGTGCAATAGAAGTTATCCTGCACACGAACCATTGGGAACTTCTTTTTCAGGTTCTGCCAAAACAGGAATGATCCCATTTGAATATCCGATATCAAACATCATCCCTTCCGATTCATACTTACCCATCATTTTTCTTGGTGCGAGATTTACAACGAACAAAGCTTGTTTCCCCTCAATCTCCAGAGGATTTTCTCGTTCTTTCTTCAATCCAACAAGAATTGTCCTTTTAAAATCTCCGAAGTCTACTGTAAGTTTTACTAACTTATCAGAATCTTCTATGTCTTCGGCTTTTTCAATAGTACCAACACGAATATCAATCTTATCTAAATCACCAATAGTGATTGTTTCTTTTACTGGTAAGGATTTGTATGTCATAACTTAATAGAAAGCGGTGGGTGCAGGATTTGAACCTGCGGAGGGATTGCTCCCTTCGGTTTTCGAAACCGATGCAATTGGCCGCTATGCGAACCCACCTCGGAGAGTTTGGTGCACCCGGACAGAATCGAACTGTCATTATTGATTCCGCAAACCAACGTTCTATCCGTTGAACTACGGGTGCTTTACCTGTGTATTCTACCAAACTGAAGCAAAAAATTCTTGTTTAATCCTACTATTTCTTAAGAGGAAGTTTATCTGCCAAATAATTGGCTGCTTTATCAAGTTGGGAAGGAGGAGCTTCTTCATTGACAACGTAGTCAGTCAATACTTCTTTAATCTTGTCTTGATCCTTTGGATCAATAACTAATTCGAGTCGACCAGGAAGACTTGTCATTTCAAAGACAAGAAGTGTTGTGTCAAGTCGTTTTGTAAACCAAAACCGAGTCAGGTAATCCCAATCAGTTCGTTTATCTGCAAATTTGACCCCAAGATTGGTAATGGAATAGGCAACTGTTTCGGGTTCAACAGTCGACATTACATAATACAAAAAGACAATGGAAATAATAAGAATAACAGGCATCACTCCCTCAATGAGGAAAAGGATAATACCACCAATGAAAGCAATTGCACCAACTGTCACCCAAAACTCCCGATCACGTTTTTTAAAAGGTCTCGAAGGAGCTTTCCAGGAAAAAAGTTCCTGTTCTGCAATTACGCGTGGAGCGGCCTGGTTTGAAGTATTCATCTCGTCTTCCATTACTTATCATTATACACAAAATCTCAAAGTTTCAAATGCCACTTCGAGCGGAGGTGGTGGGATTCGAACCCACGAGACTCTTGCGAGTCACAATTTAGCAAACTGTTGCCATAGGCCACTAGGCGACACCTCCAAGAAAATTGTGCGGAGAGGGAGGGATTCGAACCCTCGATATCTTGCGATATGGCGGTTTAGTAAACCGCTGCACTAGGCCACTATGCGACCTCTCCGAATGGTATGAGGAGAGAAGCAAAACGTTCTTGTAATCAAGGTTGTTATGCGACTTCTCCGAGTATGGAGATTATATCATTTCTGTTTAATTGAAGAACTATTAATTACCTTCTGGATTTGCACGTGAGTTGTTGGCCTTTGTATCTTTAATTTCTTGTTTTATTTCCTGAGCGGTTTTCTCCCAAGCGGCATTTGCTCCTTTTACAGAAAGCTCAATATTTGCTTTTAATAAATCACCTGTACCTGGCCTCGCTCGTCTAGCCGCAGCATCTAAACTCATATCAATGTCTCCAGCCTTTTTCCACATTTCCTCCGTCTTCTCGTCTAATTCCCTTTCACGTCTTCTTAAGTCATCTAAATTGTCACTCATATATAAATATTATATCATTACTCTAGGTAATCCTGCAGCTTCTTTCTTCTACTTGGGTGTTTCAACTTTCTCAAGGCCTTGGCTTCGATTTGTCTGATACGTTCACGAGTGACTCCGAACACTTTCCCAACTTCTTCTAAAGTCATTTGTTTACTTCCCTCAAGTCCAAAACGAAGTTTAAGAACTTTAGCTTCTCGATCTGAAAGTGTAGACAAAACTTCGTCTAAATGATCTTTTAAGAGTTGCTTACTGGCCTGATCAACTGGTGAGAGTTGTGATTCATCTGGTATAAAATCACCGAGTAAACTTTCTCCATCTTCTCCAACTGGTGTTTCAAGTGATGTTGTTTCTTGTGCAATTTTGAAAATCTCGCGAACTCGGTCTGCATCCATTTCTGCCTCATCAGCAATTTCTTCTGGAGTTGCTTCCCGACCCAACTCTTGCATGAGACGGCGGTTAATACGATAGAGTTTATTGATCGTCTCAACCATGTGAACTGGAATACGAATCGTTCGAGCTTGATCAGCGATAGCACGAGTAATTGCCTGTCTGATCCACCATGTTGCATAGGTTGAGAATTTGAAACCTTTTCTCCAGTTGTATTTTTCAACCGCACGAATAAGACCTTGATTTCCTTCTTGGATTAAGTCGAGAAGAGAAAGTCCGCGACCAATATATTTTTTGGCAATAGAAACAACCAAACGAAGATTGGCTTCAGTAATTTTATCTTTTGCTTTTTTATCAGCCTTTTCGTAGCGTTTTGCCAATTCAATTTCTTCTTCAGCATCCAAAAGTGGAACACGACCGATTTCCCGAAGATATTGTCTGACAGGATCAGTGGATTCAGCACCACTTAATTTGGAGAGGATTTCAATTTCTCGTTCTAATCGCTCTTTTGCTTTATCATCACTTTCTGATTCTTCGCCAGAAACAGATTCAAAAACATCAATCCCTTCAGCTAAAAGCTTGTCATATAAGTCATCAAGCTCGGCAATATGCTCTTCTGCATCCACAAAAACCTCTAAGATCTCATCTTGTGTTAAAAATCCTTGTTCTCGACCTTTTTTAATTAATTGGGTAGCATTCTTTTTACTCATATAATATGATCGCAAAAAACACGAAATTGGACGAAAAATCACGAAGGATCCTTCTTCCGTTCGTGTTTTCCGCTAACTTTCGTGTCTTTAGTGAAAAATTGGTACAGGGACAAAAGTATTGATTATCTACAACCAACACAGAACTCACGTAATTATAGGCGTATTCTCAAGGTTTCTCAAGAGACGACTGTAATTGTTGTAATGTTAGGAATAATTTTTTTGCTTGAAGTAATTTTTGTTTTTTGTCGCTGCCGTGTGCGACTTTTATTTGAGCGGCTAAAGTGTCAAGCTGACTTCTTACATGAAGAAGTTCTAATTCGCCATACAGGCGATGTAATTCCTGAGTGTACTCCTCTTTATTCATATTGTCTATATCTTGTTCATTCAAAAATAAAAGGTCGTTGAATCCTTTGTGCAATTCTAATGGGAGTTCTTTGGCAAATAATTGAATGTCAGAAGGAGTATTATGCTGAGCAAAACGCAGGAATTCTTGAATAATTTGTTTCAAAAATGGCGTCTTTAATCTCTCGAGAAGATCCTCATGGACGATAATAAAATGAGTGTCATATTGAAAACAAAATGAGATTAAACGCTCTTCGAGTATTTGTTGCCTGTCTCTTTTTACCAAAGGGGAACCTATTGGTTGAACTTCCGAAGACTGAGCTGTAGGAGAACTCGGTTTTTTAGAAACTTCTTCAAAGACTGATTCAATGGGAACGCGAAGTTTTTGTGCAACTTCTCCTATATAATGTGCTCGGACTATTGAATCAGATATTGAACCTAAAAGAGGCGCTAATTCCCGACTTATTTTTGCTTTATTTTCTCCATCAATATTTTTGTACTTTGCAATCACACTATCAATAATAAAATCCCAGACGCCAATAGCATCTGTAATGGCTTTTTTAAATCCGACTGGATCTTTAATTGCAGCTTCACCGGGATCTTTGAAACCAGAAAGTTGCGCGACACGAACTTCCAATCCTTCTGCTTCAGCCAATTGAATTCCTCTTCGTTCTGCACCAACTCCTGCAAAATCAGAATCAAGGGAAAACACGAGTTTTTTGGTAAATCTTGAAATTAATTTGACCTGTTCTTGTGTAAGAGATGTTCCCTGAATGGCCACAACGTTCTTAATACCTCCCTGATATGAAGCAATGGCATCCATCGGCCCTTCAACTACTACGGCATATCCTTGTTTTTTAATTTCCTTCCGCGTCGTCCACAATCCAAAAAGCATATTTCCTTTATGATGCAAAATTGTTTCAGGTGAATTAATATATTTCCCAGTTTCACCAGTATCAAGTTCTGGTAAGATCCTCCCTGCAAACCCATTGAGATTTCCTCGATGATCAAACAAAGGAAACATGATCCGTCCTCTAAAACGATCAGTTGGCCTTCCGTTTCTGATGTACACAAGTCCAACTTTTTCCAAATCATCAGCCGTCACCTTCTTTTTTCGAACCAAAACCGCATCGAGTGCTGAAAAATCGTTTGGAGAATAGCCAATCCCAAACGCGGAAATCGTCTCCATGGAAAGTCCTCGTTCCTTTAGTAAATACTCAAGTGGACGATTCCCACTCTCATGTTTCGTAAGCATATATTGATAGAACCGATGAGCCAATTGGAGTGCATCGTACAACTTTTCTTTAGACCGAAGATCCAAACTTTGCTTCGTATCTTTTTGGATAATTACAACACCTGCCTTTTCCGCAAGGTACTTTAAGGCCTCATAGAATTCCATGCCTTCATATTTTTCTAAAAAAGTAAACACATCTCCGCTTTCCCCACACGAAAAACATTTAAAAATTTGAATCTCCGGATTCACCATAAAAGAAGGCGTTTTTTCAGTATGAAAAGGACACAGAGCTTTGAAGTTTGTTCCTGCTTTTTTGAGATCCAAGACATCTCCCACAATATCAACGATATTAATCTTTGCTTTCACTTCCTCCACTTGATCACGCATGAGGCTATTGTAACATGGAGAAAAAATGTGTATTGGTCATTGATTGGATTTTTTGGTAAACTTATTCGTAATGAACTATTTGGCATTGACAGGAGCTCAACTTGATGCAATCAATCCACCAGGATTTTTATATACCGGTGTGGGTATTGGACCTGTTGTAACAACTGCTGTTGTCTATGTTCTCTATTTTGCTGGATTTGCATTGACTATTTATATAGTACTTGCAGGATTTGCCATATTAACATCGAAGGGAGACGAAAAAGCACTTGCGGGAGCAAAAGCAAAACTTACCTATGGTATTGCAGGATTTTTTATTGTTTTTTCTGCGTATTGGGTAGTACAAATAGTTGGTCGGATTCTTGGAATTACCATTATCCAGACGATATTCCAATAAATATATGAATAATTTACTTGCAGGAGATTTTGGTGCAAATTTTTTTAACAATCCAAATCACCCTTTGGCTCAAATAACTGGACCCAGTACTCTTGTCTCACTCTTTCTCTCCAATTCTATTATCATTGCGGGAGTTATTCTGCTTTTTACAATAGTCTTTGCAGGGTATGGAATAGTAGGAGCGGGAGGCAACCCTCAAAAGGTCGCAGCTTCAATGAAACTGTTAACCTATGGTATCGCTGGATTTTTACTCATTTTTGCTGCATACTTTATCGTAACGATCATTCAAACAGTAACTGGAACGAATCTCATCCAATAATTATGAACAATCTCTTAGCACAAAACCCATTTGGAAAAGTAAATCCTCCTCCTGGTGTAGCTAAATTTTCTGGAGGTGCAGTAGGAGGGATTGGCACTTTTGTTAATGTCATCATTCAAACATTAATTATTGGGATTGGATTATATGCACTAATAAACATAATATTAGGAGGGTACGGTTTTTTGGCTGCTGGTGGAGATCCTAAAAAAATAGAGTCTGCGTGGGCACGCATATGGCAATCCATATTAGGTGTAGCAGTTGCGGCAGGTTCTTTTGTTATTGTTGCAATTATTGGGATTCTTTTCTTTGGAGATCCATTCGCATTACTTGCTCTCAGAATAATTACGCCATAATTATGAAAAACGACATAAAAAAATCTCTTGTTTATGGATCGGTTCCTCTTGGTCTTTTAAAAGGTCTAGGCAAACTTGGCTTTGAAAATACCGCAGTAACTTCGGCACCAGATCTTTTTACTTCTCTCCTTTCAACTACCATTGGCCTTATGACGATGATTGCTGCAATCTGGTTTATGTTTGTCTTTATAACGGGTGCCATATCTATTATTGGTTCAGGTGGTGAAAAAGGAGCATATGAAGCAGCACAGAAAAAGATTCGTACAGGACTTATCGGTTTAGTAGTAGTTATTTCCGCAATATTTATTGTGGATTTCGTCGGATGGATTATTGGAGTAAACCTTATTGATATAGCAGGACTCATCAAACTTGTTCAAGTAAAGTAATACTATGAATACCCTTGCAGCAAATCTTACCAATCCAGCTTTTAGTCCACAGCTCCAGGCTTTGAATGGAACAACATTTATACAAAAGTTTATTCCCGCTGCTATTTTGATGGGACTTACTATTGGAGTACTCGTCTTTTTCTTTAACTTAATTGTAGGGGGAATTGCTTATATCAATTCCGGCGGCGACAAGGGAAAGGCAGAAGCAGCACGTTCAAAGATTACAAACGCATTAATAGGGATTGTTGTTATGTTTGCCGTATATATGACAATGACTGTGGTCGGCACATTCTTTGGAGCAGACTTCCTGATTTTAAATATTGACAAGTTGCAGATCAAGTAAGTATAATGTGCAACTGCAATTTAAAATTGCTTGTTGACAGTAGTGCAAAAAAAATCAATAATATATTTATGTTAAATCAATCACTCGCAAGTACAGGACCAATATTTCTTAATAACGCAGGAAATTTTCAAAACGCAGCAAATATTACTCCCGATTCTTTAGTTAGAGGTATTATTGTTCTTCTCTTAGTTGTCGCAGCTGTCATTTTCTTTATAATGCTTTTAGTCGGTGGTGTTAAATATATCATCTCAGGTGGAGACAAAGGAAAAACAGAAGCAGCTCGAGGTCAGATTACAGCAGCACTTATTGGTTTAGTTATCGTCTTTGCAGCATGGGCAATACTTCAACTCATGGCAGCTCTTCTTGGAGTTGACCTTAATTCTCTCCAGATCCCTACTCTTTATTAAGTATTAAGTTCTCGGGAAAAACTTCTTAGTTTATTCTTTAAAGTTGAATGCTCTTTTATATAATTTCTATTAATAAATTAAAATTATCGATTGATAAAAGAGAACTCTTTCGTTACACTTAATAATAGAATGGCAGTTCCACTCACACCAGTCCCTCTCTCCGCACTTAATGGTAAATTTACTAATATTGTTGGCGTATCATTGGGTTTTGCAGGAATCGGGCTTTTTATCATGATTCTTGTTGGGGGATTTAAATTTATAACTTCGGGAGGAGATCCAAAAGCTGCAGGCGCTGCAAAACAGACCCTTACCTTTGCAATTGTTGGAATGGTATTAATCGCTTGTTCATATTTAATAATCAAAATTATTGGACAGTTCACTGGAGTAACCAATATCACTGTATTCAATATTGTGCATTAATCTTTATTTTTCCCCTCTTAAGTCCCTCTATTTTTACAGTATAATAAATTGCTATGAAGAAACTTCTTCAAATATCTGTGGTGTGGATTGTTCTTCTCCTTTTTGCTGCTACTGGACTATTTACGAGAACTCTTAACGCTGCTCCAGGAATTAACCCTATTCCAAAACCAACTGTTGAATGCACAGATGTAAAGGATAATGAGTTTCATTCCCTTCGCCCCTACCAAGCCAGTGTCTGCAATACTGATTATCAAACAGCATTGTATTGTGGCAACTCAGTATTTTTGACTGATACATTTACCGTAGCGGAAGACGGTACCGCTACTCCATCAGATCCTGGGACTGCACTCAATAGTAGAACATGCGTTGAACACCCTGAGTTAGGTGTACAAATATGTGATTTTAATCTTCAACGAGACAAGACATTTTCAATTGATCTTCGGGATTTGGAACTTCCTATTGCAGGAAATACTGAAGATGTCACTAATTCTGTGAATACAAAAAAACCATATGATCAAAGAGAGAAAATAACAGATCCACAAAAAGTAAACGAATACGTGAGTTGGTATTTAAACGGCATAATTCCGCGTGCAGAATATGCACCTCAAAGCGATACTGAAGATAAAGATCCAGGGAGTGGCATTTCAGGCCATCAATATACCGTTGATTACTCTGGTCCTTTGAATAAACTTTTGCCCTTAAGAATCCAACAAAGAGAACGAATAGCACAGGTGGACAATGCGGTAAATTCAATAAAAAATCCTCCAACTGCTACAGGAATCGATCAAAGGCATAATCAAATTGTAGGATGCACTTTTTCTCTTCCGAATGTAGTCTTTCTCGCTCTTGGGATTGGACCTAGAACTTTACACCTTCCACTAGCATGCAATAGATTCGCTTTAGAAGATTCTAAGAGAAGATTAGCAAATTGGGATAACCAATTTTTTGGCATCAAAGAAAACAAGCCCCCATTAGAAGAAGAATATCAAAACAAAACTTTTATTGAGTATTGGCAAGATTATAAGGAATGGAGGGGAAATACGTGTGCTCCAGTTACTATCCCTGGAACGAGTTTGACAATTCTTTTCTGTATTAATAATTCCTTAGTAAATAATCCATTAGTTGCAGATGACTATATTGCTGAACTCTTCCCCTATATTCCCTATTCTTCAACCGAAGATACGCTCGGCAAAGTTCGCGTTGAACAATCCCCGCCTTCTATCGGACAGCCAGATCCTATTGTCATTACGAAGGAGTCTGTCTCTGAAGCAAGTGCAAATATCTATGTCCCTCATATGGCTGAAGATTATCAACTTGCAGATACTCTCCAGCAAACATTTGTATCCAAAGATCTTGATCTCAATGCACCAGCTGACGCGACAACTACTGTTGGAGACGAATTTTGTAATGTAGTACAAGTAAAAAATAACCCAGGAGACAATCTGTTTGGAGAACAACTTACCCCACGTCTTTCATATGCTTCCCAATTTTCATGTCAATTTGTACTGGATTCGAAACCACGAACCAGCACTTGTAATGATAATTCGAAAGTCCATTGTGATACCACATGCGTACCAGATCCAACTGATCCTACACTTCCTTGTACTCCTCAAACATCCTGCCATTCTGAAGCAAAATGCTATCCCACTGGATTTAGCGGATGTGGTCAATCATGGGGCGAGCAAGGGTGCGGTGCAAATTATGTTTGTGCTGAAGGATGTCACCCACCTGAAGTTCGAGAATGTGCATTTACTACCAATCATTCCATCCCAGTCTATACAGAAACTCCATACCTTGATGATATTTGGGCAAAATTGGTTGCAGGACCAAGCTCAGTCTTTAAACACATCTTTCCAAAAATTGGAATCGGAAGCCCGCTCCTTGATATCGTAGATGCACCAAGTTCTGCAAGTACAACATATACAACAACCAACGAAGGAACCACAGTAAAGGCAGCAAATGTTCGGTCGGGAGTATCTGCAGAACTCTATTTTCCTCATCTTGGAGGAATTCATGAATATTTCCTCGAATGTATCCAAACTGCACTCCGACCACAAGGATTAGGCCGAGCATGTGGAGACTTTACGTCCCCGGAAGATATAACGGTTTCTGGGAATGTCATCCTGCAGTATCTTGTTGCTCATAATAGTACCTATCCTCTCATTCGAACGTATACGCCTGACTCGAGTATCCATCTCTCAACAGATACTGAACTCAAAGCAACATATTGGACAAAAAGTGAATTGGGACCTTCTTTTGGGAATCCAGCTTTCACCATGGGTGATGTGTCAGATGAAAGATATTCCGCACCAGGAATATCTGTTGGCAATGATGGAACGGTGTATACAGCATGGGCAGACAGTAACCAAATTTTCTTCAGGAAAAAGACTTCTGCCGGTTGGCAAGGAACACAAGTTGCCTATCCTTCTCCAGAAAAAGTATTTCATGCAAGAATTGCCGTGAGCTCAAATGGAACTCTCTTTATTATCTGGCATGCTTCAAAACTTTTTTATATTATGTCTACTGATGGTGGTACTCGATGGTCAAATCCGCAGGCACTTGGAGTTGATTATGGAGCAGTTCAACCAGCATCAATCACAGCAGGCGGCAATAATAACGTCGCAATTGCCTGGTTTGAACCTTCCAGCACATTTATTATCAAAGTGGGTATTTGGAACGGCAGCAGTTTTGATATAAACGAGTTAGCAAGTGGAAAAGACGTCGCAGAGCCTAACGTTGCAATTACACCAAATGGTGAATATTATGTTACCTGGCGTAGTGGAACCGGCCCTGGACCATCAGTCGCACATCGACTTACCAATGGGACATGGGAACCCACAATCAAAATTACTTCAAGTGGGACTCAGGTACAGTATTCCATTGGCATCACAAGTGATACCGAAGGAGGCATTCATCTTTTCTGGGGACAAGGGAAAGACGGCGTTTTTTATGCGTACAAATCACCAAATGGTCCATGGCAAGGGACAATACAAGTTGCTTCAACTGGGAACAATCTCATGATGGCAGACGTTACCACATCCAGTAATGGACGGTATGTACATGGAGTTGTTGAAGAATTTATGCCAAATGACCCTAAGTCATGGGTCCACTATTTCCTTTTCTCTGGTGGCGGATCGGGAACAGGTGGTGGCCCTATTGGCGGAGGCCCAGGGACTCCTCCACCACCAGGTAAATGTACACTCACGGACTCAAATATCATGCAGATGATTACGGGTGATTGGAAATTACCTACTCCAGATGCTGGTTGGCAAACTGCATTTAATACCATTAACAGCAGAGGCAGTGCTGCTTATTGGTCAGCTCGTTCAATGCTTGATGGAGAACGTCATGCAAGTACCGCAGGCAGTTTTCCGATTATTCAATATCTAACAACGGCTTGGGTGTGGTTTGAAAGTGGTAGTGGATATCCTAATGTCTACGCAGTCAATTGCGATGATCGGGGTGCAATCGCAAGTCAAGTTTCAGCCTATTGTGGACTTAATCAAGGGCAAGTAATTGGCCCAAGGGCACAAGATTTCCAATTTCAAATAGCTGGATATCAAGCAATGGAATCAAATAAAAACTATCAAACTGCCTTCACGCGACTCTATTCGCCATCACAACTCGTAGAAAAACTGAATAATGTAGTAGTAAATAGTAAGAATGCCGGTAGTAGAAATGGCTGGAGTTACCTCGGAGGGAATGGGTCCGGACTATTACGTTTTCTTGATCAAATACAAACAGCAACGATTAATGACTTGGCCAGTCGAGGACCAGATATGGTTCCTTATGTTCACAGCGACGCAATTGATCGAGAACAATTCTTTAGTCTTCTTATAGGGAAAGATCCTGCTATGGTTGCAGCATTTAATAGTATTGCAGTAAGTAACAGCGATCTTGTTGCAAAATTAAGAAATTCAGGCTGTACCGCTTACTATTGTTCACAAGCAAATAGACAAAGACTTGCTAATTATGTTTATGCACTTTGGAAACTGGATTGTACGCCGTAATAGAAATTCTAAAACTTTCCTTCTTGCACAATACAGAGATAATTATGATAATATAAGAGTGCTTAATATGACACAAAACGGTATGTTTAAAAAAGCCCTTTTTACTTTCCTAACCCTTGGAGTCTTAACCACTTCTTTCTTCTCATTCTTGGCACCCAGTGTAAAAGCAGATGAGGTTGGCCCATGGTATGCCCCTACTTACGATCAATGGTATACAAAAGTATATGATTCGACAAATCCCACCGAAATTTATGGAGAAAGGTATACAGCTGCCCAAGTAACATGGATTATATATGCCCTCAAAGCATTTATCCAAAACATGATTCTGACAGCTCCAGTTTCTCAATGTATAACCTCACAAGGATCCGATTGCGGAACACTTCTCTCGGAGGATGTGAATAATGTAGCACCTATCGCTCAAGTATCTCCTTCTGAAAATAAAACTTTTATAGAAACTTTTGCAAGTGTAATGCTAGCAGATAAACCATTGTCTGGAATTAGCTATACAAAAGATGTTTTGAGAGATATTCATGTCATTCCTCAAGCACATGCTCAATCGGGATTCGGATATAATGCATTTGGAATGGTTCAAAATTTATGGGGATCGGCCCGAGATATTACCTATGCTTTACTTATTCTTGTAATTATTACTTTTGCCTTTATGATTATGTTTCGAACAAAGATATCTCCTCAAGCAGTAATTACAGT
>Ga0070689_100000983_pt1 | contig 17832 bp, 17 predicted proteins | sample KBSS23HmetaG_FD_64669 | JGI IMG/M metagenome (GOLD analysis project Ga0070689, IMG submission 64669) | Switchgrass rhizosphere microbial communities from Kellogg Biological Station, Michigan, USA - KBS S2-3H metaG | ecosystem: Host-associated > Plants > Roots > Rhizosphere ...
TGTTTGTGGACGGGGACTTGGGCGTGCAACGGGGCCGTTGCCAGACCCAGCACGAGTGCAGCGAAGCACAACGAGCGGTGGCGCATATTCGTTCTCCCTGGGGCTTCGAAATTGAGACCCGGCGTCGTTATACGGTGGGGTCGTGAGCCGGAGGTTCGAGACGTCGTGAAAATTGCGTGAATCGCAGCTATCGAGGGTGCGGACTGTACGCCCCCGGTCGCGACGGAGGTATTGCCCAGGCGTCGGGTCCGCCGCCCTGACTTTCGTAAGCCCGACCGGCCTCGTGTATCGTTGCCGCCCATGCAAGGACCCGAGCCCATCGTGATCGTGACCACCGGCGGCACGATCGACAAAGCCTACTTCGATGCGTTGAGCCAGTATCAGATCGGCGAGCCGGTCGTGAAGAAGGTGCTGGACGGGGCCAATGTCACCCATCCCTACCGGATCGTCGAGTTGCTACGGAAGGACAGCCTGGAGCTGACCGACGAGGACCGGCAGCGGTTGAAGGAAACTGTTGCGGCGCTCGGTGAGCGGCGGGTCGTCATCACGCACGGTACCGACACAATGACCGACTCGGCGGCTGTGCTCGCCGCCATCCCCGGCAAGACCATCGTCCTGACCGGCGCCCTGTCGCCGGCACGCTTCAGCGACAGCGATGCGACCTTCAATATAGGTATGGCGTTCGCGGCTGTTCAGTCCTTGCCGGCCGGCGCGTACGTCGTGATGAACGGCCGCGTGTTTCGCGGCGACGAAGTGAAGAAGGACCGAGAGCAGCGCAAATTCGTCGCGACGAACGAATGAGGCCATGACCGTCACTCCGGCTGTTCGACACCTGCAGCAGCTCGACGAGCTGATCAACAGAGTCGTCCGCGAGGCCGACCTGATTCACGACTACGTTCAGGTGCGCCTTCACGGCGGGCTCGTCCTGACACTGAACAATGCCGTTGAGCTCGACGGTCAGTTGCTCACGAATTCCCCGGCCGGTCGCATTGCCCTTGCTTCGATCGTCGGGCGCGCAGTCAACGACGTGGCCCGCGCTGCCGATCAGATCGTCGTGAACTTCCGCGGCGGGTTGGCGCTCACGATGAGTCTGCAGACGCCGGCCTTACATGCTCGCGGGGCGCTGACGCTGACGCGCCCGAGCGCGCCGATTCCTGCATTGAGTGAAACATGACGAGATAGGCGCAGAGCCGCGGGCGAGTTACAGGCGTCCTGGAGCACCCTCGCGGGCTGGCACCAGGACCGCAAGAGGGGCTAATGCACGTCCCGTCTCTGCTTCTCCGTCTTGCTCCCCAGGCTAAACCTCACCTCCACACTCTTACTACTGCCGGTCACCAACGCCGCCGTGTAACGCCCGACCGCCGGTCCATGCTTGAACCCATGCCCTGATCCCGCACCCACGAGCACCACATTCTCGAACTGCGGATGCCGATCGATCAGGAGATCGCCGTTCGAACTGTTCTCGTACTGACACACGCGTGCTTCGACCAGCGGCCGGTCGGCCATCGCTGGGAAGCGTCGCTGCATATACGCCCGCGCAGCGGCGATGAGCTTCGGAGTCGGCGTGCGATCGCCGACGTCGGGATCAATGGCTGGGCCATGCTGATCGTGCGCGACCTTGAACCCGCGCGACTCGAGATCCGGCATCCCATAAAAGATGTCGCCGTCATTGAAGTCGGCCCAGCCGGGCAGATGCGCTGGCTCGAAGCTCGGATCTCCCGCCGGCGGCGCAAAGAAGAACACTTCCTGCCGCGTCGGAAAAATCCGCTGGCCGAGTATTTGCGGAAATACCTTCGGCAGCCATGGCCCGCACGCGAACACGAACCGCGACGCGCTCAGCGATTCACCATTGGTGGTACGGATCGAATCGAACGACGCATCCGGATTCGGCGGCAGAATCGCAGCCTGACGATATTCTCCGCCCGCCGCGACGAACTCCTGCACCAACGTCTGCACCGCGCGCCGCGCCATCAGCACACCGCGCTCGCGTTCGAACAGACCAAACTCGACGCCTTCCAGCCCCACCTGCGGAAACCGTTTCGCCAGGTCCGCGCGCTCGAGCACTTCCAGCGGAATTCCCATCCGCTTGTGCACCTCGATCGCCTGCGTTGCGTAGTCCTCGCGACGCCCGAAGAAAAATACAACCCCCGCAGGATGGAAGATGGGCAGGCCCGAGCGGCTCGATAGCCACCGCCATTCGTCCAATGATTCCCAGGCGAAGCGCGTGTAGATTTCGTCGCGGCCGTACACGGTGCGGGACATGCGCGATTCGCCGCCCGAGGAAGCGCGGGCGTGGGCCGGGCCCCAGGCATCGAGCAGCAGCACTTTGCGGCCGAGTTTGAGCAGGTGCCAGGCGGTCCAGGCGCCGAACACGCCGGCGCCGACGACGATGACGTCGCGACGGCCGGCTTGCACTGCGGACCCGCCTTGTTCGCGTTCGGCGGCCAGCGACTTCACTGTCGAAGCGCCAGCCGCGGCAGCGATGCCCGCGAGGACGGTGCGGCGGGAGAAGTGCAAAGAATTCGGCATACTGTCGTTCTCGTTAGCCCGGATTCGATTCGATAGGCATACAGGCGGCGCAATCATTGACCGGGGAACGGAGTAACGCAATGACGAACCTGAGCTATGTGTGCGGCGTCGGCACTGAGCCGCTGCTGTACAAGACGGTCGGGGCCATGTTGGAAGACGCAGCGGCGCGTTGGGGCGAGCGCGAGGCGCTCATTGTCCGGCATCAGAACATCCGCTGGACCTATCGCGAGCTCGACGAAGCCGCGGACCGGCTCGCAGCTGGCTTGCTCCACCTGGGGCTCGCACCCGGCGATCGCGTCGGCATCTGGGCACCGAATCGCTACGAGTGGATCGTCACCCAGTTCGCGAGTGCGAAGGCCGGCCTGATTCTCGTCACGATCAACCCCGCCTATCGAACTTCCGAGCTCGAGTACGCGCTCAACAAAGTCGGCTGCAAGGCGCTGGTGCTCGCGCCGAGCTTCAAGACCAGCGACTACGCCGCGATGCTCGACCAGATCCGCTCGAAGGTGCCGCAGCTGCGCGCCGCGATCCTGACGGACGACGCCCCGCGCGCGGGCTTCCTCCGCTATGCCGATGTTGCATCGTCCGGCACCGCCGAAGATCTCGCCCGTGTGCGCGAGCTGCGCACGCAGCTGCAGCCCGAGGACGCGATCAACATTCAGTTCACCAGCGGCACGACGGGTCTGCCGAAGGGCGCGACGCTGTCTCATCACAATATCGTCAACAACGGCTACTTCGTCGCACGTCGCATGTCGTTCACCGAGAACGATCGACTGTGCATTCCCGTGCCCCTGTATCACTGCTTCGGCATGGTGATGGGCGTGCTCGGCTGCGCGACGCATGGCGCGGCGATGGTTTTTCCGGGCGAGGCTTTCGAGCCGAAGAGCGTGTTGGAAGCGTGCGAGGCGGAGCGCTGCACGGCGTTGTTCGGCGTGCCGACGATGTTCATCGCCGAGCTGGAACATCCGGAATTCAAGCGCTACGACTTGCGCACGCTGCGGACCGGTGTGATGGCGGGTGCGCCGTGCCCGGTCGAAGTGATGAAGCGCGTGATTTCCGACATGCATATGAAGGAAGTCACGATCGCGTACGGCATGACGGAGACCAGCCCGGTCAGCTTCCAGAGCGGCCGCGATGACACGATCGAGCAACGAGTTTCGACGGTCGGCGCGATTCTTCCGCATCTCGAAGTGAAGATCGTGGATCCCGAAGGTCGCGTGACGCCGCGCGGCGAGCGGGGCGAGTTGCTGACGCGCGGCTACAGCGTGATGCACGGCTACTGGGACGATGAAGACAAGACCAGGCAGGCGATTGACCCGCAAGGCTGGATGCACACCGGCGACTTGGCGACGCTCGACGCGATCGGGTACTGCAACATCGTCGGTCGCGTGAAGGACCTGATCATCCGCGGCGGCGAGAACATTTCACCGCGCGAGATCGAGGAGTTTCTGTATCGCCACCCGAAGATCCAGGACGTGCAGGTTTTCGGGATACCGGATCGTCGCTACGGCGAAGTGGTCTGTGCGTGGATCAAGTTGAAGGCGGGCGAGCGCAGCGATGCGGAGGCGATTCGCACGTTCTGCAAGGAGCAGATCGCGCACTTCAAGGTGCCGACGCACATTCGCTTCGTGCACGAGTTCCCGATGACGGTGACCGGGAAGATCCAGAAATTTCTGATGCGGCAGGAGATGAGCCGCGAGTTGGCGGTGAGCGAAGAGAAAACCGCCTGAGTCAGGCTGAAGCCTGACCCACAGGGAGCCACGATTGTGGGTCAGGCTTTGGCCTGACTCTTCACTGCATGTGGCTCATCAGTTCCTGGCGCACCACTGCAGGCGTGCAGCCAAGAATCTTGCGCATGTGCCGCGCCAGGTGACTCTGGTGCGCGAATCCCGCCGCGAACGCCACCTGCGCAATCGACAAGCTCCGATCCTGCAACAGCAGCTTCGCGCGCTCGACGCGTCGACGCAGCACGTACTGATGCACGGGCATGCCGGTCGACTGTCTGAACAGCGTCTTCAAGTGCGACACGCTGACGCCAGCCACCGAGGCGATCTCCGCGAGCGACAGCTCGCTCTCGAGATTGTCTTCGATGTAAGAGATCACCTGCTTCAACTTCCACGAGCCGAAGCCGCCCGGGACTTCGCGCATCGGCAGCGAACGCTGGTTGTGACGCTGTAGCAGCCGCGCCGCGAGCGCTTTGCCGAGACTCTCACGGAACAGCCGGCCGCTGATGCTGCCGGCATCGACGTCGGCCTTCAGCGCCCACGCGATGTGCTCGATCACCGGATCGCGCAACTGAAAGCGATCGGCGATCTCGATGCTGCCGGGATTCACTTCGAGCTCCGCGGCGACTGACTTCAGCAGCGTGTCGGGCACTCGCATGATCAGCGTCGTGCCGCCTTGCTTGGTCTCCCACGCAGACGGCGTGCGCGCCGGAATGATGTCGAGGTCGCCCGCGACTTCACGGCCGTGGCGCAGCCGTCCGCCGCGCGAGCACGTGACTTCCACTGAAGGCCCGAGGTGCATGCAGACGATCGCGTAAGGCAACGCGGGGATCTGCGTGAGGCCGGGTTGAAACGAGTTGATTGCGACGGTGACGGTCGAGTGGCCGTCCGATGCAGTGGCGTTTTTGAGGACGGGTTCGCTTACGGAACTCATGTTGTTGCCTCCACGCATTCAGCTGCTGCTGTGCCGAGAATACAACGAATCGTCTCGCCGTGTGCCAGCCGTGCTTTCTCCAATCTGTCCAAACATGCTCCGGGCGATCTGAATGTGACGCTGGAAGCCATATTCGGCGCGGTTCAGGAGCCGTTCAGCTCCGCAATCTTCACGTCCGATTCGGCTTATCCAGTCCTTCCGGGTGCGCAACGAAGCGGCTGCAACGATTAACTATTTCGCAACACTCGATCGGGGATCGTTCTGATGCTGAATTCCAACAACGTTGCACGAGCAACGGCATCGGACGTCGTTTTTCGGGTGGATTGCACCCAGGCGCTGCGCGCGAAGTGCGGCGCTTTCTCCAGGAGGCTGACAATGGCAACTCAGAATTGTTCGTTACAGCGTGCCGTCAGGTACGCGCTGCTGGCCGGCGCCGCAGGAGCGGCCGGAACCGCACTGCCGACACAGGCGGCCGATCAAACCATTCAGGAAGTCGTCGTGACCGGCTCGCGCATCGCGCAGCCGAATCTCGAGACCACGAGCCCTGTCACGCAAGTGACCGCCGAAGACGTGATCACACAGGGCGTGACCAAGATCGAAGATCTCGTGAACCAGCTGCCGCAGGCCTTCGCTGCACAGAACGGCACGGTATCGAACGGCGCCACCGGCACCGCGACAGTGAATCTGCGCGGCCTCGGCTCGACGCGCACTCTGGTGCTGGTTGACGGCCGTCGCTTGCCGTACGGCGGTGCGACGCCCAATTCCGCTGCTGCTGACTTGAATCAGATCCCGACGGCGCTGGTCGAGCGCGTCGAAGTCCTGACGGGCGGTGCGTCCGCCGTCTACGGTTCGGATGCCATCGCGGGCGTCGTGAACTTCATCATGAAGAAGGATTTCGAAGGCATTCAGATCGACGGCCAGTACAGCATGTATCAGCACAACAACGATTTCAGCGGCCCGGGCGCTGTGCAGTTGCGCGATACGATCGCTGCTCGTCACGCAACGAATCCGTCGCAGTTCAACCTGCCGGATGACAACGTGACTGACGGCAACGGTGTGCAAGGCACGATCACGATGGGCGTCAGCACCGAAGACGGCCGCGGCAACATCACTGCGTACCTGTCGTATCGGGATTCGCAGCCGGTGCTCCAGCGCGACCGTGACTACTCGGCCTGCGCGCTTGCGGCAAACCCGACGGTTTCCTTCGGCTGCGGCGGCTCCGGCACCGCATTCCCGGGAACGTTCACGGACTTCAACGGCAACGACAATTCAGCCGCGGGTCCGGACGGCAAGCGCGGCACGGCCGACGACATTCCGGATACCAATCCGCTGCCTTCCTTCAATTCGACGGTTGACTCGACCACGGGCAATACCTTCCGTGCGTTCAACAACGCCACGGATCAGTACAACTTCGGCCCGACCAACTTCTATCTGCGTCCGGACACGCGCTACAGCCTGGGTGCGATGGGTCACTACGAGCTCGCGCCGTTCGCCGATGTGTACACGCAGTTGATGTTCACGGACGTCCGCTCCGTCGCGCAGATCGCGCCCGGCGGCAGCTTCTTCAATCTCGGCACGATCAATTGTGATAACCCGTTCCTGTCGGCGCAGCAAGCGACGACGATCGGTTGCGGTGCTGCGGCTCAGGCTGCGAGCACGACGATCAACCCGGACACGGGCGCGCCGTACCTGGCTGATCCCAACGTCGTTCCGATGTACATGGGCCGCCGTAACATCGAAGGCGGCGGTCGTCAGGCGGGGTTCCACAACTCGTCGTTCCGCGCTCTCCTCGGGTCCAAGGGCGACATCACCGATGGCTGGAACTACGACGTCAGCGTGCAGTTCTCGCGCGTGAGCACGAGCCAGACTGCCACCAACGACTTCGTCGTGCCGAATCTGCAGAACGCTCTGCACGCCGTCCGCGATCCGAACACGGGCAACATCGTTTGCGCCTCGGTGCTCGATGGCTCCGATCCGAACTGCGTCCCCTACAACCCGTTCACCCTGGGCGGCGTGACCCCGCAAGCGCTGGCTTACCTGCAAGTGCCGGCCGTGCAGACGGGCGTGATCGACCAGAACGTCATCACCGGCGTCATCACCGGCGACCTGGGCACGATCGGCGCCAAGCTGCCGTGGGCGGAAGAGCCCGTGAAAGTCGCCTTCGGTGTCGAGAACCGCCGCGACAAGCTCGAGAACACCACGGACTACGTGCTGACCAACGGCCTCCTCGGTGGTTCGGGCGGTCCGACGATCGGCATCAGTGGCTCGACCAACGTGAACGATGTGTTCATGGAAGCGAGCGTTCCGCTGGTGCAGGGCAAGACGGGTATCGAGCAGTTGTCGTTCGACACTGCGTATCGCTACTCGGATTACAGCTCCGGCACCACGACGGACACGTACAAGTTCGGCGTGGAGTACGCGCCGCTCGAAGACGTCCGCTTCCGCGCGAGCTACCAGCGCGCGGTGCGTGCGCCGAACATCGTCGAGCTGTTCACGGCGCGGGGCTTCGTGCTGTTCGACATGGACGGCGATCCGTGCGGTGCTGCTCTCGCCGGCAAGGCGGGTGCCGCTCCGGACCAGGCCTGTCTGGACTCCGGCCTCACGAGTTCTCAGCTGCGCAGTGCTGCCCTCGACAGCCCGGCCGGCCAGTACAACTCCAATGCAGGCGGCAACCAGTCCCTGAAGCCTGAGACGTCGAACACATATTCCTACGGCATCGTGTTCACGCCGCGCTTCGCGCCCGGGTTGAGCGGGTCGATCGACTACTTCGACATCGACGTCAAAGACCTGATCTCGACCTTCGGTGCGGCCAACTCGCTGGATGCGTGCTACCAGTTCGGCGATGCCGGCGCGTGCAGCCGCATTCATCGCAATCAGAACGGCCAGCTGTGGATCGGTACGGGCAACGTCGACGACAGCAACATCAACATCGGCGGTCTGGAAACGTCCGGCATCGACCTGAACCTCAACTACACCGGCCTCGACATCGGCAACATGGGTACGTTGGCGTTCAACCTGACCGGCACGTTCCTGAAGGAGCTGATCACCGATCCGGGCAGCGCGGGCTTCCCGGCGTTCGACTGCACGGGCCTGCACGCGGGTGCTTGCGTCAGCAGCCTGACGACGGCCGCGAATCCGGAGCTCCGGACGCGCTTGCGCATCGGCTGGCAGACGCCGTGGAACGTGGATGTGGCGCTGACTCATCGCTACATCGGTCCGGTCGACCAGGAAGGTGCAGCCGCCAACCGTATCGATCGGCACTTCAGCCACGAGAGCTACTTCGATCTGTTCGGCAGCTGGAACTTCAACGATGCGACGAACGTGCGTCTGGGCATCAACAACGTGCTCGACAACGATCCGCAGATCAATGCCAGCGTCGGCACGACGGGCAACGGCAATACCTATCCGCAGGTGTACGACGCCCTCGGTCGTTTCATCTTCGTCGGTATGACCGTCAAGCTGTAACGGGACACGGAGGCTGCGGCGGTTAGGTTCTCCTGCGAGAGGTTGATGAAACGTCGTCCACCTTGAGAAATCTCACGCCGCAGCTTCCGTCTGAATTGGCGCCGCTACCCCTGCGAACGTAGCGGCGCCTTTTTTTCGCCTACAATCGGCGGGCCATGCTCACGCCAGCCGACCGCGAACGCTACAGCCGCCACCTGGTGCTGCGGGAAATCGGCGTCGCGGGCCAGGAAAGGCTCAAGGCGGCGCGGGTGCTCGTCATCGGCGCAGGCGGGCTCGGCTCTCCCTCGACGCTCTACCTGGCGGCATCGGGTGTCGGCACGATCGGCGTCATCGACTGCGACGTCGTCGACATGTCGAATCTCCAGCGCCAGGTGATCTACGACACCGCGAGCGTCGGCACACCGAAGGCGACGGCGGCGAAGGACCGCTTGCTCGCGCTAAATCCGCAGATCGAGCTCATCGCGCACGAGGTCGAGATGCGCGCGAATAACGTTCTGCAGCTGTTCGCGGACTATGACCTCGTGCTCGACGGTACGGATCGCTTCGGCACGCGCTATCTCGCCAACGACGCGTGCGTGATCTTGCGCAAGCCGCTCGTCTCGGCGGCCATTCATCGCTTCGAAGGGCAGGCGATGACGTACGTGCCCGATCGCGGGCCGTGTTATCGCTGCCTGTTTCCCTCGCCACCGGGCGAAGGGCTCGTGCCGAATTGCGCGGAGGCGGGTGTGCTCGGCGTGCTGCCTGGCGTGATGGGCACGATCCAGGCGACTGAGGCCATCAAGTTGATTGTCGGCGCGGGCGAGCCGCTGATCGGCCGACTACTCACCTACGACGCGCTGGCGATGCGCTTCGACGAATTCACTTTCAAGCGACGCGCCGACTGCGCAGTGTGCGGCGACCATCCCACTATCACGGCGCCACAGGACGCGCCCCAGCTATGCACGGCTGAAGCACTCGCGAGTGTCCGCACGCTCACCCCAGCAGAGCTGAGCTCACTGCTGAAAGAGCGGGGGACAGCCGCATCGATCGTCGATGTGCGCGAGCCGCGCGAGTTCGCTGCCTCACATCTGGCGGGAGCGACGAACATTCCTGTGGGTGAGCTGCCCGCTCGCATGGGCTCGCTGCCGAAGGGACTCGTCGTGTTCGTTTGTCGCAGCGGTGCTCGCAGCCTGACTGCCGCGGCGCTCGCCAGTCGGGCCGGCGTCGAAGATATCGCGCACCTCGAAGGCGGATTGCTGGCCTGGGCACGCGACGTCGACACCGGGTTCGAAGTCGCGCCGGTATGACTCGTCAACGGTGAGCCGCGGTCAGCCGCCGGCGAAATCAGTTGTTGCGCCTCGGTCGAGCGCAGACAATGCCTCCTTCGCAGCGCTGGGCTGCAACCACCTCGGGGGTCCGCGATGAACGAAGTTTCGGCAGAGCGCACCGGCAGTCCGGACATGGCGAAGATCATCTATGTCCTGTACCTGGTGGGGGTAGTCACCGGCGTCACCATGATCATCGGCGTGGTCATGGCCTACATCTACAGAGACGAGTCGCCCGACTGGCTGCGTACGCACTACGACGCGCAGATCCGCATCTTCTGGATGGGCATTCTCTACAGCGTGATCGCCGGCATCCTGACCGTCGTGCTGATCGGGATCCTGCTGTTCTTCGTGATCGCCGTGTGGTGGATCGTCCGCTGCGTCAAAGGCCTGAAATACCTGGACCAGAAGACCGCTTACGCCAATTACGAGAGCTGGGCCTTCTAAAACTGCAGGTCGGAATGGACTATGATGCGCACTCCGACCCAACGGAGTGCCTGCAGTTGAACGTCAGCGTCTTCGACCTCTTCAAGATCGGCATCGGTCCCTCGAGCTCGCACACGATGGGGCCGATGACGGCTGCGTACCGGTTCGTCCGCGAGGTCGAGCAGCGTGGCCAGCTCGCGAAGGTCGCGCGCGTGACCGTCGATCTTTACGGCTCGCTCGCGCTGACAGGTAAAGGCCACTGCACCGATTCCGCCGTGACGCTGGGTCTCGCGGGTTGGATGCCGGCGCAGCTCGACCCCGACGTCGGTGCGAAACTCATCGAGGAAGTCCGGCAGCACGGCAAACTCTCGCTGGCCGGCTCGCAGTCGATCGAATTCAGGATCGATCGCGACATTCATTGGCACTACAAGGACAGTCTGCCGTATCACCCGAACGCGCTGACGCTGCGCGCCTACGACGCGCAGAACGGGCAGGTGCATGAAGGTACGTTCTATTCCGTCGGCGGCGGCTTCGTCGTGACGGACGCAGAAGCGCAGTCGCCGGCCGCGGTCGCTACGGGTCCGGCAATCCCGTTCCCGTTCGAGAATGCCGAAGAGCTGCTCGAGATCGCCGAGCGCGAGAAGGTGCGCATCGCGGACATCATGATGAGCAACGAGTGTGCGTTGCGCAGCGAGCAGGAGGTTCGTGCCGGACTCGATCGCATCTGGGCCGCGATGAGCGCGTGCATCGATCGCGGGCTGCGCGAGGAGGGAATCCTGCCCGGTGGTCTCAACGTCAAACGTCGCGCGGCAAAAGTTCGCGAGACGCTCGAGGAGCGCGAACGGAACAAGGTTACCGATCCGCTCATCGCGATGGACTGGATCAGCGCGTGGGCGCTCGCAGTGAACGAAGAGAATGCGGCCGGAGGCAAAGTGGTCACTGCGCCGACGAATGGCGCCGCGGGCGTCGTTCCGGCGGTGCTGCGATTCTACGATCGCTACTGCAATGGCACGGTGGAAGGTCGACACACCTTCCTGTTGACGGCGGCAGCGATCGGCTCGCTATACAAGCGCAACGCCAGCATTTCCGCGGCAGAAGTCGGCTGTCAGGGCGAGATCGGTGTCGCGTGCTCGATTGCAGCGGCAGGGCTGGCGGCTGCTCAAGGCGGCACGAACTCGCAGATCGAGAACGCCGCTGAGATCGGCATGGAGCACAATCTCGGCCTGACGTGCGATCCGATCCGTGGTCTCGTGCAGATTCCCTGCATTGAGCGCAACACTGCCGGGGCGTTGAAAGCAGTGGGCGCGGTGCGTCTGGCGCTGATGGGCGACGGCACGCATCACGTGACGCTCGATCGAGTCATCGAGACGATGCGCCGGACCGGCGCCGACATGCGCGACTCTTATAAAGAGACGTCGCTCGGCGGTCTCGCAGTGAACGTTCCGGAGTGCTGACTTGAATTTCATCCGCTCCGCACTGGCGCTCGTCGCCGTGCTTCTTTGCGCTCCGATCTTCGCGAACGACACGCCGCCGGTAAGTCCTCCGCGCTACACCTTCTCCTGGCCGCTCGATGGCAGCGGTCTCATGCCGCGCGGTGGCACTACCAAAGGCCCCGCAGTCATGCTCGACAAGAGCGAATCGCCCGCGTGGCAGCGACTGCAGGAGAAGGGCATCACCGACCTGGAGCGCGACCGACGCGCGATTCTCGCGATGGCCGGCACGTATCGCGTGACGTTCGATTTCCTGGAAATCACGCCGTTCGGCGGCGATGACAAACCGAAGGCGCCGTATCAGTCGTGGGGCACGGAGAAGGTCTACGTCGACACCGACCAAGGCGAGTTCATCAGCCTCGTGCACATTCTCGAGATGCGCATCGTGCAGCCCGACGGCAAGGTGAGCGAGCCGATGGTCACTAAGCACTGGCGCCAGGACTGGAAGTATCAGCCGACGCACATCGTCAGGTATCACGGCAATGATCGGTGGGAACGCCGCCTGTTGGCGCAGTCGCAGTCGGCGCAGCAGTGGATGCAGACGGTGTATCAGGTGGACGAGTCACCGCGCTACGCGGGCCTCGGCAAGTGGGAACACACCGGCAGCTTCTCCACCTGGCAGAGCGGCGATACATGGCGGCCGCTACCGCGACGCGAGTGGAGCGTGCGCGACGATTACCAGGTGCTCGCCGGCACGAATCGACACACGATCGTGCCCCGCGGTTGGGTGCAGGAAGAGAACAATCTCAAGGGCGTGCTGACGCAGTTTCGCGAGCTCGACGCGTCACGACCGTATGTCGGTCGCGAGTATGGAGTCGCGCGTTACGAGCGCATCCGCGACGCGGACTTCGCCGCGGCAGACCAGTACTACGAGCGCACGAAAGAGTTCTGGGATCAGGTGCGCGATCGCTGGAGCAAGGTGTTCGCAGACCGCGGCAGCGTGACGCTGACAGGGCCGGTCGACAAGCTCGGCTTGTTCAAGCCGCTGTTCGAGCATGCCGACGCGATCGCGGAGCAGGGCGCATCCGCGTCGAAGAAGAACGCGGAAGTAATCGAAGCAGCGCTAAGGGGAATGGGGGCGCTGTAGGTCGGGCTTTAGCCCGACAATCCGTGCGGAGTCGGGCTGAAGCCCGACCTACAGCCCACTAGTCACACGCTCGCGAGGACGCGAGCGTTGGCTTTCGGCTGCTGAAACATTCCCTGTCTCCCATACACCTTCGGCTGATTCGCCCGGCCGGTCAGCACGTCGAGCATGCCTTCGACCTTCTTCAACCGCGCCGTCACCAGCGCGCCGTTGCGATCATTCAGCTCGCGGCAGCGGGTCGCACGCTCGGCGCAGTCAACCAGGCGGCGTTGCATCGTGCTCGACGGGTCGCACCAGCGCAGCAGTCTCTCCAGCCCCTGCACATCGGTGGGAACGTTCATCATCCGGCACAGCGAGCGGCGCTCGTCTTCGACGCGCAGCAGCTCGCCGACGCACACCTGGCGCGCTTCTCCCGCGCGATCCAGACCGTCGACGTCGTTGGCTACGAGCAGCTCGTGCTCGTGATCGAGCAGCTTCTCCAGCTGCGTCAGTGCATTCGATTCTTCGACGAGCAGCTTCTGCAGATGCTCGCGACAGACTCCCGGATCCACTTCGTTACTTCTCCGTCGTGCCCAACTCTTGGTTCATGCGCAGCAGCTTGTCGGCGATGCGCTCCGGCACTACTTCGTAACGGCCTTCCTCGACCGCCTGCCGAACCGCAGCGACGCGCGCTTCGTTGACCACCGGTGCGTCGTTCACGGCACGCTCGAGCGCCGCCAACTGGCGGGCCTGGTCCGTGATCTTGACCGGCGTTGCAGCCTTGGCGCCTTCAGCCGACTGCGAAGCGGAGGTCCCTGCATCGCGTTCGCGCGATACCGACTTGCCGGTGCCGTTCTGCACCGGGCGATTGCCATAGCCACCGATCTTGTTCGTCACGGCCCAATCTCCTGTGAGGGTCAGGCTCCAGCCCGACTCCGTACGAGGCCTATAACGGCAGTAGTTCTCAGAACTTTAGGATTCCCGTCGGCTGCGACCGCATGGGCGCTTGAGGGATCCACCGAGCGAAAACGTTCGCTATGACAATAGGTTAAATGCCTCTTGGCGGGGCGATCAGAGCCCGACGCGGACCACGCTGTCGTTGACGACCACGCCTTCCACGACCTTGAGCGAGCTCATGTTCTGGACCCGGATGCGGTCGTCGACGCCGCCTTCGGTCAGGGCGTGTCCCTGGGCCCGGATTTCGACCGGGCCGGACGCCGCGATCAGCGTGACTTGCTGCCCGCGCCGAACCACGACGTCGGGGACGAGCATGTCGACGGTCAAAGCAGTGCCCGCGGGGAGCGAGCGCTTCAAGCGATGGCCTTGGAGGCTCGTCACGTCCTGCAGGAATGTCGCAGCGCTGCCCGGCATGCGACGCGTCTCCGGTTCGACATCGATGATCGCGACACGCGCGCGGCGCGCGAGCGCCCGACGCAGCACGAGCACGGGAATTTCCACTTCGACTGCAACGGGAACGTACAGCGTCCACGTATTCGCAGATGCGCAGCGCACGCCGACGGTCACGCGCTCGCCGAGCGTCGTCGTGTTCTGTGCGAACGCCTCCAGTGGCTGATCGCAGGCCGCGAGGCGAAGCCGCGGATCGAGCCTCGATGCCGTGACGAACTGCTTCGCAGTGCTCGAAGGCAGATGCGAGCGCACGAACGTTTCGGCCGTGGACTGGATATCGTCGAGCGATTGCGTCGCGGCAAACGCCGTCATCGCGAACAACGCGCTGAGGAGGATCAGGAGCTGCGAACCGATTCTCTTCACGACTGCAGGGCGATGGCGCCATCGCTTTGACGGCACTGAGCATCAAGCAAGGCGAATGCCAGCGCCGCGAACCGGTTCGCAAAGTGTGAAGAGGAGCACACGCAGCGCTCACATATATATATGGCGGCAGGGGTTTGCGCCGCAGCTCGGGCTTCAGCCCGACTCTTCTTCCGGCACGGATTGTCGGGCTAAAGCCCGACCTACAGCGCAATGCCCATTGCCACAGCGGCAAGTTGTTGCCGCCGCTCGCGTGACTCCTCTCACAACAATTTGCGTTGCCGCCCCGCTAGATAGCTGCTCAACCTCCCTGGCACGTCCCGTGCAATGTCCTTCCGCAGACGGTTTTCTGACGGACAGGCACATGCCATCGAGTATCGACAACTACATCGGAGTGCACGCGGCGGCGCTGAAGCTGCGCTCGCAGCGCACCGAGGTGCTGGCGGCGAATCTCGCGAATGCGGATACGCCGGGCTATCGCGCCCGCGATATCGATTTCAAGAATGCATTGGCCGCTGCGAGTGGACAGAGCAACGCGACCGGCGGTGTGCATCTCGCTACGACGCGTGCTGGCCACATCGGCAATGCAGCTCCTGACGGCACCCCTGCTCCCGAACTGAAGTACCGGACGCCGCTCGCGCCTTCGCTCGACGGCAACACGGTCGACGGCCAGCTCGAACAAGCGGCCTTTGCCGAGAACACCGTGCGCTACCAGGCGACTCTGTCGTTCATCAGCTCGAAGTTCCGGGCGTTGATGACGGCGATCACAGGGCAGTAACCATCATGTCATCGTTCAAGATCTTCGAAATCGCCGGCACCGGCATGAGCGCGCAGTCGGTGCGCCTCAACACCACCGCCAGCAATCTCGCCAACGCCGACAGCGTCAGCGGCGATCCGAACCAGGTCTACAAGTCGAAGCACCCGCTGTTCGAAGCGATCCGCGCGAGCCTCGGGCAGAACGCGGCGAGCTCCGGCGTTGCCGTCAAAGGCATCGTCGAGAACCAGGCGGCACCGACCGCGCGCTACGAGCCGGGCAATCCGCTCGCCGATGCGAACGGCTATGTGTACGCGCCGAACGTGAACACGGTCGAGGAGATGGTCGACATGATCTCCGCCTCGCGGTCGTATCAGAACAACGTCGAAGTGATGCAGACGGCGAAGGACATGATGCTCGCCACGCTGCGCCTTGGTCAGTAATCGGAAGTAAGCCATGTCAATCGCAGACATCATCAACGGCACGGGCGCAGCAGGCGCTGGCTCGTCGAGCGGCACGAAGAAGAGCGATCAGCTCGGCCAGAACGAGTTCCTGAAGCTGATGCTCGCGCAGCTGAAGAACCAGGATCCGTTCAAGGCGATGGATCCGAGCCAGTTCCTCGGCCAACTCGCGCAGTTCAGCACGGTTACCGGCATCCAGCAGATGCAGGACGCGTTCGGCACTCTGTCGGATTCGATGCGCTCTTCGCAGGTGCTCGACGGCTCGACCATGATCGGCCGCGAAGTCCTGGTCGCGAGCGAAGGTGCGACGCTGCAGGCGGAAGGGTCGGTGCACGGCGCGTTCGATGTGCCGGCTGGCGCGACCGGGCTGACGCTCAACATTCGCGACGCGAACGGCACACTGGTGCGCCACACAGCGCTGCCGGCTGGCACCGGTCTGCAGGAATTCTCATGGGATGGCACTGCCGACAACGGCGCGCGCGCGGCCGCGGGCAACTACACGTTCGAAGCCATCGCCACCGGCGGCGGCCGATCCGAATCGCTCGAGATGCTGCTCTCGAGTCGCGTCACCAGCGTGACGATCGACCCGAGCACCGGCCTGACCCTGAACACTCAAGATCTCGGTGCGCGCGCGCTCAGCGACGTGCGCCGGGTGATGTAACGAAACGCAATCGGAGACCCCAATGACCTTTCGTCTTGCCTTGAGCGGTTTGAATGCGGCGCAGGCCGATCTCACCGTCACAGCCAACAACATCGCCAACACCGCGACCACGGGTTTCAAGAACTCGCGCGCGGAGTTCGCCGAGCTGTTCTCCGTCTCTCCGCAGGGCGTGAGCAGCAACGCGATCGGCAACGGCGTGCGCGTCTCCAACGTCGCCCAGCAGTTCACCCAGGGCAACATCGACTTCACGGACAACAGCCTCGACCTCGCGCTGAGCGGGCAGGGCTTCTTCATCCTGAACGATGGCGGTGCGCTCGCTTACACGCGCGCTGGCGCGTTCCAGGTCGACTCCCAGGGCTTCGTCGTGAATGCACGACAGCAGCGTTTGCAGGCCTATCCGCCGACCACCAATGGGCAGTTCAACACCGGTGCGTTGTCTGACATCCAGCTCGTCACCAGCGAAAGCGCGCCGGCCGCGACCACGGCTGTCGACGTGACGCTGAATCTTCCGGCGAACGCGACGCCGCCGACGGTTGCCGTGTTCGATCCGGCGAACGTCAACAGCTACAACAACGCGACCTCGCTCACGACCTACGATTCGCTTGGCGCTGCGCACACCGCGACGCTGTACTTCACGAAGACCACCAACGCGAACGAGTGGATGACGCAGTTGTACGTGGACGGCAACGCCGTCGGCACGCAAACGCGTCTGCAGTACGACAGCACTGGCGCACTGACCGATCCGCCGAACGGCACGATCACGTTCCCGGGGTACACGCCGGCAACCGGCGCCGCACAGATGGATATGACTTTCGACTTCGGCACCACGACGCAGTACGGCGGCGCTTTCAACGTCAACGCCATCACGCAGGACGGTTACACGACCGGCCGCCTGATCGGCATCGACATCGACTCCACCGGCGTCGTGCAGGCGCGCTTCACCAACGGCCGCTCGACCGCGCTCGGCCAGGTTGCGCTCGCGAACTTCGCGAACCCGCAGGGCTTGCAGCAGCTTGGCGACACGAACTGGGCGGAGACGTTCGGCTCGGGCCAGGCGTTGCGCGGTCAGGCGGGCAACTCCGGTTTCGGTCTGGTGCAGTCGGGCGCGCTCGAAGCGTCGAACGTCGACATCACCGAGCAGCTGGTGAACATGATCACTGCGCAGCGCAACTTCCAGGCGAACGCGCAGATGATCAGCACCGCTGACGCGATCACGCAGACGATCATCAATATTCGGTAACTTGGCCGGTAAGC
>Ga0070689_100000984_pt1 | contig 17824 bp, 19 predicted proteins | sample KBSS23HmetaG_FD_64669 | JGI IMG/M metagenome (GOLD analysis project Ga0070689, IMG submission 64669) | Switchgrass rhizosphere microbial communities from Kellogg Biological Station, Michigan, USA - KBS S2-3H metaG | ecosystem: Host-associated > Plants > Roots > Rhizosphere ...
CGTGATGGTGCGCGGATGCGTGCCTAGGAACACCTGTCTGACATCACGCGACGGGGCACCGCTGCGGTAACTCCTTGCGGCGCAAGAAAATGCTTTGTTTTCCAGGTGCGCCAAGCGCGTTCTGCGACGTTAGGATAAGCCGTCAGATCGGCACGATGTATCCACCGCAGAGGGCAAGACAATGCACGGATGGCAGAACAGGGCTTGGGCTGTGGCGCTGGCCACGCTGATGGTTTTGGTTGCGCCGCTGGCCGGTGCGCAGACAAGCAACGCCGCGCCTGATGCCGACACGCCGCCCACCGATGCCGATCTCGCCAACACGCGTTGCGTGTCCGGCGAGGAGAAATTCCTCCCCGGCGACTACTACTACTGCCTGGGCTCGCAGTCGTACGGCCTGGGTCGCTATGAGAACTCGCAGCGCTTCTTCAAGACGGCGGCCAGCTGGGCGAGCAAGCCGGCGCAATACGTGTTGGGCGTGATGGCGCTCAATGGCGACCACCAGCCGGTGAATCGTCCGCTGGGACTGGCCTGGCTTGCGTTGGCGTCCGAGCGAGCGAATTCCGACTTCAAGCAGGCCCACGACACGGCCTGGAAGAAGGCGACCGATGCGGAACGCAAGGCCGCCGAACAACAGCTGGCCGCACTGCGTCCGGTCTATGCCGACGCCACCGCGGCGCCGCGCGCCGAACGCCGCTATGCCGATGGCATGGCCATGCTCAATCGCTTGAGCAATCAGGGCGCGAAGTACTGCATGGCCGGCATGAACGATCCGTCCAAGCCGCCGGCTGATCCGATGAGTTGCCCGCCGGTGCAGATGGTGATGAAGACGGTGGATGCCGCTGCCGTGAATGTCTTCGACGGCTGGGCCGGTCACGTCACGGTGGGACCGTTGCAGCAGGCCTCGCCGCCGGAAGCCGCCGCCAAGCCGTAAGTCCGGCTCGATGCGGGGAAGGCGAGGGCGCGCGCCTCAGTTGTGCGCGTCCATCGCCCAGCTGTTGGTCAGGCTGGTGATGTCGGCCAGGTTCATCGATTGCTCCGCGCGCTCCAGCGCGCTGCACGCGGATTCGGCGGCATAACGCATCAGGTACGCCAGGTGGGCACGGTACTGCGTGCCGATACCGTGCGCGCGGATCATGCCAGCCGCTTCGGCAAGGCACTCCAGGTCGCTATAGGCGCGGTCCAGGTCGGTGCTGCTGGAGCACTGCACGAAGGCCGATGCGCCATCGGGATCGCGCGAACGAAGGCTTACCACGTCTTCCACCAGGCGCGCCGCCTGGCGTGCCGCGAACACCAGCACATCGGCGGCCGCGTGCGACAACTCACTGTCGGATACAGCCCGATCGGTCAGCTCCACGAGGCTGCGAGTGACGACCAGCAGTTGGGCCACGGGGCGGCCCGCGGTATCGCTATGAGTCATGGTTCCGGCTCCCCCTTCCGGAGTGGTAATCCCGCCATTGTCCACGGTGTCGTGACATTTGTGTACACACGGTCACTAGGAATTTGTGACCCCCTGCGCAGACACCATGGCGATTTGCCCCCGCTATCGGCTTGCCGCTGCGCTATGCCACTGAAAGCGCAGGAGCTTATAGTGGCCGCGCGGGTGGCATGGCGGGCGCCGCAAGCGTCGGCACCCTGGCAACGGCCGCATATAGACCGATTCAAACGCTGTCGTGTGAAAGGCCAACCAAGGAGAGAGACCTCATGAAAGCACTCGTCACCCTCATGCTGATCGCCGGTTTGGCGCAGAGCGTGCCGCTGACCGCGCGAGCCGCAGGGAGTGCTTCCCTGCTCGGCAGTTGGGCCCTCGATACATCGCGCATGTCATTGGCGCCCGAGGCGCGGCCGAAGAGCGTGACGATCAGTTTCAGCGATGCAGGCGGCAAGTGGACGACGCACGTCGATATCGTCAGCGCCGACGGCGCGGAAAGCCATGCGCTCGGAACCGGCGCACTCGACGGCGCGCCAGTCGCCGTGCAGGGCAGCCCGGAGGCCGATGTCGCCGCGTTCAAGATGCCCGCACCCAATGTGCTGATCATGAGTTTGAGCAAGGGCGGCATTCCCAGCTCCACGCGCATCTACAGCGTGGAGCCGGACGGCAAGCATCTCGTCGAGACGTCCGCGTATTTCGGCGACCAGGGCGTCCCGGTCTTGAAGACCTATTACTTTTCGCGCGTTCGATAGGACTCCCACCGGGAACCCGTCGCTCAGTTCTGCACCATGCCAATGGTGCGCAGCCACACCTCGACCAGATGCGGCCAGTCGGAAATCGGCTGTGCCGTCTTGCGCAGGCCGAACGCGTGGCCGCCGTGCGTGTACAGATGCATCTCCACCGGAACGTCGGCCTTCTTCAGCGCGGCGTAGTAGACCAGCGACTGGTTCACGCCATCGACGTCGTCGTCTTCGGCCTGGGCCAGAAAGGTGGGCGGCGTGTCGTGGGAGACGGTGACGTTCTTGTTGAACTTGTCGTCCTCCGTGGCCAGGTGGCCCGGATAGATGGCCACGGCGAAGTCCGGGCGGCTGCTTTGCCGGTCCGCCGCGTCCACCGGTTTATACAGATCCTTCTTGAAGCGCGTACTCACTTCCGCCACCAGATAGCCGCCCGCCGAGAATCCGAGCACGCCGATCCTGTGCGGATCGATGTGCCATTCGGCGGCACGGGCGCGCACCAGTCGAAGCGCCCGCTGGCTGTCCTGCAGCGAGGGCACCGACGTAGTGAAGTTGTGCGGACGGCAATCGCATTGCCATACATAGGGCACGCTGGGAACGCGGTATTTCAGCAGGATGCAGGTGATGCCCTTGGCGGTGAGCCAGTCGCAGATCTCGGTACCTTCCAGGTCGATGGCCAGGATCTGGAAACCGCCGCCCGGAATCACCATCACCGCAGCACCGGTATTCACTCCGGTGGGCGAGTACACCGTCATGGTGGGACGCGTGACATTGGTGATTGCCCCCTTGGTGAGGGTTTCCGGTCCGGGGACAGGCTGCACATCGGGCGCTGCGCCCGGCCAGAGCGGTATTTGCGTGTGGCCGGCGGCGGGCTGCCAGACCATGGGGTCCGCGCAAGCGCTTCCGCCGGCGAACAGCAGGCACACCATCAACATCCATCGCTTCATACGCAGCTTCCTTGGGTTATTCGAGTTGGTTGTAAGACCCAGCCAGGACGTTGGCGTGGGCGCTCGATTTTTCCGAGTGTGGACGGCGCATCGGGCGTGCAACGGCTGTTCCTGTGGAATTTTTCGGGCAAGCTTGGGTTGCCCGCCCGGGTGAATGCCCGATCCCCAGGAGACCTGATGAGCAACGCTACTCCCGCGTTTTGCGCGCTTTACCGTTGGCGGCTGCATGCCGGTTCCGAACCGGCATTTGTCGAAGCGTGGTCGCGTGTGACTCAACTGCTGCGGGCCGAGCGAGGCTCGTTGGGTTCGCGCTTGCATCGGGGGCCGGACGATATCTGGTACAGCTACACGCAATGGCCATCGGCCGCGGCAAAAGCCGAGGGGCTGGCACGCCCGTCGGTCGACCCGGAGGCCTGGCAACGGATGCGCGATTGCATTGCCGAGAGCCTGCCGGAACTGGTGCTCGAACCCGTTGCGGATTTCCTGGCTCCGCTGCCTTAGTTTTCAGGCCACGTTGGCAACGTTATCGAGCTGCAGCGGCGGCCCAAGGAACTCCACGCCCCACTGGCGGCCGAATGCATCCAGTGCGGTTCGGGCTGGTGGCCCGCCCGCCATCAGGGCACTCAGCTCGCGGAAGAACACGTCCGCATGCATGCCGGGCGTGATCAACACGAGCTGACGCGATGGCCGATCGCTTAGATTGACGAAGGCGTGCGGCGTGCCGCCCGGCACCGTGACGACATCGCCCTCAGTGATCTCGAAACAGCGGTCGTCCAGGCGCATGAGATAGCGGCCCTGGAGCACGCGGAAGACTTCCGTCTCGGCGTGACGGTGGAGCGGAGGGCCGAAGCCCGGCGCATGCAGGGTTTCGATCACCGACGCAGCACCGCCGAAGGTGTCGGGCGAGAGACGAATCCATAGCGTCAAGCCCAGGGCAGGAATGGCGATCGGCGCGTCGGTCGACGCGGCCATGGCGGTACCCCGTTCGCGCAGCGGGCCGGGATAGCCGTGCGGCAAGGCGATCGATTCCGCGGGTGATGCGTGACGCATGGGTGTTCCTGCAGCGCGAGGACTTTAGCCGTCCGGACGGTTTCCAAGCCTAGGGCGGCACGTCGGTTTGCGTTGTCGATAACGAAAGACGCTTTGCCAATTCGCACGGTGCGAAGACGATTCGAACCAGTCGCAAGCTGCCTCAGTGACGGGAGGGCGCGAGTACCTTCTCGATTCGCGACGCCACTTCATGAGCATCGCCGGCCGGTTGGTCGGGATAGTGTTGCGTGCCGTGGTTCCAGGCATCGCCCATGGCGAACCAGTCGATCGGTTTGGCGGTGGCGCCGGTGCGCAGTGCTTCGTCCAGCCCGTTGAAGTAGGTGGCCCAGCGCAGTCGGTAGTAGTCGCGGGTCAGGCCCGCCCAATCCTTGTTGCCGTAGTCGTGCAGACTGGCGCCTTCGCTCGCTTTGCGATCACCCCAGGTAGTCAGCAGGGAGCGGACGTCGTAGCTGAGCCGCTCGCGCTCTTCCGGCGTGGACGCCCACGGCTCGATGGCGGCGAGCCAACGGCCCACCAGGAAGAAGCGGTTGGTGGACAGCACCTCGTCCTGCAGATCCATCAGTTGCAGCCAGCGTTGCGTGAGGGTGTGGAAACGCGGGCGATCCTTGCCGTCGTATGCAGCCTTGATCTGCGGCAGCAGCAAGCGGCTTTCGTTGGCGAGGGTCTGGCGGGCGATGTCCACCAGATCGTATCGATAGGTTTCGCTGCCACGCAGCGCGGGCGACACCTTCAGCATCTCGGGCAGCGCTTGCTTGAACGCCTCGGCGCTGTAGCGCATGGCCTCGGGCGACCAGTTCGAAGCGCGGTTGACCGTCAGGCTGGGCTGCGCGTCGAACAGCGATTCCTGCGCTGCGTCGCGCTCGCTGTTGAACACCACTTCGTCGATACGGATGTCGTACGCCGTGGCGAGCAGCACGTTCCAGGCAGCGATGGCGTGCGCGTCGTCCGCGCCATAGCGGCGGCGCACATAGTTCGCCGTCCACTGCTTCGTGTCGACGGGGTCGATGCGCCAGGCCATTTCCGTGAACAGATCGAAAGCGAAGGGATTGGTGTCCATGCCTTCGGTAAAGAGTGCGGTGCCGGCCATGTTGCGTTGGGTTCGTCCCAGCCGCTGCAGCCGCTCGGTGATGTTGCGGATATTGGCGCCCAGCGTGGTGCGGCCGCCGAATTCCCAGATGCCGCCGAACAGGAAGGACGCATCCTGGAAGTCCTTCTCGCGGTTGTCGCGCGGCACGCGGTCGTGATCGATATCGACGATCAGCAGATGCTGGCGGTCGACGCCGGCGAGCAAGTCCTGGCGGGGGTTGCCTTGCCAGGCGAGCATCATCCACTTGGCGCCCGGATGCGCGGACAGCAAGGCGTTCTGCACGTCGCGCGCCGCTTCAGGCACGGGAACGTCGCCGGCATCGCCGCCTTCCTGGAACACTTCCATATCGTAAATGCTGCTGTCGCCGAAGATATCGTGTTGGTGCCGGTAGAACGACGCCGTCAGCTTGGCGAACAGCGGATCGCGCGGATCGAGCCAGCCCGGTCGGGTGAAACCGGCCCACTCGCCCTGCGGCACCACATGGGCCTGTGGAAATTTTTTCTGGAAGTCGGCGGGCACGATGCCGTAGAAACCGGGCAGCACCGGCGTGATGCCCAGTTCGCGCAGCCGCGCCACGATCTGCCTCGCTGACGCGGCGCGTTGTTGCATCAGTGTTGGGCTGATGGGGCCGTTGAAGCAGCACAGATTGCCCATCAACTGCCAGTTCTGGTGCGCGGGCTGGGTGATCCATTGGCGGATCTCGGCGTCCTCATAGCCCACGTCGCGGAACATCTGGTACAGCACGCTGTCCATGCCGCGCTCGACCAGCACGGCGTTGACGCCCGAAAGCGCGAGCACGTCGATTTCCCGTTGCCAGCGCGGCCAGTCCCAATAGGGTGCGGTGTAGCCGTCAACGTTCTCGTTCAGCGCATAACGATGGGCATAGTGGGCTTGCCCGTCGATGGTGTGGTCCGGCAGGGGAAACGGAGCGGAACCGACGCGGTCGCCGTTGGGAGAGATCTGTACCTGAGCCACGTACTTCAGATACCAGTTCACGCCAAACAGCAACGCGCTCGGGGTGCTGCCTTCCACTTTGATGTGCTGATTGGCGCGGCTGATGCGAAAGCGTTCGCTGCCATCGTTCGCGGGCAACGCAGCGAGTTCGAACTGCCTGGCCTGCTGCGGCAACAGGCGGGCGATGACGGCCTGTTCCGGGCGGGTATCGAAGCCTGGCGCATCCGCAGCATTCGCTGCCGTGATCCATCCGAGACATGCAAGCCAGAACCAGGAAGCCGCGATGCGCATGGGGTATCCAGACGAAGGTCGCCTGCTCATGCGAGGCGAGAAAGTGCGGAAGGGGCACTATAGCGCAGCCCAGGCTTGCCGCATCTCGATGGGCATTACAACGTGCGTATCGCGTCAAGCCGTAGCCGATGCCGGAAACGCCGGCTCACACGCAGCTCGGTGCCATCCTTGAGCGTGATGATGGCATCCCTGCTGGGTAGCAGGCTGAAACCCTGCATGCGGTCGAGCGCAACGATGCTGGAGCGGTGGATGCGCGTGAAGCGCGAAGGGTCGAGCCGTTGTTCGATGCTGTCGAGGCTGGCGTGGATCATGTGGATGCGCGAACCCACATGCAAGGTCACGTAGTCGCCGCTGGCTTCGATCCAGTCGATGTCGCCGGCCTCGATCCAGCGCATTTTTCCACCATGACGTATTTCAAAGCGGGTCTGCCAGCGTTCGCCTTGCGCCGGCTCCCACGCCGCGGCTGTTTCCCGCTGGTGCGCCAGCTGCCTTTCGGCGGAGCGTTCGCGCAGGCGTTGGCGTGCCAGGCGAAGCGCTTCATCGAAGCGGTCATCGTCGATGGGCTTCATCACATAGTCGATGGCCCGCACGTCAAAGGCCTTGAGCGCATAGGCCTCGTGGGCGGTGAGAAAGACGACCAGCGGCGGCGCTTCGCTGTGCATCTGCGCGAGCATGCCGAAGCCGTCCACGCCCGGCATCTGCACGTCCAGGAAAACGAGGTCGGGGCGAAGCCGGTCGATCATCGCCAGGGCATCGTCGCTGCACTCGGCTTCACCCACCACGGTGACATCCGCCGCACGGCGAAGGCAGACGCGAACACCGCGCCGTGCCAGCGGTTCGTCATCGACGATCAGCACGCGGATCATGTCGAGCGTTCCGTGCTGCCGTGACGCGGGATCTCGATGATGGTGTTCCATCCGTGCCGCGCATCGCCAGCGGCGGAGAAGCGATAGTCGTCCTGGTAGCGCGCGGCCAGGCGTGCCGAGGTATTGGTCAGGCCAAGGCCGTTGGCCTGGCAGCGCGCATGCTCGGTCCCGGCGCTGTTGTAGATGGAGATGCGCACCTTGTCGCCCTTGGCCGTCACGGCCACCGACAGCATGCCGGCATCGTGGCAGGGTGCGATGCCGTGGCGGATGGCGTTCTCCACCAGCGGCTGCAGCAGCAGGTGGGGAATCTGCGTCTCCCTGGCCTCGGGATCGCAGTGCACCGACACCGTCAGCCGCGTGCCCAGCCGCACCTGTTCGATCTCCACGTATTGCATGAGCTGGGTGAGTTCCTGCGCGATGGTCACATCGCCTTGCCGCGCCGGCTCCAGGGTGGAGCGCAGGAAGTCCGCCAGCAGGGAGATCATGCGTCGCGCGGACTGCGTCTCGCCTTCGCCCACCAGCGTGGAAATGCCGTTGAGCGTGTTGAACAGGAAGTGCGGAGTGATCTGGTAACGCAGTGCCTTGAGCTGCGCGTCGCGCATCAGGGATTCGGCCAGCAGCAGTTGCCGTTCGCGATCGCGGATTTCACGCCAGTGCCAGGCGCCGCGATACAACGCACTCCATGCCAGCAGCACGATGGCAGGCCCGAACGCGTTCGCAAAACCGACCAGCGCGATGGAACCCCAATGCGAGCCGCCGGGGCGGGCATGGCCCACGGTCGCTTCGAGTGCGGTGCCGATGATCGAACAGACGATGCCCAGCAGGTAAGCGCACAGCACGACCAGCAGCACCGTCTTGAACCACGGTGTCTGCCGCGAGATCAGTCGGCGGCAGAGCAGCAGCATCAGCAGGCTGGCGAAGAACGCCGATACGGAGGTGCCGAGGAAGTACAGCAGTACCGGATAGGTGTCCTTGTACGGCAATGCACCCAGCGCGCTGACCAGCCCATAGGCGAGCCAGCCAACGGTCTGGAACAGCCAGAACTGGCGACGTCCGAAGGGTTCTTTGCTGTGCGTCATAGGCAACACAGTGTGCGCCAGCCCCTCTCGGCAGAAAAGCATGCGCCGTACCGTTCAGCGGTTTCGAACGGTCCGCTGGGCGAAATCACGTTTCGGTTGTGTCGGAGGCGCCCTAGTTTTGGCCTGCTGTCCTTGAAGGCGCAGCCCTTTCCCTTCGCATCGGATACGACATGAAACCGACCGTCCACATTCCCATGAGTGTCATTCTCCAGGCGACCGCGATCGCCGGTGTGCTGGATCTGCTTTCCGCCTTCGTCTACGCCTTGCTCGAAGGACGCAACGCGTTGATCGTGCCGATCGGCATCGCCTCGGCCATCTGGCCGGGTGCGAAGAGTTCGCCCGGTGCAGCCATCGTGGTCGGCGTGCTGCTGCACTTCGCCATCATGCTGGTGATGGTGTACGTGTTCGCGCTGGCCGTCCGCTTCTGGTCGAAGCTCGCGTCCCAGCCCGTGCTTGCCGGCACCGCCTATGGGCTGCTGCTGTGGGCGACGATGTACCTGGTGGTGCTACCGCTGCGCTGGCCCACGGTGTTTCCGCACTTCACCGGCACCGGCGTGATGGAACAACTGTTCAGTCATGTGGTGCTGGTCGGCATGCCGGTGGCGTGGCTGATCGGCAATTCGGCGAAGGCCGCTTGCCTGGGTGTACCGGCTCATGAGTGAGCCGGTGTTTATCCAGACCAGCGACCGTTACTCGATGACCTGCTGCGTGCGCATGGCCATTTTTGCGCCGCAGGAGGTGATCTGGTGGGTGCTCACCGATGCGCAGGGGTTCTCGCAGTGGAACTCGACGGTGGAACGCATCGACGGCGATATCCGTGAAGGCGAGCGCCTTGGGCTGCGTGTGCCTGGCGTCGAGCGGGTGTTCACGCCAAGGGTGTCGCAGGTGCAGGCGCCGCGGCGCATGGTGTGGAGCGATGGCCTCCGTTTCGTCTTCCGGGGCGTGCGCCGTTTCGAGCTGCGCCCGCTGGACGACGGCGCGATCGAGTTCAGCATGCAGGAGCGTTTTTCCGGCGTGGTGTTTGCGCTGCTGAGAAAGACCATGCCGGATTTCCAGCCGATCTTCGAGGCCTATGCGCGGGACCTGTGCCGGGAGAGCGAACGCGTCAACGAGCGCATGGCCTCGCGCTCCTCGCGAACCGCTTGAGCACCTCGCCAAATGGGGGAGCGCACTCGTGCGCGACCGCGGAGTCGCGCCGCTGCCTCTGTACCGGCTTGTCGCGGCCAAGGCCGCTCCCACAAAAGCCCATGCATGAGCAGTCGACTCACCGCCTTTGTGGGAGCGCGCTTGCGCGCGACCGCGGAGTCGCTTCGTTACCTCTGTACCGGCTTGTCGCGGCCAAGGCTGCTCCCACAGGAGGCTGCTGTCGTGGAAGCCTGGTCTACGCGAGCCGTTCGATCACCAGATCGAGCAGGGCGCGCAGGCGGGCGAGGCGGCGCAGGTCGCGGTGATAGCCGATCCAGGTGTCGCGCGGCGGCGGATCTTCTTTCATCGGCAGGCGCTCGATGCCCTGGGTGGCGTCGCCCAGCGGTCGCGGCAATACGGCCAGCCCTACGCCCTGGGCGCACAGGCGCGCGTGCACGTCGCGCGCGTTGCTGCGAAACGCCACCGTGGCGTGGGGAAACTGGGCCTGCAGCCAGGCTACGTCCGGCATGTCGCCGAAGGCCTGGTCCATGGTGATCAGCGATGCGCCCTTGCCATCGCCCGGCTTCGGCCGGCGCGCGCCTTTCTTCAGATAGACCGCATAAGGCATGCGCAGCAGTTTGCGCGAGACCACGTCGGGCTCCTCGAAAGGCTTGATGCGGAAGGCGAGGTCGGCCTCGCGGCGGGCCAGGCTGAGGAAGCGCGTATCGGTGAGCAGTTCCAGCGTGACGCGCGGATGCTCGCGCGAAAACTCCGCCAGCACCGGGGTCAGCACATGGCTGCCGAACCAGTCCGACGAAGTGATGCGCAGCAGGCCGTCGAGTTCCTGTTGCTGGCCGGCCAGTGTGCGCTCGAAGGCGAGCACTTCCTGCTCCATGCGCTCGGCGTGCTGGCACACCACCGCGCCTTCCTCGGTCAGCACGAAGCCGTCGCTGGTGCGCTGGAACAGGGTCTGGCCCAGCGAAGCCTCCAGGGCCCGCAGTCGCCGGCCCATGGTGGGCTGGGTTTGCCCGAGCGTGCGGGCCGCTGCGCCCAGCGTGCCTTCGCGGGCGATGGCGAGAAAGATGCGCAGGTCGCTCCATTCCATCGTGGATGCCTTGGATTTGCCGGTCGGCCATGTCATGCATTTATGCATGGAAAGAATGCATTTTATTTAGTTTTCATGCAATTGGTACTGGCGTACCTTGTGTGCATTCCAAAACGAGGATGTCGCCGTGAACGCTCAAGCTTCGATGCAAGCCGCCGTGCTCGAACAGCATGGCAAGGTCTTTCGCCGCACCGCCGTGGCGCGGCCGCTGGCCGGTCCGGGGCAGGTGCTGGTGCGTGTGATGGCCAGCGGGGTGAATCCGCTCGATCTGAAGATCCGCGAAGGCAAGGCCGACCATGCGCGGCATCCGCTGCCAGCCATTCTCGGCATCGATCTGGCTGGCGTGGTGGAGAGCGTCGGGCCGGGCGTCGGCACGTTCCGTGTCGGCGACGAGGTGTACGGCATGACCGGTGGCGTCGGCGGCATCCAGGGTTCGCTGGCCGAGTACGCCGCCGTGGACGCGCGCCTGCTGGCGCCCAAGCCTGCCCACTTCAGCATGCGCGAGGCGGCCTCATTGCCGCTGGCGTTCATTACCGCGTGGGAAGGCCTGGTGGACCGCGCCCAGGTAAAGGCGGACCAGACCGTACTGGTGCAGGGCGCCGGTGGCGTCGGTAATGCCGTCATCCAGCTGGCGGTGGCGTTTGGCGCCAGGGTGTTCGCCGTGGATGGCGCAGCCAAGGCGCAGGACATCGGCCGCTGGGGCGCGACGCCGATCGACCGCACGACGTCGGTTGAACGCTACGTCGCCGAACACGCCGGCGGCCTGGGCTTCGAGCTGGTCTACGACAGCGTGGGCGGCGCGGGACTGGATGCATCGTTCCAGGCGGTCAGGCGCTTCGGCCATGTGGTGAGTGCGTTGGGCTGGGGCACGCACGCGCTGGCACCGCTGTCGTTTCGCGCAGGCACTTATTCGGGCGTGTTCACGCTGTTGCCGCTGTTGACGGGCGAGGGGCGCGAACACCATGGCGAGATCCTGCGCGAGGTCACGCGCTTGGCCGAGGCGGGCAAGATCACCCCGTTCGTGGATGCCCACCGCTTCGATCTCGACAGCGTGGCCGACGCTCACGCCTTGATCGAACGGCGCGAAGCACGCGGCAAGGTGGTGGTCGAGATCGCGAAATAAAGAAGGCCGGCGCACAGGCGCCGGCCTTCGAGTGAAGCCCGCAGCGAGGGATTACTCCTCGCCGTCTTCTTCCTCTTCTTCCTCGCCTTCGTCTTCGAAGGTTTCCAGTTCTTCGACGCGCAGGAAATTCGGCGCCGAGTCGGCAAAGCTGATCTGCTTGCCGTTCACCAGCATCGGGCGCACGTCGCGGCGCGTGCCGCCGCCCTGGGTGGATTCCACCAGCGCGAAGCAGACCAGCGCTTCCGCGCTTTCGTCGCCACTCTCGTCGAACACGGCAACCCAGCCGGTGGCGGGCATGATCTGGATGATGATTTCTTGTGAGGACATGGCACTTCCGGTTTGGCGAAACGGAGAAGCTTGCCGGGTGCCCCACGGGACTGCAAGCAATGCTGTCCGGACGCAATGCCGTTGCGGTTCCGGCGGGATGGGCGCCTGCCGGGCCGGGCAGCCGGATCCCGGTGCAGACGCAAAATCATCGCGCTTTCGATAGTCCGGCCGTTGTAGGCCGCGCGAGGGCGCACCCTTGGACGAATATCGAGCAAACGTTGTAAACGCTTTCTGTCCGCCCCGCCTTGTGTGACGCCACGCAGGAAGGTCAGGCGCTTACGTACTGAGGCTGCCGCATCCGCTTGCAGGCACGCCTGACCTTCTGTTTGTCATATGTCTCTTGACGTGCGCAGACCCCTGAAATTGCCCTACTATCAAGCGATGACAAATCCTGAGACTCAGCCCACAAAAGCCACGCCGCGCGGAAGCCTGGCCTGCGTCGGCCTGGGCATGACCCTGGGCTCGCACCTCACCCCGCTGGCGCGCAGTCATATCGCGCAGGCGGACGTGGTGTTTGCGGGTCTTTCCGACGGCATCGTGGAGATGTGGCTGCAGCGCATGCATCCGGACGTGCGCAGCCTCCAGTCCTACTACCAGGAAGGCAAGTCGCGGCTCACCACCTATCGCCAGTGGGTCGAGCTGATGATGACCGAGGTGCGTGCCGGCAAGCGCGTCTGCGGCGTGTTCTACGGGCATCCGGGCATCTTCGCCTGGGCGCCGCACAAGGTGATCGAGGCGGCCCGCGCCGAAGGTTACGCCGCGCACATGGAGCCGGGCATTTCCGCCGAGGACTGCCTCTACGCCGATCTGGGGATCGACCCCGGCCGTTTCGGCTGCCAGCATTTCGAGGCGAGCCAGCTCCTGCTGTTCGAGCGCCGCATCGATCCCACCGGCTACCTGGTGCTATGGCAGGTCGGGCTGGTCGGCGATCGTTCGCTGGCGCGCTTCCAGACCGGGCCGGCCTATCGCCAGGTGCTGGTGGAACTGCTGAGCGAACACTATCCGCTGGACCACGAGGTGATCGTCTACCGCGCGGCCACGCTGCCGATCCAGCAGCCCGGCATCCGGCGCGTCGCCTTGCGGGATCTGCCCAACATCGAGTTGCCGGCCGAGGAAACCGTGATCCTGCCTCCGGCCGAAACGCTCAAACCCAACCTCGCCATCCAGGCAAGGCTGGCTGCGCTGGACGCGCAGGAAAAAGCCGGCATGCCGGCGTAAGGCGGTACAGTTGAAGCACGCCGCGGGGGAGAGGCCCGCAGCGTTCACGGCAACGGTCGAACAGCGATGGCGAACGTCATCATGTTTCAGCAAGCTGGTGCCGCAAGACAAGGTTGGCAAGTACCGAACACGATGGCGGAACATCACCGGAACACACTTGGGGGAAATGTATGACTGACACGATGGATTGGCTCGAAGCCATTGGCCAGGACGCCACGCTGCGTCACGCACCGGCCGACGAATTGAACAGCACGCTCGAGGCCGCGGAAGCGTCCGAAGCGTTGATGGCAGCGGTGGCCTCGGGCGACAGCTCGTGGCTGGCGCAGGAGTTCGGCAAGCGGGTCATGCACGTGACCCAGAGCTCGCAGACGTTCCCCGAGGGCGACGAGCCCGAGCGCGAGGACGAAGGGGAGCCGCTGGATCCCGCCGAGCCCCAGAAGGGCGCGGCTTCGCCGAAAGGCTAGGCAGCCGACATGCCGCAACGGTGGCGTCGTTACTGGCCATGGCTCGCCTCGGCGGGCCTGGCCTTGTGCGTACTGGCCGAGGCGGTTCATGCAGCGCCGGAGATCGCCGATCCCGGCGCGTTCCTCGAACAGACCGAGCGTGTGCGCACCAGCGACCACCCGCGGTTCGTGCTCATGCTGGAGCAGATGCGCAGCGAGGCGCCGCAGCTGACCTCTGGTCAGCGCTGGTATCTGCGCTATCTGGAAGCCTGGCAGACGGCCTTCGAGGGCGATGCCCCCAAGGCCAACAGCATGCTGCGCGATGTCATCGATCATTCCGGCGACATCACGCTGAAGGCCAAGGCCTCCGCCTTGCTCATGCACAACCTGGGCATCAGCAATCACTACGAAGAAGCCTTCACCCTCGCCAACCAACTGGCTTCGGAGTTGCCGGAGGTCACCGACAAGCTGACCCGCTTCACGGTGCTGGCCAATCTCTCGCAGCTGATGGTCTACGCCGGGCAGACCGATCTGGCGATCAAGTACGCCAGGATGATGGAGGACACGCTGCCGCCGGGCGAAACCCTGTGCAATCCGTTGTCGATGGAGCTCAGCGCGCTCGACAAGAGCAACCGGCTCACCTCGTCCAGCCCGATGCTGCAGGAAGGCATCGACACCTGCCTGGCCGCCGGGCAGCCGGTGTTCGCCAACACCTTGCGGCTGATCAAGAGCAGCCTCTACTTGAACGAAGGGCAGCCGACCAAGGCGCTGGATCTGCTCAAGCGCATTCTTCCCAGCATCACCGCCAGCCGCTACTACTCGCACATGCGCGGCGTGCAGGAGCAACTCGCGCTCACCTACGAAAAGCTCGGCGAAGACAACAACGCGCGCAAGGCGGCCCTTGCCGTGCTGGCCATGAGCGAGCCGGACGAAATCAGCGAATGGCTGCGCGAAACCTACGACCTGCTTTACCGGATCGAGAAGAAGCGCGGCAACCTCAACGCCACGCTGACCTACTACGAACTCTACGCGGCGCAGGACAAGGGCTACCTCGACGACATCAGCGCAAGGTCGCTGGCCTATGCCGCCGTGCAGCAGCACGTGCTGGCGCAAAAGCTGGAAACCGAGGGACTGAGCAAGCAGAACAGCATCCTGCGCCTGCAGCAGGCACTGGATACCAAGGCCGTCGAAACCAGCCGCCTGTACATCATCTTGCTGTTGCTGGTGCTGGTCTCGATCTTCTTCTGGCTGCTGAGGATCAAGCGCTCGCAGCTGCGCTTCAAGATGCTTTCCCACCACGACGGCCTCACCGGCATCTTCAATCACCAGCATTTCGTGAGCGAAGCCGAACGCACGCTGCGTGGGCTGGAAAAGCGCCAGGGCAGCGCCTGCCTGATCTCCATCGACCTGGATCACTTCAAGCAGATCAACGACACGCACGGCCACGCCACCGGCGACGTCGTGCTCAAGCACACCGTGGCGTTGTGCCAGCGCCAGCTGCGTCCCACCGATCTGTTTGGACGTCTGGGTGGCGAGGAGTTCGGCATCCTGTTGCCCGAGTGCACGCTCGACCAGGGCATGGCCATCGCCGACCGCATCCGTACCGCCATCGAGGCGACGCCGGTCAATGGCGAGGGCGGCCTGGTCGCGTTCTCCGCCAGCATCGGGCTGGCGTCCACCGACACCTCCGGCTACGAACTGCAACACCTGCGCAAGGAGGCCGACGCCGCGCTCTATCGCGCCAAGCGTACCGGGCGCAATCGCGTCATGTCCGACACCGAAAGCGAGGGCCTGGTGAAGGCCTGAGCAGGTTGCCTAAGCCGGTGAACTCTGGGCCGGTACCGGTACGTTCTCGAGGAAGCTCGCGGATGGCACGAAGAACAGCGAACCGGTGACGGCGGTGCTGAAGTCGAGCAGGCGATCATAATTGCCGGGCGGCTGTCCCACGAACATGTTGGTGAGCATCTGCTCGATGCGTGCAGGGGACCGTGCGTAGCCGATGAAATAGGTGCCGAACTCGCCTTTGCCCACCTCGCCGAACGGCATGTTGTCGCGCACGATTTCCAGCGCCTGGCCGTTTTCCTCGATGCTGGTGAGCACGTTGTGCGCATAGGGCGCCTTGGCATCGTCGTCCAGTTCGATATCCGAGAGCTTCCTGCGGCCGATGATGGTTTCCTGCCGCTCGACCGGCAGCGCGTTCCAGGCCGTCAGATCGTGCAGGTACTTCTGCACGATCACGTAGCTGCCGCCGGTGAACGCCGGGTCTTCGTCGCCGATGATGGTGGCATCCATGGCGTCCTGATCCACCGGGTTTTCGGTACCGTCGACGAAGCCCAGCAGATCGCGTTCGTCGAAATACTTGAAGCCATGCACTTCGTCGACCGCGGTCGCCACCTCGCCGATGCGGCACATGATCTGGGTGGCCAGTTCAAAGCACAGGTCCATGTGCGTGGCGCGGATATGGAAAAGGATGTCACCCGGCGTGGAGACCGCGTGGTGCACGCCCTTGATCTCGCGAAATGGATGCAGTTCGGCCGGCCGCGGTTGGCCAAACAGCGAATCCCACGCCGCCGATCCGAAGCCCATCACACAGGAAAGCCGCCGGTCGGGATTGCGAAAGCCGATCGCCCGCAACAGCGACGACAAGTCGCCGCAGAGCGCACGCACCGCATCGCCGCAGCGCGGATCGGGCTTCAGCGTCACCACCAGGAAGATGGCTGCATGGGTCAGCCGGGCAGCCACGGGTTGCGTCACGATGGAAGGCACGGATCGCTCCTGGTGGTTGAAGAGGGCAGGCCGAGGGTACACAGCCTATGTCGCCTGCGGCCTTCCTGTCGATCCACGCGGCACTCGTTCGTCATGCTCATGAACACCGGGCTGAAACACCGACGAAGGCATGCTTCCCTGAAACGCGTGCTGATCCCCCACTCGCAGGAGTAGCTCCCATGCAATTCATTCCCTATCTCGATTTCGACGGCCAGGCGCGGGAGGCGTTCGATTTCTACGCCAAGGCGTTCCAGGGCAAGATCACCGCGCGCATGACCTACGGCGAATCGCCGATGGCCGCGCAGATGCCGCCGGAGACCCATGGCCGGGTGATGCATTCGAAGCTGGAGACACCCGGCAGCGGCATCCTGATGGGCGCCGACGGCCCGCCGCATAACGCCAGCACCAAGGGCTGCGTGAACGTCACCGTCGACGATCCGGCCGAAGCCGAGCGCGTGTTCAAGGCCTTGTCCGAAGGCGGCAAGGTCGACATGCCGATCGACGAAACCTTCTGGGCCCACCGCTTCGGCATGCTCACCGATCGCTACGGCAAGTCCTGGATGGTCAATTGCCTGAAGACGCCCGGCGCGTGAGCCGGGCCATGCGACGGGCCACCATCAGGCGGCCCGTCGCATCGGTCGTCAGGTGCCGTAATCGAGCTTCGGATACCAGTTGCCGCCGCGGCCTTCGGGCACGCAGTCGAGAATGGTCCAGATCGGCATCAGGTCGGGCGCGCCACGCGGGTCCTGGCCGGGATCGGCGGTTTCCGTGCCCATTTCACCCGCCCAGAACAGGCGGATGTGGCCATCGCGACGGGTGAACACGCAGAACGCGGGATCGTCGCCGCCGTCGGGGGCGATGGCGTGGTAGTCGCGGCTGAATTCGCCGTTGAGGTCCGAATACAGCGGCAGGTCGCGCCAACCGCGCTCCCGCTTGAGGGCGAGCAGGCGTTCGATCGGCGAGCGGGCAATCACGGCCAGTGCCACGCGTTGCTGGATATCGGCCGCTTCGCCGTTCCAGGCGCTCAGCAGCGAGGTGCACATGGGGCAGGGACGTTCGCGCTGCGGACCGAACATGTAGTTGTAGGTGACCAGGGTCTGCTTGTCGCCGAACAGCCCGGCGAGATCGAGCGGGCCGTGTTCGCCCGCGAAGCGATAGTCGCCTTTCGCTTCCGGGCCCGGCGGCAGGCCGCGTCGTTGTTCGGCGACGCGTTCGATGTGTCGGCGCAGTTCGATTTCTTCAGCCAGCAATTCGTCGCGGGCGCGGCGGTAGGCCGG
>Ga0070689_100000986_pt1 | contig 17822 bp, 24 predicted proteins | sample KBSS23HmetaG_FD_64669 | JGI IMG/M metagenome (GOLD analysis project Ga0070689, IMG submission 64669) | Switchgrass rhizosphere microbial communities from Kellogg Biological Station, Michigan, USA - KBS S2-3H metaG | ecosystem: Host-associated > Plants > Roots > Rhizosphere ...
ACCTTGTCACTTCGGGCGGCAACCGCCTGGCGCAGGACATCCAGGTCCCGCCGGATGCCACCAACATCCAGATCAACCAGAACGGCCAGATCTACGCCAACGTTGGCGGCGCAAAGGATGCGACGTTGCTCGGCTCGTTCGAACTGGCGACGTTCCCATCGCCCACGGGTCTGCAATCGGTGGGCGGCAACAATTACGCCGCGACGCAGGCTTCGGGTGACGCGAGCATCGGCCGGCCCAGTGAGAACGGCGTGGGCTCGATCATGCAGGGATCGCTGGAAGGGTCCAACGTCGACATGGTGTCGGAGATGGCCACGCTGGTGGTCGCGCAGCGCGCCTATCAGTTGAATGCGCGCGTGTTGCAGGCCTCGGATCAGATCCTCGACACCATCAACAACTTGCGCCAATAAGCATGCGGCGATTTCTCCCATTCCTGCTTTTGGCGGTGGCGGCGTTTGGCGCGGATGCGTCGACGCCCGCCATGCAGCGCGTGCCCGCAGACACCGTCACGTCCGCGGCGCAGCACGCGTTGGAGGCAAGGCTGGGAGCCGATACGCCAGGCGCGGCACTGAACGTGATTGGCGTGCCCGAAGACATCGAAGCACCTGCGGGCAAGGTCACTCTGAAGGCCCATCCGGTGAACGGTCGATGGCCGCGTCCTCGTGTGGGCGTAGCCGTGGATGTCTGCGTGAACGAACGCGTGGTGCGCACGGCCACCGTCTGGTTCGCGCTCTCAGTGAGCCGGCCGGCTCTTGTGTATGCCGCCGACACGGTCGCCGGGACACCAGCGAAGAACGTACGACTGGAGCTGCATGACACGGATGTCGCTGCACTCCAGGGTGACGCCATTGCGCAGCCGGAAGACATGGATGGCTATCGCTTGCGCCATGCCGTGCTGGCCGAAACCGTTGCGGTGCGCGGCGATTTCGAACGCATTCCAGAAGTAGACCGGCAAGAGCACGTTGACGTGCTGGCAACCGTCGGTTCGGTCAGCCTGCGAACGCGCGGCGTGGCGGGGAAGCAGGGCGCATCCGGTGAAGTCATCCCAGTGCTGGTCGACGGCGCCGATTCACCTGTACTTGCACGTGTCATCGACAAGGGAGCGGTCGAAGTTGTCCACTAAATCCCATCTTCTTGCGGCGCTTGTGTGCGGCTGCCTGTTCGCATCGTCGACAATGGCGCAAACCGCCAACGGTTCGATGATCGATCCGGACAGCTATCGCGGACTGGCAGCCGATCACCGTGCCCATCAGATCGGCGACACGCTGACCGTCGTGGTGACCGAGACGGCGCGTGCCACCGCCAGCGCCAACACCGACGCGCAAAGTGGTGTGCAACTTAGCGCCAACACGCAAAGCCATAGCGCTGCCCACAACTATGGACTCGGCCTTGCCGGCGAAGATGCAGGGCAGGGAAAGACTTCGCGCGCAGGCAGCCTGCAGGCACAACTCGCCGTTCGCGTCATTGCCGTCGAAGGCGACGGCATGTTGCGCATCCGGGGCGGGCAGACTGTGGTGATCAACGGTGAGAAACAACAGTTCGCATTGACTGGTCTGGTGCGCTCCGAGGACATCTCCACAGGCAACACCATTCTTTCCAACCGAATCAGCGAAGCCAACATCCAGTACACCGGCGATGGCGATGTGTCCGAATCACAGCGCCGCAGCATCCTCTACCGCATCACAAGGTGGTTGCATCTGATATGAAAGCCCGTTGGCTCATCGCCGTACTGTTTGCCGTGTCCAGCGCTCATGCGCTGGCTGCGGGAGATGCTGTCCGGCTCAAGGAAATCGCCCGCGTTCAGGGCGTGCGTGACAACGCGCTGGCTGGCTATGGTCTGGTCATTGGTCTGGCAGGGACGGGCGATACGAGCAAGAACCGCCTCACCGTGCAATCGGTGGCGAATACGCTCAGCCATTTCGGCGTGAACATCAGCGCGGACGATCTCAATAGCCGCAACGTGGCTGCCGTGATGGTGACTGCCGTACTGCCGCCCTTTGCCGAATCCGGACAGAAGCTTGACGTGTCGGTGTCTTCGTTGGGCGACGCGCGCAGTTTGACGGGTGGCACGCTGCTGCTGACGCCGCTCAATGGTCCCGACGGCAAGTTGTATGCGCTGGCACAGGGCCCGCTCTCGGTGGGCGGCTATGAGGTGCGTGCCTTCGGCAGTTCGGAGCAGAAGAATCATCCCACCGTGGGTCGAGTGCCTGATGGCGCATCGGTTGAGCGCGCCGCACCCGTCGGGTTGGGCGAGGACGGACGCACGCTGGATGTCTTGCTGTATCAGCCGGATTTCACCACTGCCGAACGTGTTGCCGAATCCTTGCGTCGCAATGCAGGCGTGGACGCCGTGGCCGAGCATGCGGGCAAGGTGCGCGTGACGTTTTCTTCGCCGCCGGGTGATGTCGTCAACGCGATCTCGCGCATCGAAAACGTGCCGGTGATCCCGGACCAGGTCGCGCGCGTGGTGGTGAACGAGCGCACGGGAACCGTGGTGTCCGGCGGCGATGTGCGCCTGGGCAGCGTGACGGTTTCCCAGGGCGACCTGCGTATCGTGGTGAAGACCGATTACCTGGTTTCGCAGCCGGAAGGCGCCTATATCGATCCTTCGCGCAACATCTCAACGGTTGTCGTGCCGCAGGCAAACATCAAGGTCGACGATCCGGAGGCCAAGCTGGTGACCATCCCCAATGGAGCCACCGTGGCGGATCTGATCGCTGCACTGCGCGCGATCCATCTGACGACGCGTGACGTCATCACCGTACTGCAATCCATCAAGACCGCCGGCGCATTGCGTGGCGAACTGATCATCCAGTGAGGCAGACATGGACCTGACCACAGAAGCTATCCGCTTGGGTATCCACATGGCGCGAACGCGTGCCGAGGTGGCAAGCACGAATATTGCGAACGTCAACGTCGATGGGTATCGGGCGCGTCGAGCCGATTTCGGCGGCGCTGTCGGCCTGTTGCACCAGGCGGCCTGGGACCCGACCACGTCGCCGGATCGGCTTGCGATTGCGCAGCACGAAACGTTCCGCACGGAGACTTCCAAGGCCGACGCGATCAATGGCTCCTACGTGAATCTCGATGGCGAAGTGGCCGAACTGGAAACGGCGGGCACCGACTTCCAGTCGCTGGCGACCGTGATGTCGCGTCGTTTCGCTTTGATGCAGCTAGCACTGGCGGGGAAGAATTGACATGGTCGTCGACGCTATTTTTCAGGCAACCCGTTTCGGCCTGCAGTTCGAGCGACTGCGCCTGGAAGCGGCCAGTCACAACATCGCCGTGTCTGATCGCGCCAGCACGCCAGGGAGCGTTCCACCGCTATTGCGCGCTGTTGCCGGCCACGGCGTGTCCCTTCACGGTGCCGGCACAGGCACGCCCAGTCTGGTCCCGATGGGGTCTTCCGAGCGAGACGTGCACGATCCGTCCGATCCCATGGCGAACCAGCAGGGCATGGTCGGCTATCCACGGGTCGACCTCGTCGAGGAGATGAGCACGCTGATGGAGGCGAGCCGCGCCTACGAGGCGAACGTGAGGGCCTTCAACACGCTGCGCAGCATGGAGCTGCGAGCACTCGACATGGGAGGTGGCGCATGAGCGTATCGCCGATCGACGCCATTTCGCTCGGTCGCATGGACGGACCGGAGCGTGCCACCGCCCTCAACCTCGAACAGGGGCCGTCCTTCATGCAGATGGTGGGCAGCGAAGTGCAGGGGCTCAATGCAAGCCTCAACACGGCCGACGCGTCTGCGCGATCCCTTGCTGCGGGCGATGGCATTCCCGTGCACGACGTGATGATCGCGATGGAGCAGGCGCATCTCAAGTTGCAATTCGCGGTGGAAGTTCGCAATCGAATGATCGATGCGTACCAGAGCCTGACCAACATGCAGCTGTAGTCGCGGTACGTCCGCGGATCTGTGGACATCTCGTTGGTGTCTTGAAGTTCGATTGCAGTGACCGGAGTGGAAATGAAGCAGTTCTTTGCTGCCATGTCGCGACGAGCCCGATGGGCCTTCGCTGTCGGTGTTATCGCGATTGTCTGCATCGCGGGTGCGGCCTCATGGTGGGTGACGCATCCGCCGTACGGACTGCTGTTTCGCGATCTCAGGGAGGCCGACGCCGCCGAGATCACCGCTGCGCTCACGCAAATGCAGACGCCTTATCGTCTCGCTGACGATGGCAAGGCCATTCTTGTGCCATCCGAGCAGGTGTACGACACGCGGATGAAGCTGGTGTCGCAGGGTGTGCCCAAAGGCGGCAGCGTTGGCTTCGAGCTGTTCAAGGATTCGGATTACGGTGTCACCGAGTTCGCCCAGAAAGTGAACTTCCAGCGCGCGCTGCAGGGCGAACTGGAACGAACCATCGAGTCACTGGACGAAGTATCGTCTGCGCGCGTCCATCTCACGATCCATCGCACCGATCTGTTCGAGCGTGACAAGGATGCTTCCAAGGCGTCGGTGACACTCAGCCTGCGACCGCAGAAGCACCTCGATGCGCGCGCGGTGGCCGGTGTCCAGCGACTGGTGGCTTCGGCCGTGGACGGGCTCTCTGCCGAATCCGTCGTGGTGCTCGATGACCGCGGCGTCACCCTGTCTGGTTATGCCGCCGATGGAACGGCGGGTGAGGGTCTCGGCGGTCGCATGGATCAGCAGGCTCGGCTCGAGAGCGACCTGCGCGGCAAGATCGGCGCGCTGCTTCACCGTGTGCTCCTTACGGACGATTTCACCGTGTCCGTCGACGTGCGTATGAATTACGACCACGTCAAGCAGACAAGCGAACGCCTGTTGGGACAGGGCAAGGATGGCAACGGATTGTTGGTCCACGAGCGCGTCAACTCATCGACGCGGACCGAGGACGATCCGGACTCGGATCGGGTGAAGTCCTCCCCGGCCAGCAGCGACCGCGATGTGGAGTACGCGCATGGCCGCGAGCAGGAAGAAGTGGAGCGCGCTGTAGGCCGCATCGAGCGCATATCGGTGGGTGTGGTCATTCCGTCCACGCTCTCTGCCGCGGAGATCGCGCGGCTGTCGGACGTGGTGTCGGCTGGCCTTGGCTTGGACGTATCGCGTGGCGATCATGTCGATATCGCTGCTATCGCGCCGTCCAAGCCGGTGGCACGTGCCACGGCAACGACTCCTGCTGCCAGCTCGCACGCAAGCGTTGTGGATGCAGCGGAGGCGCCCGTAGCGGTGCCGGTGAGCCATGGCCTGTCGACACCGATGCTGTGGATGCTCGGTGCGCTGCTGGCCGTCGTCGTCGCCCTGGTGGCATTGATGCTTTACGTCGCGCGGACACGGGAAGTGCCGCGGTTGAGCGCGCCCGAACGCGAAGAGGCGCTATCGCGTCTTCGCCAGTGGATCGACCCGAGCGAGGTGCGTTCGTGAACGCCGTGGGTATGCGCAAGGCGGCGCTTGCGCTGGCCGCGATGCATCCCCGGGACCGTCGCTGGATGCTTGAGCGGCTGCCTGATTCCCAGCGAAATCTGCTGTCCACGCTGGTCGGTGAGGCGCGCAGACTGGGGCACGTGGATGCTTCGCTGGTCAAGGATCTGCTGCAGGATCAGTCGCGGCCCGAAGTCGTCGACGTTCCTCCACCGGATCAACTGATTCAGGCACTGGATAACCTGCCTGTTGCGTGGGCAGCGCGGATGCTGGCCGCGGCGGCGCCGGATCACGTGGAGATCTACCTGGCGTCCTGTGCGCACCCGAGGGCGCGAATGCTCCGGGACGAGCTGAAGCAGTTGCCCTCAGCGATGCCAGTGGCACTGGCCAAGGCGCTTTCGCATCGACTGGCCGATCCGACATGGCCCGCGCAACGAGGACATGCCCTGTGATACGCCGAGTCGAAGCCGAGGGCGTGACGGAGTCGTCCCCGCGACGACTGTACGCTGGCGGTTCATCCACGGTGGTAGCGGATGTCGATACGTCCGTCGTTCCCATGGGTGATGACGAGGCCTATCGAGACGGATACGAAGAAGGTTTCGCTGCCGGCGATGCCGATGCGAGGCGCATGGCGGAACAGCGCATGGGTGAGCTGGAGACGGCTGCTGCGCAACGGTTCGAGGAGGCGCAACAAGCCGTCGAGCGCGAGCAGCAACGGCTTGCAGCGCTGGCAGACACGTTGGAGCAAGGCTTGCGCCAGCACGCATCGGAGATTGAAGCGACGGCCTGCGAGCTTGCCATTGTCGGTTGGCAGCATGCCTTCGGAAGCGCGGTGGAGGATCGCGCCCTGCTGCACAGGATGATCACAGCGCTGCTGGACGAGCATCGCGCGAAGGCACTGTCCGTCCATGTGTCGGCCGAAGATCGACCGTTGTTGCCTGAGCGCATCGATGGCATGGAGCTGGTCGAGGACAACGCCTTGAAAACGGGCGAATGCCGCGTGCAGACCGCTCACGGCAATGTGGAGAGTTCCCTGCGCATGCGTTTGCGTGGGATATGCGAGGCCATGTTCGCCGCGATGGGAGTGCCGTCCGAATGAGCCCTTCCGCCGTCCTTGAACGCTACGCAGGTGAACTCGCGCGTCGCCCCATGTCGGTAGGCGTCGGGCGGCTGCTCAGCTTCAATGGGCTGGTGATAGAAGCCAGTGGACCTGACGTCCGGATCGGCGAGTTGTGCGAAGTGGAGAACGGTGATCCTGCACAGGCCATTCGCGCCGAAGTCGTGGGTTTCCGCGAAGGAAACGTGCTGCTGATGCCGTTCGGCCATCCTCGTGGCGTAGCGGCGGGCGCCAGGATTCGTGCGCTGCGACGCGTGCTGCAGGTGCCGGTGGGTCGTGGGTTCATGGGGCGGGTGATCGATGCATTCGGTCATCCCATCGACGGTGGCGGTCCCATCGCAGCCGAAGCGATGGCAGACATCGCCCGGCCTCCCATCAATCCGTTATTGCGCGCACCACTCGATACCGCGCTCGAGACCGGGGTGCGTTCGATCGACGTGGCGCTCCCCATGGCGCGCGGCCAACGCATGGGCGTCTTTGCCGGAAGCGGCGTGGGCAAGAGCACCTTGCTCGGCATGATGACAAGGCATGTCAACGCGGATGTCGTCGTGGTGGTCCTGGTGGGCGAGCGTGGGCGCGAGGTGGGTGAGTTCATCGACGAAACGCTGGGCACGGTAGGGCGCTCGCGTGCCGTGATGGTGGTGGCAACGGCCGACGAGCCAGCACTGGTGCGCACCAATGCCGTGCATACGGGACATGCCATCGCCGAGTATTTCCGCGACTTGCGGATGAATGTGCTGCTGATCGTCGATTCCATCACGCGCTTCGCCATGGCGCAGCGCGAGGTCGGGCTGGCGGTGGGTGAGCCACCCACGTCACGAGGCTATCCGCCCTCGGTGTTCAATCTGCTGCCGCAGATCCTGGAGCGCGGTGGGCGTGTGCGTGCCGGAGGTTCCATCTCTGCGATCTACAGCGTGCTGGTGGAGGGCGACGACATGAACGAGCCTATTGCCGATCACATGCGCGCGATCCTTGACGGGCACGTGGTGCTTTCGCGCGATCTTGCGGCGCGAGGGCAACTTCCGGCCATCGACCTGATGTCGAGCGTGAGTCGACTCGCTTCCAAGGTGACCCGTCCCGACGAGCTGGATCTCGCCCGTCGCTTGAAGTCGATCATCACCACCTATGAGTCTTCGCGCGACCTGATCGACATGGGCGCGTACCAGGCAGGTGCCAACAGTGCGATCGACGAGGCAATTGTGTTGTATCCAGCCATCGTCCAAGCGCTTTGCCAGACACCCGAGCAGCGATCGTCACGCCAGGAGAGCATCCAGCTTCTCGGCCGAATCATTTCCGGTGAGCGTGCCGCATGAACTCACGCGACCTGAAGGTTCGCGAGACGATGGCACGTGTGGCGCGTGTTCGCGACCAGCGCGCGGCTACCCGTTTGTCGGCAGCGATCACAGCCGAGCTGCAAAAGAAGGACGCGTGCGACGGATTGACCCGGTCGCGCGACCATGTACGCGAGGCCAGTGAGCGTTGCCTGGAGCAGAGCTCGCGCCTTGACCTTGCGCGCTACGCCTTGCTGGCCGACCTGCAGGGCATCCTTGATACGCAGGTCGCCCATGCCGAGCATTCGCTCGCGTCGGCCGTTGCCGAGCGTGAACTGCGTACCTCGGAGCGCCTGATGACCCGATCGCGGCATGAACGGGCCGACGAGGAGGCCGTTCGCTACCGCAACGCGATGCATCAGGACATAGAGAAGAAGCAGGCGGAACAGTCGGTGGAGTTGTGGTTGCAGCATGGGGACACTGCATGACAGATATTTCGCAAGTCGATGGCGGCCGGCCCGGCCACGCCGCTGTACCGCAACGGCAAGCATCACGTGACTTCCGTGAGGAACTCGCCCGCGATCACCGCATGCACGAGTTCGGCAACCGGGCCGATCGTGCAGCGGAGGCGCCGTCCCTGTCTGCTGACACGGTGCAACCAGCTGCGAACACTCAGGGCGAGTCGCCCGCGGCGTTGCAGCTGGCATTGATGGGGGCGAGCCAAACGTCGGCAACGATCCGTCTTTTGCAGCAAATGGCCGTTCAACCCATCGGTCAGCTTGGTGCCGTGCGGAATGCGCGCGTGTTCGGCGTGCATTTGCTGGCCGGGGCGTATCTGTCCGAAGTGGACACAGCGGAAACGGGCGGCACGGCAGGAAACATCAACGGCGGCGCGCCCAAGGCCGTCGATCCATCAGGGCAGGTGGCGTTGACGAGCGCGGAAGCGAAAGCAAGCGTTGCTGCGCTATCGGCTGTACCGGGTACGGATGTGCAGACGCAGGCTTCGTCCGCGATATCGAACACCGTGGTTCCCGCTTTGTCTTCCCATGGTAACGCTGCCTTGGACAACGTCGCTCGTGGCGTTGCCGGCGCCGGCACGCTGGCCCATTGGGTAGATCGCCTGTTGCGCTACTCGCGTCAACCCGACGGAGGTTCGGTGGCCTGGTTGCGGGACTTCCGCGTTAGCGAAGACCAGGTGCCAGCGCTGGTCTCCGCCGTACTTCAGCACGCAAGCCAGCTTGGGATGACGCCCGGGCGAATCATGTTGAACGGCCGGGAAGTGTGGCCAGCGACCCATAACACGCAGGGAGAATAGGGATGAGCGTCGAGGCTATCGGTAGCCAGTTGGACACGTCCACGCCTTCGACGATGCCGAACTCCGGCATCAACGAGCAGGACTTCATCAAGCTGTTCGTGAGCGAGCTCCAGTTTCAGGATCCTATGCAGCCGCTCGACAACAGTCAGTTCCTCACCCAGCTTGCGCAGTTCGTGAGCATTGAACAGCAGAGCGAGCAGGTCACGGGCATCAACAACCTGCTTTCGGTGGATTCGTCGTACCAGTCGCTGAGTCTGCTGAACCACAGTGTGCAAGTGACCAACCAGGATGGCTCGACGACCACCGGCAAGGTGACGGGCATCCAGTACAGCTCCAGTGGTGTCGAACTGACGGTGACCACTTCCACCAGCCAAGTGCTCACCAGCATCGCCCTTTCCCAGATCCAGCTGGTCACCCCTTAAGGAGAGACCGTCATGCCTTCGATCATGCAGTCGCTGTACAACAGCGTGTCGGGAATGTTCACGTTCTCGCAGACGCTCAATACGATCAGCAACAACATCAGCAACATGAACACGCCCGGCTTTCGCGGGAGTGAATCGTTCCTTGAGAACGTGATGGGCGATGACGGCACCAAGGTGGCCGGTACGGGCGAGAACCTTTCCGAAGGTCAGATCGAGCAGACCAATACCAGCACCGACGTGGCGATCAACGGCGAAGGCCTGTTCATCCTCAAGGATTCGCAGGGCAACACGTACTACACGCGATCAGGGCAGTTTGAGTTCAACAGCGATGGCGTGCTCGTCGACTCGGTCAATAGTTACCAGGTGCAGGGATATGACGCCTCCGGTAACTATGGGTCGATCAACATCTCCGCTCTGAAAACGCTTCCTGCACAGGCGACGTCCAGCGTCAACATCACCGGCAACATCGCACCGGGCGATCCCTCGGAGAAGGTGAGCAACATCACTGTCTACGACGCGCAGGGAACGTCCCACGTACTCACTCTCACGCTGACCAACAACACGTCGAAGACGGCCGGAGACTGGCTTGCTTCGGTCACCGACAGCACGGGTGCAACGATCGGTACGGGCGATGTGCGCTTCAGCACGGCGTTCACCCCGGTGGCAGGTTTCAACACATTCACCATCAATCCCTCGCTGGGTGGCGCGTCTCAGGCGATCACCTTCAACTTCGGCACGCCCGGTGGACAAAGCGGTGCAACAGACATCCAGGGATCACCGGCAAGTCTCGCCGCGCAGGTGGCGGACGGCCATGGCGTCATCGGCATTACCTCCTATGCCTTCGACCAGAACGGCGTGGTGCAGCTGACCTATGCCGACAGCGAGGTGAAGGCGGGTCCCCAACTGGCCCTGGCGTCCTTCGAGGACGAGCGATCGCTGCAGGCCATTCAGGGGAACCTGTACACGCCTCCGTCCGACCAGACGGCCCAGATCGGTCGTGCGAATACGGGCATCCTCGGTGGTATCGAGGGAAGCAGCCTCGAGATGTCCAACGTGGACCTCACGCAGGAGCTTGCCGAGATGATCGTCATCCAGCGTGGCTACCAGGCCAGCTCGCGTGTGATGACCGTATCGGGCGACATGCTGCAGCAGCTCTACGACTCCACGCGCGGAAGCTAAGGCATGACAGAGCTCAGGTTTGGATGGTTGAGCGAGTCGCGGCGCGCCGCGTTGCGATCGCTCATTGCGAGCGAAGTGCTGCAATGGTCGCGTGACTGGTGCATTGGGCATTCCGTAGCGCAGGTCGACGTTCGCGCTGCCGACCCGTGGGACGGCGACGTCGCCAAAGAACGTTTGCGCGGCGTCGATGGTGCCGCCGGCACGTTGGCATTTCTGCTCGAAGAGAGCACCGAAAGATCGTGGGGAACCCATTTGTCAGCGTTGCCGCCTGCCGACGAATCAGCGTTGGCGGCGAGTCTTGGCGCGGAATCCCTGCAGGACCTCGCGGCACGATTGCTTCGACGGGCCGGCGTGCGCGATCCACTCGAGCTGAGTGATCTGGCACCCGCTCGCGCCTTGTCCGCCGAGTGCTTCGGCGCATACGCGGCAACCATCGAAGTGGCAGACGTTGCCTGGAACGTGGCGCTGGATCGTCGTCTAGCCGACAGGCTTGTCCCGCCGGAGCCCTCCAAACCGGTGTTGCTCGCTTCGCGCGATGCGGCGGTGGGGAACACGGCTGTTTCGGTAAGCGCGGTCATGACGTTTGGAAGCGTGAGCCTGGCCGCTATCACGGGCCTGCGCGTGGGAGAAATTCTGGTCGGAGACCGCGAACTGCACCAGCCCGTCGAGGTTCGTGTAGGCACTCGCGGGGCGATAGCCATCGGATCACTCAAACAGCAGGCGAAGAAACGCGCCATCACCCTGACCGGACCTCATGCCAAGGAATCACATCCATGAATGATCTAGTTGTAGCACCCATCGAACTCGAGGAAGCGACGGATAGCGTTGCCGGCAGCGGAGCGCTCTTTCATCGCGACCTATCCATGCTCGGCCATGTGAACGTGAAGCTGGACGTCCATCTCGGCAACGCCGAGGTGAGCGTCGATCGTCTGTTCTCCATGGCCAAGGGCGAAACCCTGGTGCTGGATGCCTCGCTCGATGCGCCGGTCATCCTGCAACTGGATGGCAAGCCGATCGCGCGAGGGCAGCTCCTGGCCGTAGGCGATCATTTCGGCCTGAAGATCACTGAAATCCTGTGACGTCCGGAGCCTGACGCATGCTGTTGTTTTTCGCCGCCACCGCGCTGACGGATCCGGCCATTCCCTATCGGACGACGCCTGCCGTGCCGGCAGGCAGTCTCGCCTCATCCCTGGTCATCGTCGGCGTGGTTCTGGTGGCACTTGTCGTCGCTGCCGCTTACGCGCGGCGTCGAGGCTGGATGGCGAAGCTTGGGGTGAGCGCGAAGACGTCACCGACCGACGGTATACAGGTGAACGCCTCTTGCCGGCTGAGCATGAGCTCCACCGCCTATGTGCTCCGCTACAAGGGCAAGGAGTTCCTCGTGGTGGAAAGCGCACGTGGAACGAACGCCACCGTCGCCAACATGGATGGCAGTGCATCCCCGGAAGGAGTGATCCAGTGAAGGGAATCCACAAAGGCATGCTTCTGGGCGCCGCCGCCGTCGCCTGCCTTGCCTCCGGCGTCGCGTGGTGCGACCCCGTGCAGGACGCCATGCAACACGCCATGGGCGATGACTATTCGCCCATCCTGCGTTCGTTCCTTGTCTTGTCGGCGCTGTCATTCATCCCGTTGCTGGTGATCTCGCTAACGTCATTCACGCGCATCGTCGTGGTGCTTTCGTTGCTGCGCAGCGCACTCGGCTTGCAGCAGACGCCACCGAACAGCGTCCTTGTCACGCTCGCGATCTTCCTCACGTTGTTCGCGATGAATCCCGTTTTCCAGGCGGCCAAAGAGAAGGGCGTGGACCCGTACGTCAGGCATGAGATCCCCGCGGACGCCGCCATGACGCGCACATTCGAGCCGTTCAAGGTGTTCATGATCAGGCAGACGAGGGAGGAAGATCTCGCCGCGGTCGTGCGCATGACGCGAAAGCCACTTCCGAAGACCATGGATGACGTACAGCCGCTTCAGCTTGTGCCTGCATTCATGCTCAGCGAGCTTCGCACTGCATTCCAAATTGGCTTCGTCATCTTCCTTCCCTTTCTTCTCATTGACCTGGTGGTTGCGGCCATCCTGATGGCGCTTGGCATGATCATGCTCCCGCCGTCGACGATCAGCCTGCCCCTGAAGATATTGCTGTTCCTGCTCATCAATGGATGGACCTTGACGGCACAGGCGTTACTCAGCGGATACAACGTCTAAGCGATGGAAGCCATCGCCTTGGAGGCCACGGAACTTTCGTTGTGGCTGAAGTTGCGCGAAGCGGGCGACCCCATGGCGCGCGATGCCTTGATCGTCAAGTACGCACCTTGGGCTCGAAATGTCGCGCGCGGCATCTACGTACGTGTCTATCTCCTCAAGGATGCATGGGAAGATTGCGCCCAGAACGCTCTGATCGGCTTGATGGAGTCGATAGACCGCTTTCAACCCGACCGTGGTGTGAGCTTCCAACTCTATGCCCGGCATCGTGTACGGGGAGCCGTGTTCAACGGTCTTCGCCTTATCAAGGAAGATCTGGCGAAGGCCGCGCGACGCACGGATGACGATGTCCGCGACAGGACCGATTCGCTACTGGATTCCGGCAACGACTCGATCGACCCACTGGAGAGCTTCGTGTCGATGACCGTTGGCCTGGGGCTTGGCTATTTGCTGGAGTCCAACTCCGTTCCAGACTCGGCAGAGGCTTCGGACGCTTATTCCTTCCTGGAGCGTGAACAGCTCTCGCGGGCAGTAGTTACGGCACTCGATCAATTGCCGGAGCGCGAGCATCTCATTCTGGTGATGCATTATTTCCACCATGCGCCATTCGTGCAAATTGCCGACGAGCTCAAGGTGACGAAGGGCCGTGTCTCTCAATTGCACAGGCAGGGCTTAAATAGGCTTCGGGAAAGCCTTGGAAAGCAAATGAACGAAAATTTATAAAGTGTGAATGTTTTGGGCTCGGCAGCTGCTGTAGCCGCACGCCCGACTCGTTGAGCTCCGCCAAGGCAGTGATGACTGCTGAGGCAACACCAGAGGGCTATCGTGACGCAGATATGCTGCTCGATGGAAAGCCTCCTACGACAAAGGTTCGCCGCTGAGTTCCGCTAATGCCCCAATGCGGACATCCGATTTGACCAGGAAGGTCTATCTCAGCCTCGAGCGCCTCACAAACCGATAGGACCTTCGCGTCCTCGTGTACGGCAATTAGCCGTCCGTTCTCACTGATCGGATACGCGGTCGACGATCCACTCGATGATCGCGTCGAATCTTTCTTGATCGAGTGCGTGTTCGCGGTCGACGCGGAGCTCGGTGATGAAATCGTTGGCGATCTTGGCCACGACTTTGTCTGCATCCCGCGAATACTTGTCCTTCGTGCCCGACACAACCATGGCTGGCCGAGGTCCGATGGCTGAAAGAACATCTTGTGTGTCGAGCAGGCGTGTGAGTCCGGGCACAGTCTCGAAGAGGGTGATGCCGGTGCCTTCCCGGCGGCGCGTCTCGAAGCTGCACACGGCACCGCTGATGCACGCCCACCTGCATCGCGGATCCACTGCCGCGTGGTAGAGGGCCGTGTAACCGCCGTACGAATGTCCTGCCACGCCCACGAGCCGCTCGTCTACTCCGGCCACTTCGAGCAAAACGCTCAGGGCCCGTTGAGCGTCATCCAGGCACTTCCTCATCAGCAGGTCGCCATCAAGCAATCGGTAGCTCATGGAGTTGTAGTGCTGAAGCCAATCGTAAAGATCCGGTTCTACGCCCCGAACCGCTGCTCGTCGATCCTCGAACGAGATAGAGTCCGGTGCCAACACAACGAGGCCTCTACGGGCGAGTGCCGGCCCAAAGGCTTGAAAAGCGTGGCCCACATCGCCCGCCACCTCGCTCTTGCCAAAGTGGAACTCCCCATTGTGTTGATGAAAGACAACCACTCCGCCGAGAGTGTCTCGGCCCCTCGGCGTGAATAAGAAGGCCGGGATGAGGTCACCTTCGAGTCCCCGGTACTCGATGCGTTCCCTAGCGAATCCGTCAGCCTCAACGATGGGGCCTCGTTCGAACGCCACCGGCACAGGGTCCGCAAGCGCCAGGCGCTCTCGAAGCTTCGTAATGAGATCGGTCGTGGTGGGCAATAGTAGCTTGCGATGGGGATGGCACCTAAGCCGGCCCTCGGAACGCTCAACAGTCCGTTCAAAACAAGCAAAACGACGGAACGGCTGCCTGTCCAAGTACCGACGTCTACGAGTCACTTGGAAAATGGGGCTCGAAAGTCATGGCTCCCGGGCACGATGAGTGGTCTGACTAACGAAAGGTCCGCCTCCGACCCGAAGCAGACATCCAACCATCTCGAACTACAAACACAGGGAACGTCCGTGATCGCCTAGCTCGCTCACTCCGCACTAGCCCTGCTGATGATCGTTTCGCCCGGAGTCTGGGGGGGAGACAACGATTGATGTTGGCAGCGGGCAGCACATCGATGCCCCCGTTCCCAAGGGACTTGGCGCCTTGGGGGACGCAGACCCCCATAACAACCTTGGCGGGCTGACGCCCGCCGAATATCGGATGCAAAACGATCCGGCGGCTTCCAGTTATTCGCGGCATTGAGCTGAGGGGAGTCGACACCAAGAGCAGGCGTATCAGGGCTTGAACGGGCAGCCCGCCGGGGCGTACTTGGCGCCAATCTTTGTATCCACCGTGCAGCTCCAGCTGCCGTTGGTATCACGAATCCAGGTAATTTTGCCCTCGTTTATACGGGATTGGACGTGATTGCCAAGTTGGGCTACGACGTTGCCTTGGCCCGCCGCGTCTTGCGGAAGCTGGATTTGCGGTACGCCCATGCCGGGTGGCAGCGCCGGGCCACTCTGTGACGGTCCTTGAAGAATGTCCGAACCAACGATGGTGGTCGTGTCGCACTGCCCCCGGGAGGTTCCCAGCTGGACTTTGCCACTGGTTGCGCAGTCTTCCACAAGTACCCTGGCGTCGCTGGCTTCGCTCATGGCTCGTGTTACCTGCGACTTGATGACGTAGGTCTGGTATTGCGGTATGGCGATGGCGGCAAGGATCGCAATGATCGCAACCACAATCATCAACTCGATTAACGTAAAACCCTTCTGCAAGTTCTTCATGGTGGCCCCCTGTATTGACCAGCAAACGAAAACTAATGCGTGAGACCGTAAGTTTGCGCTCATCGATCAGATGAAATGAAGATGCTGCGCACAACTTTGGGTGATATGTGGCTGATCTTATGTCGAAAAGCCGCATTCCAGATGTCGCTTCTGCCGTCTTTCAGAACATCAAGCGGACTGAGTGTTAGCAAGTCTGCTCGGAGCAGCAGGGTTGCTCATCGTTGGCATCTGGGTATGGCCCGCAAACAGATAAGGACCACGGGACGCCCTGGGAGAACACGAACCTATGTCGGCCGTGAGGCGGTGGCCGAGGGGGCCTTTCGAGTTCTACGTGGGGTCGTATTCATCGCAGGCGCCTGCCTAAAGATGATGATTCTGCGTGAGGTGCAACATAACGTCCGCTTCCAACCCGAAGCGGGCGCGTCCATGTCAGGATCTAGCGCTATCAGTGCCAGATAGGAGCAGGCCATGCCCGGCGGCCGGAGGAAGTGGATAAGCGCCAACATAGGCACCTTTCTTCAGCAGTATCAGAGGAAGGCGCAGCGAGGGGTTGAGCCCAATGACCGCCACTATGACCGGGATCTGGAGGCAAAGCTGAAACGGATGAGGCCCGAGGATCTAAGTCGCCTGATGAGCGAAGATGACGACCCTGAAGAGGGCGAAGAGCTGTAGCACTAAGATTGCTGCACGGGTCTGCTTTCGACCCGAGGCGGACATTAGCAGGAACGGCCAACGAGGGCCTGGAGATGCAACCAGCGGTGTTGTTCTCACTATGGATTGGCGCTATTGCTTCCCTGATTGGCGCACACGTCACCGGCGCGATGCTCGTCTTTAAGCTGAGGGAGGGGCATCCCGATGTCTATACAAAAGTCGGCTCGCCTAGGGCGTTCTCGCGCAACGCCGAGTTCCTTTGGTCGCTTAAAGCTTACGAAGATGAACTTGGACCCGACCTGTGCAAGCTGAGAAAGGTCAGTCTGGCCTTTGGTTGTTCGTTTGTGACGCTCGTGCTGATTTTCGTCAGCATCATCATCAAAGGCGCTTTCGCTGGGGTGTAGCGACCGACAAACGGGACGGAGGTAGTTAAGTCCCGCCGCCATTGTTCGAATTCACTACCTCCATCCTGTGTGCTTGTCGCCCCAGGCGTGCCAAGGGCGTTGGAGCATGGGAGTGTCTGTGTTGAGCGGGCGGGCGCGGTGGTCGCGCTCTACTGCGGGCCGAACGTGCTGGCCACGCGTCCGATCGCCTGGTCGAACCGGGCGCGGCTTTCAAACGCGGTCATGTCGGCATCGGACAGCGCGGCGGTTCGCTCCAGGAAGCGACGCATGCTTGCGGCCATGCCAGGTGGCAGGGAGACCGCGCGGTCAGGCGTCAGCAGTTCCGAGAGGCGTACGACGTCCTTCAGATGCTTGCGGATATTGATCGAATCGATCTGCTCGCCAGCGTCGCGCCGATCGCTCAGCTCCATCCAGGCCTGCGCCTTGAGTGGAATCAGACGGTCCTGGTCGATCAACGGCACGCCACCAATCTCGGTGCGCCCCTCCAGTAAGAAGTGGTAAGCGTCGTCGTCGAGCAGGATGGCCGACAGGCTTTCGACCTCATCTGCGATCGGGATCGGCGTCAGGCCATTCGCCTCGCGCAGTGGATGAAAGAGGTCGGGCTGGCGGGCGAACAGCTCGAGCAGTTTGGGAAAGCCTTCCTGTGTTGGCTTGCCGAAGCGATAGAAGCAACGCTTGCCGTCACCCTGGTGGCGCACGGCGTATCCGCCCGCCTCGACGAAACGCCAGAACTCGTGGACGAACTCCGCATCGATCGCCTCGACGATGAGAACCATGTCCAGATCTTTGGTGGCGCGGAACGCGAGACCGGCTTCCTCCATCACGGTGCTGGCCGCGCAGCCGCCGATGAGCACGTACTTATCGCGGTGTGGGGCGAACCACTCGGCGAACCGATCCAATCCGGGAATCATCGCCATAACTTCTCCTCCAGTTCCTTGAGGGCCAGCTCAATGCGTTCGTCCTTGCTGTCGTCCAAGGTG
>Ga0070689_100000988_pt1 | contig 17795 bp, 21 predicted proteins | sample KBSS23HmetaG_FD_64669 | JGI IMG/M metagenome (GOLD analysis project Ga0070689, IMG submission 64669) | Switchgrass rhizosphere microbial communities from Kellogg Biological Station, Michigan, USA - KBS S2-3H metaG | ecosystem: Host-associated > Plants > Roots > Rhizosphere ...
TGATCGATCCAGATTCTTCTTTTAGTCATTTATTATTTTTATCCTTTCTATAGTCTTGGCAGTGGTTTATTCTTATCAATGGCATGTATCAAACGATCTACATTTTCTCCATCTTCTACGAATCTTCTAGATCTATATGACTGATTATTGCTACTCATCCATTGTAAAACCTTGAATCCGTATTCAGTATCTATAATTATTTCAGGTGCTTGACGTTGAATATATTTTATAGCTTTACTAACATATTCTATTTGAGTAGGAGATAAACCACGGTCTACCATATATTCAATAGCATTATGACCACAATATTTGATAATATTAGCATAATGCTTCTGAAATGTTTTCGGTAGTTTATATATATCTATACCAAGTGTTGATGCTTCAAGCAATTCACTATTATTAGGTTTTAGTTTACCTTCATTTTGAAGAGCATATACATCTTCTGCCGATAGATCACTATAAATAACAGGCACATGCGTAAATCCTAACTTCCGTGCTACGCTATATCTACGATGTCCATCACCTATTGTTTCTCCATCATTCCCTACTATAATTGGAAACTCAGGTAAAAATCCGCGCCCGATCATACTCTCTTCTAGTTGTTTTAGTCTTTTAGGCTCTGTCCTACTTTGAGGATTGAATTTACCCATCTTAATTTCACTTATAGGTACTTGCGTTGTTTTCATTTCTTATCCTTTCTTTATGCTAATAAAAGCATCCTTTACTGTTGAGTATTCAAAAGTTTTCATCCATTCAGGTATATTATTTGCATGAATATGTAACCATAGAACATTATTTATCCCATCTGGATCATGTTGTGGTATACAGTGTTCCATCATTATAGCTTTAGGTATTACCCATAAACGACTAGTACCATCTGGATGTAAAGCTATACATGCCACAACATCATACCCTTGATCTCTTATCTGTTGAAAAACATATGTGCCAGCTTCCCATAACAAAGATAGTTTTACTTCCACTTTTATATTATTTATCAATAAGTCATAATCGCTAGATTTTGCTTTTTTTGTGGATATTTTCTCTAGTTCTGCCTGTTGTTTTAGAATCTTCTCACCGATCATACCTTTTCTTCTAGATGGTAAAATAGATATCCAGTAAAACGGAGATCCTAGCCACATATTAGGTTTTTCTTCAAACTCTTTTTTTACTTGTGCTATACTGTCTAAAAACATGTTATTTCCAATCTAGGTTTTCAAACCCACTAAAACGCTGCTTCATAACTTGAATAGCTTGTTCATTTTCATCTATAAGAATAAACTTGCGTCCATACTTATTAGCACTCTCTCCTATTGTACCACTACCGGCAAAAAAGTCAAGCACAAGATCACCTGTATTAGAATGTACTTTTATGATGCGGTCAATTATTCCTAATGGCTTCTGTGATGGATATCCAGTACGCTCTTTTCCATTTGTAGGAACTATTGTATTCCACCAAACATCTGTAGGGATCTTTCCGCGTTCTCGTTTCTCAGCAGTTACTAGCTCTGGAGCCATATACGGTAATCTATCTATAGCATCGTAATTGAATGTGTAGTTATTTACGTCTTTTACATACCACAAGATATTATCGTGTTTTTTGGGCCATGTTCTTTTTCCTCTACCACCATAGTCATAACTCCAGATTATTTCATTCATCATATTATAGCGGCCAAAGAGTAAATCCATAGCTACTTTCACATAATGAACTTCTCTGTAGTCTAAATGTACAAACATACTACCATTAGCTTTCAGTAGTCGATATGACTCAGATATTCTCTCCATAAGCCAATCAACATAAGAATCAAACATATCTCTATACTGATACGAACTAATAGCAATAGATTGATAAGATTTATTATTGAATCCTACTCTATCACCTTTATCAGACTCTAGTATCTTTATTCTATCCATACCTTGTATTTTGCCGGTGTTGAATGGAGGATCTATGTAGATCAAATCTGCGGTATTATCTGGTAATGTTTTTAGTATTGGTAGATTATCGCCATGATAAACTATATTCATCGTGTACACCTTTCTCTATAAAGAACATTTGTTCTAAAGTTTCCTTTTTTCATGCAATATAAAATTTTGGATTTACAGATCTATTAGCTCTCCATACTGATCGTAAATCTCAACATTTATATGCGCCTGTCTACTGATGTTTATCATGCCATGAGTGCCTATGCTGTTCGGTAGTGGCATAGCTACCAGTAGTATATCATGCGGCAGTTCATTTAGCAAGGCTTCTGCTAACATCTGTCTGTTGCGTGCCATACCACCACCAAAACCTAACTCACTAATGTATGGGAATATTTTTATGTCTGTGTCACGATGCTTTAGTAGCTTGAGTTGATACTGACTTATCTGATCGAAACCTCTAGCCCCACCATGATAATACATAAACTCTAAACCGTAGCTGTCTGTAATTTTACGCATTACCTTAGCTATTGGTTTATAGTTTGTCCATTCTCTACTGCCTGTTCCTATGATTATCATTATCTACCGTATCCTTCCGTTGTGATATAAAAGATTAGTTTCGCTGTGTCTATATTAGGCATGAGCTTTTTCATTAGTAGGATGCGTTCTATTAGTTTATTCTCTAATGTCCTACCTTGCGTTGTTTGTGTAGCTGTCATGTGTATTGCTCTGCTAATCGAGTACGATAGTTTGAAGCATTGAACATTGTTTTCATAAATTCTAATGCTTTTACTTCAGCCTCTACTAATTCTAGTTCTGCTTCTGTATCCGCAAGTGAATCTTTCAATGATACTGTAGCATCTAACTTTGCTTTCTTAGCTTCATTACTACGCGGCTTATCTATCTGAACAGTTATATTCTCTTCTATACGCTCTATCTCACGCTTTATTAGACGTATTTTAGCCTTTAGTCTACCATGTTGTTTATATGTCTCAATCATTACATCATACTCAGGTGGGTTATTGATCCACGGTTCAAGCTTTTTGTGTAATGCGGTTTCTACTGTTTCACTAATTGGATTCTGTAATCTACTGCTCATTAGTCAACCTTTCTATTACTAAAGCCTTTATCTCATCCATTGGAAAATTTTGTATTGCGTTCTGCTCTCCCTGTCCTTTATATGTTCCTGTAGCTTTATCTGGATAGTACCACCAAGTACCGCTTTTCTCCACTATATCTAGGTCTAGCGCTGCTGTTAGATAATGCTGATTTACATCAATGCCAAATCCATGCCGTATTTCGTATACTATCTTCTGTCCTATAGCACCCATCTTATTCTTGCTTATGAATGCTTGTATAGTCATCATATCATTCTCACGTTTGGTTCTTACTAACTCTATCGTAAGCTTGACTATGTGTTTCATCATTCTAGCACCGTATGGCTTCTTTTCTGTATGTGCCATTGGACTCATATTACTACGATATTGGTTTATCATTAGTACTAACGCATCAGAGGCAAATGCTAAAGCATTCATACGCTTCAATGCTCTACCTATTACAGCCGCTTCACCAGCTACTTTTACATTATCTTCTAAGTCTTTTTCTTGCTCTGCTTGTGGTATTACCATCGATATGCTGTCAATAATGATAAGCTGTATACCGCCTACTAATAACTCTTCAGCTATGTTGAATTGCTGTTCAGCATATGGCATTTCTAATACTAATAACTCTTCTGTTTTGACACCTAAAGCTTTAGCATAGTCAGCATCATATGTATGTTCAAAGTCCATGAATAACGCACTATAGATATTACCGTCTGGTAATTCTAATCTTGTTATATCAGCGCTCTTTTGTGTCTCTGCTAAGATACGATATGCTAATGTTGTTTTCCCTACTGCTTCATCACCTATGATTTGTACTATACCGCGCGTCAATCCTTTTGATCCTATGGCTCTGTCTAGCCCTATCATGCCTGTAGGAAAACGCATTCGATGTGATTGATCTTTGTCGCCGCGTTCTAAATATTCTTCATTTTGTTTCCATAACGCTTGTAGCGCTGTAGAAGCTTTCCCTGTATTTGCTTTTGTCATAGTGCATCCTTTATCTTTGACTTTTACGTTAGACCTATCATATCATAAGCTAACGTAAAAGTCAAGTTTTAACTATTATACTTTATCAAGTCAGATACCCACCGCATAAATTCGGCATGTGTCATGTCACGTTTAGCTCTGTTACAAACTTGACAACATGGCCCTACATTATTTTGTACATAGCCTTGCGTATTGTCTATTCTATCTATACCATTGTATGTGTATTTCCCATATGTTCTACGTCCTGTTTTTATTTGTGTAGGTTGTCTACCGCAATACATACATGGCAATTTAGTCATAGCTTGAAACTGTTCTAGTGTCATATCAAATACTAAATTGCGCTTCTTTGCGCCTTGCTTATAGCCAGCAAATAATAATTTTAATCCAGCAGTTTCTATATCTCTAGGTAATGTATCTCTATATTCACCTATTAATCTACGTGATGTTTCACTTCTCAAACAACCGCAGCTTTTAGTACCTGAATTCAGTTTATCTCCAGAGACTCTAACTTGTTGACCACAAGCACATACACATCTATATGCTATACGTTTACCTAAATGACCGTCTCTATATAACACAGTTAATCTACCAAATACTTGTCCTGTTAAGTCTCTCATTTATCATACCTTTCACTAATGCTAGGAGAAACAGAAGTTCCTTCATATAACCCGATTTGATCTGCCAACGCCGGTAATGTTATTCTAATGGCTTCCTCCATGCATTCTTTCGTTAGTTTTACGGCTTCTTCTACATAACTATCAGTTACTTCTAATACTAACTCGTCATGCACAGTGATTATAATTCTACCACGATTACGATCTAATCTCTGCCAAAGTAACCATATAGCTGTTTTAGTCATGGATGCTGAAGTTCCTTGTATTGGAGCATTTTGACCTTCCCGCATAGCAGCAAGCTTTTTCCATTTATCAACAAATGTAGATGTATCCCAATATCTACGCCGTCCTAAAGCGTCTATTACAAATCCATCTCTTACCGCTTTGTTAGCATTCTTTTCTAGGTATGCGTGTGTCTCAGGGAATAGAGCAAACCATTTGGCTATTAGTTCATCCCCTTGTGCTGCATCTATCTTGTATCCTACACTAGCAAGCATGATATTCAACGTCTCAGCTATGTTTCTTCCTGTAGTGCCGTAAGCAATACCATAGCTCATAGTCTTAGCGCCATCTCTCCATAATTTATGTGGTTCTTTCTTCTTATTCTGTTGTGTAATCTCTGTGTAGCCTAATACAAGCTTAGTTACTTCTGTATGTACATCACCTTTTAGGATCATCTCCATTAGTTTCTTATCACCGCTATTAGCGGCTAGAATAACTAACTCAATACCACTATAGTCAGCTATGATAAGTGTTCTACCTACTGTAGCTTCGATAGTCTTTCTTAGTGAGTATAGACCTAATCCAAGTATACTTAGTTTCTTATCATTAGGTAAGTTTTGAAAGTTTGGTTTACTACTGCTGTATCTTCCTGTAGACTCCGCGCCTAAACTATTGAAGCCAGGATGTATTCTCCCTGTTACTGGATTGATAGAATCTATCATTCCATAGATGTATGTTGATAGTAACTTTCTAGCGCCTTGTAGGAATGTGAATGCTCTTAGAAATGGATTATCTAACCCTATATACGCTGTAAGAGCATCAGCTACTTCATCATCTTCTATAATATCATGGTAATCAATTTGCCAGTCTTTATAGAGTTTCTTTCCTTTCTTCTTACGCTGTAGCATATCCCATCTTTGTACTACTTTAGCGCCTAGTGATGGTTTACCTTTATTATCTACGACGTTTATACCTATACGTGCTAATGCTGCTAATACTTGATCGCTACTTCCTGTATTGATTGTGCTGTATCCGGCGCGAGTAAATATAATACTCTCAGCTCCACCATTAGCTATAAGCATATCTTGTAGCGCTTTGTCTGCTAACCTTACAAAGTATTCAAATGGCTCTATCATAGCTGCTAACATATCTTTGTTTACATTGACGCCAGTATACTCCATTGTGGCTGTAGGAGCTATGATGTTCATCTCTAGTTCATAGATTCTTTCTAGCTTCTGTTCTTTTATCTCAGCCATTTGTAACGGATATATGTCTACTGGATATACAGCATCCATAGCACTGTATTCTAGCTGTTCCTGTGACCATGATATCTCTGATGGTTCAGCACCAATGAATGACTTTCTGATAGTCTTATCTAGGTCTAGTCCTAGTCTACGCTGTGCTACTTCTTTCAATCCATGACGTAGCTTTAGACCAGCTTTTAGCATCTTGTCTGCTATCATTACGTCATGCATATGACACATATCTATCTTGCCAAACTTATAGAAAAATTTATATTCGAATAGTAAATTATGTCCTACTTTTAGAACATCGTGAGACTCTAGTATAGGCTTTAGCTGCTTTATTATGTCAGTGCCAAGCTTTAGTATATCCACTACATACGCTGTCTTACCATCATAGATAGATATAAGTAATGGATGATAGCTGTGGACATCTAAGCCTGTTGTTTCCGTGTCGATTCCTATTATTGTAGCGGCTGATAATTCACGCAACATATTAGCAAACTGATATGGCTTACTTATTATGCTAATCATTCCTTCTCCAGTCTTATATCTATTTCCATTTCCTTCTTACCGTTCAATGGTTTATCAAGTGGTATAGTTATACGTATACCATCTCCTAATCCAGTTATGATTGTATCATCGAAGGTAAATATAAAAGGACATTGGTTATTCTTTATCTGAAATAACATGGGGCTTTTATTTTTACCTTCTACTTCTACCTTGTCAGGTTTATGTGTGATGTTCTTTAGCGATACTTGTTCTATACTTTCTATGATAAAGCCATGTGCGGTATGTCTATCAAAACTTACTACACATGGCTTCCCTATGATGTTCTCTATCAACTTATTGTATATGGATAAAGCTTCTACAGCTTCTTTCTTCTTAGTAATCATAGGATACTTCTTTCCTTACATGTGTTCTACTGCTTTATACCAATCATCGATATGTAGAACTAAGTATTCACCATCGGGCATAAGTATTCTTACCCCTGACATAGTACCTACTGTTGTCATATTCCGTTCTAGTTCAGATCTACTGAGTGTATAGCCTATAAGAAGCTTACCGCTTTTATTAGCACGTATATCTAATGTCTTTGTGTCAAGCATAAGCTTTGTAAGTGTATCCGCATAGGGAGAATGATATCTGTGTATAAGCACGTCTACAATATCTCTACGAACAAATACATAATCTCTGGTATTACCTAAGAAGTTGACTATCAACACGCAAAATTTACTACCCATATTGATAGCCTCTTCATGCATCTTAGGGAACCAATAGAACTGTATTTTTATATGCGGTTCTTGTTCTTTACTTTGCGCCGATAGTTTACACTCAACAATATATCCAGAAGGATAGTTATTGAAACGAACTTCTACATCACCTTTATAAGCAGCAGCAGCGCCACTAAGTAATACTCTTCTACCACGTAGCGTCTTTGCTACTCTATTCTCCATTGCTTTACTTCTACTTCTATTTAGTGCGTTTTGTTCTTTTCTCGTCTTTTGGTATTGTTCTTCACTTGTAAGCGGCGGGTATTTTGTTTTTACCTCTCTTGGTATCTTTCTAACTTTCTTTCTCTTTATCATACTACCTTGTTATCCTCAAATCTTTGGTAAGCGCCATTGAATAGTAATATGGCTTTCTTATTAGCTGGCCCAAATCTATTCTTCCACCACGCAAAGATTATATTCGTCAATCCACCTGTTGTTGTTAGTGGATCGATATCCGGTATTAGCTGTATAACTACATCAGCTACAGCTTGTACTTCTCCACTGTCTCTAATAGCATCTAACCCTTCTCCAGTTCTGTTTACTTGACTGAGTAGAATGATTGTAATGTTCTCTCTCTTAGCAAGGTCTTTCAACGCAATAGCTACATCTCCTAGATCATTATTATCATTACCTGTAGGATGATGATTGATAAGCTGCATGTAGTCAATACATACTACTCTCACACCATACTTCTGTACATGACGGCGTATCTCATATACCATCTGTGCTAGTGTTATTCTACCGTTCTCAATAACGAACATTGGTAGCTGTTGTAACTCTGCCGTCTTACGTTCTACAGCATCTAATACTTCTGCTGGCGTATTATATACGTCGTGTTCATCAGCAATCTTATCGAAGTCACCTGATGCTAGGTCTGTATTATCTATTGATAGTTCATTTGCTACCATCTTGAGAATAAGATCAGCTTGACTCATTTCTAATGACATGAATAATGATGGTGTATGTATTAGTTCGCCGTGTTTATTTGTTATTCCTTTAGCCATTCTACGACTACTATCGCACCAAAATGTAGTTTTACCTGATCCAGCTCCACCAGCTAATACAATCAAACCTTTTGGTCTATATTCTCCACCCATAAAGCGATCAGTCATTCTAAAGCCAGTTCTAGCGTAGATATAATCACCGTTCATTTTAGCATGAAGATCACCTAAAAATGCTTGTGCGCCTAAATCTAACGCACTATCATTCTCTGTGGTTACTTGCTCTATATCTATAGCTTTCTGTATCTCATGATCATCTGGATTATATGTTTCTGCTAATTTGAGTAGCCATTCACCATGCCGCTTTAGTTGTCTTTTCTTTGCTAATCGCATACCTTGAGTAAGTAATGTTTCTAGATCTCCCTGTGTTGCTGCCGTCAACTGTCCAGGGACTCTACCATCCATAAACTCATGTACGCCTTCGTATGTTATTACGCCATACTTGATAAAAGCGTGCTGCATAGCGGCATGTGTATCAGCACGTAACCCTATAAATATATGTGGAGATATATTATTGATACGGTTTCTATTCTGTGCTAGTAGTAGCTTGTTTAGTATCTTCCATTCTACCGTTTCATCTTGAAATACTGAACCATCTAGCTTCGTAGTCTTTAGTGCTGCTTTGGCATGTTCTTTGTCACCTTCCTGCATGTTCGCTAAAAGGCTCTTAGTATTTTCATCCATATATGTAACCTCTTTCTATCAAAATGTCTGAAGTGCTGTCCATGTTTTATAGTCTAACGCATTATCTACAATGCTTGCGAATAACTCTCCACCATGTTGTAATATGAACACGTCGATTTCAGCCTTCTTTTCTCCCTCAAATATAGGCAATACGGCTATATACGGTTTGATTAGTTGACCAGCTACTTTCTTTACTGCTGCTATTACACTCTTTTGCGTTTCAGGATTACTTTCATTATCGAATACAATAGTTACTCTTTGTCTATCTTCTTGAACAAATCCAGTTCTCCATGATCCAATGCCAGGAATACCCATAGCAGCATACCCTAACTGATATGCTATATCTGCTTTTATTTCTGCTTCTGCTATAATGATGTGTGTATTCTGCCGCAAATGATAATTATATGGATATATAGCGCCGCGAAATACACCATCACCAAACGGACTCTTATATTTTAGTTCTTCATTAGCATCTATAGCTCTACCTCTAATGTCAGTAACCGTGTTCTTATCCTTGAAATAAGGGAATGTTATTCTGTCACCTAAAAATGCTTCGTTCTTTGCGGTAGATAATCCAGCTTCTTTAGCTATAGGATCTCTATATAATGGTAGTGTTCCTGTAGGACAATACCCTATCTGTAAGTCTTCTATTGTTTTATCTGTGAAGCCTCTTTTATGTAGATACTTTCTCGCTCTGCTGTCTAATGCTCCATGGTAATACCATGCTAGCTCTTTGTATACTGCGCGGATTTCTACTACATTATCACTTCTTACACGTTGTTTTCTCTGTGCTTTACCATTGAACTCTGTATGTTTGCATTCAGGACGAAAGCAGTATCCCATACCGTTATCTGGAGTAATGTAAAATGAATCATGTCCACATATAGGACATGTAGCTTTGTATGACTTCATATGCTACCTAGTTTCTATACTTTATTACCCGTAATAATAACTACACCTTATCACTATCCATAAAGGACACTGATAAGGTGTAGGTAATCCGTTATTATGTGGTTATTTAGTCGTCAAATAGCCCTTCTTCACTATCCTTTGCTAGTCCTACACTTTCTGGATCAAGCTTCTCAGTCTTACCAGTATAAGCCTTATCCTCTACATCAAATAGCGTAGGGAATAGCTCTAGCTTATACTCTTCAACCGTTTCAGCAAAATCAGCACCGTCAATCAATGCTTGAATAGCCTCATCCGGCCATGGCTGAGTCCATGTTGCTAGATCATAGCGTGTTTGGAAATTGATAGCATCAGGAATAGGCTGAAATCTATTCACAGGACGAATAGCACGAATTGTATCAATTCCATCACCTGTAGTTGTCATACGTAGATCAAACTCTCCGAGTCTACGCACTAAACCGTCAGGATCTTCAAACGTGTTTGCTAGCTGTTCAAACTGTGCAAATAGATGCTTTCCGCCTAATGCTGCTGGCTTACCGTAACTACCTTCTAGAATACGATATTGATTCAATGGTGTAGCCCATTCATTCTCTAACGCATCTTCTAGATCGGCATTCCAATGCTCAGGAAGCTCTACTTTACCGTTCTTTACACGTGGATCAATAAGCTTTCCATTATTACCATATGCTAGCAAACGCCATGTACCATCTTCAGCCGGATAGAATAGCTGTCCTGTAGCATTACGCATAACTGGAGTAGTATCATATACATGGAGAGCAAAAGCAAGCTTGATAGCATTACGTTCACGTGTTCCTTTCTCGTAGTTATCCTGAATGTGTTTCCAAAGAGGATTCTTGAACTTCGATGTATTGATATCTCCACCAGCAAAAGGATCTAACATAAGACGGTGTGCTGATTTAGCGCCATTTGACATGACATCCCACCATGCAAACATAAAGATTGTTTCTTCTGCTGGAATTGGCCCTACAAGCTGCTTACCGCTCTTCTTACCACCTTCATACACTGGCTTACCTGATGCTGTCTCACGTCCTTTCAATACAAGCTGTCCATCCTTTACTTCCTGTAATGGACGAAAGAGACGTGTACCGCTACCCGCTGGCATCCACTGGCTATCAAATTGCTTTGTAGTTCCATCTCCTGTTACACCATCCTTTGGCTTCTGATCCTTGATAAGTTTAGTCGTGTCACCAAATGCCATAATTGATTCTCCTGTCTTTCTTGTCTCGTAGAGACTATAATAATGAATACAGAGGCATTCGATATGTTATTTTTCGAATGTGAGCGTAGTATATCATGCTTCTCAACCCTTGTCAAGCACCACTTTTCAGCACTACAAAGCCAAAAAAGAACCCCTTACACATCAAGTAGAGTATACCTGATTAGTAAGGGGTTTTATGATTCTATTTGTCCAAACGCCTTCTAAGCTATTCTTTTTCTGTTTCCGTATTAGGAGAAGGGTTAGAGTCTATCGTGCCTGTAATCGCCTGTGAAGTGCCTTGTAGGGCATGTTCTTGAGTAGGCGCTATGACTGTTAGACCATCAGCCCACCAGTTTACCTTAACCACTATTTGACCAAGATTATCAAGGAGTCCTTCTAATATGGTCTTCACTAAGTCATCCATAAAAAGTTCTACGGTAGCAGTATCTTTTGTGAAACGTAATAATAGGTCAAAACTTTCCATCTTTACATTATTACGTACTACCTCTTGTTCAAACGTAGCAAATGTTCCTTCCGACATATTGTTTCCTTTAGTCTGCTACTTCATAGCCTAGTAGTCTAAGACTCTCACGTGTCAGATCATTGAATTCGTCTAACACTATTTTTCTTACATCTTTATTGAGTGCGCCTATTCTTTCTAATCGAGTAAGTACAAGCTTTATATGCTTACCTTTTAGATTGATTAGTTCTTTCTCTGTATCATCATTCATTTCCATCGGTTTGATCCTTCTGTATTTTAGCGGCGTTCTCTTTTATTGATTCGAGAAATACGCTGTTGAATTGTAGTGCTATGTTTCTCCAAGAGAATTTAGGCTGTGTCGCTAAGTCGTAACCTTTTTGCGCTATATCTTCTCTGTATGTCTTATCACTATACATCTTTTCTAGCGCATCTATTGTACTTTGTCTCTCTGGTATTCCGCCTCTTGTATTGAGAGAGCGTATATTGAAATACGGTATATCACTAATGTCTGTGTAATGTACTCCACCATTAGCCCATTCACCTAAAGCACTGAACTTAGGAACAATCATAGGGATCTTCATAGCCATTCTTTCGTGAGTAGTGAGTCCCCATCCTTCTCCCATAGTTGTAGATAAGCCTACATCTGCTGGCGCATAAAACCATGGCATTAGTTCTAGTGGTATGCCGCTGTGTGCTGTTATATTTGGTGCGCTGATTATTAGTCTGTCTTTTATACCTAGCGCTTCAGCTAATTGAAATAAGTTCCATCCTTCATCTTCCATACCACCATGATAATGTAGTCTTACTGTTACGGGTTTGTTTGTGTTGTTTACCCATTCCGCAAAATAATAAAATGCAAGGTCTATACGCTTACGTATCTGATTTCTATCAGTTACGTTTACTATGAACCAATCTTGTCCAAATCCTTGCTTCTCTCTAGCTTCTGCTCTATCTAGTGGTTTCCATAACTTCTTATTTACACCGTGGTATATAACACTTGTAGGTATTTCTAATCCACCTAGCCTTAGTTGATCTACTCCAAACTGTGTGTATCCTACAACATGCGTAAAAGCATTGATAGGCTTGATATAGTCAGACATTACATTTAGACCGTCGATAGGAGTGTAAAGAACTATTGGGCCTTTATAAACACTCTTTTCAAGTAATGGCTGATAACTACTCGCTACCCATGGATCATTTATCATAAAGACTACATCAGGTTTCACTACATGCATTAGCTCTGATATACGTGCTGTTCCATAGTAGTCACCTTGTACTTTCGCACTAGGGTTATAGAGCTTTGCTTTGCTTTGTATTGGATGTGGATCACCTTGATAGTTGATTGCTAATACGTGTATTTCCCATTTGTCATATAGGTTTTCTATCAAGTTATGAGTAACAGATGCAAAACCTGTATCAGCTCCAGCATCAGCCATGATAAATAATTTCTTTTTAGCGCTGTATTGTTTCCCTTTCATGTATATCTCCCTTGTTATTTACATTCCATAAAATTGTGCTTCTGTCATCTGTGGTATATATGTTATTGGAAAGTCACTTCTCTTAGGTTTAGCAATCTTGCTGCGTATGTAGTTATTCAATGCTTCTAAATCGTCACTAAGTAACTTACTCATACCTCTTTCAGCGCCTAAGTTATTATATCTAATATCCTCAGTACCCCATGCTACGAAATCACTAGCGCTACTACTTATCTGTGCTTTACGTAATAGGTATGCTGCTGCTAATATGATTGCCTGTTCGTCTATGCTTTCGATTAGTGGCGGGGCGTAATTACTAAATTGTGCGTAAGGATCTCTAAATACTGTTCCTTCTACTGCTGTATCAGGTATGTCAGCTACACCATATAGTGAGTTGATACGAATGTAACCCGCTGGTACACCTGCTGGCTGTGGATCAATGATACTTCCTGTCATGTATATCTGGTATTTACCATTCCATGAACGCTGTAAGTATCTTACTGCTGATATACCCGCTGTTCTTATTATTGTATCACTATATATAGAGCCATCTAGATCACCGAACTGCATACGTATATCTCCCATGAGATATTCTATGTTTGTAGGTTCAGTATAGAACGTTACTGCTGTTCCGGCCATGTCTTATTTCTCCGCTAGTTTCTTTGCTTCTTTACGCGCTGCTATGATGCGTTGTAAATCTTCGTCACTTATCTGCTGTATTACTCGCTGCGCTTCTTGTTCTTCTAGTTGTGGTAATATCTGCTTTATAGCGGCGATAATACCAGCGAAACTACTTAGATCACCTATCTGCTGTACATCACCAGATTCTAATATGAGTATTCCCTTAACCATGTGGTATTTCTCCCTTATCAAATTTCAATAAATAAACTATAGCTATGAAATCAATAATAGCTGCTATCGTATATGTGAGTTTACCTGTTCCTATTGGATTACTTATCCAGAATTGCGTAGCTATGAATAACCATGTTCCTACTGATAGTATCTGCATGGGTATTCTAAAGTATAGGTTATGTTGTAATACTGCTAATGTATGGAGTGCGCCGACTATTAGTAAAAAGATCGCCCATTGTTGCTCTGTCGCTATTACCATCATACTCGCGTAACTTACAGGATTTACAGCAAATGTATCTCCTGGCTGTATAAGTACAATACCCCATGCTATCTTTACGAGCGCACTGTAGAAACTAAATCCTGATAGCGTTCTCATTAGTTCTTCTTGTTTTTTCATGTCTTTAGCGCGTTAGCTAGTGTAGCTATAGATTTACCATATCCTACGCCTGGAACAGCCCACTTACCATCTAAGTCTTTTAGAGTCTTTACTCTACCGCGCGTTTCTTTAGGTATGAACTTTGCTCTAGGATCATTAGCTACTAAATAACGTTGATCATCATTCAACTCTTCATCTTTATATGCGTAGGCTAATAAATGTCCTATGTGTGCTTGTGCGGCTACTTCCCAAGATGGAAACGAGTAACCTTTTTTCCATTCATTTTTATTACTATCGAAAGCCCATGAATCTTTATCTTGTGCTTGAGAGCTTTTTTCACCTGTTACTCCTATACCCGCTGGATTTCTTCTAGGTCTTTGACTCCACCACGATCTACCCCAATCTGTTTCTTTTACCATCTGTGCTACAGCTATGTAGGGGTTTATATTTCCTTTCTCTGCTGCTTTATCATAGGCTGTTAGTATTTTACGATAGTCATTGAGTGTGTACGATCCGCCGATATTCTTGAAATGCTTTAGCACTTTCTCTATATCTAGTGGAGTATACCCTACTATATTACTGTTGTCAACTAATGGGTTGTCTGTAGGCATGATATCACCTAACATTTGCTCTACATATGTATTCACATATTTCTTACTTGCGTACTCAGCTTTTATCTGATCTGATAGTTCATTCAACTCAGCTAATAAGGATGCTATTTTAGCATCCTGTGCTGTAATCTTACCTTCTAGTTCTTCATTTGTCATAATAGTAACCTCCACTATAGTCTATAAATATAGTGGAGATTACTAAACTGTGCCTTATACACTACCCAACCACCAGAATCTAAAGTTCAATGTACTACCACGCTTATTCTCTAGTTCATAACGACTATTACCAGCACTCCAGTATATGTTTGCAGAGGAAGCTGTTCCTGCTGTGGCTGAATATACTGCGCTTACATCACTTAGTTCTTGTGTAGTATGATTACCACCGTTTAGAGAAAATATAGCTGGAACTCCACCACCATGAATAAACAAAAATACAAACTGCGCTTGACTATCAATAGGTATTGCGGCTACAGCATTATTAGCTACTGATATAATATCTCCTGAATACATTGAGTTAGTGCCACGGTTATAATAGCCTAAATCAGAGTTTACAGTACTTGCAACATCTAATGACCCACTGGTAATGCTTACTCCACCACCTGTACCTGGCGCACTTAGGGTTATTGTACCAGCAGTACCATCATTTGTTAGAGTTATAAGTGTATTAGCTACACCATGATTAGCACGGATATAAACATTACCATCTTGTGATGCTCCAGAAGCAGTATAAGCACTTATATCTACAAATGATCCTTCTGATACGCCATTAGTGCTTTCTATAAATAATCCATGTGCTGTTCCTGTAGTATAACCTCCACCATATCTACCAAATACTGTAGTTCCATCACTTTTTACCATCTGAACAGAGTTTAGATTCGCTACTGATGCACCTTGTATCAGTCTAACTCCATTAGCATCAAGTCTAACATTTCCAGCACCAGCTTTCAATATACCATCAGTATCTAATGTAATCTGCTCTACGCCACTATTATATGTAGATAGCTTCCCTATACCACCACTATTGAATATCTTTAGTCCAGTTGTAGGACTACCGCCTGTACCTGTTCCTTGATATAAGTATCCTGTAGCGTCAATGTTTAGTTGTCCTATATTAGCTGCTAAAGCTGATAAGGTTACAGCATATATTCTATCAGCATTGATACCTAAAGCTGCTACATTTATACTTGTAATAGTTTCAGCTTCTAAGTCATCAGTTTGTACTAATCTTCTTGGATAGTATTCATAGACAGCTAAGTTTCCTAGATAGTTACTAAAATATATACGTATTGTTCTAGCTTCTTGTAAGTTTGGTAAATCTATTCTTGTAGATGCTAATAGGTCTAATCTTATTCTATTTGTTTTTGCTAATGCTTCTGTTGTATAGCGCGTGAGTGTTTTTGTTCCTACTGAACTTGTAGTAACCGGCCCACTATAATATACACTCGTAGTTCCATCATTGTATTCCATATACCCTAATGTAGCGCCACCAGTATACACAGCGTTGAATGTTGTAGTTCTATGTCTATCTAAGAATGGTCTACGCGCTTCTATCCATTGATATGTACCTGATGCTACGGCACTATATGTTTTAGCAGATAATACACTACCATCTTTGAATATATCTAATGCTGGACTTGATGCACCTGTAGAATCTATGTATGTAGTTTCCGCGCGTAATTGTGCAATAGTAAGAACATCCATTGTTTGTGGAGCGCCACTAATTGTAGCACTTCTTTGATTGAACTTATCAACCATTGTAACAAATGGCGTATATATCCCTGGATCACTTACTTGCATTATTGTGCTGTTGTCAGGACTATTATAACGCTGTGATATAGTGCTTCCTGATGCTAATGCGTATTCAAAATGATCAAAGTCTTGCACAATAGTTCCACCAAGTAACGCTACTGTAATACCTATTGTGCTAAAGCCTGGAGTAACAATCATTGACATTACTCCGCTTGGTGGAGCTGTATTGATTACTGTTCCTGATGCTGCTGTAGATACTTGGTTTAGTTTATTGCGCGCCTTTACTAAATATGTGATGTTAGGATCACCACTAGCTAGTGTAGGCGTGTGCTGTGCTACGTTCTGTTCATAACGATATAAATAACTGATGTTTCTTGTGTTGTATGCTGTACCATCTAATGTTAGTTCGTATGAATCAGCATTAGCTACGGCTGTCCATTGCGCTAGTAAGTCTGCGCTTGCTGTTCCTGTATCTCCACTCCAATTGAATGTAGGTACTGGCGCTGATGGTGCAACTGATGTAGCTGTTATATTTACAGTACTACCATCAGTATTGAACCATGAACGGCTGATAAGATCTATAGATACACTTGTCAAGCCTACATCCGATGTAGCTGCTAAGTTTTGTGAAGCTGTCCATATAAACTGTGAGCTAGAACTATAGAACGTTCCATATAGAATAGTATGGCCGCTGTTATAAATCTTGATAGTTACATCTTTATATATTTCTGATACTGGCTTCGTCCATGTTATATGTAAGTCACCATTCACAAATGTAGCAGAAGGGCTAGTAACATCTGGTGGAGGCGTATCATCATCCATAGTAACAACTGTTAGTGTATCACTAAAGCCTGAGTATATACCGCCCATTACAGCTTGTACACGGAAATAGTATGTTACGCCATTAGCTTTCAATCCATCTATTGTAGCTGATGTTTGGGATGCTCTCTTACGTTGTACATCATCGAATGTATTTACTTCATCCCATTCTACGTTGTAGTAATCCGGCGCTATATTCGGCGCTTCTTGCCAACTTAGCGCTACAGATACTAATGGTGCTTGTGTACTACGTGATATAGC
>Ga0070689_100000989_pt1 | contig 17787 bp, 11 predicted proteins | sample KBSS23HmetaG_FD_64669 | JGI IMG/M metagenome (GOLD analysis project Ga0070689, IMG submission 64669) | Switchgrass rhizosphere microbial communities from Kellogg Biological Station, Michigan, USA - KBS S2-3H metaG | ecosystem: Host-associated > Plants > Roots > Rhizosphere ...
TCAATCGCGACTCGCCAGAAGCTCATGTTGCCGCTGCGATCGCTGGCAAAATAAAGAAACTTGCCGTCTGGTGACCAAACCGGATTCCAGTTAGTGGACGCATCTTTGGTGACGACTTCGATTTCACCGCCATTCCGTGAGATCGTCGCGATGTCGCTCCGGCCCGCGCTCGGATGCATGAACCAGAACGCGATGCGATTTCCGTTCGGAGACCACGACGGCTGCATCGCATCGTTTTCGCATAAGAAACGTTTCTCGCCTGTTTCGACGTTTGCGATCCACAACGCGCTGGTGAATATGTTCCGGGTCGTCGGCGCTTCTGCGTGACCGGACGTACTGCAAACAATCTCACGGCCGTCAGGAGACCACGAAGGATGAAAGCAACCCGGAACGACAAGCCGAACGTTTTCGCCGCTTGCTTCCATCACATAAACTCCGGCAGGCTCGCGGGTAGATCGAAACGCGATTCGTTCGCCATTCGGTGAAAACGCCGGCGCGATCTCGTCGGAAGGCGTGTTTGGCGTCAGTGGCGTCGCATTCTTGCCGCCGACTCGTTGCACAAACAGATCGAAGTTGCCGTTCTGGTTGCTCGCGTAGACGAAACTCCTGCCGTCGGGTGCAAGACTGGGAAAGAACTCGGTGCCGTGTTCGCTGGTGAGTTGCAAATGCGCGGCATGCGACCAATCAATAGGTTTAGCCCTCAGCCATACCGACAACGCGATAGCCGCCATCATCAAGATCAGAACGCACGTAACGGCGGGCCATAACCAGCCACGTTGGACAACAGCGCCAAGCACCGAGCCGGATACATTCGCAGAAGAATCGATCTCGCGTAGCAAACGGCGAAGGTCCGCGCGAAAGTCGGAAGCGGTTTGGTAACGCAGTTCCCGATCTTTATCGAGTGCTTTGTTAACGATGCGATCGAGATCAAGTGGAAGATTGGGCGCGATTGTAGTGACCGGAGTTGGCGGCATTGAGAGGATTGCGTTGATGGTGGCTTGTCGCGTCTCTCCCGTGAACGGCTTTTGACCGGTAGCGAGTTCGTAAAGCACAACACCAAGACTCCAGATATCGGTGCGATGGTCCACCGCTTCTCCCGCAGCCTGTTCCGGCGACATGTAGGCCAGCGTTCCCATGGCGACGCCAAGCTGTGTATGTGCGGTTACTCCCGGCGCGGACTTCACTTCCGTCAGTTTTACCAAACCAAAATCCAGCACCTTCGCGTATCCATCAGGCCGGACCATCACGTTGTCAGGCTTGACGTCGCGATGAATGATGCCCGATTGATGAGCGGCGCCTAACGCTTCCGCAACCTGTGCAATGATCGGCAAGAGCTCTTTCAGGCTCAGTTTGTCTCGCAGCGAAGAGAGGGTTTTCCCTTCGACTAATTCCATCGCAATGAAGTGGAATCCTTTGGCTTCGCCGACTTCGTAGATCGTTATCAGGTTCGGATGGTTCAACGCGGAAAGAGCGCGCGCTTCACGCTGAAAACGACTTAGTCGATCGCCATCTACAACAAACGGCAACGGCAGAACTTTGAGTGCGACGAGGCGGCCGAGCTTGCTGTCACGAGCCAGGTAGACTTCTCCCATCCCACCGGCGCCCAACAGTTTTTCGATCTGGTAATTTCCGATTTCCTGACCCACCAGAGTGGTGATAACGGTGGTGAGCCTGGAGTCGTCCGCCAGCGCCTGGGCTGCTACCTTCATTGCCGAACGCTCCATGAACTGCGCCACCTGCGACTGGGCCTTTAAGAGACTCAAAACTTCATCGCGCAACACTGCATTATCCTGAGCGGCGCTCACGACAAACGCTTCTCTGTGCTCAGGCGGTTGTTCGAGCGCCTGCTCAAGCAGTGCGTCAACTTGTTTCCACAGCTCGCGATCCATTTGCTAGTTGTTACTGAGTTCGCGATAGAGCCAGGCTTTGGCTTTGTTCCACTCGCGTATGACAGTGATGGAAGACAGCTTCATGACTTCGGCGGTTTCTTCTACGCTGAGTCCGCCAAAGTAACGTAATTCGACGATTCGACTCTTGCGTTCGTCAATCTCGGCGAGGCTTTTCAGGGCTTCGTCAAGTGCCAACAGATCCGGATCTCGTTCGGCGGTGATCGTCATCGCTTCGTCGAGCGACATGCGAATCGCTTCCTGATCGTGGTCGACACGCGGGCGGCGCCGCGCAAAGTCGACCAGGATACGGCGCATGATCTGCGCCGCCACGCCGAAGAAGTGTGCGCGGTTCTGCCAACGGACAGCTTTCCAATCGATCAGGCGAACGTAAGCTTCGTTGATGAGAGCTGAGGTTTGCAGCAGGTGGTCCGGCCGCTCGCGGCTCATGTAGCGCTTGGCGAGGCGATAGAGCTCGGCGTGAACGAGAGGCGCGAGCTTTTCAAGCGCCTCCTCCTCGCCATCGCTCCAGGCTTTCAGCAGTTGGGTAAGTTCGTGAGCCAAGGCTCGAAAATTTACCATATTAAAGAGTTTAGCCACAGATTTTCGCGGATAAACGCTGATCTAATCCGCGTTCATCTGTGGCTAAATCAAGTGCTGAACGTAGGGCGGTTTAGGGAACTGTCACACTTCCTATTCCATACCCTCCGCCATCCTGTTAAGGTAAAAATCGTCAGGTCGCCCCACCTGCGAAGACTATGTCCCCGATCGAGAGAGCTTTGCTAATGATTAACCGGAGTGCGGGAACCGGTCAGGGTGGGCCTGTGGTCGAGAGGCTGAGCTCGGTCTTTAAGCAAGAGTTGGGTGGGCTCTCCGAGGTAAAGGTCGAGTTGGTCGGTGATCACGCTGATGCACGTGCTCGCGCCGCGGGATTCATTTCGGAGTCTGAGGCTCCGGCGCTGATCGTTGCCGGAGGTGGCGGTGGAACTCTGCGCGCTGTTATCGAAGGAATTTACGATACACACGCAACAGAGCGGGTGCGTGTCGGAGCGTTGCGCATGGGCTCAGGTAATTTGCTTGCCATACAGTTTGGCGCTCCTCGCGATCCTGTTCTCGCGCTTCAAGGCTTGTTGCTGAACCTAAAAGCCGGGCGCACCGTGCCATGTTGTGTGATGCGCGGTGAAACCTGGACCAGCTCGGGCAAGTCTGAGGTCCATCACGCCGTCTCGTTGGGAGGGCTTGGTCAATTCGGCCGCATCCCTTCCGATCTTGTGCGCTGGCGCGCACGCCTTTCTGTCTTTCACAAATGCGCCGCCCGGTTATTTGGCCTCGAAAAGGTAAACAACTCTGAATACGTACTCGCGTTTTTGATTCGTTTCCTCTCCTGCGTGCTATTTCGCAACCGCGCAGAGACTGTCGAGATTAGCGGCGAACGGTTTCGACTGCTGTCGGGAGTCGTAATGAACTTCCCGATTGCAGCTCTTCCGTTCAAACCGAGCGTGACTGTTGAAGACGAAGCCCTGTCGGTTTATTTGATTCCGCTTAGCCTGCTGCCTCACACGCGCATCATCCGGATCGAAAAGAACCAGCCCTTAGATATTCGTTTTGTCGATCGGGATCAGGTGGAGTTCTTCCTGGATGAAGACCCGGCGACGACCTGCAAACAGCTTCGTCTCAGTGTGGCTGGGTCAATCACTTTCGTACCTGGTCCTGATTATCGAGGAGTTTCAGCATGAGCCTGCATGTTTGTGTCTTAGGCATCGACGGCAGCGGCAAGAGCACGGTGGCCACGGCGCTGCCCGTAATTTTGTCCGCGGAACACGGTCTGGTTGTGGGTTCGGCAAGTGACTCGTTTCGCATCGTCGCGCCGGACCAGGATCACCTGGCATCAGGTTTTTGTCCTGACGGACTTCCTATTGCAGCACGTCTCTCACTTAGGCTGAAACGGCTGGCGAAAAGACTTGTGGACCACCCAAAACTCTACGCCGTCTTCAAGCTCCCCCAAATGCTTTCACAAGACAGCGCGGCAGAAGCTTTGGTCCAACGGCACGGCGCCAAAGTTTTCATCAGCGACGGAAACGCTTTCTTATCCTCGGCCGGTCGGGCGAGTAATTATCTGCGCGCGGCAAGTGCGGACGATCACGCGAATACCTCTGCTCCCGAAGCGAAAGACCTCCAGGCTGTTTTCTCTTACATTCTCGACGACCAGCCAGTGCCTGCAGAAAGCACTCAAAGGCTGCCATCACTTCGCAAAGGAAAGCTCATCTACAAGCTCACTCGACTACTTCGACTGCGTACTGCATGGCTGCCAGACGTCGTGATCTTTCTCGACGTCTCGCCCGAACTGGCGCTGGAGCGAATCAGATCTCGAGGAAAGAAAGTTGACAGGCATGAGAACCTCGCCGATCTGACGCAGGCGCGCGAGATGTATCTCAAAACGTTGCAGGCGTTTCAGGCCTACCGCACGCCGCAGTCTGTGCATGTGATCCGCGTCGATGAATTGTCACTCGGTGAGACGTTGCAAGCCGCCAGTGAAGTGCTCAAACCACATCTGAGCTCCGCGAGTTTTGCTAATCAATCGAGCTCGCCACTGGGAACGACCGACCTTGCTGATGAGACGATCCGAGGGAAGACTCTTAACCTTCGCTATCTTTTCCGTTACCTGTTACTGAAATGCTTCAGCGGTGCGTGGCGCGAGCCGACGTTCTTCTTTTCGAAACTGGGACGGCTGTTTCTGAAGGAGGGTTACTCTGCCGGCGTGATGCGCGCGATCTACGATCGTGATGAGAAAGAGTATGGCTTACTCGATCGCATCTTCCTGGAATACTCACTTCATCGCGCAGTCTATGATCGCCTGCAAATTCTCGTCAGCAAGATTGAGCCTGAGATCGAAGCACGGCTGGCTACTGGTGGCGAACTCCGTATCTTCACCGCGCCAAGCGGTTTTGCTTACGACCTATTTCGACCGCTCGAAGAGATCGCGCGGCGTAATCCCGAGGCGATGAAGCGCGTACACCTAACGGCGGCTGACCTTGATCCTCACGGTGTGTTGCACGAAGAGCTGAATGCTCGAGCGCGGCGAATCGGAATTCGTTTTACGTTTCATCGGGGCGATATCACTGACGCGCGTTTTCTCGAACGTCTCGAGGAAGCAGCGCCGTTTGATCTTGCGCTTTTCGTTGGGCTCTCGAGCTGGCTACCGAAACCGCAAACGCTGCGCCACCTGGCGTGGTTGCGCCGGAACCTGGCTAAAGGTGGTCTACTCATCACCGACTGCTTCACCCCCGAAGCGTACGCACTCTCCGGTCGATACATCGGATACAAAGCCAACTACTACACACCTGATGTTTACAAAGCAATGCTCGATTTCTGCGGCTTCGACGGATTGCACGCCGCGGTCGAGTCAGGCCGCGATCGCATCAATCACGTTCTTGTCTTAACAGTTGTAGGGGTGGCCCTCCGTGGCCACCCCAGCAATGCCACTTCGTACGTTGGGGTGGCCACGGAGGGCCACCCCTACAACTGATTTATGGGACTCGATACCTTCAATAAACGCTCGCGACCGTTCATCCTTCGCAAACTGACGGAGGAACAGTTTGATATCCTCGTCATCGGCGGCGGTATTACCGGTGCATCAGTCTTTCGCGACGCGGCACTGCGCGGGATGAAAGTCGCCCTCGTGGAGGCGAAAGATTTTGCGTCGGCGACGAGCGGTCGCAGTTCCAAGCTCATTCATGGCGGACTTCGTTACATCAAAAACCTCGGCCTGGGTCTCGCCTGGGAATCCTGTCACGAGCGCAATCTACACATCCGGCTCAACAAGCGACTGGTCCGCCCCCTTCCCTTCCTCGTTCCGCTTTATCGCGACCGTGGCGAACGACGTTGGCTGATGCGCCTGGGCATGCTGGTGTACGAGGCGCTCTCCGGATTCAACAACTACCGCTTTCACAAATTCCTGAACCGCGAAGAAACGCTCTCGCTCGCGCCGGCGCTGCCCGCGAAAGGACTGACGGGAGGCTGCCTGTATTACGACGCTGTCATTAACGACAGCCGTTGGACCATGGAGGTTCTGAAGGATGGCGTGGCTAACGGCGGCCTCGCGGTGAACTACGCACCCGTCACGCAACTGTTGCGCAACGGCAAGCAAATCGTTGGCGCGCGAATTCATGATGATCTCAGTGGAAGCCATTGCGACATTCGATCCAGAGTGGTCGTCAATGCAACCGGTATCTTTGCCGATCAAATACGACAACTTGATGGACGCAATGCTGCCAGGCCGCGGCGGCTATCGAAAGGCACTCATCTCGTTTTCGCGGAAGAAGACGTGCCGCTGTCCACCACGATCGTGTTCTCCTCGCCCATCGATGGTCGTTCGCTTTTCCTCGCGAAGCACGAAGAGTGCTTCCTTTTCGGAACGTCGGACCACTGGGAGGAAGCGAGTCCGGATCTGCCGGTACCAGCGCCGGCAGATGTCGATTACCTGCTGACGTCGCTCAACCGGTTCATGCCTGAAGCGCAACTGGATCGAAGCAAGGTGAAGTTCGTTTACAGCGGGTTTCGTCCGTTGTTATCTAACGGCGAGTCGGCAGATTCGTCGTCAGTGACGCGTGAAGATCACATCGAAGTGTCGCCGTCAGGGTTAGTGAGCGTGGTCGGAGGCAAACTCACCACCGCGCGAATTACCGCGGCGCGTGTGCTCGACCGCGTCATAAAAAACCTTGGCCGCAACCCGGCGTGGTCTGAGTGTAAGACCGGTAAGGTTTCAATCGGCGGCACGAATGAAGCAGTCGCGGAGAGCCTGGCTTACTGGGTGAGGCGTTGTCCGAAGCTCACTTCGTATTTCCGGGTGTTGTACCAGCGTTATGGTCTCGACGCGAATGAGATCTGCGCGGAGGTGACGCGAATTCAAAGCGATCCGACTGCTGAGCCGATTCGCGCCGAAGTGCAGTATGTATGTCGTCACGAAATGGTTTGCACGCTTGAAGATCTGATCGATCGTCGCGCCGGTTTTCTCTACTGGGATGTCGAAAAGCGTTTGGAACGTTTGCGTCACGGCGCGAACGTTATCCGCGCCGAACTGGATTTGAGTGAAGCCGAGTTCGAATCACAGTGGCTCGCGTATCGCGATCATCTGAAGCGATTCCACTCGCTACCGGAATAGATGGGTTCGCCTCGCCATAACCCTTACAGGGTTTGAAGCCTTTTTATTTACCGACACCCAAGGTTGTCGCTGCAGCGGAGCGACAATCCTGGGCTGACATTAGCCAACGCCTTCGGCGTAATTAGCGAACTCTTCCGCGTTTATGTCTATAATACGCGGCATGATCCACCCGTCAGATCGTGCCACAAATTTTCATTACGCGATTCGGAATGTTGTTCAAGCCGCCGAGGCATTTGAACGACAGGGTCGCAAGATAACCTACTTGAATATTGGCGACCCGCAAGCGTTTGGGTTTAGACCTCCGCCAGACGTGATGGAGGCGGTGGCAATCGCGACTCGCGAGAAATTTACCGGTTACTCACACTCTGCGGGTTTGCGTGAGGCGCGAGAGGCGATCGCCCGCTACGCCACCGCGTTGGGAACAGAAACGTCACCAGACAATACTCTGATCACCTCCGGAGCGTCGGAAGCCGCCGATCTCGTGCTTACTGCTCTGGTTAACCCCGGCGATGAAGTCTTATTGCCTGCTCCTTCTTATCCAATCTATCCGGCGATTATCAACAAGCTCGGCGCCATCACTCGCTACTATCACCTGGATCAAGAAACGAACTGGCAACCGTCAGTGGATGAAGTCAGCTCGCTTATTAACGAACGGACACGCGCGATCATTCTCATCAATCCGAGCAATCCGACGGGCGCGATTACGAGTGATGCAACAACGAAGTCACTCCTCGAGCTCGCCGCCAGGCACAACTTGCTCGTGATCAGCGACGAAGTCTACCGAGATCTCTGCTTCAAAGAACCACCTACATCTGCTTCAGTGCTTGCGGCGGATTCGGACGCGGCGGTTGTTGTACTCGAGAGTCTATCGAAAACGCACATGCTTGCGGGTTGGCGCGTTGGCTGGATGCGTTTTAATCGAACCCCGCAGACGCGCGATCTGGTCGCGGCGGTTATTCGTCTTGCCGGTGGCCGTCTCTGTTCGTCCACGCTGGCCCAATATGCAATTCAACCTGCGCTCGAAGGCGATCGACAGTCGATTAAAAAGTTTACGGAGGAGATTAGACGCCGCCGTGATCTGGCAACAAAGCGAGTAGCTGCGATTGATGGATTGAGTTGCTCGGTTCCGGAGGCCGCGTTCTATTTGATGATTCACGTAGCCGACATGGGCGGTCGAACTGACGAGCAGTTTGTGCTCGACTTAATCAAAAGTGCCAACGTGCTGGTGGTCCATGGCTCCGGTTTCGGATGCGATCCGCAGGCAGGATACTTCCGCATGGTGTACCTGGCTGACGAACAGACGCTCGCTAAAGCATTTGACGGAATCGAAAGCTCGCTTCGCGCGTCACAAAAAGGCACCAAAAGCACAAATGCGGCCTAAGTATTTTGAGGTAAGGCCAAAATCCAGTCTCGCACGAGTTTCACTTTGTCCCACGCTAAAGTTGGCGCTTTTGGTTTGAGCTCGCGCTCCGCAATCTCCAGTAACTGAAGCGCCGCCTGCGGTACTGGCTGGTCACGTACCGCCATAACTTCCGCCGCCAGTTCCGGTGATCTTTGTTCCAGCCGGCGGCGCGGGTCCAGAGTATCCTTCCTTTCCTCCGCGGGCTCATTATTGACGATCAGACTCAACAAACGATCAATCGCAAACGCATCCATGTACTGTCGTGCGCTCAACAACTCGCCGCGCATATGTCGCTCACACGCGGACCACAGCACTACGCAAAGATTCTCGAGCGTAACCGGCCTTGCTTGTGTTTGCAGCCGCGTGGCGTCGTGAACTGTTGCAATTAATTCAGCGATACCACCGCGATCGATAAGAACTCGATATCGATCGACTCTACCTGAGCTCACCTCAGTGGCATCGAACACAGCGAATTCGACCTTATGCCGGTTGTGAAAAACTATGGTCAGACCGTGTGGAAGGTGCTTAACGGTGAGCTCGATGTTCTGGTAGTCGGGCAACCAGGAGAGGTTCTCAAGCAAAGCATCCTGTGCCCCGACTTCGGTAATGATCCAAAAGTCGTGATCAGACCATTCGTCACGCAGCGTTGAATCGGCTGTCGATCCAAGCACGACCAGGCCAAGGACTTCGCGAACAGACTCGAGAGACACGCGAAGCTGTTCGGTGTAATTGTCGAATTGGACTGCGTCCATTAAAGCGGGTGGCAGTTACCGCGTCCGGGCTGGTTGCTGGGCTCTTGCGGCACGCGCCATTCTGATCGCTGCCAGAATGTGCCGTCATCATATTCAATGCGGTTGATAACTACGCGTTGGATGAAAGTCTTATTCGATGCTGAGACCACTCGGACCGGCGGCAAAATGCTCTGCCCCTCAAACCGCTCACTCGAATTCGGTTTGAGTTTTGCAGTACAGCGAAATTGCCGGTGTGTTGTGTCCGCGAAATCCTCGGTGTAACTCCCTTGAAAATCCCACGAGACAGATTTAATCATCTTCAGGCCACTGTTCTTCAGGCTGACTTTGTACCGAAACATGTCTACTGCCTGGGCATTTCGTGCCTCTCTCATGACACTCTCTTCCAGGTCCAGCATGTCGCGACTGCGGTTCTCGATGGAGTTACGGTTGCGGATCTCCTCTTCGTAAATCAGTCGCCGGCTTCTCGTGTCGGCAGTATTGCTGTTGGTCCTTCTGGGTATTGGTCCTTTGTAATCATAGGCGATGAACTTGGACGTGGAGAATTCGCCTATCTGAACATCCGGCGGATTATCGGCAGGATCCTGGTTGGCCTTCAAAAGAATAACCGGAACGAGCAACAAGAGGATTACAACTATTCTCATGATCGACCTCTGCCGTAGCAATCGAATTAGCCGATGGTGAAGTGCAGGCAGCCAGTATATACGAGAAAGTTGCATAGCGCGACGATGTTTATGGTACTTTTATCCGAATTTTTAGGTCGAGAGAAGGACATTAAACATATGAACAATTCCAGAATCTGCCGCCTGATGTCATTGGTTTTTGTCCTGTTGTGTGGCCTGCAGGCAGCCAATGGCCAGAAGCTCAAAACGGAAGAGATCATCGCCAAGCACCTGGAGGCGATGGGTGGGGCTGAAACTCTAAAATCCGTAACTACTCGTATCTTCGGCGGTACTGTCATTTCAACGTTCAAAACCCCGGCATTGGCCAGATTTGGTGGCCGCGCTGTGCTCGCTTCGGATGGTCGCAAGAACTTGATGGCGATGGTCTTCGATCAGACCAATTACCCTCAAGAAAAAATAGGCTTTGATGGCAGTGATGTTTCAGCCAGCTATATACGTCCCGGCATCCGTTCCGATCTCTCAGAGTTTCTACTGGCTCACAGAGCGATCATCAAACAGGGCGTTTGGGGAGGTGCACTGTCACAGGCTTGGCCGCTGCTGAATGCAATCGAGTACAAAGTTAAAGTGGAATCGGCCGGAACGAAGAAAATCGACGACCGCATGGTCTATCAGTTGAAGTTTTATCCAATTGGAACAGATCTGCGTGTCACGATGTTTTTCGACGCTGAAACATTTCATCATGTCCGCACCGAATATAATCGTTCGATTGAAGGGCAGATGGGCAGGACACCAGAGACTTCTGCCAGTACAGGCGAAACACGATACAAACTGGTAGAAGACTTCTCTGACTTTAGGAAAGAAGGCGGGCTAACTTTGCCGCACGCTTATAAGATTTATTTTGAGACAGCCGGACGTTCTGGTTCATACAAAGCAGAGTGGGCTATCACTCTTTCAGAGTTTCAGTTCAATCAGCGAATCGATCCGACGGTGTTCGACGTAGATGATAAAAGAAGTAAGAGCAATTGAGCCCCGCTAAGTATGTTGTGCCCGGAACCTGCTCCGCAGGTTCCGGGCACAACATACTTAGCGTTACTGATAGGCTAAAAATTGAAAGGGCGTTACTCCAACGGAGTAACGCCCTTCAAGTTTAATACTAACTCGCGTGGCTTTAGAACTCGAACCGGCCCGCGAATTGAACGACGCGTTGCGCACCGCTAGACGTGAACGTGCTGGTGATACGCCCGAAGTTCGTGCTGTTGACATTCAGGTTACCCAACTGGCTGGCAAAGAAGTTCGCCCGGTTGAGAACGTTGAATACCTCGAAACGAAGCTGGAATCTGGTCCGCTCCGTGATGCGGATGTTCTTGATTACGGAAGCATCCCAGTTCGCGAAGAATGGACCATTGATAAACGCGCGTTCCAACTGTCCGGTTTGACCCGGCGGAACGTTGAAGAACACCTGACCCGGGAAGGTAGCTTCACCGAAACCACGTGCACCACGACCCGTCGCGCCGCCAGTGTTGAGTGAACTACACTGACCATTGGCGAGCGCGGTCTGGTTAATGTCAATCACAGCCGGGTTGATGAAGAACACGCCACACGGTGTGCGGAAGATACCGATCAAGTCTTTGACCCCATCTTTCGTCAGGTTCGTGTTGGCGGTTTGCCGTCCATTACGACGTGTCAGAGTTCCGCGCGCATCGACTACTGTGATCGGGGCGCCCGTAGCCATCTGGAGAATGGAGGTAACTTGCCAGCCTCCAACCAGACGATCCAAGCCGCCGACATCACTGAACCAGCGCTTCCCTCTACCGAACGGGAGTTCGTAGATGGTGTTGAGATTGAATACGTGCGTCGCGTCATAGTCGGCGCGGGAGTATTCGATCTCCGGGAACAGGTTCGAGAGATTCGGTTCGAACTTGGTTTGACCCACACCCGAAGCGTTGGTCAACGTCTTCTGGAACGTGTAATTGGCTTGCAGGTGGAAGCCGTTCGTAAAACGACGGCGAATTTCCGTCTGCAATGAGTGGTAGCGATAGCGACCGTCATTGGTCAGTAAGTCTACCGCGCCCGCATTCGGGTTCGGCAGGAAGAACTGATCCATCCGTTTGCCATTGGTACCGACTGCTGTGGCGGACGTTTGCTGAATGTAGGTGTTCACCAGGTCAGCAGGCGTACCGGCACGGATCAGACCAAGGATTGTGGCATTGGTCAGGAGACCGCCGCTGGGCAAACCAGGAATTACCGTCAATGGCACACTGCCCGGGATGGCCGCATTAAAGTTTGCGTTTGTACACTTGCTGAGCGGTGTACCGGTACCCGGCAGAGTGGCGCCCTGAGCAATACAATTGTTACGAGCCCGGATGAAATCTGCCGCAAAGCCGTTTTGCAGGATGACCGCCTCGTTCAGGTCAATACCACGAACGAGATTGTCGCTCTTGCCACCGACATAACGGATTTCGAAGGCAGTCTGGAACCCGATTTCGCGTTGAATGCCGAAGTTCCATTCCTGCGTAGCAGGGCTCTGGAGATTCGGGTCAATGGCGAAGATCGTTCCGAAATTGAGTCCGGAAAGAGTATCGCCCTGAGCGAAAGTACGCGGGATGGTGAAAGGCGGCTCCGGTAACACGGCCAGCGGAGCACCCAACCTATTACCATCCGACGAGGCAAGCAGGAATGCCTGCGAGGTCGACAGACCAGAGTTTCCACTCTGTGAGTTGTCAGGACCACGAACATATTCGTCGTTGACATAGCTGATGCGGTAGCCGCCGCGAATTACCGTTCGGCCTTCACTACCGAAAAGCGCGCCCAGGAATTTATTCTTGAACTCGGGTGACCAGGCAAAACTCACCACCGGGCCGATATTGTTCTTGTCGGTGTTATAGAACCTCTTGCCACCGGCGTTGTGCCCGATGAAGTCGACCGTCCCGGTTGGATTAAGTAGCGCTGCCGTCGGATCGCTGCCCAATATCGGTTCGAGCGCAAATCCATTACGCTCACGGAGAGCACTGTAGAGTTCGTATCTCGCGCCGAGGTTCAGCGTTAAGCGTGGGCTAATGCGCCATTGATCGGTGAGATAGAAGCCGTAGTTCTCAAAGTCAAAAATCTGTCTTGCAGGAGCGTTGGCAACAAACCCTGATGTCGTTGTTTGTGCGTTGAAGGTCTGATCGATTCTGCCTGCAACGCCACCAAGCAATGCCGCCAAGTTGTTTGCCGCAGTCAGCTGAGCCGCACTGATACCTCCAGGGAAAGCACCTGACGGCAACGTGCCCGTCGCGGCGTTCATCTGCAACGAGAAGCGTGGCACAGTATCAAAGTGAGCAAAGCTGTTAACCTTGAACCAGGTTACGGTGCCACCGAAACGCAATGAGTGATTGCCTTTGATCAAGGTTGCGTTGTCAGTGAGCGTGTAGTTATCCGCCTTGCGTCCCTGATCCTGGAAGGTCAATCCCGGATTACTAATCAACGGAAGTGTGAGCAGGAAGTCACCTTCTGAAGACAAGCGATCGAAGATCGGCTCGCTCAGGAAGAGCCCACCGCGTACTTCATTGGTCAAGGTAGCACTCGGCGTCCAGGTCCAACCCGTCGAAAGGAAATTCCTGGTTGCAGGTTGCTTGACTAGTGGATCGACTGTGTAACCGCTGGCGATATCAGGTCGATCGTTGTCCTCGTTGCCATACGCGTAGATGAAATTGAACGAGTGGCGCGAATTCGGTTCGACGTCGAAACGTCCAGTGAAGTTATTACGATTCTGGTTGTTTGCGACGTTGAGACGAAAGCCGGTGGTGTTGCGTCCGTCACCGGCGTCGGAGGTGTTGCCGGCGCCCGGAACCAGGCTAAGGATATTGTTCTGCACATAAGGATTGATGGAGCCAATCGTGTATGTGCCGCCCACAGGGTTCGCAATCGGAATGTTCAGGATATTGATCGTTCGTACAGTTCCCGCACTGTCGCTGTAGGTAAAGATGCCATTGCGTGCATTGGGCAGAAGGATTGTCTTCAACGCCGATGTGGTTTGTCGCTGACGGAAACCTTCGTAGTTGAAGAAGAAGAATGCTTTGTTGCGCCAAATGCCAGGGCCACCTTCACCAAACCGCGGGAGAGGAGACGGCCCACCTACTTTAAAGCCGTACTGGTTGCGGTTAAGAAAGGGTCTCGTAGCGCTGAAGAACGGTCGCGACGAAAACTTCGAGTTGCGATTGTACTCGAAGAGGCTGCCGTGAAACTCGCTCTGGCCACGCTCGGTTACGATGTTGACCTGGGAAGCTCCGTATCCGAGTGCCGCATCGGCGTTCGACGTGGTAACCGTGAACTGGCTGATGTCGTCCACGCCTGGACGTTGGGGAGCGAAGTCAGTTGCGTTTGAACGGATGAAGTTGTCTTGAATGTTGATGCCATCACGAGTGATGTTCGTGAACGAAGTGCGCTGACCGTTGATGGCGGTGTTAGTGGCGCCGTTGGAAGCGGAACCTGCCTGCAGGGTGAGCAGGGCTAACGGGTTGCGGCCGTTAAGTGGTAGTTCCTGAATCTGACGGGAACTAACCGTGTTGCTCAGTTCGGCGGTGGTCGCGTTAAGCACATCAGCGCCGGCAACTACCGTTACGTTTTCGTTGACGCCGCCGGGCTCGAGAGTTGCTGCCAAAGAATATGGCCGGCCGACGTCAATTTTGAGGTCGGTGGCGTTGAAAGTCTTGAAACCCTGAGCGGTGACTTTGACAGTATAGGTGCCAACGTCAAGCTGAGGGACGGTAAAGGTACCGTCAGTGCTTGCTTGCACTGTTCTAACTTTATTGGTGGCGTTGTCAGTCACCTCGACGGTGGCGCCGGCTACGGTGCTGCCGTTCTGGTCGACTACTGTCCCCACCAATGTCCCTGTGCTGACCTGTGCGATGACAGTGCCAGCCAGTAGACAGAGAGTCAGGAGAGTAAAAGCAAATTTCATATTTTGGGCTCCTTCAAACTCAGAATCTGCTGCGGTTGGATTGGATAAAACGAGAAGCTTACGAAAATTTGCAATAGGCATGCCGCTTTTCAGATGGTCAAAATAGCAACTTATTGCTAGGCAAATGGGGCGATCTGCCGTAGGAACACAAAATTGTTTCTAAAATTTTGGACAGATCTTCAAATTCATAAACTTAGGCGGGCTTTCCCGCGCAATGCCGCGGCTTTCCCACATTGGGAGATGCCGCGCGCGCCTGTCCCATGGAGATGGCACGGTCATGTGGATCGAAGACGCCACGGCCTTGTGCCATGGAGATGCCACGAGGCTAGTTCCGTGAAGATGCCACGGGCTTGCCCCGTGGAGTGCTCACGTTTGAGGCTACATAGCTGTGAGCGTGAAGCTCCACGGCACAAGGCCGTGGCATCCAAACAGTGATTCTTAGTCGCTTCTGATAGCTACGATCGTGAGCCTCCACGGGACAAGCCCGTGGCATCCAAACAGTGATTCTTAGTCACTTCTGATAGCTACGATCGTGAGCCTCCACGGGACAAGCCCGTGGCATCCAAAACGTTGATCGTTTAGACCTTGCCTTCACAAACACTTGTACGCTAGATTTTCGCTGTTGCGACTCGCCCCGCACACAACTCTCTCTTGCGTGGTACGCACGAACACGTCTGTACGACAAAATTAGTCTCACGACTGCGAACGAGAAAATCTCATGACCAATATCAAATGTAATCTCTGTGGAGCAGTGAATGGCGTCGCTGACGAAGTCTGTAAAGTTTGCGGAGCGGAACTGCAATCGCCATTTCGCCACGACGAACCTTCGCCCGGCAGTAACGACCAGAGCGCGCCTCGCCCGCCCCGGAATGTAATTCACCCGTTCGATGGAGTAGGCGACGTAATCGGCCCAACCATCAGCCTATTTACTAAAAACTTCTGGTTGATTACAAAAATCGTTTTTGTAATCGTAGCTCCTTTTGAAATCTTCAAGACACTAAGTGTCAGAAACATGGAAGTCGATCCGCAAGTAGCGATCGGAATTGTCGCGCTACAACTTTTGTGCAACGCTTTGATAGTGCCGGCGTTGTTCTATTCCTTAGTGCAAGTGATGGAAACGGGTAGTGCGCCCAGTGTTAACGAAGCCTACCGCTGGGGTTTGAGCAAGATACCTAAACTCAGTTTGAGTGCGATTTTGTCCTGGCTCCTGATTGCATTAGGAACCCTGCTGTGCATCATCCCGGGACTCCTTCTGAGTCTGGCTTTTCACGTGGTGTATCCCGTTGCCGTTTTTGAGAAGGGCTCACCGGTCGAGGTGCTCAAGCGAAGTTATAAGCTCACGGAGGGGTATCTTTGGCATATATTCCTGGGGGGATTTGTAATAGGTATACTGGTGGCTGTGTGCAGCGTGCCGGTATCCGCAGGTGTAACCGCACTGGCTGTGAATGGGGTGAACTTTTTGCCGTTGCAAATTGCCGCGGCCATCTTCACTGACATAATAGCTGAAGCCTCGACTGTTTTTTCACTGGTTGTTTATCTCAGTATTCTGCGCACTTTGGAGCGGGGGCACTCGATATTAGAATAGGCTTCAAATGTATTCCGCCCAGATCACTCGCGCAAACCCAACCTGTATCATTCTTCTGATAGACCAATCAGGCTCGATGGCCGATCCATTCAGTGGCGACTCGGCGCGAAAGAAGTCTGACTTCGTCGCGGAAGTTGTGAACCACACGCTTCACGACCTCGTAATTCGCTGCACGAAAACCGAGGAAGTAAGAAACTACTATCACGTGTCTGTGATCGGTTACGGACGCACGGTGGGGAGTTGTTTTTCCGGTCCCCTAAGCGCGCGCCACATCGTCCCGATCGCGGAGGTGGCCGACTATCCGTTGCAGGTGAAGAGCAGTTACAAGAGAGTTTCGGATGGCGCCGGCGGATGGGTTGAGATTCCCGTGCGTTATCCGGTTTGGATCCATCCTTCATCTGACGGCAAGACGCCGATGTGTGAAGCTCTCGGAAAAGTGAAAGAGATCCTGGAGCGATGGCTGATGGAACACCCGCGCGGATTTCCGCCGACTGTTTTGCATCTCACCGACGGTGAATCCAGCGACGGCGATCCAAACGACATCGGGCAACAGATCATGTCACTCCGCACAGACGACGGCGCGGTGCTCTTATTCAACTGTCACATTTCGACACGACGATCAGCAAAGATCGAATACCCCACTGAGGAGATTACCTTAGCTGATGGATTTGCACGCTCGCTGTTTGGTATTTCAAGCAGACTGCCGAGCAACTTCCTCGCAGCGGCGGCCCAACTCGGAGTCAATGCGGTGGAAGGTTCCAGAGGGTTTGTCTTCAACGGAGATCCATCATCCATCGTGCAGTTCTATGAAATCGGTACGAGCCTTACCGGCATGACTCCTTATAGATGGATGGATGCTGCAGATAGAACGGAGCAGGCTTGAGTTCTGTCAAACAGAGCGCTATTTGGGATCTACAACTGCGACAGTTGCTGCTGACGAAGTTGGGCCAGGAAGCCTCTGAGTGTGAAGACTTTCTTGCCGCCGATCCGCAGACGTGTCGATTCGCAGTCGCCGACGGAGCCACTGAGGCGTTCGATGCACGTAGTTGGGCCGAACGACTGGCTCATCGTTGGGTGCAACGCGAGTCAACGCTGACACTCGAAGAATTCCGCCAGTGGGTAGCAGCAGAAGGACGGGAACTTCAGGACTCCTGGAACGGTCTAAAGCTTTCGTGGTACTCCGAAGAGAAAGCACGTGCCGGATCGTTTGCTGCTTTTGTAGGCGTGGAACTGGATCTCAATTTTGATTTGCCTTCGTGGAAAGCGATAGCATTGGGCGATGCTTGCCTGTTGCACTGTCGCCGCGGCACGCTGATCAAAGGTTTACCTCTCTCCCGCTCTGAAAGTTTCAATACTGCTCCGATACTGGTAGCCTCGGATTCGTCACTGCACGAAAGTAGCATGACGTCAGTAGTGATCGATTCCGGGAGTTGCGAAAG
>Ga0070689_100000993_pt1 | contig 17767 bp, 11 predicted proteins | sample KBSS23HmetaG_FD_64669 | JGI IMG/M metagenome (GOLD analysis project Ga0070689, IMG submission 64669) | Switchgrass rhizosphere microbial communities from Kellogg Biological Station, Michigan, USA - KBS S2-3H metaG | ecosystem: Host-associated > Plants > Roots > Rhizosphere ...
AACAGCCAGGTTCGGCGGTGTACATCGCCAGCAGCCCCGGATCGTCGCGACCGACCGTCCAGTTCTGGTTGTTGGTGACGTTCTGGATCGTCCAGCCGTTCGGCAGTTGCAGCACGCAGCCCGCATAGCCGGAGGTGCCGCTGATGCCGCCGTCGATCACGACCGTCACCGTGGAACCGGGTTGTGCCTGCACCGGCACGGCGAACAGATGCAGCGCGACGTCACAGCCGCCGAGCAGCAGCGGTGCGAACAGCAGCCAGCGCGCGAGGCACTTCATGGCGAGTCCTTCCGTTCCGGATCGATGCGCCCGCAGTCGTGGCGTCGATCCGGGCGCGATGATACCGCGCCGCATCGAGACCGCCGACGTGCGGTTGGTCCGCATCGACGCGGCGCGCTGATACGGGTGCAAGCGACGCGGTAGCGGCGAGGTCGGTGCGTCAGCCGTTGCACCGAACGCGCGCCGGGACTCGCGCGCGTAGCCAGCGGCCGTCACAATCCGCGCGCGGCGCGATGGCGCGCGGGACCAGGATGTCGATGTTCCAGTGTCCGGACTGTGCCGAGGTGCTCGCGCGAACGGCATCGCCGGCCGGCCTGCTGTGGCGCTGTGGTCGCTGCCAGGGCGTCGCGGTCACCTTGCCGGTGTTGCGGCGCATCGTCGCCGAGCCCGCGATCCGCATGTTGTGGACGCGCGCAATGGACGCCACCGCGCAGCAGCGGCCGTGCCCGTCGTGCCGCGCGCCCATGCGTGAGGTCGCGGTGAAGAGCGACGACGGTCCGCTGCAGCTCGAAGTCTGCCGCGCCTGCACGCTGGTCTGGTTCGACCGGCAGGAACTCGACGCGCTGCCGCGGGCGCCGGTCGAGCAGGCGCGGCCCGCTGCCGAGGATCCGCGCGTCGAGGCGGCGCGCGCGCGGCGCCGCGCCAGCGTGCGCGAGGACGACGAGCTGTCGCGGCCGCGCTACCTGTGGACCTGGCTGGGCCTGCCGGTCGAGGTCGGCGAGCGCACGTCGGCGCGCCCGCCGTGGGCGACCCGGATCGTCGCATTGGTGGTCGTGGCCACCAGCGTCGCCGCCTGGTGCTGGCCCGCGTTGATGCTCGCGTTCGCGTTCGTCCCCGGCGACGCGTGGCGCAACGGCGGCGTCACCTGGCTGCTCTCGTTCTGCCTGCACGCCGGCGTGTTCCACCTGCTCGGCAACCTCTACTTCTTCCTGGTGTTCGCCGACAACGTCGAAGACGACGTCGGGCCCGCGCGCCTGCTGCTGCTGCTCGCCGCAGCGACAATCGTCGGCAACGCGCTGCACTGGCTCGGCGATCCGCGCGCGATGGTGCCGTGCGTCGGCGCGAGCGGCGGCATCGCGGGCGTGCTCGCCTACTACGCGCTGCGCTTCCCGCAGGCGCAGCTGGTCACGCGCTTCCGCGTGTTCCTCTACTTCCCCGTCGTGCGCTTCCGCGCCGTGGTCGGCTTCGCGGTCTGGGTCGGCCTGCAGCTGCTCGGCGCCATCGTGCAGCTCCGCGGCGCCAGCTCGGTGTCGTCGCTGGCGCACCTCGGCGGCGCCGTGGCCGGCGTCGGCGCGTTCCTGCTCTGGCGCGAACTCGACGCGCGGCGCGCGGCGGGTCCGCCGCCGCGGCACAAGTTCGACTGGCGATGACGGCGCGTCAGTTCGCGATCAGGAAGTGGCAGACGTCGCCGTCGCGCAGCACGTAGTCCTTGCCCTCGAGGCGCATCAGACCCTTGTCCTTGATCGCCTTCTCGGACTTGTGCTGCATGAGGTCCGCGTACTGGTAGACCTCGGCGCGCACGAACTTCTTGACGAAGTCGGTGTGGATGACGCCGGCGCCGACCGGCGCGGTGTCGCCCTTGTGCACGACCCACGCGCGCGTCTCCTTCTCGCCGGCCGTGAAGTAGGTCTGCAGGCCGAGCAGGTCGAAGGTCTTGTGGATCAGCCGCGCCAGGCCCGACTCCTTGAAGCCGAAGTCGGCCATGAACTGCGCACGCTCGCTCTCGGGCAGCGCCACGAACTCGGCCTCGAGGTCGCCGCAGAGGTGCACGACCTGCGCACCGGTGCGCTGCGCGTAGGCGGCGAGGTCCTGCACCAACTTGCCGCGGCCGTCGAGGTCGTCGTCGCCGACGTTGGCGACGAACAGCACCGGCTTCATGGTCATCAGGAAGCACGGCCACAGCAGCTTCTTCTCGGCGTCGGTGAACGTGACCTGGCGCAGCAGCGTGTCCTGGTCGAGCGCGGCGATCGCCTTGTCGTAGGCCGCGAGCGCCTCCTTGCTCTCCTTGTCGCCGCCGCGCGCCTTCTTGCCGACGCGCTCGGCGTTGCGCTTCAAGGTCTGCAGGTCGGTGTGCATCAGCTCGAGCTCGACGATCTCGGCGTCGCCGGCCGGGTCGAGCGCACCGCTGTGCTCCACGCTGTCGTTCTTGAAGCAGCGCACGACGTGCAGCAGCGCGTCGCTCTCCTTGATCGCGCCGAGGAAGCCGGTGCCCATGCCGGCGCCTTCGCTCGAGCCCGACACCAGCGCCGGGATGTCGGTGACGTGCATCTGCGCGGGCACGATCTTCTTGGTCGGGATCAGCTGCGCGATGTCGAACAGGCGCGGGTCCGGCACCGTGACGATGCCGGGCACCGGCGCGGTCGTCGAGAACATGTGCGGGCTGCGGCCAGGCTGCACGACCTGCGTGATGGCCTGGAAGATGGTGGTCTTGCCGACGTTCGGCAGACCGACGATGCCGGCGGAGAGACCCATGGGTGGCTGCGTGCGCGGGGTTCGAGGGGCGAGCGTTCTACCGCGCTGGCGCGGGTGCCGCAACTTCGTGGGTGCGCGACGCGTCGCGCGTGCGGAGCGCCAGGCAGAGCGCCGCCGCGAGCAGCGCGAGGTCGAACATGGGCAGCACGTAGAGGCTGTTCCGCCACTCCTCGCCGTCCGGGCCTACGATCTCCTGGCCGAAGCCGCAGCACAGTGCGAACGAGAGCAGCAGCAGGCAGGTCGCGCGCGAGCGCGCGCGCACGGCATGCTCGAGCAGGAGGGACTCGAGCAGCAGGTAGACGAGCGGCAGCAACGCGACGTGGTGCGCGCCCCACGTCAGCGGCGACGGGAGCAGCGAGAACGTCAGCGCTGCGGCGAACACGAGGGCGCGCGACGGCGCCGCGGCGCCGCGGCAGCGGTGCGCCGCGAACAGCACGGCGCAAAGGCTGACGGCGATCAACGAGCGCGCAGTCCACGCGGCGGCTGCCGGCGCGAGGCCGAGTCCGGGCCAGACGCCGAGGTTCACGCGCGCGGCGAACTCGGATGGCACGGTACCGAGCCAGCGCGCGCAGGCGCAGCGCAGCGACTGGTTCATCCATTCGAACTCGGGGAAGCCGAGCGCCGGGACTGCGAACGCGTCCGGTTGCGCCGCGAGCTGCAGCGAGCCGTCGAGCCAGCGCAGCCACGGCGCAGGATCGCAGCGCAGCAGCAACAGGCTCAGCAGCGTGCACAGTAGTCCAGCCGCGACCGTGTGCAGCGCGGCGCGGCGGTGGCCGAGCAGCAGCAGCACCGGCAGCAGCCAGATCTGCGTCGGCTTGGTCGCCAGCGAGAAGCCGAGCCACCAGCCGGCGCGCACGGCGTGGCCGCGCTCGGCCGCCGCGAACGCGAGCGCGCACAGCGCGACGTTGATCAGGTTGCCGCCGCCGCCGTGCGTGTCGCGCAACACGAAGCGCGACAGCAACAGCAGCGCGCCGAGCAGCAGCCAGCGATGCGCGCGCGCCGTCGGCGGATCCGCGCCGGTGCCGAGCAGCTCGCGCAGTGCGCGCGCGATCGCAGCGAGCGCGAGGATCTGCAGCAGCGCCCAGCACAGGCGCGCGGCGCGCAGCGAGACCGCATCGGCAACGAGCGCGAACGGTGCCGTCAGCAGACCGAACGAAGGTGGATACGGCGCGTGCAGCGGGCGCAGCGGCGCGTCGGGATCGGAGCGCCAGTCGGCGTAGACGTTCTCGCCGTGCAGCAGGCGCCGTCCGAACTCCAGGTGATCGAGCAGCACGCCGCGGTGGTCGGGCCGCCACGTCGCGCGGACCGCGACGAATGCCGCGAGTGCCAGCCAGAGAAACAGCCATAGCAGCAGCCAGCGGCGAGCCGGGGACACGCAGCCAGCCTATCGCGCCGCGCGGGACCGATCAGTACAGCCAGCGCCAGCGGTCCCACATCCGCTCGTGCCACGGCTCCCAGGCGCGCGTCCACGAGTCGCGCGGCTCCGTCGCGAGGTAGCGGTCCATGTACGCGAAGAACGCCGGGTGCGACCACGCTGAGGGGAGGTTCATCATGTGCGCGGCGAGCGCCTGGCCGACCCAGGCGTTTGCCGTGCAGCAGACGCGGTAGGGATCGCCGTGCCAGTCCGCGGCATCGTTGTCGGGCAGCGGCACGTGGCTGAAGCCCCATTCGGGCACGCCGACGTCGGCTGCCGTGTAGCCGCCGTGGCCCCAGTTGAACTCGCCCTTGCCCGTCGCGGCGACGAAGAACGTCTGGCTGTCCTCGCCGAACGTCGTCGTGTTGCGCGCGTCGCCGGGGCCGAAGAACCGCGTGGCGTGCGTGCTGCCGATCGCCAGCATCCCAGCGTCGTCGAGCAGCACGCCCGCGAACAGGATCGGGAACTTGCGGCCGCTGCACTGGCCGCCGGTGCCGGGCCAGCTGCAGCCGTCCTGCACGTTGCCCCACTCGTCGATGCCGAGCTGCACGAGGCGCACCAGCAGCGGACGCTTCTGCGCGACCGGGTCGTCGAGCTGCAGCAGCAGCGCCGCGGTGCCGATGTCCGCGGTGAAGTCGCGGCTGTAGTCGGGCATGTTGTCGACGGGGTGCAGGTAGCGGCTGAGCCAGCCCGGCGCGTGGTCGAGCCACACGCGTTCGAAGCGCGCCGCGAGCTCTTCGGTCGGCGGCGCGTCGACGGGCCGCGGCAGCGACTGCAGGCGCGCCCACTGCAGCTGCCCTTCGACGAAACGGACGTGCCGGTCGCGGCCCGCGTACGGCGGGCGGAACGCGTCCAGCCGCGGCACCTCCGCGAGCGCGGTCAGCACCGCGGCCGCGCGCAGCTGTGACAGCGACGGACTCGCATCGGGACCGATGCGGCTCTGCGTCGAGACCAGGCTGTGGTCGCCGTCGAGGTGCAACGGGTGCGCGGCGTCGAGGCCGAGCGCGCGGTTGCGCGCCGGCTCGTAGCGGCCGGCGCCGAAGTCGCCGTAGAGCGTGCTGTCATAGCCCTGCACGCCGTCGGCCGGCGGGTCGACCATCGAACCGTGCACCGTGCGGTCGCCGACGACTTCACAGCGCGGTTCGATCGCGACCACGTCGACGGGCGCGAACACCCACGGGTCGCCGTTCGCGAACGCGCCGACCGGCCGCGGCGCCGCGAACCGCCACGTGATGCCGTGCCGTTCGACCTGCAGCGCCCAAGCCGGCGGGCCGTCGCCGAGGATCCACACGCCGTCGCTGCGCGCCGGTTCCGACACGTTGCCCGCGGCGTCGATGGCGCGCACCAGCGCGACGTAGCGTTCGCCTACGGTGGGGACCAGCGTCGCGTCGACGGCCGCGGTCGCGGTGCCGACGTCGCGCCAGTCCCGCGCGATCGCACCCGCCGCCGTCTCGATGCGCCACTCGTAGCGCGCGATCGGGCTCGCGTCGGGGAACGCGGTCCAGTTCGCGCGCAGCGGCTCGCGGTCGGTCTGCTCGTCCTGGTCGTCGTCGGCCCCGTCGCGCACGAGTCCGGCGCGCGGCGCATCGACGTCGGCCGGCGTCGCCATTGCGCCCGCGCCACCACAGCCGTGCATTGCCAATGCCGCGATCGATGCAGACGCCACGACGATGGCGCGGGCGCGGCGGCAATGAAGCGGCATGGCGACGGTTCTCCTGCGCGCAGCTGCGGCCGCGCGACACAGAGCGTCAGCGCTGGCGGCACTTCCGCCAAGGGGATGCGCGCAGGTTTCTTCGCGCGCGAGCGGCGTTGCGGGCGGGCGTCAGTGCCCGATCACGCCGGCCCATGCGTCGCTGCTGACCCAGCCCACGGCATTCGCGGTGGGATCGAACGCGAGCGCCTGGCCGAAGAACGGCAGGCACAGGAACGCGGGATCGTTCGGCACCGCGGTCGCGAACACCGCCTGGCCGTTGCTGCCCGTCGTGACGCCGCCGAGCAGCGGATCGACGCGAAGCATGCAGCCCGGGGCACCGAACGGCGCGAGGTCGAGCGGCAATGGTCCGAGCGCCGAGGTCGTGCGGCTGGTGCCGATCAGCGCGAACGCGACGTTGTACGGCAGACCGGTGAAGGCGACCGCGAACGTCTGACCCATCGTCGGCAGCGCGACGACGGTCTGGCCCGGCACCGTGCCAAGCGACGTCGGGCAGCCGGGCGCGAACCAGCCGTAGCCCGACAGCGCGCCGAGTGAGCAGAGGTCGTAGTGCAGGATGCCGTTCCAGACGCGCGGGCTGTTGCTGCCCGCGGCGAACGGCGCCGCCTTGGCGAGGCCGCAGGTGATGCGCACGTCAGCGGTCGCGTGCTGCAGGTCGACGCCGGTTCCGCCGGTCGTGTAGGCGAGGCCGCAGCCGGTCGCGTGGATCGCAAGGCCGTAGCTGCCCGGCGCGAGCCAGAAGCGGCGGTCGAGCGCGAGCCGCGTTGGCACCGTCGGTGCGGTGACCGCGGCGCCGGCGAACAGGCCGCTGCCGGTCGCGACGTGGCGCCACAGCGTCGCGTCGGCATGCGTCAGCGCGACGCCGCCCGGCGCCGTCGTCAGCCACACGTCGCAGCCGATCGGCGCGCCGAGCGCAGCCGTCGGCGACAGCGGGCAGATCGTCACCGCGGTGACGTTGATGCCGCACGGGTTCAGCACTTCGAGGTCGAAGACGTTGCCCGCGCCGCTGCCGCCGAGGCCGTTGCCGCCGGCGAACGTGGTGACCACGCCGGGTGTCGGCAGCACGCTGCGCGTCCTGCTCGCGGGCGCACCGCACAGCCGGCTCGTGGTCAGCGTGACCGCGACCGGCCCGCTGCCGGCGGGGTAGACGTGCACGACGGACGCGCCGAACGCATCGACGACGTGGTCGCCGTCGAGGTCCCAGCTGCGCGCGGTCGCCGGCGGTGTCGAGGTGTCGGTGAACGACACCGTGTTCGGACCGAGGAACTGTGTCGTGAAGTCGGCGGTGATCGCGTCGGTGACGATGCAGTCGGTGCGCACCGTCGTCGACGGCGCGTGCACGCCGTCGGTGACGCGCAGCGACACCGAATAGCGGCCGCACGCCGGGTAGACGTGCGTCGGGTTCCGCTGCGTGCTGTCGACGACGCCGTCGTTCTCGAAGTCCCAGGCCCACGAGGTCGGGCCGGCGGCGACGTTCGTGTACGAGCGGTCGGTGAAGTGCACGGTGACCGGCGTCGCGCCGCCGCTGACGTCGGTCGTGAACGCGGCGAGCAGGCTGTTCACGGGCACGTGCACGACTTCGACGACGGCGCCGTGGCCGGTCGTGATGCCGTTGCTGGCCGGGTAGTTCGTACTCGCGTAGACGCGGCTCGCGGCGGCGCCGGTCTGCACGTCCATCGGCACGAGCGTGCCGCCCGCGAAGTTCGCGCCGCCGGGGCAGTCGACGTCGATCGCGAGGTCGCCGAGCGCCGGGTCGTAGACGAACGGCGTCGTCAGCGCGACGTCGACGGCGATGGTGCCGGGCAGGCCGATGCCGGCGCCGGTGCCGGGCAGGAACGCGACCGTGCCGCTGTAGACGGTCGTCAGATCGGCGCCGACGTTCGCCGCGAACGATGGCGTCACCGCGGCGTGGTCGACGGCCGCGGTCGCGAGGCGGATCGTCGCCTGCGCGAACGTGCCGCCGGTCCAGCTCGTCGCCGCGTCGTTGGCGCGCCACTTCAGGCGCAGGATGCGGATCGGCGCGCTGATGCCGGCCGCCGTGAAGTTGCTGCTGTCGTACAGGGTCTGCACGCGCAGGCCCGGGAACGTCGCGGCCGATGTGCCCCACGGAAACGCGTTCGACGAGTTGCCCGCGGCAGCTGCGAGCCCAGTCGGGATCACGACCGTCGCCTGCGCGAGCGCGGGCGCTGCGGGCAGCGCGGTGGCGAGCAGGGCGAGGACGTGGCGCATCGGGCGGCGGGCGCCGCGTGCGGACCGCGTGCGCAGGACAGGGTACCTCGTCGCGGCCCACGGTTGGCCGCAGCCAAGCCTCGCGCTGCGCGCGAGGCCCCAGCCGTGGGCCGCGAGGGTGCTCATTCTGGGGCCCGTCGCTTACGAGCATCCTCGCGTGCCGCGAGGATGCTCGAGACTATGGGCCCCATGGCCGCGCACTTGCGTGGTGCCGTACCGCCGGCAGACTGCGGCGCATGGAGCAACCGCTGCTCGGTGTCGTCCACCTGCGCGCGCTGCCGTCGGCCCCGCGCCATCGGACGATGGCCGACGTGTTCGCGGCCGCGGAGCGCGACGCCGCGGCGCTGGCGCGCGGCGGCGTCGACGGCTTCGTGGTCGAGAACTTCGGCGACGCGCCGTTCCACAAGGGCACCGCGCAAGACCCCGTGCCGCCCGACGTGCCGGCCGCGCTCGCGGTGGTTGCGCGCGAGCTCTCTCGCGCGCACGGCCTGCCGGTCGCGATCAACTGCCTGCGCAACGATGGCATCGCGGCGCTCGGCGCGGCCGCGGTCGCCGGCGCGCGCTGGGTGCGCGTCAACGTGCTGACGCAGGCCTACGTGACCGACCAGGGCGTGATCGAAGGCGAGGCCGCGCGCCTGTGCGCGTACCGCAGCCGGCTCGGCACCGACACGGCGATCCTCGCCGACTTCCTGGTCAAGCACGCGGCGCCGCTGGTGCAGTTCGACGTTCGCGCGGCGGCGCGCGACCTCGCCGAGCGATCGGGCGCGGCGGGGCTCGTGCTGTCGGGCGCGCGCACCGGCGAGCCGGTCGATGTGGCGCTTCTGGACACCGTACGATCCGCGGTCGGCGCGTTCCCGATCTGGATCGGCTCGGGCCTCACGCCGCAGAACGCCGCGGCGCTGTGGCCGCGCTGCGACGGCGCGATCGTCGGCACCGCATGCAAACGCGGCGGCCGCGTCGACGCGCCGGTCGAACTCGCGCGCGTGCGCGCGCTGGTCGCCGCCGTGCGCAAAGCCGGATCGCGGCGCCGCGGCGGGTAAACCGCCGTCCCGCGGCGTGCCGATCAACGCCGTAGCATGAAGGTGCTGCTCCTGACCCCGGCTCCGACGCATCTCTTCCTTGGCGGCGCGGCGACCGTATCGCGCTATCGCGAAGGCCTGCAGCGCTGCGGCCACCTCTGCGAACTGTTCGGCGCGACGTCGGAGGGCGGCATCAAGGAGTCGCTGACCGGCACGATGGGGCGCTTCAAGCCCGACATCGTGCACGCGCACGACGCGCACCGCATGGGCGTGCAGCTGCTCGGCATGCGCACGCCATGGGTCGTGTCGCTGAGCGGCGAGGACCTGCACGGCAACATGCTCGACGAGCAGCAGGGCCCGGTGGTCTGCGAAGTACTGCGCCGCGCGCACCGCGTCATCGCGCCGACGACCGCGGCCGCCGAACTCGTCGAGCAGCGCGTGCCCGACGCGGTCGGCAAGGTCGACGTCGTGCCGCGCGCGGCGGTGCGGCTGCCGACCGACGGCACCGACCTGCGCCGCTCGCTCGGCATCCCGCGGCAGCGCTTCCTGGTGTTCCTGCCGGGCGGGCTGCGGCCCGTGAAGGGCCAGCACCGCGCGCTGTCGCTGGTGCGCGTGCTGCGCGCCGCCGGCGCCGACATCGAGATGATCATCGCCGGGCCCGAGCAGGATCCCGCCTACGCCGAGGCGTTGCGCACGCAGGGCGCGCGCGAGTCGGGGCTGCGCATCCTGCCGGCGCTCGCGAAGGACCGCATGGGTGCGGCCTACGTCGACGCGGACGTCGTGCTCAACACGTCGCTCAGCGAGGGCTGCGCGCCGACGATCCTCGAGGCCGGCATCCTCGGCCGCCCCGTCGTCGCCGCCGCGGTGCCCGGCAACATGGAGCTGCTGCGGCACAAGGAGACGGGCCTGCTGTTCCACGACGAGGAGGAAATGGCCAAGCAGGTGCTCGCGCTCTATCGCAACCGCACCGCGGCCGGCGCGCTCGGCGTGCGCATCCGCGAGGACTTCCAGCGCCGCTTCGGCGCCGAGCAGGAGATCGGCGGCCTGCTGAGCGCCTACTCGGCGGCCTGATCTGCGCCCTGATCGGCGCGCGTGCGCGCGCCGCATCGCGGGCCTTCGCCTTGCCGCGGCCGGGCGAATCGTTACCGTTCGCCCGTGATTCTCGCGCGCTCGCGTCCGCTCGCCGTGTCGCTGCTGGCCGCACCGCTGTGTGCGCAGAGCTTCGATGACCTGACCACGTTCCGCAACCCGACGCTGCCCTACTCCGAACTGCTGCAGGTGAAGGCCGGCGCGTTCGGCGCGATCGCGACCCACGAGGACGACACCGCGGGCCTGCAGGACGAGATCGCGTGGGACGCGAACGTCTACTACCACAGCGACCAGTTCAGCGGCCGCAACGGCACGCTCGATGCCTACGCCGGCCGCGACGGTTTCGTCGGCAGCCTGCGCGACGGCCGCATCGTCGGTGACGACACCGTGAGCCGGCTGCAGGTGTCGGCGCGGCTGTGGCCGTTCTACCGCGAGGGCTTCTACCGCGGCGACACGTTCGTGCCGACCGGTCGCTACGAGGGCCGCGACGCGGAGGCCTACCTCGGCTTCGGCCGCATGGCGTCCGAGGGCCTGTTCATCGAGTTCGGGCCCTTCTATCACAAATACGACTTCGACCGGAACGCGCAGACGGCGCCCAACTACGTGATCCCGAACGGCTTCGCCGCGTACGGCGCCCGTGTGCACGCCGAGCAGAACACGCTGCAGATGGACCGGCGCAGCGGGCTGCCGCGCGACGGCTACATGGCTGCGCTCGTCGTCGAGCGCGAGTGGAACGACAGCGAGGGCACGTTCGGCGTCACGTCGGGCTTCCAGAGCGAACTCGCGTCGAGCTTCTGGCGCGGCCGCGCGCGCGTCGAGTGGTACATCCCGCAGGCCTCCGAGGGCGCGTGGGAGATCTTCGCGTCTGGCGCGTTGACCGACGAGACCGACCGCGTCGTCGACTACGACGCGTCGCACCCGCAGGGCAACATGTGGGCCGACGCGCAGCTGCGCCTGCGGCTGCCGTACGGCGACTCGATTTCGCTGACGCCGTTCGTGCACGCGCAGTACCTGCGCATCCTCGACGAGACCGGCCAGAACGCGGACAGCAAGCTGTTCTTCGGCGGCGGCCTCGAGACCTGGCTGCACTTCAGCGAAGCGGTGTCGGTGAACGCGTGGTACTCGTTCCTCGACAACGAGAGCCGGCCGTCCGTCAGCATCAACGAGGACCTGCACGGCCAGCACATGTTCTTCGCGGGGCTGGTGCTGCGCTTCGGCGGCAAGCGGCGCTGACCTTCTACGCGCTGAGCGGCACGTCGCCGGCGCGTCAGTCCGCGCGCGTCGTCGGCTGCACGCGTTCGAAGTCGGCGACGCGGCGGCTCTGGCCGTCGTCGACGACGGTGACGCGGCGGAACGGCACGCGCACGCCGTCGACGGTGCGGTAGTCGCTCCAGGTGTCGACGGCGCGCGTCGGCAGGCCCTCGGGCGAGGTGCTCCAGGCCTCGACGATGCGCACGAGGCCTGACTCGCGGTCGATCTGCAGGCGCAGGCGCTCGAAGCGGTCGGTCACCGCTTCGAGCAGCACGAAATCGCGGTCGTCGTGCCGCTGCGTCGCCAGCAGCCGGAAGCGCAGCTGGCCGCGCGCGTGCGCGCCGAGCAGCACGAGCGGATGGCGTTCGATCTCGGCCAGGCGCCAGTTCGCCTCGACCGGCGTCAGCTCGACCTTGTCGGTGCCCGCCGTCTCGGTCCACTGCTTGCCCTGCAGGTCGGTGACGATCGTCGCACCGAGCAGCGTGCGCGTGCGGTGCAGCGTGCCGCTGACGGTCCAGGTGAACGACTCGTCGACGTCGGGCGCGCCGTCGGTCGACAGCCGCGAAGTCGCCGCGAAGCCGGTGATGCGGCGCACGCGGTCGCGGCCGCCGATCGCCTGCAGCGCCTGTTCGAGCCACGGCCGCGCGGCGGCGATCAGCTGGTCGCCGACGTCGTCGGTCGGCTGCGTCAGCGCCTCGTCGGCGGCGTCGAAGCGCGTGACGTCGGCGAGGTCGGTCGGCGGCTGGCCGCCGACGACGATCATCGCCATCGGCAGCTGCAGGAACGCGTCGATCGTCGTGCCGGTGACCGCGTCGGGTTGCTCGAGATCGGTCAGCCGTTCGAGCATCTGGTCTTCGCCGAGCTGCGCTACCACGCGCAGCGCCAGCGCGCGCAGGCGCGTGCGCGCGTCGGCGTCGGGGCGCCGCAGCGACAGCCAGGTGCGCGCGCGCGCCAGCGTGCGCTCGCTCGGCGTCGGCGGGAACTCGCGCAGCGAACGGCGCGCGTTCTGCGCCAGTGTCCACAGCTTCGCCGCGTTCGCGGGCGTCGTGCGCGCGGTCAGCACCATCGCCGACAGTTCCGCGCAGGGCACCCAGGTCGGCTGCCAGACGACGTTGCCGAGCCCGGCCTCCTGCTGCATGCGTTCGAGCCGGCCGCCGATGCCGTCCATCGTCAGGCAGTTCCACAGCAGGTGGCCCGCGGCGGCGTCGTTGGCGAGCTGGTCGGGCAGCACCAGCACGAGGCCGCAGCGGCACTCGGTCTCGGTGCGCTTGCCGTCGGCCCAGTGGACGCCCGGCGCGAGCGCGCGCGCATGCGGTCCCTGCTCGGGATCGGCCGCGACCTTGGCGGCCTCCCAGCCCGCGAACTGGCTGCGCACGACCGCGTCGATGGCCTTCGGGTCGCCCGGCACCTCGAGCACGAGCGCGCTGTGGTCGGGACGGTAGTTGCGCGACTGGAACACGACGCCCTCGCTGGGGTCGCGGTCGCGCAGCGCGGCGAGGTGGTCGCCGCCGCCGCCGTCGCCGAGCAGCATCCGTTCGGCGTTCGCGACGATGGTGTCGGTCGCCAGCGCGTCGGTGTGCTGCTGCAGCAGTTCGCGCTGCGCGCGCTCGAGCATGCCGCGGCTCGGCGGCGGCGCGACCAGCGACTTGGCGACGGCCAGCAGCGCCTGCCGCCAGCGGTCCTCGTCGATGCGCACCGTGAACCACGTGCCCTGCGGGCCGAGTTCGATCGACAGCGTGCCGCCGAGGCTCTCGATCTGGCGCTGCAGGCTCGGGCGGTCCTCGGTCAGGTCGGCGCCGCGCACGAACAACCAGGCCGCGAGGTCGGCGGCGCCGGGCTTGCCGTGCTGCGTGCCGCAGGTGAAGTGCAGCGTGAACGTCGCGGTGTGCGTGAGGTCGGTGGCGTGGCGCAGCAGCGCGAAGTTGAGGCCGTTCGGCAGCAGCGCGCGCGCGAGCAGCGGGCTCTGGCTCTGGCCCTGTTCGCCCGGCAACGGCACCTGCGGTGCCGGTTCGACGGGCACCGGCCGCGCGGCCGGGTCGTCGGGCCGCGCCGGCGAAGGCGTCGGGGCCGGCGGCGCACCGCTGCAGCCGGCCAGCAGGCAGGTCGTCGCCAGCGCCGCCAGCGCCGCCAGCGCCGCAGCGGCGGGCGCACGTGAGCCGGCACCGTTCACGCGTCCCTCCATTCGATCACGACCGGATTGCCGTCGAGGATGCGCTGCAGCAGCGCCGGCAGGTCGGGGTAGCCGACGTTGTGCGGCAGCAGCCACGGCAGCGTCGACTCGTTCGTCTGCAGCAGCCACGAGGCGAACTGGCCGGCCTCGTCGAGCGGCCGGTGCGTGCGCAGTTCGAAGTCGTGCAGCACGGTGCCGAACGCGCCCGGAAGATCGCCCGGCCGCGGCTCCTTCTTGACGGCCGCCGCGCACAGCTTGAGCACCTCGTCGGCGATCGTGACCGCGCCGCCTTCGGGGTCCTGCACCTCGATCACGACGAGCCCCGGCGAACTGGCCGGCGGCCACGGCGCGCGCACCGCGACCTCGACGCGCTTGCGGCCCTGGCGCACGAGTTCGCCCTGCAGCCACGACCCGCGCCCGCCCGCGAACCAGTCGGCGGCCGTCGCGACCGCGACCGGGTCGGCCATGGCCGGGATCGGGAACGCGAGTACCGCGGCCGGATGGTGCGCGCCGGGCACCAGCGCGCGGCGCAACGCCGTCTGCGCGCGCGGCGTCGCGCGCACCAGCGGTTCCTGCGCCGGCAGCGCCGTCGCCGCGAACGCCTGCTCGAGCGCGGTGCGCACCGCGGCGACGTCGAACGAACCGGTCAGCACGTGCACCGTGCGCACCGGGTGCTGCGCGCGCCCCCACGTCGCGGTCGCGAACTCGCGGCGGAAGCCGGCGACGACCGGGCGGTCGCCCGAACGCGCCAGCGGGTGGCCCGGGAACGACAGCGCCAGCACCTCGGCGTAGAGCGGCGACAGCGGCTCGCGGTCCCACGCGGCGACCGCGCTGTCCTGCAGCTGCTGCAGGTCCTCGCGCACCTGCCGCAGCGCCTGCGCTTCGCGCCGCTGCACCAGCAGGCGCGCCAACGCGGGCACCGCGAACGGCACCGTCGTGAACTCGAGCAGCGCGACGTCGCCGTCGAAGCGCACCGTCACGTCCTGCGTCGGCGTCGCGGCCAGCACGCGGCGGAACGCCTGCGGGTCGCACAGCGCGGCGGCGGCGGCGCGCAGCGCCTCGACCTTCTGCACGAGCTCGGCGGGCGGCTGCCCGTCGGCGCGCGGCGCCAGCACGAGGTCGGTCTCGGCGGCGTCGAGCGCCGCCAGCGTCTGCTTCTCCTTCTCGGCGTCGAGGCTGCCCGTGGCCCAGGTGCCGCGCATCGACGCGAGCATCGCCGCGGCCGCGGTGCCGGGCGCGGTGGGCGGATCGACCTGTGGTCCGCACGGCGTCGCGACGGCCCAGTGCACCAGCGGCGGTCCGCCGGCCGGCAGCAGCACGACCATCGACCCGTCCGGCGTCCGGAACCCGACCGGCAGCTGCGCGAGCCCGGGGACCGCGGTGACGGCCAGGGTCACGGCGGCGCCGAATAGACCCAACTGGTTCATTGATTGTGCGCGGCGAGGGGGGGCGGAAAGGGGGACCCACAGCCACCTTCGGCCCGCCGAGCACACTCACTTGACCAGTCCGCGGCCCGGCGCGCCTGCCGGCTGGCGCGGACTCCTGTTCTCCCGCCCGTCGTCACCGTGCTTCAGGTCTCCGCCGTCTGCCCCGCCCCCGGCGCGGGCTGCGGGCGCAGGACCAGCGGGTCGTCGCGGTCGGTGCTGGCGTCGGCGAGGTCGTCGCGGCGGCTGCCGCGCGGCGTGCACACGCCGCGCTGGCTGTCGGCCACGAACGCCAGGATGCGCTGGCAGAACGGGTCGCGCGCGAGCGCCGAGTTCCGCAGCGCGTCGAGCCGTTGCTGCACGGTGCCGGAACGCCAGAACAGCTGCCGGAAGGTGCGCCTCACGATCGCCTTCTGCTCGGCCGTGAAGTGGTTGCGGTGCATGCCGATGACGTTGACGCCGACCAGCCGCGCGCGGTCGCCCTGCACCATCGAGTAGGGGGGCGCGTCGTGCGAGACCATCGCACCGGCGCCGACCATCGCGAGTTCGCCGATCCGCGCGAACTGGTGGATCCCCGCCATCGCGCCGATGATGGCCCGGTCGCCGATCTGCGTGTGCCCGGCCGCCATCGCGCCATTGGTGAAGACGACGTGGTTCCCGACCTCGGCGTCGTGCCCGATGTGGCAGCCGACCAGCAGCATGTTGTGGTCGCCGACGCGCGTCGTGCCGGAGCCGAACGACGTGCCGGGGTGGATCGTCACGTGCTCGCGGATGCGGTTGTGGTTGCCGATGCGCAGCTTGCCGCCGGTTTCGTCGTGGCGGAGCTTCTTGTCCTGCGGCGTCGTGCCGACGACGGCGAACGGGAACACTTCGCAGTCCGTGCCGAGCCACGTGTCGCCGTCGACGACGACGTGTGCCTGCAGCCGCGTGCCGTTGCCCAGGCGCACGCGCGGACCGACGATGCAGTAGGGCCCGATCGAGACGTCGGCGCCCAGAGAGGCGTCAGCTGCGACGACGGCAGTCGGGTGGATGGAAGCCATCGACTGGGTGACAGGGTTGGTGTGGTCCCCCCGTGGGTGAGACCTGGGGGCGCGTAGATCTAACCGACGTCGCCCGGTCGTGCCAACAGGGCCGTGCCAGCGCGTCGACCGCCACCCGCGCGACGTGGCGGGCGCGCGGCGCACCGCAGGTCGTGCGGTCGACCTTGCGCGGCGCGTTGCGTTCGCACGGGAGAACGCCGGCGAACGGCGTGCGTTTGGCGGCGCGGGTTCGCCTTCCTTTCGCTGGCCTCGCAACGGCTCCCGCGCCATCGTTTCGGTCCCCGGCCGACGCAGCCGGACGCCCATGACCCGATCGACGACGGCTGCCGCCGAGGAGCGGCCTTGAACGTTCTGCGCGGCGAGTCCGTGGCGCCCGGTGTGGCCGTCGGGCCGGTGCACCTGCGCGGCTACGAGGAGGACGACGGCGCCTTCACGCGCATCGCCGCCGACCAGGTCGAGGACGAGCTGAACCGCCTGCGCGCCGCGCTGCAGAGCAGCCGCGCGCAGATCGAGGAGATCAAGCACAAGCAGCAGGGTCAGCTCGGCGAGGCCGAGCTGCGCATCTTCGACGCGCACATCGCCTACCTCGGCGACCCGATGTTCGTCACCGAGATCGAGCAGCAGGTCGTGCAGGAGCGCTTCGCGGTGCGCGCGGCCGTGCGCACGGTGGTCGGCAAGTACGACCGCATCTTCCAGCTGGTCGAGAGCGACCTGCTGCGGCGGCGCGCCAGCGACCTGCGCGACGTGGCGACGCGCCTGTTGCGCAACCTCGCCGACGACGGCAGCAAGGTGCGCCGGTCGGCGCCGACCGGCCGCTACGTGCTGGCCGCGCGCAAGCTGACGACCGCGGACATGTTCAACCTCGAGAACGAGCGCGTCGACGGCATCGTCGCCGAGGAGGGCGGCATGAGTTCGCATGCGGCGATCCTCGCGCGCGGCATGGGGATCCCGACCGTGACCGGCATCCGCGATCTGCCGCAGGTGCTGCGCGAAGGCGGCGTGGTCGCGATCGACGCCGCGCAGGGGCTCGTGCGGGTCGAACTCGCCGAGGCCGAACTGCGCGACTTCGCCGAGCGCGCGCAGCAGTGGAAGGCGCAGCGCGCGCAGGCGCCCGACGCCGCGCACGGCCACCACACGCGCGACGGCGTCGCCGTCGAACTGCTCGGCAGCTGTGGCAGCGCCGGCGAGGCGGAGCTGAGCCGCACGTTCGGCCTCGACGGCATCGGCGTGTTCCGTACCGAGCTGGCGTTCCTGCAGGACCAGCGGCGGCCGACCGAGGACGAGCTGACCGCGCAGTACCGGCTGGTGCTCGACGGCCAGCAGGGCCACAGCGTGAACTTCCGTCTGCTCGACGTCGCCGCGGCGACGATCGACACCGAGCGCCGCGTGACCGAACGCAACCCCGCGATGGGCATGCGCGGCGTGCGCGGCCTGCTGCAGCACCAGGACCTGCTGCGCCTGCAGCTGCGCGCGCTGCTGCGCGCGGCGGCCGACCGGCCCGGGGTCGGCGTGCTGGTGCCGTTCGTGACCAGCGCCGCCGAACTGCAGCGCGTCAAGGCGGCCCTGCTCGAGGAGCGCGTCGCGTTGCGCAAGCAGAAGGTGCCGGTCGGCGACGGCCTGCGCGTGGCGCCGGTCGTCGAGGTGCCGGCAGCGGCGCTGGCGATCGGTTCG
>Ga0070689_100000995_pt1 | contig 17729 bp, 17 predicted proteins | sample KBSS23HmetaG_FD_64669 | JGI IMG/M metagenome (GOLD analysis project Ga0070689, IMG submission 64669) | Switchgrass rhizosphere microbial communities from Kellogg Biological Station, Michigan, USA - KBS S2-3H metaG | ecosystem: Host-associated > Plants > Roots > Rhizosphere ...
CGGAATATGTGATCGATGCCGACGTGGTGATCCAGGCATTCGGCTTCCTGCCCAGTCCGCCGGATTGGCTGCGATCGCACGGCGTGACCCTGGACAAGACGGGGCGCGTGATTACCGGCGCTAAAGGCGCGCTTCCGCTGCAGACCAGCCATCCGCAGATTTTTGCCGGTGGCGACAACGTGCGCGGTGCGGACCTGGTGGTGCGTGCCGTCTATGACGGTCGCGAAGCGGCGGCATCCATCGTGCGCATGTTGCAGGAAGTGGATTCGCCAGCCTTGGCGCACGCCTGACCGTGTAGCCGCATTTGTGGGAGCGCACCCTGTGCGCGACGCCGTTTGCCCCGAGGTCCGGGCAATCGCGCACAGGGTGCGCTCCCACAGTGATAGACCGATGTAGCGCGGCGTAACGAGGCAATGCGACACTGCGCGCCGACGTCGTTACGGAGCACCACCCATGCGTCTCGGCCTTGCCGCCAACCAGCTTCACCACGCCCATGCCAACGCGGCCTTGTTCCGTTGGCTGCACGAGTGCGAGGTGGGCATCCGCGAACTCGAGCTTGGGCTGCATGCGGTGGGGCGCACGTACGACGCAATTCATCGCGCGGGCTATCTCGATCGCTATCTGCCACTGCGCCGCTATCCCTACGGCCGCGAGGGCGGCCTGATGAAGCTGGTGGCCGAAGTGGTGGGGCTGGGCGATGACCGCGTGCTCGACGGCGCCATCTATCTCATCGATCCGGTCGATCCGTCCTCGATCTTTCCCGAGGCGATCGCGCTCAAGCGCCAGTGCGTGATCCACGGCAAGCCCTTCATCTCCACCGTGGCCACCGCGCGCGACTGGATCGAAATGGAGCGTATCCACGCGGGCCTCGCGCCGGATTCGGGTGCCAATGTCTTCCACGATCTCGAAGCGCAGACGCTGGCGTTGATCGCGCACGATGCCATGAAGCCGCAGATGCTGGCCTACGCGGCAGAGCACTTCGATGTGCTGTCGCGCTTTGCCCATCGCGTGGGTACCGGCACCACCGGCCAGCGCCTCAACGAACTGGCGTGGAGCCGCGGCTGGCCTTTGGATACGCCGTGGGTGGAGCGCTACCAGAGCGGCCCGATGGGAGGCGACGCGCAGATCGCCGACCTGGTGCTCGAACGCCGCTGCCAGCGCGCGATCTTCTTCGAGGACCCGCACGTGGCGCGTCAGCATGAAGCCGACATCCAGCTGCTCGAACGCGCGGTGACCACGCGTACCGATCACGCCGTGTGCATGACCACGCCCAAGGTCGCCGCGCGCTGGGCCGCCGCCGTGGTGTTGCGCGCCAAGGCCTGAGCGACGAAGGCGGGTGCATACTGTGCGCCTGCCGTAGTGGAGAACACCCATCCATGTGTGTGATTGCTTTTGCCTGGCATGCGCACCCGCGCTGGCGGCTGGTCTTGATCGGCAACCGCGACGAGTTCCACGCGCGGCCCAGCCTTCCGCTCGAACGCTGGGACCAGCCCGCGATCATCGCGGGCAAGGATCTGGAAGCGGGCGGCACCTGGCTGGGCGTCACCGATGATGGCCGCTGCAGCGTCGTGACCAACGTGCGCGATCCGCGCGATCCCCAGCTGGGACGGTCGCGCGGGCTGTTGTCGCTCGATTACCTGGCGGGCGACGAGGATGCGGTGACGCATGCCGAAACGCTGCTGCGCACCGCGGCCGACTATCGCCCGTTCAACCTGCTGACGTTCGACGCGACGCACGCGTTCTACATCGGCAATCGCCCCGATGCGCGCGCGCAACTGGTGGAGGCGGGCGTGCACGGTCTCTCCAACGCGGACTTCAACACACCGTGGCCGAAAACGCGGGCGCTGATGGGACATCTGCGCGACTGGATCGAGGCGGGGCATGACGACGAATTCGCACCACTGTTCGCCGCGCTCGCCGATCCCCACGGCTATCCCGACGATCAGCTGCCGGATACGGGCGTCGGGCTGGAGCGCGAGCGCTCGCTGTCGTCCGCCTTCATTCGCGGCGAGCGCTATGGCACGCGTGCGAGCACGGTGGTCGCCATCGGCCATGACGGTCGCGGGGTGGTGGTAGAGCGGCGCTTTGGGCCCAACGGCCATGAAGACGGCGAAACGGCGATGCCGTTCCTGCCCGTGTGACCGGCGCACACCCCTGTGGGAGCGCGCTTGCGCGCGACAACCTGACGGAGCGGAATTCCCAATCGGCGCAGTCGCGCACAAGTGCGCTCCCACAAGGGAGCGGTTATTCCCCGGACTTCTCGGGAAACTCGCCGTCCACATAGAACCAGCGGCCGTCCTCGCGCACGAAGCGGCTGACCTCATGCATGCGCTGCGCCTTGCCGCCACCGAGGCGAAGGCGGGCCACGAACTCGACCACGGCGTGGTCGCCGTCGCTCTCATGCCGCTTCACCGTGAGGCCGAGCCAGGTCGGCGCGGGTTGCTGCGCGCCCAGCTTCAGGTGTGCCGGCCGTGTGCTGTGGTGCCAACTGGCCAGCAGGTAATCTTCGCGCTTGAGCACGTACGCACTGTAACGGGAGCGCATCAGTTGCTCGGCCGTGGCGGCTGCCGCGCCCTCGTGCAGCAGGCCGCAGCAGCGGGCGTAGCCGTCGTTGTTGCCGCACGGGCAGGGAGTGAGCGTGTCGATGGCTTGAACGTAAGGGCGCATGGCAGGTCGCGGGCGCGGCAGGGGCGCCCTCTGATGCGCATCCTGACGCCATCGCGCCGAAAATGCCAATGTTGGGATGGCCCGCTTCAGCGAGTCCGCTGCCAGATCCGCAGGCGATTGTTGGCGGGCATGGTCACGTCGTCGATCAGCTCAAAACCGGCCGCTTCGGCCAGCGCATCCACTGCCTCGGCATCGCGGATGCGCATGTGCTCGCCGCGCGCCTGCAGCCAGTCGTCGAACGCGGCATTGCTCTCGCTGGTGTAGCGGCCGTCGTAGTTGAACGGGCCATAGATGGCGAGCTTCGCGTCGGCCGTGGTCACCCGTCCGAGCTGCTGGAACAGTCGTTCCACCTCGCCCCAGCTCATGATGTGCAAGGTGTTGGCGCTGAACACGGCATCGTGGCCGCCGGCCGGCCACGGGCCGCTCACGTCCAGCACGAACGGCGCCGGCGTATTGGGAAGCGCGGACTCATCCAGCCATTGGCGGATGCCCGGCAGGTATTCCGGGCGATCGGTGCACTGCCACTGCAGATGCGGCATGGCCGCCGCGAAATGCACCGCGTGTTGCCCCGTGCCGCTGCCGATCTCCAGCACCTGCCGGCGATCGGCAAAGTGATTGCGCAACACCTCCAGGATCGGATCGCGGTTGCGCTCGCAGGACGGGGCGCTGGGCTTATCCACTCAAGCCGGGCGGCCGCGCAATACGCGCGCAGGCAACATCAGCATGGCGCCGAGGAACGCGAACACCGCGCTCACGGTGATACCCACCAGCCGGAACGGCAGCATCAGCAGCCACACGATCGGGTACAGCACCAGCGCAAGCAGCGCGAGCGGCCAGCAGAACACCAGCAGCAACAACCAGAGCAGGAAGCCGACCATCGCGAGATCCTCATGCCGGAAATGGCGCCACTCTAGCGCAGCCCAGGTTACGGGCGTAGATGACTGATTTCACCCCATCGGGTTCACGCCGATCAGCCATGCGTGCAGCCACCAGGCGAATACCACCCAGCCCACCGCGCCGGCCGCCACGGCGATGACATCGCCCTTCACGGTGCCGGCCGGATAGACCACGCCGTCGGCGCGATCACGGCGACGCGCGCTGACGAAATCCACCGTGGCCCACAGCAGGAATGCGCCGAACAGCACGACGTCATGCAGCATGCCGGTGGCCAGCAGATGGCCGAACGCCCACACCTTCACCCCCGCGAGCATGGGATGGCCGAGCTTGGCCTTGAGATGATTGGCGGGCACATACGCCGCCGCCACCAGCACGAACGCCAGCAACGTGAAGAGGGCGTTGAGATGGCGCAATCCCAGCGGCGGCACGTACAACACCACCGGCTGCTGGCGGGCGAGTCCGAAGCCGTAGACGATCAGCACGAAGCCGGCGATGGACAGGAGCGAATAAAGCCCTTTCCAGCGCATCTCACCGAGACGTGCGCGCTGCTGCGTGCGCCAGTCGTTGTCGAAGATGCGGATGGAATGAACGCCGAGGAACAGCACCAGGCCAAGCAGGAGGAGCGCCATGAGGTCACCTTGGTGGGCAGGGTGTGCCGATCATGGCATGCCTCGCGCCAACAGGCTCTCAGCCGTGCGGAGTCACGCAGGCAAGCAGGGCCTTGGCGCCTTCGTGCAGCTCGACCGGGTTGCCATCCGGTTGCCACGCATCGCCTGCGCTGAGCGGCCCGGCAAGCGTATCGGCGGTGCCCTGGGCGAGATAGAGCAGCACGCAGTCCGCAGGCACCAGGTGACTGCCCGGCCCGGTCAACAGCTCGACCTGACCAGTGGCCTGGGTACGCCGCACCATCAGGTTGAAATCGCGCGTGCCGCCACCGGCCATTTCCACATCCACCCAGGCTTCGCCCGCGAAGGCGAACGGCACCAGCGGCATGGTGAGCGCGTGCCGCTGCTTGCCGTCGAGCGTCATGATGAAACCGGCGCCGTCGATCAACACGATCTGGCGATCGATGCCGGGAAACGTGGAGAACGGCGAGGCGCTGTTCACTTCGGCCACGCTGATGCGCCAGACGAAATCGTCGCTGGCGTCGGCCGGAAAACGCGCGATTTCGCGCGTGACGCCCATGCCGTTCTTCCAAGGCTGGGGCGGCATGTCGATGGCGCGAATGATGCGGCTCATGCGACTTTCTCGATCACCCGGGTGAAGGGAGGCAGCGCCCGCAGCATGCGTTCGCCGTACCGCTTGAGTACCACGCGACGGTCGAGCAGCACGATGCGGCCACGGTCGGTTTCGGTGCGGATCAGGCGGCCGCAATACTGCGTGAGCAATCGCGTGGCTTCGGGCACCGTCACTTCGATGAAGGGATTGCGGCCGCGCGATTCCAGCCATTCCGCGTAGGTCGCACCGACCGGATCGGTCGGCACGGCAAACGGCAGCTGCGTGATCACCACCGTTTCGCACAGCTTGCCCGGCAGATCCAGGCCCTCGCCGAACGAGGCGAGACCGAACAGCGTGCTGCCTTTGCCCGCTTCGACATCGACGATATGTTCGGCAACCAGTTGCGCCTTGCCCAGCGAGCCCTGCGCACGCACCTTGCGTACGTGCTCGATGGGCAGCTTCTGCAACACCCGATCGAGCTTCATGCGCGAGGTGAACAGCACCAGGTTGCCGGCATTCCAGTCGAGGTTGTCGGCCAGCCAGTCGCAAATTTCCTGCGTGTGTTCTTCGCGTGCATCGGGAAGCGAGCGCATGGCGGGCACTTCAAGGCGCGCCTGCGTGGCGAGATCGAAAGGCGACGGCAGGCTCAGCGTGATGGAATCATCGGGCAGACCCACCGCGTCGGCGAAGCCGCGGAAATTGCCGCCCGCACTCAGCGTGGCCGAAGTCATCACCACCGCGCTGGCGTTGCCCCAGAGAATGCTGCGCAGCAGGCCGCCCGCGGACACCGACGAGGCGTGGCAGATCAGTTGCTGGTCGTTGCTCAGGGTGACCCAGCGCGCCAGCGGCGGCGTGTTGTCGCCATCGGTCGCGGACCACGCGCGCCAGGTGCGCACCTGGCGATCGATGCGCTCAAGCGCCATGCCCAGTTCGCGCGACAAGGCTTCGTGCGTGGGACCGGTCTCGGTCATTTCCAGCACGGCGCGGCGCACAGCGCCGATCCAGCGTTCCACCTCGCCAGTGAACACATACAACGCACGCGCGTGCTCCACCCACGCCTCGGGCAGCTGGCCGAGCGAGCCGCGATACATCGGTTCCTGATCGTCGGGCGAGGGAAGCCAGCTGAGGCGGATCTCCCGCTCAAGCTCTTCCAGGCTGTTGCTGAGTTCCTGCAGTTTCTGATCACCGGCATCCAGCGAGAGCTTGCCGATCACTTCCTTGTCGGTGAGCGAATAAGCGGCGTGGATCTGTCGGCCGAGGCGGCTGAGTTGGCGTGTCGCCGTGCTCATATAGACCTCGGCGGCGCCGCGATCGATCGCCTTCGACGGCACGTGGTGGCCTTCGTCGAAGATGTAGAGCGTTTCGTCCGGCTTGGGCAGGATCACGCCACCGAAGCCGTCTTCTTCGCGCGGCATGGTGAGATCGGCCAGCACCAGGTCCTGGTTCGCCACGATGATGTCCGCGTCGCCCACGGCACGACGTGCGGCGAAGAACGGGCACTGCATGAAATGCGCGCACTTGCGGCTGGTGCAGCCGCCGGCGCTGGTGGTGATCATCGGGCGCAATACATCGCTGATCGGTTCGGGCGCCGAATCGATATCGCCGTCCCATTCGTGCCGGTCGAACAGATCCACCAGCTTGGACAGGGCTTTCTTGTCGCGCTCCTGCGGCGGTTTGGTCCACAGCGCCAGATCCGCATCGAAGCCCAGGCCCATCTGCGAGGTTTCGTTGAGGCTGTTGCTGGCCATCGCCAGGTTGCGCGGGCACAGGTAACGGCCACGGCCCTTCGCCAGCGCCACCTTGGCCTCGGTGCCATTGAGCTTGAGATAGAGCGGAATATCGCGCTGGACCAACTGTTCCTGCAGCGCCACGGTAGCGGTGGCGATCAGCAGCTTCTTCTTCTGCGCCCGCGCCACCTCGACACCCGCGATGAGATACGCCATCGACTTGCCGGTACCCGTAGGCGCCTCGATCACCGCGGCACCGCCTTCCTGTGCCAGCGCCTTGGCCACTTCCGCGATCATCTTTCCTTGCGACGCGCGCGCCCGAAAGCCGGGCAGGCCATCCTTGAGGCGCGTATAGGAAGCGCGGATCGCGTCTTTGGTGGTATCGGTCAGCATCGGGCGGGTCGGGCGCGAATCGGCGCGTCGGAGCTGCATTCTCGCATGCCTGCGCCAGCCCTGCCGGCGTGCAGGGACTCGATCTAAAAGAGCGGTTCGCAGCCTTGCCGGTTTACCGCGAGGCGTTGATCGCCAACGCCACCGCTTCCGCCACGCGAATCCCATCCACCGCAGCGGAAAGAATCCCGCCCGCGTAACCGGCGCCTTCACCGGCCGGGTAGAGGCCGCGTGTGTTCAAGCTCTGGTAGTCCTCGCCGCGGCGGATGCGTACCGGCGACGAGGTGCGCGTTTCCACGCCGGTGAGCACGGCGTCGTGCATCGCATAGCCCTTGATCTGGCGGTCGAATGCCGGCAGCGCTTCGCGGATGGCTTCGATGGCGTAGTCGGGCAGGGCGGCTGCGAGATCGGTGAGATGCACGCCGGGCTTGTACGAGGGCTGCACGGTGCCGAAATCCGCGGAGGGGCGGCCCTTGATGAAGTCGCCGACCAGCTGGCCCGGCGCGCTGTAATCGCGGCCGCCGAGTTCATAGGCACGCGATTCGAGTGCCCGTTGCAGGGCAATGCCCGCCAACGGGCTTCCGCTGTCGTCGAAAGCAGCAAAATCACTGGGCTCGATGCCGACTACGACGGCCGCGTTCGCGTTGCGTTCGTTGCGCGAATACTGGCTCATTCCGTTGGTGACGACGCGTTCGGGTTCCGACGCGGCGGCGACGACGGTGCCGCCCGGGCACATGCAGAAACTGTAGACCGAGCGGCCATTCTTGCAGTGGTGCACGAGCTTGTAGTCGGCAGCGCCGAGAATGGGATGGCCCGCCTGCGGGCCGAAGCGCGCCTGGTCGATGATCGACTGCGGGTGCTCCACGCGGAAGCCGATCGAGAACGGCTTGGCTTCCATGTAGACGCCGCGATCGTGCAGCATGAAGAAGGTGTCGCGCGCGCTGTGGCCCACCGCGAGCACCACATGCTCGCTCAGCAACTGCTCGCCGCTCGCCAGCGCCACGCCGCGAAGCTGGCGCGTGCCGTCCGGCGCGGTGTCCACCAGCACATCGTCCACGCGCTGGGTGAAACGGATTTCGCCACCGAGTGCCTCGATGGTCTCGCGCATGGCCTCCACCATCGTGACGAGGCGGAACGTGCCGATATGCGGCTTGCTGACGTAGAGAATCTCTTCGGGCGCACCGGCCTTCACGAACTCGGTCAGCACCTTGCGGCCATGGTGATGCGGATCGGAGATCTGGCTGTGCAGCTTGCCATCGGAGAACGTGCCCGCGCCGCCTTCACCGAACTGCACATTGGATTCCGGCTCCAGCTGGCGCTTGCGCCAAAGGCCCCAGGTATCCACGGTGCGCTCGCGCACGGCCTTGCCGCGGTCGAGGATGATCGGCCGGTAGCCCATCTGCGCCAGCAGCAAACCGGCGAACAGGCCGCACGGGCCGAGGCCGATCACGATCGGGCGCTGCTTGAGGTCGGTCGGTGCCTGCGCCACGAAGCGATAGCTGGTGTCGGGCGTGGGTTGCACGTGCTTGTCGCCGGCGTGGCGCTTGAGCAGCCCGGCCTCATCGGCCACGTCCACGTCCAGCGTGTAGATCAGCTGGATATGGCCGCGCTTGCGTGCGTCGTAGCCGCGCCGGAACACCGAGACGTTGCGCAAGCCGTCCTTGCCCAGGCCAAGCTTGGCGCGGACGGCGGCCTCGATGGCGCCCTCGGCGTGGTCCAGCGGGAGCTTGATGTCGGTGAGTCGGATCATGCGGCGGGGTGTTCAGGCGGTCGTGGTTGACCATTTTCGCATGACTTGCAGATGGCGGCCCGCTCGGAAGCTTGTCGCGCACAAGTGCGCTCCCACAAGGCCCCGCAACCTTGTGGGAGCGCGCTTGCGCGCGACTCACGCTGGCGAGGCGTTCAGCCCTCGGCCGCCACCTGCCGCAAGGTCTGTTCGAACACTTCCGGCGGCTGGCCGCCCTGCACCAGGTAGCGGTCGTTGATGATCACCGACGGCACGGCCCGGATGCCCTGCGACTGGTAGAACTGTTCCTGCGCGCGCACGTCCTGCGCGTAGCGGTCTTCGTCCAGCACGCGGCGGGCTTCGGTGGCGTCCAGGCCCACCGACGCGGCCACGTCCACCAGCACGTCGCGCGAGCTCACGTCGCGGCCGTCGGTGAAATACGCTGCCAGCAGCGCCTGCTTGAGTTCGGCCTGGCTGCCTTCGAGCGCAGCCCAGTGCAACAGGCGGTGCGCATCGAAGGTGTTCACGATGCGGTTGCGCTTGTCCATATTGAAAGTGAAGCCGAGCGCCGCGCCGCGTTCGCGGATGGCTTCGCGGTTCTGCTCGATCTGCGCGGGCGAGCTGCCGTACTTGTGCGCGATGTGCTCGAGGATGTCTTCACCTTCGGGCGCCATCTGCGGGTTCAGCTCGAACGGCTGGAAATGCAGTTCCACCGCCACGTCATCGCCCAGCTTCGCGAGCGCCTGTTCCAGCGATTTGAGGCCGACGGCGCACCACGGGCACACCACGTCGGAGACGAAGTCGATCTTGATGGGGGTGGGGCTGGCCATGGCGGGGTCCTCGATGCGATCCCCGCCTAATGGGTTCGGTCGCGTCGGACATCAAGTGGCAGCGCGGCCCCCAAAATGAACGGGGCGGCGAGGACACGAGGGTCCCCGCCGCCCCGGTATTTCTTGCGGCGGTTTACGGCTTGCCCATGAAATCCATCTTGCCCAGCTCCGCGCCGGCTTCGCGCAGGATCGCGTACGCCGTGGTGCAGTGGAAGAACACGTTCGGGATCACGAAATGCAGCAGGTAGCCCTGGCCTTCGAAGTGCTGCTCGCTGGTGCGCATCTTCAGCGTGATCGCGCGGGTTTCGCTGCCGTCGATCTGCTCGGCCTTGAAGCTCTTGATGTAGTCGATGGCGCGTTCGATGCGCGCATGTAGTTCGGCGAAGGTGGTTTCGTTGTCTTCGAACTTCATCGGATCCACGCCAGCGAGGCGCGCGCAGGCGTTCTTGGCCATGTCGGTGGCGATCTGCACCTGGCTGGTCAGCGGCAGCATGTCGGCGGTGAGACGCGCCTGCAGCAGCAGCGAAGGCTCAAATTTGCGGGCGTGCGCATGCGCCTCGCCCTTGCGCAGCACGTGCTGCAGGTTGCTCAGGGCGCGCAGGAAAACGGGAACGGAAGCCTGGTACATCGACAAGGTCATGGGGAATGCTCCGGTGTTTCGGGGGAAGTGATGGTGGCTTGCAAAGGGACGACCGAGGACGGTTCGACCGGAATCGTATTGGGCAATGGCTCCTCGCGCTTGGCGAGGTCGTGCGTGTGCCGCGTCGCGCGCAGCGCGATCACCGTGCCGATGGCCAATAGCACGGCAGACAACACGAAGGCGAGGCCGGGCAGGTGGTAGGGCGAGGTCGGCGAGATCGACAACGAGAACACCTGGGCGAACAGGAAGGGGCCGAAAATGCCCGCAAAACTGGCCAGGCTGCTGATGGCGCCTTGCAGCCGGCCTTGTTCCGCCGGGTCCACTTCATGCGTCATCAACGACTGGATGGGCGGCTGCGACAGTCCCCACAGCGCCATCAACGGAATACCCAGCAGAAACGCGAAACCCGTGTTGGCCAGGCCCATCACGAGGAACGAGCCGATGCCGCAGAGCATGCCGCCCAGCATCAGCCGCCGTTCGCCGAAGCGCGGCGCCAGACGCCGCGTGAGCACCGCCTGCACGAAACCATCGCAGGCGCCGACCAGCATCAACACATAGCCGACCGCCTGCGGGCCCCAGTGATAGCGATAGTCCGCGTACAGCACGAAGGTGGTCTGCAGCACGTAGTGCGCCAGATACACCAGGAACATCACCACCGCCAGCCGCATCACCAGCGGATAGCGGGCCAGCAGTTTCAGCGAGCCGAGCGGATGCGCGCTGTGCATTTCGAAACGCGGCGTGCGGCGTTCCTTGGGCAGCGATTCCGGCAGCACGAAGAAGCCGTACAGGAAATTGCAGGCCGCCAAGCCACCGGCCACCCAGAACGGCAGGCGCAGATGGATGTCCCCCAGGAAGCCGCCCAGCCCCGGCCCGATGATGAAGCCCAGGCCGAACGCGCTGCCGAGGATGCCGTAAGCCGCGGCGCGCTTTTCCTTGGGCGTGATATCGGCGATGTATGCATTGGCGGTGGTGAAGCTGGCGGCCGTCATGCCCAGCACCACGCGAGCCACGAACAGCAGCCACAGCGTGGGCGCCAGCGCCAGCACGAAGAAATCGATGGCCAGCCCGGCATTGGAAATCAGGATCACCGGGCGGCGGCCGAAGCGATCGGACAGCGCCCCCTGCACCGGCGAAAAGGCGAACTGCACGATCGCGAACACCGTGCTGAACACGCCCACCCACCACGCCGCGTTGGCGATGCCGCCGCCGGCGAGTTGTTCGATCAAATGGGGCAGCACCGGGATGACGATGCCGAACGCCAGCATGTCCAGCACCACGGTGACGAAAATGAACGCGAGCGCGGCGCGGCGGCGCGGATGGAGCTCGGTGTCGGAGGTCGGGTCCATGGGGCTGGCTGGCAGTGAGAGGCGCACGATAGCCGATTACGTATGACGCTGTGTGTGCAGTGCAGAAGAGGCCACCCACCACTTTGTGGGAGCGCACTTGTGCGCGACAGCCAGCCGGCGGTGCGATCGGAGATGCCGCTGTCGCGCACAAGTGCGCTCCCACAGGGGGTTACGGTTGAACTAGCCCTGCGGCGGCTGCGTCAGCTCGCGTGCATCGAGGTACCCATCGTGGTTCCGATCGAGCTTGTGGAACTGCCGGCGCAGGTTGTCCTGGAACTGCTTGAGGGTGACCGGTTTGCCATGGCCGCCGGGCAGCTCGTCGGCTTCCAGCACGCCGTCGCCGTTGCTGTCGAGGCGATGGAAGCCTTCGCTCAGGTGCGCCACGTACTCCGCTTCGCTCACCCGGCCATCGCCGTCGGTGTCGAACTCGCGCAGATACTCGGCCGGCGTGGCCTGCGCCCAGGCGAGCAGCGGCGTCAGACCTGCACCGGCCAGCAGCGCCAGGCGGAGCGGCTGGCGCAGGATCATGCGGCCTCGGTCCGGCGGCGCAGCACCGCCAGCGGCTGTGCCCAGGTGGCACCGGGCCGGCGCTTGCTGGTGACCAGGGTGAGGTCGCTGGGCTGGAACACGTTGATGTTGTGCGTGGCCGGCGTGGTGAGGATGTACTGGGCGCGGGTGGACTTGAGGAAGGCGCCCACCTTGTCGATGTTGAAGATGTCCAGGTGCGCGAACGGTTCGTCGATGAAGACGAAGCCGCCGGGGCGATCCTCGTCGCGCATCAACGCCACCAGCAACAACAGCGACTTCATCACCTGCTGGCCGCCGGAGGCTTCGCCGTCGTCCATGCCGATCCAGCCCTTCTTGTCGAACTCGAAGCGCACGTTGAGGCCGGCCTGCGCCAACGCCAGGTCTTCGTTCACCAGTTCGGGCAGTTCCGTTTCCACGCCGATGCCAGCCAGATCCGCCAGCACCTTCAGGTTGCGCGCATAGCGTTTGACTGTGTTGCGCAGCACGTTGAGATAAGCGGCGCGCGCTTCGGTGGTGATGCGGCCGGCGCGCTCCAGGTGCACGCGACGGCGCTGCAGATCGTCGCGCAGGCCTTCGTGGTCGTTGGCGTACTTGTCGCGCAACGGCAGCACGCCGTCGTCGGTTTCCCAATGGCCTTCGTTGAGGCGGCGCTCGATGCGGTCGATCTCGCGGCGCACGGCGGCCGGCGATTCGTAACGCTCGCGCAGATCCAGCATGGCACGTCGCGAGCGATGCGCCGGGCGCACATGGCTGCGCTTGTGGCGGAAGGCCTTGAGGCGATCGACCTGCTCGTTGCGGAACTGCGCGAACTGGCGCGCGCTATCGGCCAGCTGCTGCTGGGCCTGTTTGTGTTCGCGCGCTTCGTTGTCGCGCTGGCGCGAGTTCTGCTGGCGCTTTTCGCGCACGCCCTCGTAGTGCGCCTCGGCCGCGGCATAACTGTCGGCGCAGCGCTGCACATCGTCCTGCAGCGCGGACTGCGCCTCGTGCGCCGCAGCGAATTCGTCGGCGCGATCGGCCAGCTGGTTGCTGGCGTTGGCGCCGCGCAGCAGACCTTCGGCGTCGCTGGCTTGTTCCTGGAACGTCTTGCGCTTGTCGCCGATGGCGCGCAGCTGCTTCTCGATCTGCTGCAGGCGTTCCTCGCCCTCGCGCAGCTGGCGTTCGCGCGCCGCGCTGCCGAAGTACACATCGTCCACGCCCAGGTGGCGGCCGCCACGACGCTCGCGGAAATAGCCCTGCGGGGTGATCCAGTCCTGCTCCTTGCCGAGCTTGGCGCCGTCGCCCACGTCTTCCACGCGGCGGATGCGATCGAGCTGGCGCAGCAGCCATTCCGGTGCGGCCGCGGTGAAGTCGACCACTTCAAGCAGCGAGCCGCGCGTGGGTGCCGTGGTCGGCGCGCGTTCGGCCACCACGAAATGCTTGTAGCGGTGTTGTTCGCCCAAGCGCCAGGCGGCCTCGCGATCGCGCGGGTGGTCGAGCAGCACCACGTGACGATAGCCGGCCAGCACGGCTTCCACCGCCGCCTGCCAGCGCGGTTCGTTGATCTCCACGATCTCGCTCAACATGCTGTGACCGATGCCGGCGTCGTCCAGCGCACGGCGGAACGACTGCTCGAACTCCGGCGTGTAGCGCTGGCCGCGGCGCCAGGCGCCGAGCTGGGCGGTGAGCGTCGACAGCTGCTCGCGCAAGCGCGCTTCGTCATTCTGCAGACGGCCGAGCTGGCTGCGTGCCTCGACCAGCAGCTTGCCCTGGCTTTCGTGATCGGCGCCATCCTGTTCGGCAACCAGCTTGCGCAAGTGTTGTTCCTGCTTGAGCAAGGTGGCGTTCTCGGTTTCGGCGCGGCGTGCGTCGTCGAGTTGCTGCTTGGCCTGCTGGCGTGCCTGGTCGGCCACGTGCTGCTCGCCGCGCAGCGATTCCTCATGCGCGTCGAGCGATTGCAGTCGCGCCTGAAGCTCGACATCGCGTGCCGAGAGATCGCGGCATTTGCGCTTCAGGCCCAGCAACTGCGGACGTGCGCCGCGGATGGCCGCGTGCAGTTCGGCCAGTTCGGTGCGCGGCAGCGTTTCGGCGACGAGATCGGCGTGTTCGCTCTTGAGCGCATCCCATTCCTGCCACGAACGCACGCGGCCTTCGGCTTCCTGCAGGCTGACGCCGATCAGCGAGAGCTGGTGTTCCAGACCGTGCAGTTCGCGGTCGGCTTCCGCGTGTTCGTTGCGGGCGCGCTGATAATCCTCCAGCACGGCCTTGTCGCCGAACACATCGAACACCAGGTCCAGCAATGCCTTGGGCGGCAACTGGCAGAGTTTGTCGGTAGCGCCCTGTTCCAGCGTCAGCACGCGGCGGATCGCCTGCGACAGGCCGGCACCTTCCAGCCGCACGCGGTATTCGCGCAGGCCGAGGAAGTCGTTGCGCGCTTCGATCTCGTCCACGCTCACGTCGCCGCCCATCACGGCGTACTGGCGTTGCCACTCGCCGCCTTTCTTCTGGATGCGCACGGCCAGCGTCACTTCGTTGTCCATGATCGGGAAGAACGGACGCTCGCCGCGCGGCCCCGGCACGTTGCCCACGCGGGCGCGCAGCCACGCGAACGGCTTGCCGTTGTGGCGCAGGTAGCTCTTGTAGTCGCGGTTGCCGGCGCAGTCGATGGTCAGCAGCGTGCGCAGCGCATCGAGCAGGGTGGTCTTGCCCGAACCATTGGGGCCGACCACGGTGACGATGTTGGTATCCAGCGGCAGGCTGAAGCGCTGCCAGTAGTCCCAGTGGATGACTTCGAGGCTGCGGAAATCAAACATCGTGGATCACTTCGCTGTCTTCAGTTTCGTCGGTGTCGTCGTAGAGAGGCTCATCGTCGCTGCCTAGGTCATCGCGTGGCGTGAGCCCGGCCAGCAGATCGCTCAAGGCGCCGTCGAGGATGCGCCGTGCAGTGCGTTCGTAGTCGAACATCAGGTCCAGCAACGGACCTTCGGCCAGCTCGCCCTTGCGGCGCACGATGAAACCGTGGCGCGAGAGCAGGCCCAGGTTGAAGTTCACGCGCGTCTTGCCGCCCAGCTTGTCGCCGAAGTCGGCCAGCAGCGTACGCTCGGCCACGAGGGGCGAGAGCGAGGCGTCGCGCGAGATCGGTTTGCCCTCGGCGAACATCTGCGTCTGCGAGGCATCCGCTTCGGCCTGCTGGCGTTCCAGCTGGCGCTGGCGCTTGGGCAGCACGATCAGCGCCCACAGCACTACCAGCAACGCCACGGCATCGCGGTCCAGTTGCAAGGTGTTGGAGATCCAGCTGTCGCTGCCGCCGAACACGTGCTTCTCGTTGGCGCGCGCTACGGCCACGCCGATGTACGCGGAATAGGGATGCTCGCGCAGCTCCAGGCCCACGGCGGCCAGGCGGCGATCCAGCTCTTCGCGGAACGCTTCGTCCAGCAACACCTTGCGTGCCTGTGTGTCCTCGCGCGGCAGCCAGCGCTGGGACAGCAGTCGCGCGACCAGCGCAGCGGTTTCGTCATGCATGTTTCTTGTCCTTGCGTGGATGCAGGCGACCCGCGCTCACCAGCGCGATCGTCGCCAGGCCCGGATCGACCAGGCGTGCTTCGATTTCCAGTTTCAGCGGCAGGCGGGCCAGGTCCGCGGTGGGGCCTTGCAGCGCGGACGATTCGGGATCGCCCACCAGGCCCAGGAGGGAGAGGCGGTAGGCGCTCAGCGCGTAGTCGTCGCCGCGCAGGGCATCGCTCAATTCCATCGGGTCGGTCAGTGCGGCCAATTCGCCGTGCCAATCCAGCAACGGCGAGAGATCTTCCTCGTCGATCGGCAGGTCGTGGGTGGTCGGCGTGCTTTCCGCGTTGGGCAGCGCGTTGCTTTCGGCGGCGGCGCGTTCGCGTTCGAGCAGTTCGTACTCGGCCACATCCAGCGCAATCTGGTCCTGCAGGAACGGCGGCTGGATCGGCAGCATGGCTGCTTCGTCCGCGTGCTGCGCCAGCGCATCGGGCGTGAGCGAACGCAGCCACGCCACCAAATCGGATGAGGAAAGCCCAGTGCGGCCCAGGTGCACGCGATGCTGGTCGATCTTGTTGAGCTCGCGCTGGAAGATGCCCGCCTGGCGCAGCAGTGCGCTCTGCGCGCGGCCCACGGCCTGGGCGAGCCGGTGCGTGGAAGAGTCGAGATCCTCGCTGTCGGCAATCGCGCTGACGACTTCAGTGCCTTTCTCCACCCACGTCCACACCGAATCGAGCCGTTGCGCGGCGCGGCGAATGCGATGTTCGGACCCGGACAGCACGGCGCGGTCGAAGTCTTCCTTCAGCTCCGACAAGCGCGAGAGCAGATGCGCCAGTTCGTCGGCGGAAACGCGACCCACTGCTTGCCCCGCCGCGAGCTGGGCGGTGATGTAGCCGAGGCCGTCTTCGTCGTCGCGCTCGAATTCCAGCAGCGTGGAGACGGCGGCCAGCGCCTTGCGGCCCAGTGGGCTCACGCGATAGCGCAGCGTTTCGTTGTCCCAGGTGAGCAGCTCGTGTTCCTTCAGGCGTTGCACCACCGTTTCCAGCTTCACCGGCTCGACGAAGGCGAGCTGCTCGCGGATCTCCGGCGGCGTCCACTCCGGCGCGTGGGCGCGCGCGCCCAGCGTGCGCAGCACCAGCAGGCGCAGCAGAACCTGCGCCTCGCTGCCGTGGAACAGCGCGTTGAACGCGCGCAGCAGCGAGCGTCCGCGCAGCAACGGAAACACCGCCGGGATATCTTCGGCGCTAATGCCTTCGCGCAATACGTCCTGCAGACGCTCGTCGGCGTCCGGACCGTCCAGCAGCTGCATCAGGGACGCGTGCTCAGCGGCCCGCGCCATGGATGCCGATGAACTGCAGGAATTCCGAGCGGGTGCGGGCGTCGTCGCGGAAGGCGCCGAGCATCTGGCTGGTAACCATCGATACGCCGCGCTTGTGCACGCCGCGCGTGGTCATGCATTCGTGGCTGGCATCGATCACCACCGCCACGCCGGCCGGATGCAGGTTTTCCTGGATGCACTGGGCGATCTGCGCGGTGAGCTTTTCCTGCACCTGGAAGCGGCGCGCATAGGCATCCACCACGCGGGCCAGCTTGCTGATGCCGACCACGCGGTTGGTCGGCAGGTAGCCCACGTGGGCGCGGCCGATGATCGGTGCCATGTGGTGCTCGCAATGGCTTTCGAATTCGATATCGCGCAGCACGACCATTTCGTCGTAGCCGGCGACTTCCTCGAAGGTGCGGCGCAGGTAGTCGCCTGGATCCGTGGCATAGCCTGAGAACCAGTCCTTGTACGCCTTCACCACGCGCTTGGGCGTATCCAGCAGGCCTTCGCGGCTGGGATCTTCGCCCGACCAGCGCAACAGGACGCGGACCGCTTCCTCGGCCTGTTCGCGGGTGACTTCGCTCGGTTCTTGACGCTCGCTCATGCGGGTTCCTTCGGGTACGGCTTGCTGACGTGCCAGTGTAACGCCAGCGTCAAGCTTTGGACCTTCCGGAGGCGACGGCTCCCGCCGCATCAAGGACTTGCGTGGGGCGGTGCCGGCCGAGAGGCACTCAGGCAGGCACTTAATCCACGCAGGCCGCCCAGTTAGACTGGCGCCTCGCGTCGACAAGGAGAGGTTATGAAACGCCAGTATCGGACCTTGCTGTGGGTGTCGCTGGCGCTGTTCGCGTCGATGGCGGGCGCCCAGTCCGTGCGCAAGACCGCCGAGGGTTCCATGGTGGTCACCGGCTCGCTGGAGGTAAATCCGGACGGTACGCTGCATGGGTACACACTGGATC
>Ga0070689_100000998_pt1 | contig 17726 bp, 15 predicted proteins | sample KBSS23HmetaG_FD_64669 | JGI IMG/M metagenome (GOLD analysis project Ga0070689, IMG submission 64669) | Switchgrass rhizosphere microbial communities from Kellogg Biological Station, Michigan, USA - KBS S2-3H metaG | ecosystem: Host-associated > Plants > Roots > Rhizosphere ...
TACGTCGCCAAGAAGGGCGGCGTGCTGGTGGGCTTCCACGAGAAGCGCTCGAGCTTCGTCGCGGACACCATGTCCTGCGAGGTGCTGCCGCCGGAGGTTTCCGCGCTCATCCCGGAGCTGCGCGAGATGTTCACGGCGATGGAATCGAGGGACCGCCTGCCGCAGATCGAGCTCGCGGTCGGCGATGCCGTCACGGTCTTCGTGCTGCGCAACCTCGTCACGCTGCCGGAAGCGGACGCGCAGCGCCTGCGCGATTTCGCCGACCGTCATGGCATCCAGTGGTGGCTGCAGCCCAAGGGCCCGGAGACGGCATACCCCTTCTACCCGATGGAGGCGCCGGCTCTCGACTACGCGCTGCCGGAATTCGGCGTGCGCCTGGGCTTCGGTCCCACCGAGTTCACGCAGGTGAACGCCGGCGTGAACCGCGCGTTGGTGAAGCGCGCGGTGGACATGCTCGATCCGCAGCCTGGCGAGCGGGTCGGCGATCTTTTCTGCGGCCTGGGCAACTTCACGCTGCCGCTCGCCACGCGGGGCGCGAAAGTGATCGGGATGGAAGGCGCGCCATCGCTCGTGCGCCGCGCCGAAGCCAATGCGCGCGCCAACGGGCTCGAGGGCCACGCCCGGTTCATTGCATACGATCTGTATGCCGACGCGCCCGGCGCGCTTGCGAAGCTCGGGCCCGTGGACAAGCTCCTCATCGATCCGCCGCGCGACGGCGCGCTGGAGATCGTGAAAGCGCTGCCCGACGAGGGTGGGCCCTCGCGCATCGTCTACGTCTCATGCAGCCCCGGCACGCTCGCTCGCGATGCCGGCGTGCTGGTCAACGTGAAGGGCTATCGCCTCGCGCGCGCGGGCGTGGTCAACATGTTCCCGCACACGGGACACGTCGAGTCCATCGCGCTCTTCACGCGCGGACAATAAAAAAGGGCAGCCTCGCGGCTGCCCTTTTGCCGAACGTTACCGCCTCAGTCGCTGCTGCCGCCGATGCCCAGCAGGGCCAGCAGGTTCTGGAACACGTTGAAGATGTCCAGGTACAGCGCGAGGGTCGCCGTGATGTAGTTGGTCTCGCCGCCGTTGATGATGCGCTGCAGGTCGTAGAGCATGAACGCGGAGAAGATCACGATGCCGAGCAGCGCCAGCGCCACGTACAGGCCCGGGATCTGCAGGAAGGCGAACGCGACCCAGCCCACGATCAGCATCACGGCCCCGATCGTCAGGAATTTCCCCATGCCGCCCAGATCGCGCTTGATCGTGGAGGCCAGGGTGGCCATGGTCGCGAACACCGCGGCCGTGCCGCCGAATGCGATCGCGATGAGCCGCGCGCCGTCTGCCATGCGCAGCACCGCGCCCAGCAGGCCCGAGAGCATGAGGCCCATGAAGAACGTGAACGCGAGCAGCACGGCCACGCCCGCGGCGCTGTCCTTGGTCTTGTTGATCGCGAACATGAAGCCGAACGCGATCGCCAGGAACAGCACGATGCCCATCACCGGGTTGCCGGCGAAGAAGCTGAAGCCCGTCGCCACGCCGATCCACGCGCCGGCGATGGTCGGCAGCATGGAGATGGCGAGCAGGAGGTAGGTGTTGCGCAGGACCCGGTTCTGGGCGAGCGCGATCGAAGTCGAGCGTGCCGGCGCCATCATCGGGGTTTCGGGTTGCATGCTTTCTCCTTGAAGAAATGGGCAGTCCATATGGACTGCTGAATTAGAGTATGGGACGAAAGCCCCGGTTTCAAGTGGCAATCGGATATTATCGTTCGCAATCAAGAAATTAGGCGGGCGGAAGGGCAGTGCGAGCTGGAGGGTTGGCCGAGCGGCTGAAGGCACCGGTCTTGAAAACCGGAAGGGATGAAAGTCCCTCGTGAGTTCGAATCTCACACCCTCCGCCAAGTGCGCAGTTCAGTCCGGCGCCGGCGCAGCGGTCGCAGCCGGGTGGGCCTCGCGATACGCGTGCGCGGCGCCCGCGGACACCATCCTCACGGCTTCGCTGAGCGTGGGGACGATGTTGAGGACCAGTTTCGCGTGGGACATTTCCAGCAGCTCACGCACCAGCGGCGCAGGCGCAGCGAGGATGGTTCGATGCTGGGAATCGCTGGCGGTGCGGCAAACCATCAGCAGTGACTTCAGGCCCGCGCTCGACATGTATTCGAGCCGCGAAAGGTCGATGACCACGGCGCCGGAATCGACCTGCTGAAGCAGGCATACCAGCTCATCGGACAGGCTCGATGCGCCGTCGTGGTCCAGCCTGCCGCATATCGTCAGCACTGCGGCATCGCCATACCAGCGTGTGGCAACGTCCACCCCTGCGTCCCCTTTACTCGCGTGCGGTGCTGCTCGCCTTAAATCTCGAACGTCAAATCCACGGAGGCGACGTGGTCGCCTCGCTGCGTGATGAGTCGCTTGAGCCTCGACGCCATTTCATCCCTGCGGCCCGTCGCTTCGGCCACTTCACCCACGATGTCGGTGAGCTCGTCACTCGATTCGAAGGGGATGCCATCGGCCAATGGAATAGCGCGGACGCGGACGCGGTATCTGCCATCCGGGATGCGACGAACCAGGCCCCATACGCAAAACCGGTTCATTTCTGCTTTCGGTGTGGACTGCGGGCTCGACCTCACGCAACCGTACGCTATCCATTCCGGCGCCCATAGAGCCGAATGACCCTAACGGCGGGGATGTCGTGAAGGAAACCGTTGGTGTTCTCGTCGGCCGCGCGCCGGCCGGCGGCGACTACTCGGCGGGAGTGGGGCTCTCCACCACGAACATGCTGGGACGGCTGTCCAGATGCGCGATGCGGGCCGAGGCGGCCGTGAACGTCTGCGTCATCTCGTTCATCAGCGCCGCGGTTTCCTCATCGCCGGAGAACCGGAGCTCGTCGCGGCGCAACGTGACGGCCACGCCCGCGATGTCGGTCGGGGTGTCGGCGAGCGCGTTCTGGCTGGTGACGGGCAGCTTCAGGAGCTCGGACGGCAGGACGCACGCGATGTAGTCGCGCATGACCTGCATGACCTCCTGCCGTGTCTTCGCCTTGAGGATGTTCGCGCGCCAGCGCTGGAAATGATGCATACGCCATCCTACACCGGGCGCAGCCGGGGAAAGGGCCCGTCCTACAAAGCCGCAGTTCTGTGGAGCGGCGTGGTAAGTTAGCGCCCATAAATAGGAGGAGATTCAAGATGATGCATCGCCGCATGATGCCGTGGCTGGCCGCCGCAGGGATCGCGTTCGGGAGCGCCGCATTGGCCCAGGGCACCGCCGCCTGGCTGGAGGCGCAGGGCCTGGAGGCGACCAGCACCAAGACCCTCGACGACTTCGAGGCGGTGGTGGCCAAGCCCAAGGGCGGCGGCGACGAGCGCGCCATCATCTTCGCCAAGGGCAAGCCCGCCTGGCAGTCGAACCCGAAGGAAACGGAGCCGAACGCGAAGTGGACGATCCACTCCATCGGCCGCGACTTCGACGGCAACGGCAGCCCGGACGTGCACTTCTCCACCAACACCGGCGGCGCCACTTGCTGCGTGACGCACCACGTCTACGAGCTCAAGCCGCGCGTGAAGCGGCTGGCCGCGTACTCGGCGGGCAGCATGGGTGCCAGCGATTTCATCGAGGTGCCGAACCGCAAGAGCCCGATCATGATCTCGGCCGACGATTCCTCGGCCAACGCGTTCGCTCCCTACGCGAACTCGTACTTCCCCCTGCTCGTGCTGGAGGTAGGCCACAAGGGACGCATGCAGTTCGCGCAGGACATGATGCAGACGCGCCTGCCCGGCATGCCCCCGCCGATCTGCCAGCAGCCGCCCGCGACGTCGAATCCGTGGCTCAAGGAACGGTGCGCGGAGTACACGAGCTCGCGCAGGCAGGCGCGCACCCAGGAGATCAAGTCGCGGCTCGCCGCGATCAAGGCGACGCGATCGGCCGACAAGCTGAAGTGGGAGGACTACTTCGAGAATGGCGTGCTCGCCGCGGTATCCGCGGAGATGAATCGCTACGCGTACACGGGGCACGGCGGCGCGGCGATGAACTGGCTGGAGACGGTTTGGCCGGGCAACGACGCGGTGAAGACCAAGTTCGTCACGACCCTGCGCCAGACGCAGGCCAAGAGCGTGTTCGCCGAGGACCTGAAGGCGATCGCCTCCGGCTACAACTAGTCGGCGGGGTTTCCGGCCACGGCGCGGAGTTGCCCCGCCGCTGATTCAAGCCGCCGCGCGACCGCGGCCGCCGTCATCGGCCGCGCCAGCAGGTAGCCCTGCCCGCGCTGGCAACCAAGGTGCTTCAAGGCCTCCAGCTGCTCCTCGGTCTCCACGCCTTCGGCGACGACGTTCACTTCGAGGCTGCGCGCCATCGCGACGATCGCGGTGACGATGGCCGCGTCCTCCGGATCCACGGTGAGGTCGCGCACGAACGACTGGTCGATCTTCACCGTGTCGATCGGCAGGCGCTTGAGATAGGCGAGGCCCGAGTAGCCGGTGCCGAAGTCGTCGATGGCGATGCCCACGCCCAGTGCGTCGATCTGCGCCAACGCCTGGTGCGCCTCGCCGCCGCCGGCGATGATGACGCTCTCCGTGATCTCGAGCTCCAGCAGCCGCGGGTCGAGGCGCGTCTCGGCGAGCAGGTCGCGCAGCATCGCCACGAACGAAGGACGCGCCAGCTGCTTCGCCGACACGTTCACCGAGAGCGAATAGACGCGCCCGGCCGTCTGCCACGCCGCGGCCTGGCGCATCGCCTCCGCGAGGACCCATTCGCCGATGGGCACGATGAGCCCGGATTCCTCCGCGGCGGCGATGAACTGCGACGGCGGGATCACGATCGCGCCGCCCGGCGGATGCCAGCGCAGCAGCGCCTCGAATCCCGTCACGCTGCGATCGCGCAGGTCGAAGAGCGGCTGGTACTGCAGCTCGAATTCGCCGTGCTCCAGCGCGCGGCGCAGCGAGCTGTCGAGGGCCAGCCGATGCTGCGCGGCGACGTTCATGTGCTGCGTGAAGAACTGGTAGTTGCCGCGCCCCATGTCCTTGGCGTGGTACATGGCGGTGTCGGCGTTGCGCATGAGCGTCTCGGCATCCGCGCCATCGGCGGGATAGAGGCTGATGCCGATGGAGGCGGCCACGTGCAGGTCGTTGCCGTGCAGGTGGAAGGAGCTCGCGAGCACCTCGAGGATCTTGCCCGCCACCGACGACGAGTCGGTGGAATTCGCGATGCCCGGCACGACGATCACGAATTCGTCGCCGCCCACGCGGGAGACCGTATCGCCCTCGCGCACGCACACGAGGATGCGGCTTGCCACCGACTGGAGGAGCCGGTCGCCCAGCTGGTGGCCCAGCGAATCGTTGATTGTCTTGAACCGGTCCAGGTCGAGGAAGAGCACCGCCACCATGGTCCCCGCGCGGTGCGCGTGCGCGATGGCCTGCTGGATGCGGTCGCGCAGCAGCACGCGGTTCGGCAGTCCCGTGAGCGCGTCATGGTGCGCCATGTGCGCCACGCGCTGCTCGGCCATCTTCCTCTCGGTGATGTTCATCGCCACGCCGATCACGCGCTCCGCGCGGCCGTTCTCGCGCCGGTGCACCTGCGCCCGGTTGGCGACCCAGTGCACGGAGCCGTCGGGCCACACGACGCGGTAATCCACCTGGAAATCGCTTCCGCCCTTGAGCGCATGGCGGAAGGTCGCCGCGAAATGGTCGCGATCCTCCGGATGCAGGCGCTGCTGCAACGCGCGGTAATCGACCTGCGGGCTGTCGCTGGGACGCCCGAAGAGATCGTTCAACCCCTCGGAGTAGCTGAAGCGGTCCGTGTCCGCTTCCCAGTACCACATGGCCATCTGCCCCGCGTCCATCGCGAGGCGCAGCTGCGATTCGCGCTCGCGCAGCGCCGCCTCGGCCTGCTTGCGCGCGGTGATGTCCGCGATGGTGACCATGGTGCCGATCACGCGCCCGTCGCCATGGATCGGCGCAATCGTCACCTGCACGTCCACCAGCGAGCCGTCGCGGCGCAGGCGCTGCGTCTCGTCCAGCCGGATGACCTCGCCGGCTTGCGCGCGCTCCCGCTGCGCGCGCGTCTCGTCCCTCAGGTGCGCGGGCACGATGGACGTCTGGGTCTCGAGGACCTCGCTCTCCTTCCAGCCGAACAGGCGCTCCGCCTCGGGGTTCCACATGCGGATCGTGGTGGTGAGGTCGCGCGCGATGATGGCCACGGGCGCCGCCTCGATCACGGCGCGCAGGCGATCGCTGCTGTCCCGGGTTTCCGCCTCGAGATTTTGCGAAACGGCAAGCTGCGCCGAGAGCTCGCGAGTGGCCTTGGTGGCGAGCGAGATCGCCTCGCTGCGCGTGCGCGCCACGGCGCGGAAGATGCCGTAGAGGAGAAGCGTCATGCCGAGACCCGCGGCGAGCACGGCCAGCGCGCGCTCCTGCAGCCACGGCGTGAGCGCGGGCTCGTCCTCGTATTGCACCAGCCATTGGCGTCCCGCCACCGCCACCGGCCGCTGCGCAATGTGCGCGACCTGCGGCCACGATTCGGGCGCAGTGACGCCGGGAGGTCCGTAGAAAAGCGTGGCTGCCGTGGGCTGCTGCTCGACGGTGCCGATCGCGCCCATGTCGTGGATGCGCACGCGAAGGTCGTTGAGCAGCGGATCCGAAAGCGTGTCCGCGAGCATGTTGTCCACGCGCAGGACCACGTTCACGAGCCCGAGGAGGCCCGCGTGCGTGGCGGAGCGGCCGAACACCGGCAGGTAGATCACGAGGCCGTAGCTGGCGCCGCGCTCCTGCGCGAGCCGGTAGCGGCCCGTGACGCTGGGCTCGCCGAAATCGCGCGCGCGCTCCGCGGCGAGCTTCGCGGCGGGACGCTCGAGGATGTCGAGGGCCACCACGGATTCGTTCCCCGTGAGCGGCTCGACGTAATCGACCGCCCAGTACTCGGGGCGCTCGCCCGGGGGATTCATGGCGAAGTGCGTGCCCACGGGTCCCATGCTGGGGTCGGCGCGCAGGCCCAGGATGAAGGCGTCGTGCTCGGCGTACGGCACCCGGCGCACGAACTCCACCGCTTGCACGCCCGGGAAGCGCTTGCCCAGCTGAAGCGCCGTCACGTACTGGCGGAAGCCCTGGCGGGTGAAATCCTCGGAATGGTATGCGAACGCCTGCAGGCCGTAGAGGATGTCCAGGTAGCGCTGGATGCGCCGCTCCAGCACCCCGGTGGCGAGGTTGGTCCGGCTCGCGAACTGCGCGCGGGCCTCCTGGTCGGCCTGCTGCCCGACGGTGTACCAGGCGAAAACGGTCGCGGCCAGCCCGCAGGCGAGGGCGATGAGGCGGACTGCACGCGAGCGCAGGTAGGTCTTCAAGCGTTCCTCGGGGATGCGCCACGATAGAATATCGGTTTTTCCGATTCATCCCCCCGTGTCCCTCATCGTCCAGAAGTACGGCGGCACCTCCATGGGCAGCCCGGAGCGCATTCGCGAGGTCGCGAGGCGCGTCGCGCGCTTCGTGGACGAGGGCCATCGTCTCGTGGTCGTGCCCTCCGCCATGGCCGGCGAGACGAACCGGCTGCTGGGTCTCGCGAAGGAGCTCAACCCCGACGCATCCGCGCGCGAGCTGGACGTGATCGCCTCGACGGGCGAGCAGGTCTCCATCGGGCTGCTCGCGATCGCGCTGCAGAAGCTGGGCGTGAAGGCGAAGAGCTATACCGGCTGGCAGGTGCCGATCCTCACCGACGCCGCGTACACGAAGGCGCGCATCCTCGCCATCGAGGAGCGCAACATCCGCGAGGACCTGGACGCGGGCTCGGTCGTGATCGTCGCGGGCTTCCAGGGCATCGACGACGACGACAACATCACGACGCTCGGGCGCGGCGGCTCCGACACCACGGGTGTTGCGCTCGCCGCCGCGTTGAAAGCCGACGAGTGCCAGATCTACACGGACGTGGACGGCGTCTACACGGCCGACCCGCGCATCGTGCCGGAGGCGCGGCGGCTGGACACCATCACCTTCGAGGAGATGCTCGAAGCCGCGAGCCTGGGCTCCAAGGTGCTGCAGATCCGTTCGGTGGAATTCGCCGGCAAGTACCAGGTGAAGCTGCGCGTGCTCTCGTCTTTCACGGATGTTGCATCCAAGGACATGGGTACGCTCATCACATTCGAGGAAGACGAGAACATGGAACAGGCCATCATCTCCAACGTGGCGCACAACCGCGACGAGGCGAAGATCACCGTGCTGGGCGTCCCCGACCGTCCGGGCATCGCGTTCGCGATCCTCGGCCCCATCGCCGACGCCAACATCGACGTGGACATGATCATCCAGAACGCCTCCACCGAGGGCCTGACGGACTTCTCGTTCACGGTCCACCGCAACGAGTACAAGCGCGCGATGGACATCCTCGAGAAGAAGGTGAAGCCCGCCATCAAGGCGAAGGGCGTCGAGGGAGACGACCACATCGCCAAGGTCTCGCTGGTGGGCATCGGCATGCGCACCCACGCGGGCATCGCCGCGCGCATGTTCAAGGCGCTGGCCGAAGAGGGCATCAACATCCAGATGATCTCCACTTCCGAGATCAAGACCTCCGTCGTCGTGGACGAGAAGTACATGGAGCTCGCCGTGCGCGTGCTCCACAAGACATTCGAGCTGGACAAACCGCCTTCCAAAGAGACCATGAAGCCATGAAGCGATTCATCGCCGCCGCCCTTATCGCCATGCCCATCGCCGCCGCCGCACAGGAAGACCCGTACATCTGGCTGGAAGACGTCACGGGCGACAAGCCGATGGCGTGGGTGAAGGAGCAGAACGCGGCGAGCGTGAAGGAGCTCGAGTCGCGGCCCGAGTTCAAGCAGATGCACGAGCGCCTGGTGGCCATCTACAACTCGCGCGAGCGCATCCCCAACGTGCAGAAGCGCGGCAACTACCTCTACAACTTCTGGCAGGACGCGGACAACCCGCGCGGCGTGTGGCGCCGGACCTCGATGGAGGAGTACCGCAAGAAGGACCCGCGGTGGGAAACGGTGCTCGACATCGGCAAGCTCTCCGCCGACGAGAACGAGAAGTGGGTGTTCAAGGGCGCCAACTGCCTCTACCCCGACTACACGCGCTGCCTCGTGACGATCTCGCGCGGCGGGGCCGATGCGGCCGAGATCCGCGAGTTCGACACGGTCACCAAGCAATTCGTGAAGGACGGCTTCGTCCTCAAGGAATCCAAGGGCTCGGCGGACTGGCGCGACCGCGACACGCTCTACATCGATCGCGACTTCGGCGCCGGCACGCTCACCACCTCCGGCTATCCGCGTCAGGTGAAGGAGTGGAAGCGCGGCACGCCCGTGGACAGCGCGAAGCTGGTCTTCGAGGGCAAGGAGTCCGACGTCGGCGTGAACGTGAACGTGATCGAGGAGAAGGGCCGCCGCTACGAGATGATCAGCCGCAGCATCACGTTCTGGGAGAGCGAGGACTTCATCCGCGTCGGCGACAGGTTCGTGATGCTGGACACGCCGCGCGATGCGGCTGTCGGCGCCGCGAACGGCACGCTCTTCGTGCAGCTGAAGAGCGACTGGAAGCTCGCCAAGGGCACGTACGCATCGGGCTCGCTGCTGGCGTTCAACCTCGACGGTTTCCTCGAGGGACGCAGGCAGCCCACGGTGCTCTACGAGCCGACCGAGCGCGCGGCGCTGCGTTCCTACGTCCTCACGCGCGACATGATCCTGCTGGACATCCTCGACAACGTGAAGAGCCGCGTGGTCGAGATGCGCCGCAAGGGCGACCGCTGGGTCTCGACGAACGTGAAGCTGCCGCCGTCGTCGGTGGTGAGCGTCGCCGCGCTCGACCGCCACGAGAGCAACGACTACTGGATGACGGTGACGAGCTTTGTCGAGCCGACCACGCTGTATCTCGCGAAGCCGGGCGATGCGGATCGCGAAAAGATGAAGTACCTGCCGGCGTTCTTCGAGGCGAAGGGGCTGAAGACCGTCCAGTACGAGACCACCTCGAAGGACGGCACGAAGATCCCGTACTTCGTGGTCATGCGCGAGGACACGAAGCTCGACGGTTCGAACCCCACCATCCTCTACGGCTATGGCGGATTCGAGGTCTCGATGCTGCCCAACTACAGCGGCACCATCGGCGCCGGCTGGCTCGAGAAGGGCGGCGTCTGGGTTCTCGCCAACCTGCGCGGCGGCGGCGAGTTCGGCCCGAAGTGGCACACGATCGCGCTGCGCGAGAACCGGCAGATGGCCTACGACGACTTCATCGCCGTGGGCGAGGACCTCGTCAATCGCAAGATCACGTCGCCGAAGCACCTGGGCATCATGGGCGGAAGCCAGGGCGGCCTGCTGGTGGGCTCGACCTTCGTGCAGCGCCCCGACCTCTTCAAGGCGGTGGTGTGCCAAGTCCCGCTGCTGGACATGCAGCGCTACAACAAGCTGCTCGCGGGCGCATCGTGGCAGGGCGAATACGGCAATCCGGACGATCCGAAGGATTGGGCGTTCATCTCCAGGTATTCGCCGTACCAGAACGTGAAGAAGGACGCGAAGTACCCGCGCATCTTCTTCTGGACGACCACGCGAGACGATCGCGTCCACCCGGGCCACGCCCGCAAGATGGTGGCGCGCATGAAGGAGCAGGGCCACGACGTGCTCTATTTCGAGTACACCGAGGGCGGCCATGGCGCGGGCTCGACGCCGGCGCAGCAGGCCTACCTGTGGGCGTTGACATACACCTACTTCTGGAATGAATTGAAATAGAAGTCATTCCTGCGTAGGCAGGAATCCAGCGGCCCTAGCGGAGCGTCGCGCGCTGCTTCGGTCCCTGGATCCCTGCCTTCGCAGGGATGACCGATGGTAAAATTGCATTTCGCCGGAGAGATGCCCGAGTGGCCGAAGGGGGCGCCCTGCTAAGGCGTTATAGGGGCTTAAACCTCTATCGAGGGTTCGAATCCCTCTCTCTCCGCCAGTATCGTGAAATGGAGCCTCCGGGCTCCATTTTCATTTCAGCGCTTCGGACGCCGCGCGACGGCAGCGATCGAGGAGCCGCTCGTCCCCGATCTGCTTCGCCGCCGCGGAGAGCGCTTCCGTGGGCCCGCGCCAGCGCAGCTCCTCCACGTTCGAGAACAACGCGGCATCGGTCCTCAGCGTCGCCAGGTCCTTGAAGAGGAGCGCTCGTTCACGCTTCTCGCCTAGAACGTTGTCGGGGAAATCCTCGAGCGCGCCGTACTGCTGGACGAGGCGCGCCGCGCCGATGCGGCCGATTCCCTCGATGCCCGGATAACCATCCGCCTCGTCGCCGACGAGCGCGAGGAAGTCGGGGATGCGCTCGGGGTCCACGCCGAACTTTGCGCGCACGCCGGCAGCGTCGAGGATCACGCGAGCCCTGCGCATCACCTGCACGACACGATCGGCGCGCACGCACTGCGCGAGGTCCTTGTCCGGCGTCCAGATGGAAACCTGCCGCACGTTCTCGTCCTCGGCCGCGATGCGCGCGGCCGAAGCGAGCGCATCGTCGGCTTCGAGCTCGACCATCGGCCATACGGCCACGCCCATGGCGCCCAGTGCCAGCTCCAGCGGAACGAACTGCGCCCACAACGCCCGCTCGATGCCCTCGCTCGTCTTGTAGCCGGGCCACAGATCGTTGCGGAACGACTCGATCACATGGTCCGTCGCGACGCCGATATGCGTCGCGCCCTTCTCGATCATCTCGAGGATCGAGTGCAGAACGCCGGCCACCGCGCCGAAGGGCGACGGCCCCTTCTTTTCGAATCGCTTGCGTCCGTAGTACTGGCGGAACAGCTCGTAGGTGCCGTCGATGAGGTGGACGGATAAAGGCTGCTGCACTGGAGGCTCGTCGTCCTAGAGATCGGACGGAATCCTCGGCGCGACGCCTCCCGAGCCAAGGATGCCCGCCGCGACCTTGATCACGACGAGCAGGTAGATGACGCGGGGCAGCCACGCGGCCATCTGTTCGTAGAAGCTCGCGATGGCGTCCGTTTCGATGGCCGCATGGCGCATCAACATCTCCGGGAGCGTGCCGCTCTGCTCCCCGGTGCGGGCGAACTCGAGCGCCGGCGATCCGCGCAGGTACGACACGCCTTCAAGCGCGTCCGCGAACGTCTTTTGCTGTTTGACTGCCTGCTGGGCGCCCGCGAGCTCACGGCGGATGTCGCCGTCGGAAACCGTGTCGATCGCGGCCGGCAGGGCGTCCAGCATCGGAACGCCGGCTTCCAGCATCAGCGCGAGGCTCTCCAGGAAATCGCGCAGGTTGGTGCGAATGTAAATGGGGCCGTAGAGCGGTATTCGCTGGTGGATGGAGCGGCCGCTCGATTGCGCACCGTGCACGCCCAGCCAGCGCAGCGCCACCACGATGGCCGCGATGACCAGGATCGGAGAGATGACTTGCCAGGCGAAGCCCTTCATGCCGATCGCACCGGACACCAACGCGGGCAACGGCTGGAGCACGAGCGCGATCGCGAGCACGAAGGCCGGCATCGCGAGGCGTGCCTTGATCGCCCCCCACTGGCGTGCGCGTTGCGCGTGGTACACGGCGAGGCGCTGGTAAGTCGGAGCAGGGCTGCCGGCCGTGAGTGCCGCTCTCACCAGCCGCGCCTCCAGCGTGGTGAAGAGGCCGCTCTGCTCACCCGCCCTCGCCGCATCGATGCCGCGCGCCGCCAGGGCCTGGAATGCCTTCAATCGCTTCGCGGCAGGCGGCGGCAACGCCATGGTGGCCACGGCGCGGTCGTAGGCGATTCCGGCGGCCTCGAGCCGCGATAGCTGCAGGAAGATTTCCGCGCGGACGTGATGGGGCAGCGGCTTCACCACGCCATTCTACGAAGCCCCGCTATTTGCGGCGGAACACGACGGTGAAGTTGTTGGCGGGCATGGCGACCACCTCCTCCAGCTCCAACGCTTCGGCGCTGGCGGCCGCGGTGACTTTTTCCAGGTCACGCACGCCCCAGCGCGGATCGCGCGACTTGAGGTCCGCGTCGAACGCTTCGTTGCTCGGTGCCGTGTGCGCGCCGCCGCGCCGATACGGCCCGTAAGTCACCAGCACGCCGCCGGGCGGAAGCAGGGTGGCTGCGCCCTTCATGAGGGCGAGCGTGGCTTCCCACGGCGAGATGTGGATCACGTTGATGCAGACGACCGCGTCGGCCCGCTGGACGGGCCAGGGCAGGGCCGCGAGGTCGAATGCGAGCGGTGGCTTCACGTTGCCCAGGCCTTCCTCGCGCACCCACGCGGCGATGGAGGCGTGGCGCTGGGCGTCCATCTCCGAAGGCTGGAACGCGAGCCCGGGCAATGCCTTCGCGAAATGGGTGACGTGCTGCCCGGTCCCGCTGCCGATCTCGAGGACTACGCCGCGCGCCGGAAGCACGCGCGCAAGGACGTCCAGGATCGGTCCCTTGTTGCGCTCGGCGGAGGGGGCGGTCTCTTTGGCCATCCGCGATGGTGCCCGGAAACACAAAAGCCAGGCAATTGCCTGGCTTTTGCCGGGAAGTACGCGAGCCTACTGCGGCTGCAGCGCGTCCTCGAGACGGGGCACCGTCGCCAGCGCCTCGAAATTCAGCAGCCACGACAGGCGCGCCACGTCCTTCAGCGCTTCGAAATCCAGGTTCGGGATATTCATGGGACTCCTTGTGAGTACGCCAGCATGACAGCGAAGCGGGGCCCCCCCTAGGCAATTAATTACTTAATTGCCTTGACTTACCCTTCGGGGGCGCGACAAGTCGCGGCGAATGCGGCTATTCTTTCCGCACGGTCCGGCCCACCCGCCGATCCTGCCCGATCCAAACCCAATGGAGATCGCATGAGCAAACGCCTCAAGCCGTTCCTCGCCGCACTCGCTTTCTGCTCCGTTGCCGCCCCCGCTGCCGCCGTGACCTTCGGCGTGCCGGACGGCAACGCTCACCCCTTCGTCGGCACCATCCTCTTCCAGCGCCCGGACGGCTTCTATTCGTGCACGGGCACGATGCTGAACTCCACCGTGATGCTCACCGCGGGCCACTGCACGGAAGAGGGCGGCGTCGCCAACATCCGCACGTGGGTCACCTTCACGCCGAAGATCCAGTTCAGCACGGGCTGCAACGGCAACCTGGCCTGCCTGATCCGCTACTTCGACAACGCCAAGAACGGCTGGATCAAGGGCACGGCTTATCCGCACCCGGACTACGACGACTTCAACCAGTTCCCCGCGACGTTCGACGTCGGCGTCATCAAGCTCTCGACGGCCGTTTCGATGCCGGCCTACGGCACGCTGCCCCCGATCGGCTTCCTCGCGACGGTGAAACCCGCGGACAACAACTTCACGGTCGTGGGCTACGGACTGCAGGGCTACATCCCCGCTTTCAGCAGCGATCTGTGGGAGCGCTACGTGGGCAACACCAAGCTGGTCGAGCTGAACAGCACCTGGGACGGCGGCCACTCGGCGAAATTCAGCAACAACCCGGGCAGCACCTCGGGCGGCACCTGCTTCGGCGATTCGGGCGGGCCGATCTTCTACCAGGACACCAACATGATCGTGGCCGTGGTGTCGTGGGGCCAGACGCCCTGCATCGGCGTGGACTACAACTTCCGCACCGACCTGCAGACGACGCAGGATTTCGTGAAGATGTTCGCGAAGTAGGAATCCCAAACCGCCGAGGGCGGCTTCGGCCGCCCTCATTTTTTGCATGCGCAAATTATTCGAATCGGGAAGGCTCGTCGTCGCGCCCGGCGTGTACGACATGGTCTCGTTGCGGCTCGCGGCGAGCTTCGGCTTCGACGCGCTTTACATGACCGGCTTCGGCACGGTGGCCTCGCACCTGGGACTGCCCGATGCGGGCATCGCCACGTACAGCGACATGGTGGAACGCGTGCGGCGCATGGCATCGATGGCCGGCGCGCCGCTCATCGCGGACGGCGACACCGGCTACGGGGGCTTGCTGAACGTGCGCCACACGGTGCGCGGCTACGAGGAGGCAGGCGCGGCCGCGATCCAGCTCGAGGACCAGGAATTCCCCAAGAAATGCGGCCACACGCCCGGGCGGCGCGTCATTCCCATGGACGAGATGGTGAAGAAGATCCGGGTCGCGGTGGAGGCGCGGTCGAGCCCCGACTTCCTCATCATCGCGCGCACCGACGCGCGCACCGCGCTGGGGCTCGACGAGGCGCTGCGACGCGGCGAGGCCTACGCTCGCGCCGGCGCCGACGTGCTCTTCATCGAGTCTCCGGAATCGGTGGAGGAGATGCGCGCGATCGGGCGGCGTTTCGACGTGCCGCTGGTGGCCAACATGGTGGAGAAGGGCCGCACGCCCGTGCTCTCGCGCGGTGAGCTGGAGGAGATCGGTTATCGTCTCGCCATCTTTCCCGTCACGGCGCTGCTGGCCGCGGTGAAGGCGATGGCCGGCGTGTACGACCATCTGAAGCGCACGGGCTCGTCGAAAGACGGTGGTACGCCGCTCGAGGATTTCGGCAACCTCACGCGGCTCATGGGATTCGAGGACGTCTGGGAGTTCGACAAACGCCACGCCGATTCGGACAAGGAGCGATGATGAAGAGACTGGCCGCCTGGACCGCCGCGCTGCTCATGGCGGGCGCCGCGTTCGCGGAGTATCCCGAGAAGCCGATCCGGCTCATCGTGCCGTTCGCGCCCGGCGGCGTGACCGACACGAGCGGGCGCGTGGTCGCCGAAGCGCTGGCCAAGCGGCTCGGGCAATCGATCGTCGTGGAAAACAAGGCGGGCGCATCCGGGAACATCGGAACGCAGGGCGTGGCGACGGCGCCACCCGACGGCTACACGCTCGTGCTCGGCTTCGACGGCACGCTCGTCATCAACCCGCACGTGTTCCCGAATTTCCCGTTCGACGTGCAGAAGGACCTGGCGCCGGTCGGGAAGATCGGCGATGCGACGCTCATCATCGTGGCGCACCCGTCGTTTCCGGCGAAGACGCTGGGCGAGCTCATCGCGTACTCGAAGAGACAACCCGACGGCGTCTCCTACGGCACCTCGGGCGTGGGCGGCACGCCGCACATCGCGGGAGAGCTCCTGAAGCAGCGCACCGGCGCCAGGCTCACGCACATTCCGTACAAGGGCGGCGGCCAGGCGATGACCGACGCGCTGGGCGGCAACGTGCCGCTGGTCTACACCGCGGTGGCGGGCGCGATGCAGCATGTGAAGGCCGGGCGCCTCGTACCGATCGCGGTGTCGAGCAGGACCCGCACGCCGTCGCTGCCGGACGTGCCGACGTTCATAGAAGCGGGGGTGCCCGATTTCGAATCCAGCTCGTGGGTTGCGTTGCTGGCCCCCGCGGGCACGCCCCGGCCCGTGATCGAGAAGCTGAACCGCGAGCTGAATGCCGTGCTCACCGATCCGCCCATCGTCGAGAAGCTGGCCACGCTCGGCATCGTCGCGACGCCCGGGCCGCCGCAGCAGCTCGCCGACCAGATCCGCGCAGACCTTGCGAAATACGGCCAGGTGGTCAAGGCGGCGGGCATCAAGGCCGAATAAGGCTTGAGTTTTTCAATTGCATTCGGTAATGATCTAGTCCAACAACGAAGAACAACGTCCGACAACCCAGGCGTCAACCCAAATCCCAAAAGGAAACCGATGAAGAGCCTGTCTCGCATTGCAGTGGTGTTGTTCCTACCGATGTTGGGGCTTGTCGCGGCCGCGGATGCCGCGGCTCAGAGCCAGCGCGCGTTGGATGCGCGCGCGAAGGAAGCCATCGAACACTGGACTCCCGAACGCAGGGCCGCGGCGATCCCGCGAGACCTGGTGATCGATGAAAACGGATCGGCATTCCTGCGTGGGCGCGACGGGTCGCTCACGCCATACGGGCACAGCGCGTCGGCCACGCCCATGGCCGGCGACGGCGCGGGCCCCACGGTGACGAACATGTCGCCTGCCGCCGGCGCGACCGTCGGCGCCTCGGCCACGTTCTCCGCCACCGTCACCGACGCGAGCGGCGTGAAGAGCGTGTCCATCAGCGTGCAGCAGGGCAACGGCCGCGCGCAATCGTTCTCCGCGGGCCAGGGCGCGAACAACGTGTGGAGCGTGAACCTTTCGGGCCTCACCAACGGCACCTGGACCTGGTGGGTCGTGGCCAAGGACAACGGCAAGCCTTCCACCAGCACCACGTCCTCGAAGGTGAGCTTCACCGTCAACACCAGCGGCGGCGGAGGCGGCGGCGGTGGCGGGACGGTGGCCAATGCCGAGTGGACGGGCCAGGGCGTCGTTCAGGATGCCGTGGGCCGCATCTACTTCGAGATGCCCGACAACGTGCAGCGCACGCGCTGGGCCGGCTACGTCTGCTCCGGCACGGTGGTGAACGACGGCACGACCGGCCGCTCGATCATCCTCACCGCGTCGCACTGCATCTACGACGACGCCAACAAGGCGTTCGCGCGCAAGGTGCTGTTCATCCCGGACCAGGCGGAAACGACGGGCACGGGCACGGACCTGAACTGCGCCAACGACCCGATCGGCTGCTGGGCGCCGACCTTCGGCGTCGTGGACGTGAACTGGACCACGCGCACGTTCCCGAACAACGTGCATTGGGACTACGCGTTCTACGTCGTGAAGGATGCGGGCGCGCATACCGCGGGCCTGAGCGGAGCGGCAGACCAGCTGGACGCCGCCGTGGTCGCGATGGATGTGAGCTTCGCGGCGCCCGCCGCCGGCAGCGTCACGCACGCGCTGGGATACTCGTACAGCGTCGATCCGCAATTCATGTACTGCGCGGATCCGATGCAGAACATGAACGCGGACAACTGGTTCCTGCCCAACTGCGGTCTTACCGGCGGCTCGTCGGGTG
>Ga0070689_100001001_pt1 | contig 17724 bp, 28 predicted proteins | sample KBSS23HmetaG_FD_64669 | JGI IMG/M metagenome (GOLD analysis project Ga0070689, IMG submission 64669) | Switchgrass rhizosphere microbial communities from Kellogg Biological Station, Michigan, USA - KBS S2-3H metaG | ecosystem: Host-associated > Plants > Roots > Rhizosphere ...
CCCAATGGCCGCGACTACCAGCACCGCCCGCAGGAATACGAAGCTGCCCGCGACGCTTGGATCGAGCGTCAGACCTTCATCATCTGGCTGCGGCGTGACCTCGAAAAGCACGCCGAGGCCATCGACGCCCTGCCCGGCAGATGAAGCTGCGCGTCCGCATCCCCGACTACGTCAACCCCGGCATGCAACAGCGTGTCGGGGAAGTCCTTTACGTCACCACGCTCTGGCACCAGCGCCCGGCGCTGCTCAAGGGCACCACCTACAAGGCCCGCGAGGACGTCGCCACCGTGCGGCTCGACGGCAGCGACCAGATCGTCAATGTCGATCTCGACGACTGCGACCTAATCGCCTACTAGCGGGCGATCTTGATCTCGTCGTTGAACGGCTCGTCGAACCCGGTCGGTCTGTCGATCGCCCGCAGCGGGTCCACCACCTGCTTCGCCGCCACTACCTGCGCCCCCGGCCATGTCGCCTTCACCTTGTTGACGAGGCTGTGTGCGCTCAGAATGTGGCCGACCTCCTCAAGGCTGTAGACCGTGATCTGGCGCCCCTGCGCCAGCACCTGCTTGGCCTCGACCGGCGTCTTGGTGATCCACGCCACCGTGCCGTCGCCCAGCGCCACCTCCCACACCTCGGGCGGCATGCGCGTGTGCCCGGCGGCAAGCGCGATCTTGTTGCACGCCATCCACCCGGCGATCATGCGGGTGCTTTCGCGCCGCACGCTCTCGAGGTCGCCGTTACCGATGGCCTGATTGAACAGGTAGCGCTGCCTGTCGAACTTCTCGCGCACCTCGGGAGTGACCAAGAGCCTGAGCCTGTCCACGCCCCAATAGCGCTCCATCTCGACCGCCACCGCATCGGCGCCGTCGATGAAGGCCCTGCCCGCTATGTAGGTGCCGTGACTGCGGTCCCAGCGGTCTGGGTTCGTCACCTCCCTGATCTCGGTCGTCAGCTTCTTTACCCTTTTCGCCATGCCAGTCCCTCCCGTTGCTCCAAAAAAACCCCCCACACCCCCCAAGAGTACGGGTGCGGTACGGTACGACAGTAAACAGTCGTCCGTACCTGAAACGTACCACGAGGATTTATGAGTATTTTCATAAGGTTGATTTCAATTCGTTCCGAAACGTACCGTCGTACCAAACCGCCGGTACGGCGACTGAAATCGTACCGCCGTTTTTTGCGGTTCGGTACGATGGAACTTTAGTCATCGTCGTCGTCCTTTTCCCACTTCACCCCGGCGATCTTGCAGCCCTTTTTGGTCAGCCGGTACTTCGAGCCGCGATATTTGAACACCAGCTTGCTGGCTTTCAGCCGCTCGACAATGCGCTGCACCTTCGACTTGTAGGGTCGTCCATCCGGCAGCGTGAACATTGCCAGCTTGGCAAGTTCAGTGAAGCTGGAGTTTTTATAGCCGTGGATCAGCTTCAGCACCGTATCTTCGTCAGCTTCCGCCGTCTGGAGCCGCCGCTCGGCCCCGGCCTCGGTGATGGGCACCGCCACAACCGAAGGCATGCACCGACCCTTGCTGTCCTTGACCGTGTCGCTGGTTGCCGTCCGCAACTCGAACTCCAGTTGCTCGAACGGGGAGCCGCGCCACTTGGCGCCATGCGGGTTGAGCGCGCAGGTCTTTTCCTCCGACCAGAGCGTCAGGTTGCCGTCCACCTCGTTGATGAAGTTGGAGCCGCCCAGCGGGATCAGGTTGTCGGCTGTTGCGTTCTTCACCGGGTGGCAGTTGACCAGCACAGCCGGGTTACCGGGCAGCGCGATCAGCCGCCGCAGCACCTGCGCGAACAGGCCCTGCTGGGCGTTGCTGTTGCTGTCGTCGCCGCGAAAGTACGCCGTCGCCGTGTCCACCACGATGAGCGCCAGATCGCCTATTTTCGTCGCCTCCTCGATGATCTTCGGCATGCTGACCGCGATGTCGATGACGCCGTCCACGAAGTAGAACGGCACCGCCTCCGGGTCGAACTTCTCGTGATCGGCGAGAACCTTGTAACGGGCGCGGACGTCCTGCGCGTTCTCGCCAGCGAGGAACAGCACCCTGCCGGGCGCTACCTCGTAACCGTGGAACGGCACGCCGCGCGCCACCGTGGACGCCATCAGCATGGCGACGGCAGTCTTGCCGTGGCCGGTGCGGGCGGTGAGTGCGTAGAGGTAGCTTTTCTGGATCAGCTTATCGATCAGGTAGTCGGGCGGCACGAAGCCGCGCAGGAACTGCTCGGCGCTTTGCAGCAGCGGCAACGGCTCGCCGGTTGCCGGGTCGATCTTGGGCTGCGAAACGAAATCGTCGTTTAGGTCGGGCCTTGACTTTGGATTGGGCCGCGCCGCCTCGACTTTCATCTTGGCCGACCCCCAGCGCCGCATGGCGGCGCGCCACTTGCCCTCGAAGGCCGTCCGGCCACGGCGCTCCTGCTCCAGCCCGACCCGCTTGCTGACGTTCTCGATGCGGCAACCGACCCGGCGCTCGTAGTCCTCGTAGGCGGCGGTGGCGAGCGCCTCCAACTGGTAGCGCGGCGGCAGGATAGGCGCCATGCGGTACATCTCCAGAATGTGGCGCCAGACCACGCTCCGCATCACCGCCTCGCGACCGTCCTGCACGTTGCCGAAGGCGTCGTATTCGCTCTCCGGTGAGGCCGTGCGCGTTCCATCGCCCTGATGCCCGCCATGCTCCCCTACCAGCGCCTCTATGGCGTCCAGCAGCCATTGCGGGGCATCCGGTATGGCGACCTCCCAAGGGCCGCGCAGCGGCATCCAAGCGTATTCCTTGCCGCTGGCGTGCATAGTGGGCGGCAGCACGGCAAAACCGGCGTGCCCCCTGACGTCCACGCCTATGGAGGTGCGATTGGTGGGCACCCGGTAGCCGGGAGGCGCCCTGAACAGCTTCTGCACCCCGCCGCCGCCGGTGACCTGCTCAGGCCCCTCCGGCTCGATGCCGTGGCTCTCGGCCTCCACCAGATCGCGCCACCACGCCGCCGCCTCCGGGTGCTTGTGGATGTCGAGGTCGAGAACGAGGATGTTGCCGGAGCAGGGTCCGGTGATCATCCCCATGTCGCCGCGTTCGCTTCCTGTCCTGTACCAGCGCGCGAATGTAGCCTCCGGCGCGAGGCTCTCCTGCAAGTCGGCCCACTGCGACAGTGCCGGGCGCTTGTCCTTGCAGGGGACCACCTGAATGCCAGCGGCGCGGTACATTTCGGCCCAGCCGTGAGGCGTGGCGAAGCTGGGGTCAAAGCCGGTCGGGTTGAGGTCTTGGTGGTCGTCTGGTATAGACACGGCTAGTCCTTTCGCGATCTCACAGGGGTGGTGCAGGGACGGGTTTTGAGCGCCGGAGGTGATAGCCCCCGGCGCTCAATTTTTTACTATCAGCCGAAATCGTCGGCGAGGGAAGCCGCCGCCGCTTGTGGCGCCGCCTTGGGCTGCGCACCAGTGGCGGGAGCCGCCTGTTGCAGCGGCAACTGTCCGCCGCCGTTCGCCTTCGGCTGCGGCGCCAGATCACCGCGCGGCACCCAGCCCGCGATCGCAAACACCGGATGATAGTTGGTGCTGCTCTTCTCGCCGGAGCCGGTCTTGATGGGCACGGTCTTTTCCAGCATCAGAACCGGCAGCTTGCCGGGGTTCTTGGCCTTGTCCCTCTGGTATTCGAGGTAGATGTTCTCGATGCCGGACAGGAAGGCCTTCGAGGTACCGGCGACTTCCCTGATCGCCTTGCCGTCAGGCCCGGTGCATTCCTTCGCCAGCTTGACCATGAAGCGCACGCCATTCTTGTGGCGTGGCGTCGGACGGTCAGGCAGCTTGCTGCCCATCGGCACCAGCGCGAATGACGGCGCGGAGCCGGGCTGGAAGTCGATCCAGCCGACCTCGACGTTGTCGAAGTCCACGATCGCCTTGAAGTTGCCGGTGATGTCGGCGCTCTCACCGACGAAGCCTGAGCCGGTGTCCACGCGATCGACACGAAAGAAACGTCCGGCGCGTGCGTCGTATTTTAAAATCGGCAGAAAGTCCCCGCCTTGCGAGGTCTCGGTACTAAACCCGAATATCGACAATGTAGCCTCCTGTTGCTTCGATAAGGCCCGAAGCTGCGCCACACCCGAATAATCTCGGGTATTGGATTTATTTCTTTTCGAGCGCCAGCAGCCCCAGCTTGGTCACGCGCATCACCATCTGAAATTTACGCGACTTGCCCAACCTGACCTCAGACTTGCGGCGCCTGATCAACCCTTTCCTGTCCAGCGCAGCGTAGCGTGCCGTCATCGAACTGTAGGGAGTGTTGGCCGGAAATTTCAGGCGCACCTCGTCGGATATGGCGCCCTGATCGTAGCTGGCGATGACTTCCAGCACAGCACGCTCGCGTCCGCTGCTGTCAACCGCGTAAGCGGCGGCGACGGAGGTTTCCGGCCCTTCCGCACGATGCAGATACTTCGGGTCAGTGCCAAACAGACTAAGCTGCATGTCCTTCATCCGCCCCATCACACTCCCCAAATCTCGTAAGCTAATTGCCTCGCCGGAGGATTGGACCAATAAAAGCTGTCGAGGTCCGGCACCGTGATATTCACGAAGAACTCTGGATCATCGCTCAGTGCAAGAAACTTTTCAACCGCCAGCGCGATCTTGTGTAGCGCATCACGGTGGCGGCGCACGTTCTCCAACCCGTACACCTCGAGCCGCTTTGGCGTGCAGTAGATCAACCGCGCATCGACGTTGTCACTCTGGGCATATAACGCCACCTGCCGCGCATGGCCGACCTTGATCTGCGACGGCATCTTCTCGGTGGTCTTGAGGTCGCCCAGTATGCCGTGATGGCTCCACTCGTAGTCATAGTAGCCAACGATCGGCAGCTTCAGATCCTCCGGCTGCCACGACACGAAGCCCTGCACGCCGGTCGGCTTGCCGTACTTGCGGAGCGTCTCCAGCGCCGACTTCACCATGCTGGGAATAGTCGCACGGTAACGCTCGCGGCGCGGATCGGGCGACATGGCGGTGAGTGTATCGTACTTGGTGAACGCCGCGTTGATGCAGCTTCCGAAACCAAGCCGCATGTCCATCAGCCCGGTGGTGACGCCCTCCTCGACGGCAACACCGCGATGCGCCGGGGCGCCGACCGGCTGCTTGCGGCCTAGCACACGCTCCAAAACCCACATCGCCGGAGAAGCAGCGAACAGGTTCAGCGAAGATGGCGAGTGACGTTCGTAACCATCGATCATTTGACTTCTCTGTTGAAAACAAATCGCTGCGCCATGAAGTAGGCGAGCAGCGCGGCCTCGGCCCGGCCGCTGTCCTTCTTGCGCGAGAACTGGTCGGAGCAGGTCGGGAAAAGTTGCAACGCCATCAGGCGTGACTGCTCCTTGCTTTTCTTGCCGCCCTTCAGCTTCATGCCCGCCTTCCACGCCGCCGCCGACACTCGTGAAGTAGGGATATTCAGCAGGACGCAAACCACCTGCGCGGTAGTGTTGGCGGCGCTGAACCGCCACGCCTGTCGCACGCCGTCGCGCGGCATCGGGCCGACCTTCTCGATGACGGCGACGGTCGGTGAATGCTTGAGGACGATGCGGCTGAGTTCTGAGGCGTCGATCTCGTCGGCCACACGCGGCATGTCGTAGACCCTGACGACGTCGGCCGTATCTGGATGGTAGAACGCCAGCGCACCCGACAGGCCGGGGTCGATCGCGAGAATGCTGAAGCGGTCTACGCTCATCGCTCCCTCCCAAAGCCGGGAGAGGCGATGAGCGCGTGCTTCAGGCAGTACGAAGAACCATCTGCCTTGTCAGCACCACAGAACGTGACGTTCGGACTATTTCCGTTCGGCCAGCGGCAACTGGTCGGGAGCAACTGAAGTAATGTCAAGTCTCTCCCTTTGTTCGGCTGCGCCCGGTGCTTCAGGCTCTGCCGGTGTTGCTGGCTTTTTCTTCCCACTCTTCTTTTTCTTGGCGAGTTTCTTCGCCCGCTTTGCTGGCGACTTCTTCCCTCGCGATTTTTTCGAGCGTTTCTTTTTCGGCATGCCGATCCTTTCCTTGCGGGCATTCTCAGCGCCACCTGCATTCGTCTGCCCTTCCCGATACAGGCGTTCTTGCTAAGTCTGATGGTGAACTCGCGCGACATGATTTTGGCGACGTCGAGGTACGACAGCCCCTTGTCGAGCAGTTGCAGCAGCCGCTCTTCCATTGGCGGCGTCCACGCCAAATTGTTGGCTGGCATTACTTTCGTCTCCGGCGGGTTTGCTTGCGGCGGGTCCGCATCATGAACAGGCTGTCCGGCACCGACAGCCCGGCGACGTCGAGCGCCTCGCAAATGATAAGATAGGTGTTGGCCGGAAACGCCTTGTCTCTCCGCCAGTTGTTCACAGCCTGTGGAGTAGTCAGCGCCACTTCGGCGAACTTTTTATTGCCGCCAAAGGCATCGATCACCTGCGCGGTCGATGTCAGTCTCTTCATGTGTGGCTCCGGCCTGTTGACATAAAACTTTTCTGGTGTAGCACTGGCATGGGGAATTGTCCAATGATCGACGCTGAAAGAAAGCTGAAGGCAGTGAGGCGCGAACTGGCTTTCCGCAAGTCGCTCTACCCCAAGTGGGTCGAGATGGGACGCATCGACAAGGAGAAGGCCGACGAGGAGATCTCCGTCATGGAAGCGATCGCCAAGGACTATCAGGACTACATCGACGCCAATGCAGAACAGGGGAAACTGCTATGACGGGACTGCTGAAGAACAACGGAAACGGGGACACCTTGCCGGAGCATCGCCAGAAGCAGGTCGAGGCAGGTCTCGCCCAGTATCAAGCGGTGGCGGCGGAGCGCGACGAACTCCAGCACAGGCTGAAAGAGGCCACGACGACGATCGAAGGCTATCAGGTGCAGTTGAACGCCTTGCAGGGCGTCATCAATCTGATGGAAAGCACGATGACGACCTACCGGATAACCCGCGACGAGGCCGTCATCCGCGCCGCCACGCTGATGGAGGCGCTCGACCACATTCACCTCGTCATCCAGAAACATTGGGAAGCCCACCCGGCGCCGCAGACAGCAGTGGAGACCGATCATGCTGTTTAGAAAAAAGCCGGTCGAGGTCGAGGCGTTCTGCTGGAACGGCGAGGCCACGCATGAACGCCCGGAGTGGCTGCAAGGGCCAGACGTCCTGTACGACGGCCATCAGGGTGTGCTGCTCATCGACACGCTGGAAGGCACGATGACGGCACAGCGCGGCGACTGGATCATCAAGGGCGTGAAAAACGAAATCTACCCATGCAAGCCTGACATCTTCGCCGCCACCTACGAGCCGGTGCCGTGACCACTGCTTATGGCCGCACAAAGCTGGGGCAACTTATTTACGATCTGGCCTTCACCGATCTTGAAGCGAATTATCTGGCGCGAAAGCACGGCAAGCCGGTCGCCGAGATCAGAGCGCTCCGCACCGGGCGCGAGATCAAGGCGTTACGGCAGAAGAATGGTCTCAAGAACGGGCCAGAGAGTAGGCGCTGACCGCCGCATGGCGAGGAACAGATGGATTTAGACGAAGCAATCGCCGTTGTCCTAGTGGAGCAACTTCTGCCACCAGGAAGCCGTGACGAAATACTCTATGGAAAGGCTTGGCGCGTGATTGTCGATGAGGTCGAACAAATCAAGCAGCGCGATAATGGCTGAATAACAGATGACAGTCTTTATTGACGGAGCACGGAACGGTTTTGGTCGGATGGTGATGTGTCACATGCTTGCCGATACGCCCGACGAGCTACACGCAATGGCTGACGCAATCGGAATGAAGCGCCAATGGTATCAGTCGCCCGACAAGGCAAGTTTCCCGCACTACGATCTTTCCCTGACGCGCCGCGCATTAGCGGTGGCAAAGGGCGCAAAGGAAGTTACGCGGCAGGAATTGAACGCACACATGAAGCGCGTGAGGGCAGAACTTATCGCACACGGCCACACTTGGAAAAGTGCTGGCTGGTATTGATGGCTAGTCAGCGATGGGAATGGACCTGACAAAGCGGCTGCCCGACCACGCACGGAGGTGCTATGGTCTGCCACCCGGTGCGCCGTGCCCCGCTCACGACGACGGCACTTGGCCGGAAGGCTGCGACTGCTATGGGCAGGGAGGCGGCGGCATGAAATACAGCGGCTCGCTGACATGGGCAGTGGTTATCGCTGTCATGCTTGCCATCGCCATCGCGCTGATCAGCATCGGGCTGGTGGTCAATGCGCTTGGCGCCGACAACCTGACGCCCTGCCTGAGCAAGGCGGAGGCTCGCGCCAAGTATCCCAAGCAGATCATTTACTGGCACACCATCAACCACTGCTGGGACAACGTGCCGGTCAGGGTCGCGCACCCCCGCAAGACCGACAAGCTGCCGACCGTTGACGCCAACAGCAACGTGGCTCCCCGTAGGGCGACGGCAGTTGCCAGCGTAAGACCGTCGCTACCAACAGTGTTCTACCCTTCGCTGATGTCAGGCGGTGGCACCGACGACATCATGTTGCGGGGCGAGGCCATGCAAACATGGCCCGCGATCGCGGACTTCGACACCGACCCGCCGCTCTTCCTACCGTGGCTGCGGGCGACGGCTCTGATCAATCGGTAGCTGCAAGGAGATCGTATGAAGAGATTATCTGGAATGCTGGCGGGCATCGCCTTGCTCGTCAGTTGCGGGGCTGGACAGGCGGCTACGTTCACGCAAAGCGATTTTGCCGGAACCGGCAGCTTCGGCACGGCCACAGCGTCATGTCAGAACGCTCTCTGCACTGACGTTCACGTTGACGTCAACATGGACCCAAACATCCTGTTGCAGACAGGCTCGCACTTCCTGTTCACGCTGAGCCTTGCTGGCAGCGGTGTGATTGATGCGTCATCAATCGTGCTGGCTGGCAGCAGCATCACGGTGTTGCCGAAAACAAGTCCCGCCAGTTACCAAAATTCGCCGTTCCGGTTTTTCAACACCGGCATTTCGGCGGACTGCGGCAACGGCGGATCGAGCGGATGCGGAAGCACGCTGGCGTTCGACATCGACAACTTCAGTGGCTTCCTGTTTGCGACTGAGCAGTTCAACGGCTTTAACATCATTGCAGCGGCAGACGTTCTGCTGACCAACTGCACCGGTGCATGTACTGGCGTCGTTGGATTGACTGGTGACCTGACGCCGACGCCGTTCGACGTACCGGGTGAGACACCAATTCCCGGCGCCGTCTGGCTGTTCGCCAGCGGCATCGGGATAGGCGGCGCCATCTTGCGTCGTCGCAGGAGGAAGGAGGTTTAGGTACAGCCTCCCAAATTTGATGCCACACCCGTCGCCCGGTGCGGGGGCGCGAGAGCGCAAATCACCGGGCATCTTCTAGCTAGAAAGAGAGGCGACAATGAAGAAAGTTCTGCTTGCCGCCGCCCTCGCATTGGCAACAACTGTCAGCGCGATGGCGGACACCGTTTCCAACTTGGGGACCAACCCCACGTCTGGCGCCGGTGCGTTCTCCAACACCGATCCCGGCACTGGGCTGGGTGGCTCTGGACTGTTTGCCGACACCTACAATTTCGATCTCGTCGGCAGCCAGATCCTGACCATCGCGTTCGCCGTCAACACTTTCGCCAACGGCGCTCCGCAGTTCATCACCAACTTCACCGGCACGGTATTCAACGACGGGCCTAACGGCGTACCGGGCGGCGGCGATGACTTCTCCGTCCTCGGCCCAGAACTGGCAGTGGCTTGTATCGGCATCCCAAGCTGTCAGGTCTTTGGCGGTTCGGCAGTGCTTCCCGGCGGCAGCTACTACCTGCTGATCACCGGCAACGCGGCTGTCGATGCTGGCTACGGCGGCAACCTCAGTACGGCAGAGACACCATTGCCCGCAGCCGTGTGGCTGTTTGGCAGCGGCCTAGGCTTGCTGGCGATGGCTGGCAAGCGCAAACGAAAACGCGGCGCTTGGGACGACCTCCCTCGGCTCGACTTTCTGCCGAAAGTCTGACGAAGTAGCTGGGTGACTTTGCAAACTTGACCCAGTCACGGCTGCGCCGGGCAATGGCACATATCCTACCACTGTGATCGCTCGCCCGGCGCAGTTAAAACCCCCTGAAATAGGGGGTTTTTTAAGGCTTATAACCCTGTTGACACCAGTGTCAGAAAGGCACTATATTTGCGTCATCAACAGAAGGAACTGAGCCATGTCCAACGACGACTTCAACGACGACCTCTCCGACATGCTGGGAGGCAAAGGCCCGGTCGCCACGCCGAAGCAGCCGCCCGCCTCCTACATCCCGCTCGAGAAGCGCTTCGAGGAGGCGTGCCCGAAATGCCGTGGCACCGGAAAGTTCGTGTCCTATTCTGGCCGCGTGATCGGCGACTGCTTCAACTGCAAGGGCGCTGGCAAGAAAGTTTTCAAGACTTCGCCGGAGAGCCGCGCCGCCGCCCGCGTGTCGTCCGCCGCCCGCTCGCAGCAGAAGGCGCAGAGCCTCCTCGGCGAGATCACCCAGTGGCAGGAGCAGCACGCCGCCGCGTGGCAGTGGCTGACCTCGAACGTCGCGCGCGGAAATGAGTTCGCCAAGTCGCTGACCGACGCGCTCTACAAGTTCGGCTCGCTCACCGACAATCAGCTTGCCGCCGTCGAGCGCAACCTCGCCAAGATGGCGGAGCGCAAGGCAGAGCGCGAGGCAGCGGCGCCGGTCGTCGAGACCTCCGGTATCGATCGCCTGAAGGCGGCGTTCGACAAGGCAGCGGCCTACACTGCGGCCAAGGCGACCGGCCTCACCGTCCGCAACCCGAAGATCACAATGGGCGGCGTGACGATCTCTCCGGCCAAGGCAACCTCGAAGAACCCCGGCGCGCTCTACGTCAAGAGCGGCGAGACCTACCTCGGCAAGATAGCCGACGGCAAGTTCTTCGCCACTGGCGACTGCACGCCGGAGCAGCAAGCGCAGGTTCTCAAGTTCGTCGCCGACCCGGCGGAGGCCGCGAAGGTCTACGGGCAGGAGACCGGCGTTTGCTGCGTCTGCAACGCCACGCTGCGCAGCGAGTGGAGACTGCGCGGCATCGGTCCCATCTGCGCTGAAAAGTTCGGGTGGTGAAGAATGGTGCCACTCTGTCACTGTTGACAGGGTGGCACTACTCTGATAGAATACTTTTCGTCCATCACAGAGGAGTTATCGGACATGAGTAATACCAGCACCAAGCGATACGTCATCCAGCTTCACAAGAACGATGACGGCTCCGTCGGCGGCTATGGCGTGCATGCCCGCGACGGCCAGATCATCAGCGGGCACCCGACGCTGGCGCAAGCCGAAGCGGCGATGGCCCGTTACGTCGAAGGCGACAAGCGACGTCAGGCCCAGCGCCTCGCGCTCGCCGAAGGCCGTGCCAAGTCGGGGTTCGTGTCATGACAGTCGTCCTCATCACACCCCGGCGCTCGCCCAAGACCATCTACAACGATGGAGGGCGGCTTGCCGCCGGTTTCAAGGGCGACGCCGGTGATTGCGTTGCCCGCTCGATTGCGATCGCAGCGCAGCTTCCCTACCGGCAGGTCTATGACGAACTGGCGACCATCAACGCCATCACGCCCAAAAGCAAGCGCCGCCGCAGCAGCAGCCTCGGCAAGGTCACGGCCTCGCACGGTATCTATACCAAGTCTGCCGTGTTCAAGCGGTACATGGCCCGCCTTGGCTTTGTATGGACGCCGACAATGGGTATCGGCACCGGCTGCAAGGTTCATCTGCGCAAAGATGAATTGCCTATGGGCCGTATCATCGTTGCCCTGAGCAAGCATTACGCCGCCGTCATCGACGGCGTCGTTCACGACACTCACGACCCATCACGCTCTGGCACCCGCTGCGTCTACGGCTACTGGAGACTGTCATGAGGATCAAAGCAGAGCGCGTCCTTGCGCGAGACCTCAGGCCGGGCGACCTGTTCTCGGCGGCGCCACAGGCGTACTGGGACCACGCGATGGATAAAGGCTCGTGCGGCGAGCAGGTCTACATCCGTACGAACGTCAACGCCGATGCCTTCGGGGATGCCGACAGCTACATCAGTCGCATCACGATCGAGCGCTGAAAACAAAAAACCGCCCCGGCGCAAACCGGGGCGGTCTCTTGCCACCTCAAACTCTCACAAGGAACTACGCTCGTCCATCACAACGAAGCGTGCAGCAATAGTAGGGCCTCGCTGGCCCCCGGTCAAATCACCGGCGCTTCACGCCAGCAGAGGCAGCAAGGCTCCGGCCAGTCTGATCCCCATATGCGGAAGTACCACCCGCAAAATCATGAGAACGACGACAAGCATGACGATCACCCAGATGATCTGCACCACCTTGGGCGGCAGCACGACGCCGATGACACCAAGAACGTAGATCACCAAGTAAACGGCGAGCGCCAAAAGGCAGACGTAGATGAGCAGCGTGATGACGCCTTCGATCATGGCCTATCTCCTCGGTTGGGCCGCGCACTCCTTACGGAAGATCGCTGGGATAATAAAGTTCCCGGTTTTCGGCCCGTTCGGATCAAAGCCGGGATCGCCGGGTCCGGTGCTGACGGCGATCCTCGGGTCGCACGAGGTGCGACGGATGATGTCGAACGCCACTGCTGCTGGCACGACCGCCATCAGCGCGACGTCGGCTGGCTGCTGCGCCGGAGCCGACGGCTTGTAGATGCGGACCTTGGTGCGCTTGGCGTCGGCGACCGACGGGATCACCAGCGCGGCGACGAGCGCGAACAGAAACTTCTTCATGCGATCAACTCCTCCTCTTCACCCTGCTTGTAGATTTCGGCCTCGACAAAATCGTCAGTAGTCAGACCCAGATCGCGGGCGAGTGACGGCGAGAGATCGAGCGCCCGGCCGGTCTGCTCTCCCGGCCCCCAGTCAGCACAGAAGCAACCCTCCATCAGGATTTTTGTTCTGGGATTGTAAAGCGTCGCCGTCGCCACCAGCAATTCCTCCTTCGAGATTTGCGAGTAGTCAAAGCGGGCCGCGATGTAGTGTACATGAGGATTGAGCCGACGGGCCAATCCGGTGGTACCTTCAGGCTGGTAAGGAAGGAACAGATGTGGCGCGTCCATGATCTCATAGACGAATGCGAGACCTTCGCTTTCGGACATTCCAAGGTCATCGGGGCCTCCGAAGGTACTGCACAGACCGGAAATTTTTATCATGGCCGCGCCTCCTATTTCACTTTGCGCTCCTGACCTTTTCTCTGACTTCGTCGGGTGTCTCGCGCACACACAGGCCAATGCCGCTGAGCCGGATGGCGGAGCCGTGCGGCACTTGGCAGTGGCTGCGGATCGCCGGTCTGATCGCTTGCACCGCCGTACTCTCGACCCACACCGGGTTGCCGTCGAGTTGCGTCAGCATGACCAGCGCGAGCATCATTCGTCAGCCCCATGTGATGCGGATGATGCCCTGCGCCCCCACACCATAGCCGACTGTGCTGCCGCTGTGTTGGCCGGACCCGCCGCCGCCACCGCCGTAAAGACCGCCGTTGCCGCCCTTCCCGCTGGGGTTGACGCTTTGCGACGTCCCGCCGCCGCCACCACCGGCGCCGTGCGAGGCGTCCCAATGAGTGCCGTTGCCGCCATTGCCGCCCCTGCCGGAAATGTCACTCTTGGTCAGAAAGCCGCCGCCGCCTCCGCCGCCGGTGACGGCGTCCTTGCCGTCAGCCCCGGCTTGCGTCCCGTCATCGATGCCGCCCGCACCGGCGCCCGGCCCGCCGCCAGCCCCTGCGCCGCTCGCGGTGGCAGAATAGCCGCCGTTGTAAACGCCACCGGCGCCGCCGCCGCTGCCGCCAACAACTCCGGTAGCCCCGGCACCGCCGGGACCGCCCGCTGAACTTGGCCCGGCCGCGCCACCGGCGCCGCCGCCGTTATAGCCTCCGCTGTTGCTGCCGCCGGTGCCGCCATCCAGCCTGACGTCGCCAACGCAGTTGGAGGCAAAGCCGGGATTGGTGCCGCCGCCGCCCTGCGCGAGGCACAGGACGGTACCCGCTTGGTTCTTGAGCCAGCTATCGCCGCCGACGCTCTGCCACGCCCCGCCATTGCCGATGTTGACCAGACAGACCTGACGCGGAATGAGCGCGACGTTGCTTTTCTTGGCATAGGCTCCGCCGCCGCCGCCGTAACCGCCGCCAGCAGGGCCACCGCCGTAGCTGCCACTGCCGCCGCCAATACACTCGATAGTGTTCTTGTCGTCGGTCCAGTCGTCGGGGACCGTCCAGTTGGCGGCGCCCACCGCCGTCAGGTACACCAACTGCTGCGTCAGCGGCCGTTTGCGAGCGCCGCCCAGCAACGGTGGTGTGATCCCGGCAAACATCTAGCTGACATCCGCCAAGAACACGCACGCTATGAGCGTCGGGTCAAACACCGAATACGAGATGATGTCGAGCGCACCGGCTCGAGCAGTCAGCACCGGCTTCACCGCATTCGGAAATTTCCACGCCGACCCCCACGTTGTGACCGTGAAGGTGGCGACGCTGGGGTTCAGGTAGATCAATCCCTTCTGGCCGCGCTTGGCATTTTGCGGGTTCGCCAGCGTCTTGCCGCCGCCGGTCGGCTGCCAAAGAAAATCGAGGCCCAGCGCCATGTTCGGCGTGGCGACGTTCGTCGCTTCCACCAAGGCAGTCCAGTTCAGCACCGCCGCCCACATCGCGCCCGACGTCATCATCTTGTCCGGCTGCGAGTTGGCGATGAACTCCTGATAAGTCGCCGCCACCGGCAGCACGAGATGCTCCGGGTGAACGTGATCCTCGCGGGCGAACTTGTCGGAAGTGCCGACAACGGCCGCTGCTCCGTCCGGCAGCGGCGGAGCAGAAGCACCGCCGGAAGTGATGATGCCGGGGCCTGACGTCGTCCACTTTTCTCCGTCCCAAGTGTAGGTCGTAATGCCCGCAACTGGCGGGGTCGGATAACGGTCGCCGACGAGCGGCGTGCCGGGGAAATCAAGTGCAGCCATAGGTCACCTCATGAGTACGGCGCGGTTGGCGGCGTGAAGTTTGCCGTCCACCTCGCGATGCCCTTGGTCAGACGAAATTCGTCGATGTTGCCGTTGAGCGGGATCGCTGTGAAATCGCCAAGCCGACCGATTGTGAAAGCATTGGTGTTTGCCACAATCGATGCGCCAGCGTTGATCGGTCCCTGCGCCGCCAGCACACCGTCAAAATAGGTATTGATCATCGTGCCGCTGCGAACCACCGCGATGTGGTGCCAGTTGGTGTCGAGCAGCAATGGTGCGCTTTGATAGGAAATGATCGGGCCGTCGCTTGGCAGCCAAGCAAATTGCAACGTGCCGCTGGTGTTGACGTAGAGATAGTAGCCGGTGGTGATGGAGGCGTTGGTCTTGCCGAAAAAACCATACTGCGTCCCGAGTGCCGCCATCCGTACAAAAAAATCGACCGTGAAATCTCCGCTGCCGAAATCAAAATCGACGTGATCAGGATAGGTTAAATACGCAGCACCGTTAAACAGCCCTGATGCGCCGCCGAATTTTGACTGTGCGGTTGAAACCTGCGCATTGGTGACAGCGGCGTTGCCCCTCGCTGACGCTGACGAGTCACCAAAAGTCGTCGAGCCGTTTGCGCCGTCCATGTGGAGCAGGAGTTTCGTCGCGTACTTATCGGCGTCAGTACCGGCCGGTAGGGTTGGCGGTGTGAAGTTCGCGGTCCACCGCGCGGTGCCCTTGCTGATGCGCAGTTCGTCGATATAGCCGTTGAGAGAACTGCCGTTATTGCTGTCAACCGATCCAATACAGATAGGGCCAGCAACCGCTGTCATTGACCCGGCGAATGTGGTGGAGGCAACGGACACGCCGTCTTTGTAGATGTTGAAGTTGCTGCCATTGCGAACAATCGCAATGTGCATCCACGTCGCTGTAGGAATTATCCCGGCTGCTGAAGCAACTCTAAAGACTTCGGTGCCACCAATTACATGGTCGAAAAAAATCTTGCCGTCGAAGGTAACTATGAGCATGTAGCGGCTATTGTAATCAACACCGCCTGTCACATGCCCAACAAGACCACAATAACCGCTCCCCGGTAGTGCAGCCACATTCAGCCATAAATCTATCGTCCAGTCGCCCGCGCCAAAATTGTAGTCGGCATGATCTGGAAATTGTATTCGGCTGGCAGTCGGAAACACCGCAGATGCACTGCCGAATTTTCTTGTGCTGGTTATGACCTGTGCGCTGCCGCCAACAGTGGCATTGCCCTTCCTCGCAATAGAAGCATCAGTGAAAACCGTCGAGGCGTTAGCGCCGTCGCAATGTAGCAGCAAAACAGTATTTGCGTCTGGGTTAGGGCCGTAGGGCGAGGTTGGCGGCTGAAAATTTGCGGTCCAGCGGGCGATGCCTTTGCTGATGCGCAGTTCGTCAATGTAGCCGTGGAAAAATTGTCCAGTAGTATAGAAACCGATAGGCATTGGCAGAGAACCGGCAGCTAATGCCAATGACGATGACCACTGTACAGTCTGTACGCCATTCTTGTATCCGGTGAATGTGTTGCCCTTCCTGACGAGAGCAAAATGCTGCCACACATTTAGCGTGGCAGGGCCTAGTGATGCTCCGTTTGTGATGTCCCACGTCGAATTGTTGCTGGAAAGATAGGCCGAGACATTGCCCGTGTTCTCGTAGCCGACCACAAACGGCATGATGGTTTGGTTGTTGTTGCGGCAGATGACGCAACGGCCTTGCGCGTTCGATAGCCGGTACTCCCACCAATCAATCGTGAAGTCTCCAGCACCGAAGTCATAATCAGCGTGAGGGGCATATTGTAGGTTTTGATTTGTGCCGTTGAGAAACAACGACGAGCCGCCAAATTTACTCTGTGCGCTTGAAATATCCGCTAGTGGAGAGCCTCCAATCGACGGGGCACCATGAGCGGATGGCGATGAGTCATAGAGGTTCTCAAAGTGCATCAGCAGAACGGTGTATGCGTCGTTGCCGGGCGACACACCGCTGCTAAACAACGCTGGTGTGTTCCCCGGCAGCATCAGGCAAACCCCGCCGAGAAGGTGCAGAATAACGACGCGCCATCGAGGCAAGCATACGAGATAGCATCAGTTGTAAGCGCCCCTGCCGATAGCGTCGGCTTGACACCGCCGGGAAATTTATACGCGCTGCCCCATGTAACAAGGCGACCGCCAGCGCCGTCTTGTGCAAGATAAAAGACGCCTTTCTGGCCCTGCCTGATTGATGAGGGATTGCTGATTGTCGTTGTCGGGTTGGACAGAAAGATGAAGAAATCAAGTCCGGCGCTAAAATTTGGCGTGATAGCCGCGCCGCTCAAATCCACTCTCGCTGCCGCACCCCACACCGCTCCCGGCGTGAGCATCTTTGTCGGTGCGGAGTTGGCGAGATATTCGGCGGCGGTTGCGGCAGCAGGTGCCTTGCCATCGACGTACTGCTTGGTAGCGACACCAAGTGCGGCGATGGGATCGGCAACGACTGACATCAGGCCGGTTGCACGATTGATGGTCAAGACCTGATCGAGAACCACGCCCGCATCGTTGTAGCGCCACAATACAAAATCGGTGCCAGCATTGCCGCCACTCTCGGCAATGGCGTTGCCGAAATCCATTTCCCATCTGGTCAAACCAGCGTTCTTACCGAAGATTTGGTTTTTGCCGCTGGTCTTATCGAGCGAAATCGCTGGGCCAGCCTTGTTGATCGTCAGATCGCCCGTCATCGTGTCGCCGTTTTTCATCACAAAGACGGCAGTGTCCGGCTGCGGGCTGGCGATCACCCACTGAATTGAATTTCCGTCGTCATAGAGAACGTACAGCA
>Ga0070689_100001002_pt1 | contig 17702 bp, 17 predicted proteins | sample KBSS23HmetaG_FD_64669 | JGI IMG/M metagenome (GOLD analysis project Ga0070689, IMG submission 64669) | Switchgrass rhizosphere microbial communities from Kellogg Biological Station, Michigan, USA - KBS S2-3H metaG | ecosystem: Host-associated > Plants > Roots > Rhizosphere ...
GGCTTGATCGCCTCGCAGACGAGCGGCCCCACCGTGAGGTTCGGCACGTAATGGTTGTCCATCACGTCGAAGTGGATGAGGTCCGCGCCGGCCGCGATCACCTCGCGTACCTCGTCCCCGAGGCGGGCGAAATCCGCCGAGAGGATGCTGGGCGCTATGCGGAATTTCTTTCCGGTCATGGGTGGAATTGTAGGGTGTTTTCGCGTGCTACCATCGATTCGATGCCGGAAGCGAAGAAATACAGCGTCGCAGTGACGGCGCACTCGACGTACCTCCCGGACCAGTCCGACGAGGAGGAAGATCGCTACGTGTTCGCGTACACGATCCGCATCACGAACAACGGCAGCGTCACCGCGCAACTCGTGAGCCGCCACTGGATCATCACGGACGCCGATAACCAGGTGCAGGAAGTGCGCGGCATGGGCGTGGTCGGCGAGCAGCCGGTTCTCAAGCCCGGCGATACCTTCGAGTATTCAAGCGGATCGTCGATTCCCACCGCGGTTGGCACCATGCGCGGCAGCTACCAGCTCGTCGCCGAGGACGGCACGCGCTTCGAGGCCTCGATTCCCGAATTCACGCTGAGCGTCCCGCGCGTCCTGCATTGAGCGGCATCAGCGCTCGTCGTCGGGCTTCTTCGGCGCTTTCGGAATCGTCCACCACACGATCGCGATCGCGATCGCCAATGCGGCCAGTATCTCCAGGAAAACCCATTCCATACCCGCGATTATCCGCGATCGGGTGCGCGTTGCTCATCGCATCGTGCGCGACACCGCCGCCGCAGCAGCCCGTCGCCACGACGATGTCATGCCCGCCCGCGGAGAAACCCGTATGTCCGCCGGTAGCGACGCCCGTGCCGCCGACGCCACCCGTGGTCGAAGCGCGCGGCCGGCTCGAGCCCGCGGCGTGGAGCGAATTGCCCGACTGGGGCCGTGACAATGTGCGTGCTTCGCTCGAAGCCTTCTCGCGCAGCTGCGTGGCGCTCGAGAAGCAGCCCGCATGGAAGGCGGTGTGCGCAGGCGCGCAGACGCTCTCGATCGCGAGCGATGCCGAGATCAATTCCTTCTTCGAGCTGAACTTCGATGCCTACCGTGTCGTGAACAGCGATGGCACCGACACTGGGCTCGTCACCGGCTATTACGAGCCGCTCCTGCGCGGCAGCCGCACGGCCACGGCGCGCTTCCGGTATCCGCTCTACGGCGTTCCGCGCGACCTGCTCACCATCGACCTTTCCTCCGTCTATCCGGACCTGAAGAACCGGCGGCTTCGCGGGCGCCTCGAGGGGAACAAGGTGGTGCCGTATTTCTCGCGCGGCGACATCGACCGCGACGACACCCCGATCCGCGGCTCGGAGCTCGTGTGGGTCGACGACGCGGTCGATGCGTTCTTCCTCCACATCCAGGGTTCCGGCCAGGTGGAGCTGGAAAGCGGCGAGCGCCTGCGCGTGGGCTATGCCGACCAGAACGGCCATCCGTTCAAGTCGCTGGGCCGCGTGCTCATCGATCGCGGCGAGATCACCCGCGAACGCGCTTCGATGCAAGGCATCAAGGAATGGGTGCGGCGCAACCCGCAGCGCGCCCAGGAGATGCTCAACACGAACCCCAGCTATGTGTTCTTCCGCGAGCTGCCGCGCGAATTGCCGGGGCCGCTCGGCGCGCTCGGCGTGCCGCTCACGCCGGAAAGATCCATCGCCGTGGATGCGCGTGTCGTGCCGTTGGGCGCGCCCGTCCATCTCGCGACGACGTGGCCGAACACCGCCGATCCATTGAACCGGTTGATGGTCGCGCAGGACACGGGCGGGGCGATCGCCGGCGGCGTGCGCGCGGATTTCTTCTGGGGCTTCGGCGATCCGGCCGGAAACCAGGCGGGAAAGATGCGCCAGCAGGGGCGCATGTGGGTGCTCTGGCCGAAGGGCTCGCAGCCCCCGGCGGGCAGCTGACCTACTTCGACGAAGCGGTCTTCGGGGCGGCCTTCGATTCCACGAGCTTCTTCTCGAAGTCCGCGAGGGTCATGGCACCCGGGACGCGGTCGCCATTCTCGAAGATGATCGTGGGCGTGCCGGAGATGCGCTTCTCGCGGCCGAGCGCCAGCACCTTGTCGATCGGGTTCGCGCACGAGGAGTCGCCGCTGATCGCCGCATCGCGCGTCATGTGGTCGAGCCACATCTTGCCCGGGTCCTTCGCGCACCAGACCGCCTTGGATTTCTCGACGGAATCCGCGGCGAGGATCGGGTACAGGAACACGTACACGGTGATGTCGCTCACGGCGAGCAGGTCGCGCTCGAAGCGCTTGCAGTAGCCGCAGTTCGGATCCTCGAAGATGGCGATCTTGCGCGAGCCGTTGCCGCGCGTGATCTTCACCGCCTGGTCGAGGGGCAGCTCGCTCCACTTGATGGCGTTCACCTGGCGCATGCGCGCCTCGGTGATGTTCTGCTTGGTCTTCAGGTCGACGATGTTGCCGACGACGAGGAAGGTGGCGCCCTCGTCGGTGTAATAGATCTCGCCGCCGGCGACCACCTCGTAGAGGCCGCCGAAGTTGATCTTGCGCACCGAGTCGACGGGCGCCTCGGGAATGCGCTTCTTGAGCTCCGCCTTGACGCGTTCTTCCTGCTGCGCGAGCGCCGGGAAGGCGAACGACGCCGCGAGGGCCAGGGCTGCGGTGAAGCGGGCGATTTTCATGGTCATACGACCATTATCTCATTGCGCGGTTCGCGAGGGCGTCCTTGGCCCAATCCTGTCCTTCGACGAGCCTCAGCCCCAGGTTTCGCAGCCTGCGCGCCCCGGGCGCGCCGGAGGCGAACAGCCGGTCCAGGCGGTCCGTCACGAAATGCATCGCGGTGACGTCCTCGCGCCGGCCGCGAGCGTAACGTCGCAGCACGCGCAGGTCGCCGGGACGCTCCAGCTCCGTGCGGTGCTCGAGCACTTCGGCAAGGCAGTGCGCGTCCTGGAAACCGAGATTCACTCCCTGGCCGGCGAGCGGGTGCACCGCATGCGCGGCATCCCCGATGAGGGCCGCGCCCGGCACGACGGGGTCGTGCACGCGGATGGATCGCAACGGGAAGCGCGCGACCGGCGAGACGAGGCGCAAATCGCCGAGCACGGCGCTGCCCGCCTCGCGCACGCGGCGCTCGAAGTCCCGGGCATCGGAGGCGGCCAGCTCCTCGGCGTGCGAGATCGACGTAGACCACACGATGGAGATGCGCTTCCCGGGCAACGGCAGCCAGGCCATCACGCCATCGGCGCGGAACCACTGGCGCGCGACCGCTTCGTGCTCCTCGCCGGTCTCGAAGTTGGCCACGACAGCCGCTTCGCCGTAGGGTTCTTCCGCCGAGGCGATGCCAAGCGACGAGCGCACGCGCGAATCCGGTCCATCGGCGCCGGCGAGGACATCGCCCTCGATGCGCTCGCCATCCTCCAGCGCGATCCAGGCCGAAGACGCTTCGGCGCCGAAGCCCGTTGCGGCCACGCCGCGCGTGACCTGCACGTTGTCGAGCGTCACCACTTGCTCCTCGAGCGCCTGGGCGAGCCGCCCGGCCTCGACGATCCACGCCAACGCCGCGCCGGGACGCGCCGAGAACGCGAGCCGCGCCCCCTCGTCGCCGAAGATCTCCATGCGGCGCACCGGCGCCACGCGCCGCGCATCGAGCCGCTCCCAGGCGCCGGCATCGCGCAGCAGGTCGCGGCTGCCGGGGCTCACGGCGTAGACGCGCACGTCGAATTCCTCGGGCCAGGGTGCCGTTCGCACCGGCGCCGCCTCGATCACGCGCACGTCGAAAGTCGGCGAGGCCGCGGCGAGCGCCAGTCCCACGGGGCCGCCGCCCGCGATGAGAAGCCGCGGGCGCGTCATCGCATCGACCCGTGGATCATGCGGCTCGCGAGCGCGCGGCGCGCCGCGGGAACGAGATCGAGCGCGACGAGTGCCAGGCCGCGGCCCCAGGTGGGCAACCGCCGGCCGTCGGCGAATGCGGAAACGAGGAAGTCCGTGAAGGCCACGCCGCGGCCGGCATCGCGGCGCCGGGATTCGCGATACGCGTCGAGCATTGCCGGATCGCCCACCCGTTCGCGCGGCGTGGATGAGATCACCGCGGCCAACGATGCCGCATCGCGCAATCCGAGGTTCAGGCCCTGGCCCGCGATGGGATGCAAGGCCTGCGCGGCATTGCCGACGATGGCCGTGCGCATCGCGACGGGAACGTTCACCGCCCGCAGCCGCAACGGGAACGCCATGCGCTTCGCGACCGCGGTGAACCGGCCGGCACGATCGCCGAAGTGCGCCTGGAAGGAGGAAAGGAAGCTCGCGTCGTCGAGTGCCAGCAGCCGTTCGGCCTCGGCAGGAGATGCGGTCCAAACGAACGCGTATCCCGATTCCACCGGAAGCAACGCCATCGGGCCCTGGGGTGTGAAGCGCTCGTAAGCGCGCCCGGCGTGCGGCTTGTCGGCAGTGACGATGCCGATCACGGCGTGCTGTCCGTAATCCTTCTCGGTGAACGCGATGCCCGGTATGCGTCCGGCATTGGCGCCGCCGTCGGCGAGGACGAGGAGCCGCGCGCGCACTTCGGCGCCGGAATCCAGGCGGATCGCCGCGTCATCGGCGCCGACCGCGATCTCGCGGCAAGACGCGCCGTACGTGATGGGAACGCCCGCATCGCGAAGGCGCGCCGCGAGAGCCTCTTCCAGGCGCGCATACGAAACGGTGTAGCCCAGGGCCGGCAGCGATTGCTCGGAAGCTTCCAGCAGCGTGCGGCCGGGACCGCCCTTCTGCGAGATGTGGATGGAGGTGATCGCCGCCGCGGGATCCGGCCACGCGCGCGCATCGGCGAGGATCGCGCGGCTGCCTTCGGAGAGCGCGAGGATGCGCTCCTGCGTTGAAGGCCCAGGCCGGGCCTCGTAGACCGCGACATCGAGGCCGGACCCGGCGAGGAGCGCGGCGAGCGTCGCGCCCACCGGCCCGGCGCCGATGACGGCGACGTCGCGCACGGGATCAGCGATCGAGGACGGTGTCCTCGACGTCCTTCACGCGCTTCGGGCAGTCGATGGTGAGGATCTCGCGGCCCTTGGCGGTCACGAGCACGTCGTCCTCGATGCGCACGCCGATGTTCCAGAACGCCTTGGGCACGTTGTCCGCGGGACGGATGTAGAGGCCCGGCTCGACGGTGAGCACCATGCCCGGCTTCAACTTGCGCCACTTGCCCTTCTGCATGTAGTCGCCGGCATCGTGCACGTCCAGGCCGAGCCAGTGGCCGGTGCGGTGCATGTAGAACTGCTTGTAGCTGTTGTTCTCGAGCACCGCGTCCACCGAGCCCTTGCAGAGCTTGAAGTCGATGAGGCCCTGCGCCAGCACGCGCGTGGCGGCGTCGTGGTAGTTGATGAAGTCCGCGCCCGGCTTCACCTCGGCGATGGCGGCTTCCTGCGACGCGAGGACCAGCTCGTACACGTCGCGTTGCACCTTCGAGAAGCGCGAGGCGATGGGGAAGGTGCGCGTGATGTCGGAGGCGTAGCTGTCCAGCTCGCAGCCCGCGTCGATCAGCATGAGCTCGCCCTTGCGCAGCTCGGCGCTGTTCTCGCGATAGTGGAGCACGCAGGCGTTGGCGCCCGCCGCCACGATGGAGCCGTAGGCGGCCGCGCGCGCGCCGTTGCGGATGAAGTCGTGGAGCAGCTCGGCTTCCACCTGGTACTCGCGCATTCCCGGCGCCGCCATCTTCATGGCGCGCACGTGGGCAGCCGACGAGATCTGCGCGGCGCGGCGCATGACCGCGAGCTCGTGCTCGTCCTTGAAGAGCCGCATGTCGTTCACTTCGGCGCGCACGTCGCGGATCTGCGTCGGCGCCGTGACGCCGGTGCGCACGCGTGCGCGCACCGCGTTCAGCCAGCCCGCGACGCGCAGGTCCCAGGACGGATCGCTTCCCACCGGCGTGTGCAGCACGTCCCGGTCCGCCAGGAGCTCGGGCATGCGCTGGTCGAGCTCTGCGTACGGGTACGCCTCGTCGAAGCCGAAAGTCTCGCGCGCGAGCTCGGGACCGAAACGGAAGCCGTCCCAGATCTCGCGCTCCAGGTTCTTCTCGCGGCAGAAGAGGATGGTGCGGGCGTCGCCGCCGTTGGCCACCATCACCAGCACCGCTTCCGGCTCGCGGAACCCGGTGAGGTAATAGAAGCCGCTGTCCCACCGGTAGTCGTAGTGGGTGTCGGCGTTGCGCGAGCGCTCGGGCGCGGTGGGCAGGACGACGATGCCGGACTCGACCTGCTTCGCGAGGCGGGCACGCCGCTTCCTGAAGTGCTTTACCTGCTGGGGGTTCTCGAGCTTCATGGACGAATTTTACCCTTTCATGAGGGCGGCGACGGCGCTCTCTCCCGCCTTCTCGAGCGCCCCGATCACGCGCTCGATCTCCGCCGGACGGTTCTGCGACAGCTTGAACTTGCCTTCGAGGCGCTGGACCTCGATCTCGAAGCCGACGATGTTCTGCAGCATGCCCGAGACGTACGCCGCGGGCTGGTCCGAAAGCCGCCACGGCTTGGCGTTGCCTGCCTCGTACTTGGACGAAAGACGGGTAACGAGGTCGTGCAGCGCGGCCTCATCCATCAGCCGCGCCTTGCCGTGCGCGTGCACGACGGCGTAATTCCAGGTGGGCACGGAGGGATGCTGCGCGTACCAGGTGGGCGACACATAGGCGTGGGGACCGTGGAAGATCGCGAGCACCTCGTCGGCGGCTTCCAGCGCTCTCCAGTGATCGTTGTTGCGCGCGACGTGGCCCAGGAGCCTGAGCGCATCTCCTTCAGCCTCCAGCAGCAGCGGCACATGGCTCACCGAGAGGCCGCCGGCTGCGTGCGACACGAGCGTCGCGAAGCCGTTCTCGTCCATGAAGCGCGCGAGCGCCGCGCGGTCGTCGACACGGAAATGAGGCGGCATGTAGAGCGTCATTTCGCGAGTCTCCTCTCGAGGGTGGCGAGCTGCTCGCCGGTGCCCACGTTATCCCAGGCCCCCGCATAGCGCTCCCCGCTCACGCGGCCTTCGTCCGCGAAACGATACGCCCAGGGGAAAAGGCCCAGCCGCGTGCCGGGCGCCATGCCTTCGAACAGCGCCGGATGGTACACGCCGATCCCCCCGTACGTGAGGCGCGGGCCGCCGCGTACCACGCGGCCCTTTTCGATGCCCATGTCGTCGCCACGCGCGTGCCAGGAGGGATTGTCCACCAGGACCCAGTGCGCCACCGTGCCTTGCGGATCCGCCGCAATGGACTGCGCTCGCGCATGGAGCGCGGCGTAGTCGAAGTCCGTGTGGATGTCGCCCGAGACCACGACGAAGGGCGCCTTGCCCAGGAGCGGCAGCGCCCTGGCGATGCCGCCCGCGGTCTCCAGCGCCGTGGGCTCCGGCGAGTAGCGGATGCGCGCGCCGAACCGCTCGCCGTCGCCGAGCGCCTCCTCGATCATGGCGCCGAGGTGGGAATGGTTCACGACGAGGTCGCCGAATCCGGCGCGCACCAGCTTCTCCACCTGCCACTCGATGAGCGGCCGGCCCCCGGCGCGCAGGAGGGGCTTGGGCACCGTGTCGGTGAGGGGCCGCAGCCGCTCGCCGCGCCCGGCGGCCAGGATCAGCGCGCTCGGCATCAGAACGAGTACTGCACCCGCGGCGCGCGGCCTTCGAGCTCGTCGAGCAGGCGGCCCAGCGGGGACAGCTCGTCGTAGCGCGACACGGCGTGGCGCACATAGCGCACGAAGCGCGGCGTGTCCTCCACGTACCCGCGCTTTCCGTCGCGATGGTGCAGGCGCGCGAAGATGCCGAGCACCTTGAGGTGGCGCTGCAGGCCCATCCATTCCACGTCGCGCCAGAAGTCGGCGAAGTCCGCGGGCACCGGAAGCTTCGCGGCGCGGGCCTTCTCCCAGTAGCGGATCGTGCCGTCGAGCACGAGCTCCTCGTCCCACGAGAGAAATGCGTCGCGGTAGAGGCAGGCGACGTCGTAGCTCACGGGTCCGTGGACGGCGTCCTGGAAATCGAGAATGCCGGGATTGGGCTCGGACACCATGAGGTTGCGCGGCATGAAGTCGCGATGCACGAACACGCGCCGCTCCGCGAGGTTTCGCGCCAGGATCGCCGCGAAGACGCCCTCGAGCGACGCGCGCTGCCGGTCGGTGAGCGTGACGCCGAGATGCCGCGCGATGTACCAGTCGGGAAAGAGCGAGAGCTCCCGGCGCAGCAGCACCTCGTCGTATTCCGGCAGCACGCCGGGCCTGCTGGAGGATTGCCAGCGAACGAGCGCCGCGTGGGCGTCGGCGAAGAGCGGATGCGGGTCGCCTTCCTGCAGCGCCTGCAGGTACAGGCGAGTGCCCAGGTCGGTAACCAGGAGGAATCCCTGGTCGAGATCCGCCTCGAGGATGCGCGGCGCGTTCAGGCCGGCTTCAGCGAGCAGTCCGGCGACCTTCACGAACGGCCGCGAGTCCTCGCGCTGCGGCGGCGCGTCCATCGCGATCAGCGTGCGGCCGTCGTCGAGGAAAACGCGGAAATAGCGGCGAAAACTTGCGTCGGTGGAGGCCCGCTCGATGCGGAAGGAGGCGCCGTCGAGGCGCGCTCGAAGCCACGCGTCGAGCGCGCGAAAACGGTCGTCCATTGAGTTATCCTTCGCCATTCATTCTAGCATTCGCCTCCCGACGCCTTGACGCAGAAACGCACGCGGACGGCTGCCTTCGCCCTCGCGCTCGCGGTAATTTGCGGCGAGGCCGCCGCGCAGATTTCCGACGCATTGCGGCTGCGCATGGAGCGGCAGCTGCGCATGGCGCCCGCGCGGCCCGATCGCGACAGCGCGAAGTTCCTCGAGGCCGACCGCATCGTCACCGACCAGGACCGCAACGTGGTCGCCACGGGCGACGTGACGCTGCGCCAGCGCGGCGCTGCGATCCGGGCTGACCGCGTCGAGTACCACGACGCCGACCAGACGGTGGTCGCCACGGGCGGCGTGCGCCTCGAGCGCGACGGCGACGTGGCGAGCGGGCCGCGGCTCAACTACAAGCTCGACAACGGCACCGGCGACATGGATTCGCCGGTCTTCGAGTTCCCCAGGCGCCTCGAGCGGCGCACGGCCTCGCGCGGCCAGGCCTCCCGCGCCGTGCTGGAGGAAAACTCCGTGACCCGGCTCTTCCAGGCGGAGTACACCTCGTGCCCCGTGCCGCGCGACGACTGGTTCATCCGCGTGCGCGAGCTCGAGCTCGACACCTCGCGCAACGTCGGCACGGCGTACAACTCGACCGTGTATTTCCTGGGCGTGCCGATCCTGTATTCGCCGTACATGTCGTTTCCCATGGACAACAAGCGCAAGTCGGGCTTCCTCGCGCCCACGCTCGGCACCTCCGCGCAGAGCGGCTTCGACTTCTCGCTGCCCTACTACTTCAACCTCGCCGAGAACTACGACGCGACGCTCACGCCCAAGATCTACACGCGGCGCGGAATCCAGATCGGCGCGGAGTTTCGTTACCTCACCTCCTTCATGGCGGGGCAGGTCGACGGCGAGGTGCTCCCGCACGATCGCGTCACCGACTCGGACCGCTACTTCATGGGCTTGAAGCACGTGCAGCAGCTGGGGCACGGCATCAGCTTCAGCGCCAACGCGCAGAAGGTCTCGGACGATGCCTATTTCCGCGACCTCAGCACGCGCATCGCGCTCACCTCGCAGACGAACCTGCCCCGCGATGCGATCCTCGCCTACAACGACGAGGTGTGGTCGGTGTCGGCGCGGGCGCTCGGCTACCAGACCCTGCAGGACCCCAACGGGCCACCGATCCCGATCCCCTACAACATCCTGCCGCAGCTCCTCGCGTTCGGGTCGCAGCAGAACGTGAGGGGATTCGACTGGCAGTGGGCGAGCGAGCTGTCCAACTTCGTCCATCCCACGCTCGTGAACGGGCAGAGGCTCATCGTCTACCCGTCGGTGCTGTATCCCTGGCGCAACGGCTACAGCTTCGTGATACCGAAGGCGGGCTACCACTACACGCGCTACAACCTCGACGACAACAATGCCACGCCCAACGCGACGCTCTCGCGCGGGCTGCCCATCGCCAGCGTCGATTCGGGCCTCTACTTCGAGCGCCAGTCCACGTGGGGCGGGAGAGCCTTCGAGCAGACGCTCGAGCCGCGGCTCTTCTACCTCTACGTGCCGTACAAGGACCAGTCCGGCTATCCGAACTTCACCACGGCGGAAACGGACTTCAACTTCCAGCGCTTCTTCAGCGAGAACCGCTTCGTGGGCGGCGATCGCATCGGGGATGCGAACCAGCTCACGTTCGCGCTCACCACGCGCCTCATCGAGTCGGCCACCGGCCTCGAGCGGTTCAAGGCCGCGCTGGGGCAGGTCTATTACTTCACGCCGCCGAAGGTGACCCTCGGCGATACGCCGCCGCCCGCGAAGACGTCGGACATCCTGGGCTATGCGTCCACGCAGATGACGCCCTCGGTCTCGATCGACGCCGCATGGCAATACACGCCCAACCTGCAGCGCTCGGAGCGCATCGTGGTGGGGGGGCGCTACAACCCCCAGCCCGGCAGCGTGGTGAACGCCGCGTACCGCTACGTCCGCGGGACCGAGACTTCGGCGGATCCGTCGCGCCAGGGCATCCAGCAGGTGGACCTCTCGTCGCAGTGGCCGATCACGCGCAACCTGCAGGGCCTGGCGCGCTGGAACTGGAGCGTGAAGGAGCGCAAGCTCCTCGAGGGGCTGGTGGGCTTCGAGTACAATGCAGGCTGCTGGCAGGTGCGAGCGGTCGCCCACCGATTCATCACGGCGGCACAACAATATTCGACGTCCTTCCAGATCCAGCTCGAGCTGACCGGCCTGTCGCGGATCGGCATCAACCCGCTGGAAACGCTACGGCAGAACATCGGCGGCTACCGCCGCACCGACGAGATCGTTCCATGACTTGCCCATCCATCCGCCTCGTTCTTGCCGGCCTCGCCGCCGCGGCGCTCGCCGCCTGCTCGTCGACCGCCAAGAAAGATTCCCCTCCCGCCCAGGCGCAGGCTCCCGCCGCCGCCGCGGCGCAATCCACGGCTGCGAAGCCGGCCACGCCGCTCGCGCCATCGCGACCGGACCCCCGCCTGGCACCCGCGGCCGGCGCGGCCCCCCGCGTGCAGCCGGTGGACCGGATCGTCGCCGTCGTGAACGACGAGGTGATCACGTCGAACGACCTCTCGGAGCGCCTGAACCTGGTGACCAAGCAGCTGCAGCGCCAGAGCGGGCAGTTGCCGGCCTCCGACGTTCTCTCCCGCCAGATCCTCGAGCGGATGATCAACGACCTCCTCCAGGTGCAGCTCGCCAAGGAGACCGGCATCAAGGTGGACGACGCCACGCTCGACCGCACCATCGAGCGCATCGCGCAGGAAAACCAGATGACGATGACGGATTTCCGCTCGGCGCTGGAGCGCGATGGCGTGAGGTACACGAAATTCCGCGAGGACATCCGCAACGAGATCCTGCTCGCGCGCCTGCGCGAGCGCGAGGTCGAGAAGGACATCGTCGTGACCGACGCGGAAGTCGAGACCGAGATGGCGCGCCAGGTGAAGGAAGCCTCGAGCGATTCGGAATTCAACCTGGCGCACGTCCTCGTGCTGGTGCCGGCGCAGGCCACGCCCGACCAGATCGAGCAGCGCCGCCGCAAGGCGATGCTCGCCCTCTCGGAGCTGCGCCGCGGCACGAACTTCGCGCAGGTCGCCGCCACCTACTCGGACGCGCCGGACGCCACACAGGGCGGCACCCTCGGCTGGCGCCCGTCGGCGCGGCTGCCGCAGCTCTTCCTCGAGACGCTGGAAAAGCTGAACCCCGGGGACGTGAGCGACATACTGCGCAGCCCCAACGGCTTCCACATCGTGAAGCTCCTGGAAAAGCGCGGCAAGGCCGCCGCCGCCGGCGGCGTGCAGCAGACGCACGTGCGCCACATCCTCCTGCGCCAGCGCGAAGGGCTCTCGTCGCAGGAAGCGCGCAACCGCCTGACCCAGATGCGCGAGCGCATCACGGGCGGCGCAGATTTCGGCGAGCTCGCGAAGCAGCAGTCCGAGGACTCCAGCGCCGCGAAGGGCGGCGATCTCGGCTGGGTCGCGCCCGGCGACACCGTGCCCGAGTTCGAGAAGGTGATGAACGCGTTGCGCGACAAGGAAGTGAGCCAGCCCGTCCAGACGCCGTTCGGCTGGCACCTCGTGCAGGTCCTCGAGCGCCGCTCCGACGAGCTTTCGGACGATCGCAAGAAGCAGGCGGCGCGCAACGCCATCCGCCAGCGCAAGGCCGACGAGGCGTTCCAGGACTGGCTGCGCCAATCGCGCGACCGGGCCTTCGTCGAGAACCGCTACGACGAGCGTTAGAGAAGCCGTCGTCGCGCTGACCGCCGGCGAGCCCGCCGGCATCGGCCCCGACCTGTGCGCGCTCCTCGCGCGCGAGAAGTTTCCCGGCCGCCTCGTGATCATCGGCGATCGCGAGGTCATCGCCGAACGCGCGCGAATGCGCGCAATTCCCTTCGATGCGCACGTGATTCATGTTCCCGTGGCCTCGCCGGTCACCCCGGGCAGGCTCGACAAGGCCAACGCGCGCCACGTGCTGTCGCTGCTGGACACCGCTCTCGACGGATGCGTCGCCGGCAAGTTCGACGCCATGGTGACCGCACCGGTGCAGAAGAGCGTGCTGAACGACGCGGGCATCCCCTTCACGGGCCACACCGAATACCTGGCCGAGCGCACCAAGACGCCGCTCGTGGTCATGATGCTGGCCGGCGGCGGGCTTCGCGTGGCGCTCGCCACGACGCACCTGGCGCTCTCGGAAGTGCCGCGCGCCATCACGCGCGAGCTCCTGGAGAAGATCATCCGCATCACGGAAGCGGACCTGCGCAAGCGCTTCGGCGTCGCGAAGCCCCGCATCCTGGTCGCGGGCCTGAACCCGCACGCGGGCGAATCCGGGTACCTGGGTCGCGAGGAGATCGACGTCATCGCTCCGGTCATAGAAAAACTGAAACGCGAGGGGCTCGAAGTGAGCGGGCCGTATCCTGCCGACACGCTCTTCACGCCGCGCGTGCTCGCGACGGGCGACGCGGCGCTCGCCATGTTCCACGACCAGGGGCTGCCGGTGCTCAAGCACGCCGCATTCGGAGCCGCCGTGAACGTGACGCTCGGCCTGCCCATCATCCGCACGTCGGTGGACCATGGCACGGCGCTGGATCGCGCCGGCAACGGCGAGGTGGACGCGGGCAGCCTGCGCGAGGCGATCGCGCTCGCCTTCGAGATGGCCGCGCGCAAGGCCTGAACGTGCCCGCGCTTCCGCGCGCCAAGAAGCGCTTCGGGCAGCACTTCCTCACCGATCGCCACTACGTCGAGCGGATCGTGCAGGCCATCGCGCCGCAGCCGCGCGATGCGATGGTCGAGATCGGCCCCGGCACCGGGATCCTCACGCGGCCCCTCACCACCGTCCTCGAGCACCTCCACGTGGTGGAAATCGATCGCGATCTCGCCGCGGCGCTGCGCGACGAGTTCCCGCGCTCGAAGCTCACCGTGCACGAGGGCGATGCGCTCGACTTCGATTTCGCCGCGCTCCCTACGCCGCTTCGCGTCGCCGGCAACCTTCCCTACAACGTGTCGACGCCGATCCTCTTCCGCATGGCGGCGATCGCCGATCGCCTGCGCGACTGCACGTTCATGCTGCAGAAGGAAGTGGTGGAGCGCATGGTGGCCGGGCCGGCGACGCCCGACTACGGACGCCTCTCGGTGATGCTGCAGTACCGCTTCGAGATGGCGCTGGCGTTGCGCGTGCCGCCGGGAGCCTTCACGCCTCCACCGAAGGTGGACTCGGCGGTCGTGCGGATGCGCCCGCTGGGCGCGGACCGGCCCCGCGCCCGCGACGAGGCGCTCTTCGCGCGGATCGTGGCCTCGGCCTTCGAGCAGCGCCGCAAGATGCTGCGCAGCGCCGTGCGCGGGCTCGCCGATCCGCGGGCGTTCGAAGCGGCGAACATCGATGCCACGCGCCGCGGCGAAACGCTCGGCGTGCGCGAGTTCATCGCGCTGGCGGACGCCGCGGGCGCTACGCGCGCTGGATGAACTCGATCTTGTAGCCGTCCGGGTCCTCGACGAACGCGATCACGCTGCCGCCGAACTTCATCGGGCCGGGCTCGCGCGTGACCTTGCCGCCCTTCGCCTTCACCGCCTCGCAGGCCTTGTAGACGTCGGGCATGCCGAGCGCGATGTGCCCGAAGCCGTTGCCCAGGTCGTACGACTTCGTCTCCCAGTTGTGCGTGAGCTCGATCACGGCGTGCTCGCTCTCGTCGCCGTAACCCACGAAAGCGAGCGTGAACTTGCCATCCGGGTAGTCCTTCCTGCGCAGCAGCTTCATGCCGAGAACGCCGGTGTAGAAGTCGATCGAGCGCTGCAGGTCGCCGACGCGGATCATGGTGTGCAGCATGCGCATGGTGTTTCCCTCAGAACGTGCGGTAGAGATGGTCGCTCGCGTGCAGCTCGGCGCGCAACCGGCGGTAGTCGGGGCACTGGCGCTCGACCTCGCCCCAGAAGCGGCGCGAGTGGTCCATGTGCCGCAGGTGCGCCAGCTCGTGGCAGATGACGTAATCGACGAGATCGGGCGGCGCCTTCACCAGGCGCCAGGCGAGCCGCACCTCGCGGCGCGTGTTGCAGCTGCCCCAGCGCGTGAGCGCGGGAGAGATGAGCACTTTCGGCGCGGCGAGCCCCGCCGCGGCCGCGAGCGTCCCCACGCGCGACGACAGCACGTCGCCCGCGACGGATTTGTACCATCGCACCACGGCCCTGCGCACCGCTTCGCTGTCTGCCTCGGGCGCCCTCACGCGCAGCTCGCCGCCATCGCGCGTCGCGCGCGCCCGCTCGCCGCTCGCCAACCGCAGGGTGAGGTGGCCGCCGAGCCACGGAAGTTGCGCGCCATCGCGCCATTCGAGCGGCGTCACGCGCCTGCCGCTCCACTCGCCGATCTTGCGCAGCACCCAGTGCTCGCTCTCGCGCACGAAGAACTCGACCCGCGCGAGCGGCATCGACACGGGGGCGCTGACTCTCAAGCCGTGGCCGTCGACGCGCAGCCCCACGCCGCGGCGTCCGCGCCGGCGCTCGAGCACGTAGTCGACCGCCTGCCCGCCCAGCGCGATGCGATGCGCATCGCGGGTCACGAGCTCACGCGTCGGCATAGCGATGCGGAGAGATGCGGCGCATCTGGCCCTCGATCCACGCCTCGACCTCGCGGTTCACCTCGAGGACCTCGCGGCCCTGCGCCTCGATGAGCGGTCCGATCACGACGGTTACCAGCCCCGGCTTCTTGCGGAAGGAGTAGCGGCCCCATACCTCGCCTGCGTTGTGCGCGATCGGCAGGATCGGCGTGCCGGTGCGCGTCGCGAGCAGCGCGCCGCCGATGCCGTAGCGCCCGCGCGTGCCGGGAGCGACGCGCGTTCCCTCGGGAAAGATCGTGACCCAATGGCCTTCGCGCAGGCGCTCGGCGCCCTGCTCCACGATCTGCTCGCGCGCGCTGCTGCCGCTCGAGCGGTCGATCGCGATCGCGCGGATCGCCATGAGCCCCCAGCCCACGAACGGCAGCCAGAGCAGCTCCTTCTTCACGATCCAGCACTGGGACGGGAAGGCGCTCTCGATGAAGATCGTCTCCCATGCGGACTGGTGCTTGGCCATGATGACGACGGGAGTCTTCGGCACGTGCTCCCAGCCGGCCACCTCGTAGCGGATGCCGCACGATATCTCGACCCAGCGCAGCATCACCTTCGTGTAGAGGCGTGCGAGCGTGAACGGCGCTTCGGCTCCGAAGAGCCGCCCGGCGGGCACGAGGATGCCGAAGGGCGCCGTGATGGCGAGCGCCCCGAGCAGGAACAGGACCGAACGAAGCTCCGTCATTCGTGCTCGACGAGATGGCGGCTCGCCGCGGCGAGGTCGTCGAAGACGAGCGTCTTCTTCGGCATTCCACCCGCATCGCGCGTGGCCTTGCCTTTTCCGGTGAGCACGAGGATCGGCTGCGCGCCGACGGACTCGGCCGCCTGCAGGTCCTTCAGGCTGTCGCCTATCGAGGGCACGCCCTTCAGCTCCGTGTGGAAGCGCGCCGCGATCTCCTCCAGCATGCCGGTCCGGGGCTTGCGGCAGCCGCAGTCTTCCACCGCGGTGTGCGGGCAGAAGAAGAGCGCGTCGATGCGCCCGCCCTGGCGGAACACGAGCTCCATCATCTTGTCGTTGATGGCGTTCAGCGTCGCCATGTCGAAGAGGCCGCGCCCGATGCCCGACTGGTTCGTCGCCACGGCGATGCGGAAGCCGTGCTGGTTCAGGCGCGCGATGGCCTCGATCGAACCGGCGATCGGGCGCCATTCCGCCGGCGACTTGATGTACTGGTCGCTGTCGTGGTTGATGACGCCGTCGCGGTCGAGGATCGCGAGCTTCACGGCTCAGCCCGCCAGCTTGGAGATGTCCGCGACCCGGTTCATCTCGAACTCGAGCTCGTAGAGCAGGTCCAGGCGCTTGCGGCGCACGGCCGCGTCCTCGGACATCACCATCACCTTCTCGAAGAACGCGTCCACCGGCGCCTTGAGCACCGCGAAGCTCTTCAGGTAATCGGTGTAGTTGCCCTTCTCGAACTGCGGCACCGCCTTGGCCGAGGCATGGCGCAGCGCGTGGTAGAGGTCGCGATCCGGCTGCTCCGGGAAGATGTCGTTCTCCACGAGGCCGGGCCGCTCGCCCTTCTGGTGCGCCTGCTTGAGGATGTTGACGATGCGCTTGTTCGCGGCGGCGAGGCTCGCCGACTCGGGAAGCGCCGCGAACTCGCGCACGGCCTCGAGCTTCTTCGGCAGCAGGTCGAGCCGGTCGGGCTTCGATTCCAGCGTGTCGATCTCCATCACCGCCGCCACCTGGTTGGCGGTGTAGCCGCGCTCGCGCATGAGGTTGGCCGCGCGCTCGCGGATGAATTCACGCACGCTCGCCACGAGCTGCTGCGCGTTCTCCGAGGGAACGTGCATGACGTCCGCAGCCTTGGCCAGCAGCGGGGTGAGCTCCAGGTTGAGCGGCGGCTGCGTCTCCATGAGGATGCGCACGATCCCCAGCGCGGCGCGCCGGAGCGCGAACGGGTCCTTGTCGCCGGTCGGCACCTGGCCGATGGAGAACATGCCCACCAGCGCGTCCAGGCGATCGGCGAGCGCCACCGCGATGCTGGTGTCGCCCACGGGCAGCGCGTCGCCCGAGAAGCGCGGCCAATAGTGCTGCTCGATGGCGCGCGAGACCGACTTCTCCTCGCCGTCCGCCTCGGCGTAATAGCGGCCGATGACGCCCTGCAGCTCGGGAAACTCCCCCACCATCAGCGTCACCAGGTCCGCCTTCGCGAGGTAGGCCGCGCGATCCGCGTACTCCTTGCCCGCCTTGCCGCGCGGCAGGGTTTCCTGGATCTTCACCGCGAGCTTGCGCAGCCGCTCCACGCGCTGCGCCTGCGTGCCGAGCTTGTTGTGGTACACGATGCTCGCGAGCTGGGGAACGCGCTCCGCGAGCTTCGACTTCTTATCCGTGTCGAAGAAGAAGCGCGCGTCGGCGAGCCTTGGCCGAATGACACGTTCGTTCCCCCGTACGATATTCGAGGGATCATCGAGCCGCATGTTTGACACGATTAGGAATTTTGAGGCCAAGTTTCCGCCGCCCTTTAGCGGAAAATATTTTTGATTCTTCTGCATCGTAAGAATCAAGCATTCCTGAGGTAC
>Ga0070689_100001004_pt1 | contig 17677 bp, 15 predicted proteins | sample KBSS23HmetaG_FD_64669 | JGI IMG/M metagenome (GOLD analysis project Ga0070689, IMG submission 64669) | Switchgrass rhizosphere microbial communities from Kellogg Biological Station, Michigan, USA - KBS S2-3H metaG | ecosystem: Host-associated > Plants > Roots > Rhizosphere ...
GGCGCGGTTCGACTGGCTGCGAGTGGCGAACCTGGTGAGCGAAGGCCAGCTCGGGACCTTCGGCAAGCCGAGCGCGCTCTACTATCTGCGGCTCTTCACTCGCGATTTCGGCTGGATCGCGCCGATCGTCCTGGCGGGCTCGCTGATCTGGCTGCGGCGCCGGTCCCGGGAAACGCGCGGCGCATCCATCGTCTGGCTGGCGCTGCTCGCTTTCATCATCCCCGTCGCGCTCGGTCGTGTGGAGTTCGAGCGCTATCTGGCGCCGGTCGTGCCGACCTCGGCGTTGCTGCTGGCGATGACGGTGCTGGCGCTGCCGGATCTGGCTGCGCGGCTCGACGAGAAGCAGCGGGCCATGCTGCGGATGATCCTGGTCCTCCTGATCGCCGGGCCGGCATGCCTCTCGGGATTCGCGGCCGCGGCGGTCGGCGGGGACACGACGCAGGCCGAGGCCCGTCGCTTCCTCGAAGCGCGAATGGGACCTGATCAGCTCCTGGTGCAGGAGGCCCACGGCGCGCCGGTGCGAGACCGGCGGGAGTTCTACCGCGTCGTGTCGATGCCCGCTTATGCGCTCGCGGATTCCTCGTGGCGGCGAAGGTTCGAGCAGCAGTCGGTGTTTCGATCGGTGCGACTGCCGCTGCTGGTGGCGGGCCGCGCGGTGGTGGTGGCGCCCGATTCGCTGCGTGGCCATCGCGAGATCGAGCTCTTCCCGAGCAGCGCCGATCTGAACCGCGTCTTCTACGAGCCCGCGCTCTTTTCGGGAGTGGACTGGGTGCTGACCAGCGACGCGGTGCGGGGACGCTACGAATCGGATTCCACGCGCTATGAGGCACAGCACCAGCTCTATCAGATGCTCGAGCGCGACGCCGACAGCGTGATCGTGCTCCGTTCCGGAGGCACGGTGACCGGACCCGAGATTCGCGTCTATCGGCTCGGGGCTCGCTTCCAGTCCGCGCTCACGACTTCGCTCGATCCGCTGTGGTGGACGCGCGACATTCCGGCCAGCGCGCGCGTCGAGCTCGCCGCCGTCGTGGGATCGTACGGTGCTCCCGATGCCGACCTCGATCCGCCGCCGCCCTGGGTGCTCGGTCTCGGCGCCATCTACGAGAATCAGATCCAACCGTTCGCTTACGCTCTGGCTCTGGAGCTTCACGAACTCTCACGCTGCGATCCGGCGGAGACGCTGGCGAAGTCGATCCTGAAGATGGATCCCGCGCACGTGCAAGCCACCGGGCTGCTCTCGACGTGCGCGGAAGCTCGAGGCGACTTCGTGATCGCGCGCGACGCGGTGGCGCGGCTGCTGCGATTGCGCGATCCGGATCACCGCCTGCTGGCGGACATCCGGCTTGAGTACGCGCGACTTCTGACGCAGACTGGCAAACGCGACGAAGCGCGGCAAGAACTCCAACATGTGCTCTCGGCGCCGCTCAGCGTCGGGGAGACGCAGCGCCGCGCCCGCGAGATGATGCAGGCGCTCGATTCCGGACGCTGATTCGAGGGAACGTGATGCCATCGCTCATCGAAACCCAACGCGACGGCGCGGTGGCGCGCATCTGGCTCAACCGCCCGGATCAACACAACGCGCTGTCTCCCGAGCTGGGTTCCGAGCTCGCATCCACCCTGCACGAGCTGGCTCATGACGACGCGGTGCGGGTGGTCGTGCTCGGCGGTCACGGACCGTCCTTCTGTGCCGGCGCCGACATCGGCGCGATGAAAGCCTCCGCGCATCTGAGCTTCGAAGAGAATCTCGCGGAAGCCGAGAAGCTCGCGCGCATGTTCGCGGCGCTCGGGGACTTTCCCAAGCCGCTGGTCGGGCGCGTGCAGGGCAACGTGTTCGGCGGGGGGGTGGGGCTGGTCTGCGGCTGCGACATCGCGGTCGCCGCCGAGGATGCGCGCTTCGGCATCACCGAGGTGCGTCTGGGCATTCTGCCGGCGGTCATCAGTCCTTACGTGATCCGGCGTCTCGGCGATCGAAACGCTCGGGAATACATGCTGACCGGCGAGCGCTTCGACGCGGCGACTGCCGAGCGGATCGGCCTCGTCAGTCACGTCGTTCCCATCGCCGGCCTCGACGCCAAGGTCGAAGAGCGCGTGCATCAGCTGCTCGCCGGCGCTCCCCACGCCCAGCGCCGCGTGAAGACACTGCTCGAGCTGTGGGGCGACTCGCCGTGGGAGGAATACCGGGCCGCGCTCCCGCGCACACTCGCCGAAGTGCGCTCGGGCGACGAGGCGAAGGACGGGCTCGCGGCGTTCTTCGAGAAGCGCAAGCCTCGCTGGCAGCACTAGGGCTCCTGTAGGATCGGTTCGTGTTCTCCAAGGTCCTGATCGCCAATCGCGGGGAAATCGCCTGCCGCATCACCGGCACCCTGCACGAGATGGGAATCCGTGCGGTCGCCGTGTGCTCCGAGGCCGATGCCCAGGCGCTGCACGTGAGAGTCGCCGACGAGGCGCACGTGCTGGGACCGGCCGAGCCGCGCGCCTCCTATCTGAACATCGACGCCATTCTGTCCGCCGCGCGGGCCAGCGGGGCCGCGGCGATTCATCCGGGCTACGGCTTCCTCGCCGAGAACGCCGAGTTCTCCGCCGCGGTCGAAGCCGCGGGCCTCGTGTTCCTCGGGCCGACCGCCGAGCAGATCCGCGCGATGGGCGACAAGCGCGCGGCGCGCGCGATCGCACGGCGGGTCGGAGTTCCGGTCGTGCCGGGCGCCGAAGGCGGCGATGTAGGCGCGCTGGTGGGCGCGGCCAAGGCGATCGGCTACCCGCTGCTGCTCAAGGCCGCGCTCGGCGGCGGCGGCAAGGGAATGAGAGTGGTGACCGACGAAGCCGAGCTGCGCGAAGCCTTCGACAGCACGCGTCGCGTGGCGCTCTCCGGGTTTGGAGACGCGTCGGTCTACGTGGAGAAGCGACTCGAGCGCGCGCGGCACGTGGAGGTGCAGGTGGCGGGCGACGGCCGTGGCGGAGTCGCGCACCTGTTCGAGCGCGAATGCTCGCTCCAGCGCCGTCATCAGAAGGTGCTCGAGGAATCACCGTCGCCCTCGCTCGGCGAATCGCTGCGCCGCCGCATGTGGAAGGCCGCGATGGATGTGGCGCGTGAGGTTCGCTACCGCGGCGTCGGCACCGTGGAGTTCCTGGTCGCCGGCGATGAGTTCTGGTTCCTCGAGATGAACACGCGCCTTCAGGTCGAGCATCCGGTCACCGAGCTGGTCACCGGTCTCGATCTGGTCCGCCTGCAGCTCGAGATCGCGGCCGGCCAGGCGCTGCGCGAAGGCGAGCCGGAGCGTCGCGGACACGCGATCGAGGCGCGGGTCTACGCCGAAGATGCCGCCGCCGGATTCCTTCCTCAGGCGGGCATCGCGACACGAGTGCGCTGGCCACGCGGACCATTCGTGCGGGTCGACGCCGGCATCGAATCCGGCGATGCGATCCCGGTGCACTACGACCCGATCCTCGCCAAGGTGATCGCGTTCGCGCCCGAGCGCGATCGGGCGCTGGCGCGACTCGCCGGCGCGCTGGACGAGGCGCTGGTGCACGGCGTCGTGACCAACCTGCCGTTCCTGCGCGCGCTGGTGCGCGCTCCGGAAGTCGAGCGAGCGAGCGCCGACACCGAGTGGATCGAGCGCGATTTCATGACCGGCTTCTCCGCGATGGCCGCAGCGCCGGCGCCCGAGCTGGCGCTGGTGGCGGCTGCGCTGGCGGAGCGCAACGGCTCGGCCCACCACGCCGTCGCCGGTGATGGCGAGCCGCCACGAGAAGCGGCGTTCCGCGCGGTAGGGCCGTGGCGTCTGCCGGGACTCGCCTGACATGAAGTCGGCGTGGGTCGACGGCGGGCGCGTGCGCTCGGTGGAGCTGGTTCCGCTCGGGAGCGGGCGCTATCGCGCGACCGTGGATCAAAGCACCTTCGAAGTCGCAGCCGAGGTGCTCGATGATGGCCGTCTGCGGCTGACCAACGATCAGGGCGTCTGCACCGTCGAGGTGACGCCGGTGGATCGCCGGCGCTTCGTACGAGTGGGTCGCGCCGACTTCGTGCTCGAGCGCGCCGACGTGGCGCGTGCTTCACGCCCGCGCGCGAGCGAGGACCGTCTCGAATCGCCGATGCCGGGCGTGGTCACCAAGGTGCTGGTGACCGAAGGCGAAGACGTGAAGAGGGGCCAGGCGCTGCTCGCGGTCGAGGCCATGAAGATGGAGCACCTGATCCGCGCGCCGCGCGACGGACGCGTGGCGCAAGTGCGAGCTCGCGCCGGCGAGATGGTGAGCGGCGGCGTGGCCCTGGTCGAGCTCCAGGCGCTGGAGGGCTGAGCATGTCGGCGACGCGGCCACACGGAGCCTCGGAGGACACGGGGCGCACCGCCCTGCTGATGGTCGCGGCGCTCACCGCGGTCGCGCTGATGTGGATGCTGCGCAGCATCGTGATGATGGTGGCGTTCTCCACCATGCTGGCGTACGCGCTCGATCCACTGGTCAGCCGGGTGACGCGCATCCCATTGCCCCGGGGCGCGCGCATCCCTCAAGCCCTGGCTGCGGGGTTGGTCATGATGGCTCTGGTCACGATCGCCATCTGGTCGACGGTCGTGGTGGCGCCCCAGCTGCTGAGCGAAGCGGCATCGCTGTTCACCGGTCTTCCCGAGCGCATGCAATCACTGGTGTCGCAGTTCAGTCAGATCGCCACCCACGCGGGCTACGGAAGCGCGGTGGGGCCCGCGCTGCAACATGTCGATGACGCCTTGCCCACCATCCAGTCGTGGCTGCTGCGCTGGATCGGAAGGATGTTCAGCAACGTCGTCCAGTTGGCCAGCGCGGTGGTGGTGCCGGTGCTGGCCTTCTATCTGCTCGCCGAGCGGGGCGCCGTGCGCGCGAGCTGGATGCGGTTCATTCCCGCCGAAGCGCATCCTCGGCTCGAGAAGGTCGGCCAGGCCATCGACCGCGCACTGGCGAGCTACGTGCGCGGACAGGCGGTGGTGTGCCTCGTGTCCGGCGCGGCGATGACCGTCGCGCTCACCGCGATGGGCCTCTCGCACGCGCTGCTCCTCGGCTTCCTGGTCGCGGTCGCCGAGATCCTGCCGTTCCTCGGATTCTGGTTCGCCGCGGTCGCGATCGGGCTCGTGGGACTCGGCGAAGGGCCGATGCGCGCGGCGCTCGCGCTCGTGACCTACGTGGTGAGCAACGCGCTGATCGGCCTCCTGGTCACGCCGCGGGTGATGGGCCGCCACCTCAAGATGCATCCGTTCGTGGTCACCGTCAGCGTGCTCGCGGGGGGAGAGCTGCTGGGGCCGCCGGGCGTCCTGCTCGCGCTACCCGCGGCGGCGATCGCGCAGTCTCTGGTCCAGACCTTCACCGCTCCCCCGCCCGGGAATCCCGGCGCGGCGCGGCCTAGCCGTTCATCGCTGCAGAAATCTGATTCGCCAACCGATAACCGCTCCAGCCCCGATTGACCGACCCCGGGCCGCATGCTAGCGTCCTTTCCGTTCGGTTTTCGCGGGCCCTCGGTGCCTGCCGAGGGGGCCATCCGAACCCTGTAACTCATTGGATCTCAAAGGATTGTTAGACGGCTCCGAAACGACATCATTGGTCTTCCTGACTCTTGACCAGGTCCCGTCCGGGGCCGGATCGGTCAAGAGTTTCGTGCTTTTTCAGGACCCGAGGTTCTATCGGTGAACATCAAGAAACTTCCCATCGAGCATCTCGATCCCGTCGCCCTGCTGGGGCGTAACGACGCCAATCTGCGCCAGATCGAGCGCGAGGTTCCGGTCCGCATCACGCTGCGAGAGGGCACCATCACCGTGTCCGGCGAGGAGGACGCCGTCGGCACGGCGTCGCGCGCGCTCAAGGAGCTGGTCGAGCTGGCCGAGCGCGGCAAGGTCGTCGAGGAGGCCGACGTGGCCACGGCACTGGGCCGCCGCAACGGCCAGGCTTCGCGGCTCGCCGAAGCCTACGAAGGCGCGCCGGGATTCACCTTCGATCGCAAGAACGTTCGGGCGCGCACGCCTCGACAGGCCGAGTACCTCAAGGCGATGGACGAGCACGAGATCGTGTTCTCCATCGGACCCGCCGGCACCGGCAAGACCTATCTGGCGGTGGCGGCGGCGGCGAACGCGCTGCGGCACAAGAAAGTGGATCGCATCATCCTCGTGCGTCCCGCGGTCGAGGCCGGCGAGAGTCTCGGCTTCCTGCCGGGCGACATGCAGGAGAAGGTCGATCCCTATCTGCGGCCGATGTACGACGCGCTCGCGGACATGATGTCGTACGACCGCATGCGGCGGTACATCGAGCTGGGCGTGATCGAGATCGCGCCGCTCGCCTTCATGCGCGGTCGCACACTGCACAATTCGTTCGTGATCATGGACGAAGCGCAGAACACCACCGTGCGCCAGATGAAGATGTTCCTCACCCGCCTGGGGGTGAACTCGCGCGCCGTGATCACCGGAGACATCACCCAAATCGACCTCAAGGATCCCGACAATTCGGGACTCGTGAGGATCCAGTCCATCCTCGGCTCGGTCGCCGACATCAAGTTCATCTACTTCCATCCCGAGGACGTCGTTCGTCACCGCCTGGTGCGCGACATCATCCGCGCGTTCGATGCCTACCACGCGCGCCAGAACGGGAAGCAGGAAGATGGCGTGGGCACCAGCCTCGACCCCGAGGCCGAGGCCGCCGCGCCGGAGACCGAAGCTCACGACGAGAGCACGTCGTCGTCGGACGACGTCTCGCGCTGATTCGCCCGTAAGCTCTTCGAGGTTCCATGACGGTTCAGGAAGGACCCTCGGTCGTTCCGTTGCCGGGTCGGCCACGCGTATTTCGTTGGCGCTATCACGGCGTCCGGGTATTGCTCGTGCTCGCGCTGCTGGCGCTGGCCGCCGGCATTCCCGGGAGCAGCCGAATCCGCGACAAGTACCGCTACAACGCGGGGGACATCGCGCGCGAGCGCGTGGTCGCGCCCTTCGACTTCCGGGTGCAGAAGGAAGAAGGCGAGCTGCGGCGGCAGCAGCAACAGGCCGCCGCCGCGGTGCCTCCGGTCATGGTCGTGGACACGCGCATCTCTTCGGAGACGCAGACCCGCTACGCCACCTTCCAGGAGCGTGTCCTGACCGTGGTGTCGGGAACCGAGACCACGCCCGCCGAGCGCGCGCACGAGTTGAAGGGGCTGGGCGTTCCGCTCTCCGATGAAGCCGCGCAGGCGCTCGCCGTGCCCGCGCGCGCGCGTCGCGCGCTGCGCGAGCTCGGGGCAGTGCTGAACGAGATCTACGGCGCCGGCGTGGTGGCCGAGAAGAAGAACGACCTGCTGCTTGGCTACCGCAGCGTCAACGTGCGCGAAGGCGATGTCGAGACGCCGCGGCCGGCGAGCATGCTGTACGACCGCCACGAAGCGCTCACGCGGATCGACGCGCGCGCGCGCGCCACCTTCCCCGCTGATCCGGCCGGTGCGCGGCTGCTGGGCGAGATGGCGGGCCCCTTCATCCTGCCCAACGTGGTCTACGACCGGGCCGAGACCGACTACCGGCGCGTGCAGGCCCAGGGCGCGGTGCCCACGATGGTCGGCTTCGTCCAGAAGGACGAGCTGATCGTCGACGCCAACCAGAAGGTCGAAGGCAACGCGCTGCTCAAGCTGCGCTCGCTGCGCAACCTCGAGCTGGCGCGGCAGAGCCGTTCAGAATTCCTCTATCCGCCGGTAGCGAGGATGCTGTTGATCCTGCTGTTCGTCGCGGTGTTCGGCAGCTACCTGCGCATGGAGCTGCCCGGCGTCTTCCGCGACAACGCGATGCTGGCGATGTTCACCCTGCTGACCGGCGTGGTCATGGGCATGGCCCAGCTGCTGGTCGGCACGTTCGGGCTCACGGAGTTCACGGTTCCGCTGGCGCTCGCGCCGCTGGTCGCGGCGTCGCTGATGGAGAAACGTCCCGCGCTCGTGTTCACGCTGCTGGTCGCGGTGGCCACCATCTCGGTGGTCGAGCTGCGCAGCACGTTCATCCCCGTGGCCGTGATGGGCGGTGTCACCGCGGTCTATTCGGTGTCGCGCCTGCGACACCGCTGGCACTTCGCGCTCGCGCTCTTCACCATCGCGCTCGCCAATCTGGCGGCCATCCTGGCGTGGGACCTGGGTCGCGTGACGTCGCCGCAGATCCTCGCGCGCGATGCCGCATGGGGCGCGCTGAACGCCTTCCTGTCGGTGTCGCTGGCGTTCATGCTGCTGCCGCTGGTCGAGCATCTGTTCGGACTGACGTCCGATATCACGCTGCTCGAGCTGTCCGATCTCAATCGCCCGCTGCTCAAGCGACTGCAGCTCGAGGCGCCGGGCACCTATCACCACAGCATGATCGTGGGGAGCCTCGCGGAGGCGGCAGCGGAGGCGACCGGGGCCAACTCGCTGCTGGCGCGCGTGTGCGCCTACTACCACGACATCGGCAAGCTCTCGAAGCCCGAGTACTACGCGGAGAACGAGCCGGCCTTCGCGCGCAGCCGCCACGAGCGCCTCACGCCCAGCATGAGCACGCTGGTGGTGAAATCACACATCAGCGAGGGACTCGAGCTGGCTCGCAAGGATCGGTTGCCGCGCGCGGTCCAGAACGCGATTCCCGAGCACCACGGCACGATGGTGATGGCGTTCTTCTATCACAAGGCGCTCGAGCAGGACCCGTTGGCTCGGCGCGAGGACTTCTGCTATCCGGGGCCCAAGCCGCGGTCCAAGGAGACCGCGATCCTCATGCTGGCCGACGGCGTGGAGGGCGCGTCGCGCGCGCTCGAGGAGCCCACGCCGAGCCGCATTCGTGGCCTGGTGACCCGCATCATCCAGGAACGGGTACAGGACGGGCAGCTCGACGAGTGCGGTCTCACCCTGTCGGAGCTGGCGCGCATTCGCGAGGCGTTCATTCCGGTGCTGACCGCGATCTTCCACGTGCGCGCGCCCTACCCAGAGGATCCGCGCCGCCGCCAGCGAGCCGAAGCCGACCTCCGCCGCGAGTCGACCTAGATCCGTCGCGCCACGATCTCCAGCACCGTCGGAAGCACCTGGCAGGTGTGAGGCTCCGCGCACGCGGCGAGGATCTTCTCTTCCATCTCGCGACCGCGCTCGCGGGTGAGCTTGCCGAGCGCCACGAGCCGCTTGAGCCCCGAGCCGATGAACGCCATCGGCCACCGCCACGCGTAATCACCCGGACGGACGACCTCGACGATGGGCGCGATGTGGCGGATCTCGAACCCCTGCGTCTCGAGCCAGCGCGGAAGGCTCATGCCGATGTCGGGCTCGCCGCCGCTGTCACGCCAGCTCTCCTCGACCAGCTGCACGAACGCTTCGTGCTCGCGACACAACGGGGCGATGCGCCAGGTCTTGTAGTGCACGTATTCATGCAAGGCCAGCTGCGCGCCCGGCCTCAACGCCGCCTGGATGGCGGTGACCAGCTCGCGCGGGCGCCGAACGAAGGAGAACACCCAGCGCACCCACGCACCGTCGGCGTCCACGAGCGGCAGCCGGCCTTCGTCCAGATCGCGCTCGTGCGTCTCGATGTTCTCGATGCCGCGGACTCGAGCGCGCGCCTCGAGCGTGTCGAGGAAACGGCGCGAGCGATCGACCGCCACCACGCGGCCTTCGCGGCCGACGATCTCCGCCAGGTCGAGCGACGCGTATCCCGGACCGCAGCCGACGTCGAGCAGCGTATGGCCGACATCGAAGCCGGCGCGCCGCCAGGCCGCGCTCGCATGCGGGCGCCACACCCGATGCTGGAGGCCGAGACGCTCGATCTCTTCGTCGTGGGTGCCGAGGACGTAATCACGCTCGCCCTCGCGGGTTTCGGTGCTCATGGCCGCAGAGTGCCCGGGACCGTCTGCCAACGCCACCGAAATCCAGCCATCGAATTCAATTCCCAGATCATTTGGCGAGTCCTTGATGGTCGTATACTCCGGTCATGCGATGGCAGCTCCTCGGATACGCATTCCTGCTGGTCGGGGGCGAGAGCGCGGCGGATTGCTCTCCGCCGGCCCACATGCTGCGAGCGATCCGAGACGCGGAGCGGGTCAGCATGCTCCGCCTGTCAGCCACGCCGAACGGCCGCGCCAATCCGCTGGACACGTCCAGCTTCCTGGGCTTCCGAGTGCTGGAGTCCATGGAGCTCGAGCGCGAAGGAGGAAATAGGGTCGCACACGCATTGGGACAGGCGCGCTCTTACGGCTGTGCCGACGAAAGGGGCGAGACGGAGGGGTCACTGCCCACGGCACAGATCGGCTTCGAATTCTTCTCGGGAAGCGAGCGCGTCCGCCTCGTGCTCCTGGAGCCTGAGCAAAACGTTGAGATGGAGCTTCGCAACGGTCTGGGCGCGCGAGTCACCATGTCGGCCGCCGGCGATCGCGCATGGTGGGAGGCGATGAGGCCATTGCTCAGCCCGGACCTCGAGCGCTTCGATTTCTACGCGTTCATGGCGTCGCCCGACGGCGCGCTCCCGGTCCTCGACCCGTTCGACCCCGGACCGAATACCCAACTCGAGCTTCCACTGGTCCCGGTGACGCGCGTGTGGCCGGACTATCCCGCGCTGGCTCGATCGATGGCCGTACGCGTCCATGCGCTGGTCGGGCCCGATGGTCGAGTGCACCGAGCGGAAATCATCGAGGGCTTCGTGACGTTGAATGATGCGGCCAGAGCCGCGGTGCTTCAGTGGCAATTCAATCCGCCGCTCAAGGACGGCAAGATCGTGTGGGCCTGGACCAGCGTCACGGTGCCCTTCCTCTGGGAGGACCGCAATCCCCCTTGGGGAATCGACAGGCCGTCGACGGAATCCGAATAGAGCCCCGAGCACCGATGGCAATCGTTCGGCTGCTGCGTGCTCTCGTTCGCTCGACCCTCGCCCTCGAGCGCGCCCGCCCCGGCGAGATCGGAATCCGCCTCAGCGACGATGCCGAGCTGCGCGCGCTCAATCGCCAGTGGCGCGGGATCGATCGGGCGACCGATGTCCTTTCGTTCCCGTACGACGAGGCGAAGGATGGAGCCCGGGTCTCCGGCGACCTCGTGATCTCGATCGACCGCGCCGTCGATCAGGCGCGGCGCTACCGGGTCAGCATCGGTCGCGAGCTGGCGCGACTCACGATTCACGGCACGCTTCACCTCGCCGGGCACGACCATCACAAGCCCGGAGAGCGCACCGTCATGCGCCGCGCGGAAGCTCGCGCGATGCGCGCCGCACGTGAGTCGATCGTGGCGCTCGACGCGGCGTGGGACCGCCTGCATCGCGGCGGCCGCGCGGGTTGACCTCCTCTCGCGCATCGGGGATTCTGCGGCGCTGAACCACCCCAAGAACCCATGACTGCCCAAGACCCGACGCGCGTCGGTCCGAGTTTCGCGGCCCGGCTACGCAACTACCTCATCACCGGCCTGCTCGTCCTGGCCCCCACGGCCGTGACCTTCTGGGTCTTCTTTCGCATGCTCAATTGGGTCGACAATCTGCTCGGCCAATACTTCCGCTTCGCCGCGCTCGACTATCACCGCATTCCGGGCATCGGGCTCGTGGCCACGGTGATTCTGCTCACCATCGTGGGCGCGCTCGCCAGCTGGCTCGGGTCGAAGTCGCTGTTCGCGGTGTGGGACACCATGCTCACCCGCATTCCCGGCCTCGGCATCCTCTACGGCTCGACCAAATCGCTCGGCGAGGCGTTCCTCAATCGCCGCAAGCAGGCGTTCCGTCAGGTCGTGCTCATCGAGTGGCCGCATCCCGACATGTGGCGCATCGGATTCCTGACCGGTCCCGCCACCACCGCGATGCGCGCGCGCTTCCCCGAGGACGTCGAGGTGGTGTTCGTGCCGCACACGCCGAATCCCGCGTCGGGATTCGTTCACTACGTGCCGAAGTCGAAGATCGTGTATCTCGACTGGCCGGTCGAAGACGGACTGCGAGTCGTGGTCTCGGGAGGCGTGGTTCAGCCCACCGAGAGCGCCCCGGTCGTGGTCACGAAAGCTCCTGATGGCGCTCGCGCGGTGTGAGGGCGTGGTCCTCAAGACCTACGCGCTGGGAGAGACCAGCCGTATCGTCGTGGCCTACACCCGAGAGCACGGCCTGCTGAAGATGGTGGCCAAGGGCGCGCGCAAGACGCCGAGCCGCTTCGGCGTCGCGCTCGAGCCGCTCTCGCGCTCGCGCTTCGTGCTCTATCTCAAGCCGGATCGCGATCTGCAGCTGCTCTCCCAGGGCGACACGCTGCGCGCCTGGGGCAGCGAGCTGGCCGATCTCGCGCGGCTCGCGCACGCCCAAGCCGCGGTGGAGCTGATCGATCGTCTGGTGTGGGGAGAGGAGCCGCACGAGGCGCTGTTCGACCTGCTGCTCAAGGCGATCGAATCCGTGTCCGTGGCGCCGATCGGCTCGCTGTCCGCGGTGACACTGGCGTTCGAGCTGCAAGTGGCGAGTCTGCTCGGCTACCGTCCGCGTCTCGATGCCTGCGTGACGTGCGGCGGGGAGATCTCGTCGCGCCGCGTGTTCTCACCGGCGCGCGGTGGCATGCTGTGCGACCGCTGCGCCGCCGCGGAAGCGGGCGCCATCCTGCTCTCGGCGGACGCGCTCGCCGGCCTCACGCTGCTCCTGTCGCGCCCGGTGGCGGAAGCCGGTGAATACCTCGAGCTCAAGCGAGTGGGCGAGATGCACAAGGTGGTCGAGGCGTTCCTGCGTCATCATTTCCAGCGCTTCGAGGGTCTGCGCTCGCTCGAGATCCTGCGCTCGCTCGATGCTTCGGCCGCGGGGAGGACACCGTGTCCCAACTGAAGCCCGGCCGCTCGCTCCAGGAGATGATGCTGGCGCTCGAGACGTACTGGGCGACACGCGGCTGCGTGATCCAGCAGCCCTATCCTTCGGAAGTCGGCGCCGGAACCTTCAACCCCGCCACCTTCCTGCGCTCGCTCGGCCCTGAGCCGTGGCGCGTCGCCTACGTCGAGCCTTCGCGCCGCCCCAAAGATGGCCGCTACGGCGAGAATCCTCATCGCTTCCAGCAGTTCTATCAGTACCAGGTGCTGCTCAAGCCTTCGCCGCCCGATGTGGTCGCGCAGTACTTCGCCTCGCTCGAGGCGCTCGGCATCGATCCGCGCGAGCACGATCTCCGGCTGGTGGAAGACGACTGGGAATCGCCGACGCTCGGCGCCGCCGGACTCGGCTGGCAGGTGTTGATGGACGGCACCGAGATCTCCCAGTTCACCTACTTCCAGCAGGTCGGCGGCATCGAGGTGGTGCTGGTCTCCGCCGAGCTGACCTACGGCCTCGACCGCATCGGAATGATGCTGCAGGGCAAGGATCGCGTGCAGGATCTGATCTGGGCGCCGGGCGTCACCTGGGGCGATCTCTGGCTCCAGAACGAGAAGGAGTTCTCGCGCTACAACTTCGAGGAAGCCGACGTGGCGGCGCACTTCGAGATGTTCAAGATCTGGGAGAAGGAAGCGCTGCGGCTCCTCGATCTCGGTCTCGTGATGCCCGGTTACGACGCGGTCATCAAGTGCTCGCACTTGTTCAACGTGCTCGACGCGCGCGGTGCGATCTCGGTGAGCGAGCGCGTGGGGTACATCGGCAGGGTGCGCAAGCTGGCGCGTCGCGCCGCGCAGGCATACCTCGAGCAGCGCACGGCACTGGGGTTCCCGATGCTGACCGACGAGGCCGAGCGCGCGAAGTGGATCCAGCCCGCCGAGGCCGCGACGTGAGCCCGACCACGAAGAAAGCCGGCGCTTCGGCCCACGATCTGCTGTTCGAGATCGGCGTCGAGGAACTGCCGACCTCGTACATCCTGCCCGCGCTGCAGCAGCTCGAGCGCGGCGCGATCGCCGGACTTCAGGATTTGCGGCTGGCGACCGAGTCGATCGAGACCTGGGCCACGCCGCGCCGGCTCACGCTTCGCGTGCGCGGTCTCGCCGCTCAGCAGACCGATGTCGACGAGGAGGCCATGGGGCCGGCGGTGCGCGTGGCCTACGACGCGGAAGGCAATCCGACTCGCGCCCTGCTCGGGTTCTGCCAGGGTCGTGGCGTCGACCCCTCGCAGGTGCGACGCGTGGAAACGCCGAAGGGCGAGTACGTCGCCGTCACCCTGCATCATCGTGGGCAGCCGGCCGCCGAGGTGATACCGCCCCTGCTCGCGCGGCTCGCCACCGGACTCCAGTTCCCGAAGTCGATGCGCTGGATCACCGGCGACGACACGCGCTTCGCGCGGCCGGTGCGCTGGCTGGTCGCGCTGCTCGGGGATGACGTGCTGCCCGTGCAGGCGTTCGGCCTTGCCGGCGGGCGCCGAACGCATGGACACCGCTTCCTCCACGGACGCGAGCTCGACATTCGCCGCCCGGCGGACTATCTCGAGGCGCTCGAGGCCGCGCAGGTGATCGCGGATCACGGCGACCGCGGAGCGCGCCTCGAGGCTCAGCTGGAGACCGCGGCGGGCGAGGCGGGGGGCCGCGTCGTGCACGACCCCGAGCTGGTCGAGATCAACAACTTCATGGTCGAGTGGCCCACCGTGGTGGCGGGACGATTCGATTCGCGGTCGCTCGATCTGCCGCGCGAGGTGATCGTGACCGCGCTGCGTGAGCATCAGCGCTTCTTCGCGGTCGAGGACGCCGGCGGCCGGCTGCTTCCAGCCTTCCTGTTGGTGCGAAATGGCGACCGCCGCGGACTCGAAAGGGTGCGCAAAGGCGGAGAAGACGTGCTGGCCGCGCGCCTGGCCGACGCGCGCTTCTATTGGGAGAGCGATCTCCGCCATTCCCCCGCCGAGCAGGTGGAAGCGCTGTCGCGCGTGGTGTGGATGGAGGGACTGGGAAGCCTTCGCGACAAGGCGGGGCGACTCGAGGCGCTGGCCGGCTGGATGGCGAATCGCCTGGCGCCCGAGGCCGAAGTCGCCGCGCGCCGCGCCGCGCTCCTCTGCAAGACCGATCTGCTCTCGGAGATGATCGGCAGCGGCAAGGAGTACGCGAGTCTCGAAGGCATCATCGGCGCGCACTACGCTCGCCGCGCCGGCGAGCCCGAAGCGGTGGCCGCGGCGATCGGCGAGCACTACCGCCCGCGCGGCGCTGCGGATCAGCTGCCGGTGACCGATGCCGGAACCGTGCTCTCGCTCGCCGACAAGCTCGACCACGTGGCCGGCGCATTCGTGGCCGGCAAGGTGCCGAGCGGCAGCGAAGATCCTTACGGCGTGCGTCGCGCCGGCAACGGCGTGGTGCGCATCCTCATGGAGTCGTCACGCCATCTCGATCTGCGCGAGGCCAGCATGGAGATGACGCGTCCCTTCTTCGCCGCCGACCCCGAGCTGCCGCAGGCCGCGATCATGAAGAAGCTCGGGGATTTCTGGCGCGGCCGCGTCGAGGCGGCGCTCGAAGAGCGCGGGATTCCGTACGACATTCGCGAGGCGGCGCTCGAGGCGCAGATCGTCATGAACGGTGCGGAGCGCGCGCGTCCGGGTTGGATCGATCCCGCCGACGCTCTGTTGCGCGCGCAAGTGCTCAAGGCATTCCGCGCCGATCCGCGATTCGAGCCGCTCGTGATCCTGTTCCGCCGCGTCGGCAACATCCTGAAGACGGGCGCCGAGCCGCTGCCGGCCCGTCTCGAGCGTGAGCGGCTGACGGAAGCGCCGGAGCAGGCCCTCGCCGCGGCCTTCGACCAGGCGCAGCGCTCGACCGTCACGCTGTGGGACCGGCGAGCCTATACCGACATCCTTCCGGTGTTGCTCGACATGGAGCGCGCCATTCATGATTTCTTCGACGGCGTCATGGTCAATGTCGAGGACGAGGGGACGCGGCGAAACCGGCTGCGGCTGCTCACCGACGTCCACGCGCTCTTCATCCGCGGGTGGGATCTCTCCCGGGTCGTCGTCGAAGGTGAGAAGCGTTAAGGTGGAAGCAAGTGCGTTGCGCAAGGTCGACGAGGAGGAGACATGATGATGAAGGAAAAGGCCGAGATCATCGATGCCGAGGGCCTGCGCCGGATCATCACCCGCATCGCTCATGAGATCGTCGAACGGAACCACGGCGTTTCGGACCTCGTCCTGGTGGGGATTCGCCGGCGCGGCGTTCCTCTGGCGGCACGGATCGCGAGCAAGATCGAGGAGTTCGAAGGCGGCGCGCCGGTGCTCGGCAGCCTCGACATCACGCTCTATCGCGACGATCTCACCACCGTGTCGCATCAGCCGGTGGTCGGAACCAACAACCCGCTTCCCGACGTGAACGGCAAGGTCGTGGTGGTGGTCGACGACGTCCTCTATACCGGCCGCACGGTGCGCGCCGCCCTGGACGCGATCATCGACTTCGGCCGCCCGCGCTCCATCCAGCTCGCGGTCGTGGTGGATCGCGGACATCGTGAGCTGCCGATCCGCGCCGACTACGTGGGCAAGAACGTGCCGACCTCCAAGCGCGAGGTGATCAGCGTCCGCCTCGCCGAGCTGGATGGGGCTGACAACGTGGTCATCAAGGAGCTCACCGACTAGTCGCGCCTGACCTCTTGAACCAGGGCGCCTGATCCGCTAGATTTCGCCTTCGACCACGTCGTGCCAGGACATCCTTTAACGCTGCCCTGTGAGGTGGCAAAGGGGAGGTCGAAGTGCCCGCCAGTACCATGTCTGCCCCGGCGCCCACCGGCGCGGGGGTTTTTTCACGAATGGCCTCCTCGCGCCATCTGCTCGGTCTCGAAGGCATGAGCCGGGCGGAGCTGCTCGAAATCCTCGATCGAGCCCAGCGCTTCCGCGACCTCCTGGACGGCCAGGGCATCCAGAGCCAGGAGCTTCGTGGCGTCACGGTCTGTAACGCCTTCTTCGAGAACTCGACCCGGACCCGCGTCTCTTTCGAGCTCGCCGAGCAGCGGCTCGGCGCGACCCACGTCTCGTTCTCATCCTCCGATTCCTCCACCGCCAAGGGCGAGACGCTGCTCGACACGCTGCGGGTGGTGCAGTCGATGCGGGTCGACCTGGTCGTGGTCCGCCACCCCTCGGCCGGCGTGGCGGCCTATCTCGCGCGCCATCTCGACTCGGCGGGCGTCATCAACGCCGGCGACGGAGCCCACGAGCATCCGACCCAGGGCCTGCTCGACTTGCTCACGCTCCGCCAGGCCTGGAAGGGCCAGTTCGAGGGCCGGCGGATCGCGATCGTCGGCGACATCGCCCACTCGCGGGTCGCGCGCTCGGCGATTCACGGACTGAGGGTGCTGGGCACCGCGGTCACCGTGGCCGGTCCTCCCACGCTGCTGCCCATGGGCCTCGAGGCGCTGGGCGTCGAATGCTCCGGGACGGTGGACGATGCGATGCGCGGCGCCGACGCCGTCATGGCCCTGCGGCTCCAGCGCGAGCGGATGGAGCAGGGGCTGCTCGCATCGACTTCGGAATACGCGCGGGTGTGGGGGATCAACGCGCGGCGGGTCGAGCTGCTCGAACCCGAGGGCGTGGTCATGCATCCGGGGCCGATGAACCGCGGCGTCGAGATCGCCGCCGACGTCGCCGACGGCCCGCGCTCGGTGGTCTTCCAGCAGGTGACCGACGGCGTCGCCGTGCGCTGCGCGGTGCTGCTGCGCTGCGCCACGGCGCGCGCGCACGAGGTGCGCCCGTGAGCGGCCGCCAGGTGATCCGGAACGCGCGTCACTGGAAGACGGGTGAGCCTTTCGAGCTCGCGGTCGAAGGTGGGCGCATCGTGGCGGCCGGCGCGCCCGGCGCCGCGGGCGCGGGCGCGAGCGAAGTGGATGCCGCCGGGGCCGTGGTGAGCCCGGGC
>Ga0070689_100001011_pt1 | contig 17645 bp, 11 predicted proteins | sample KBSS23HmetaG_FD_64669 | JGI IMG/M metagenome (GOLD analysis project Ga0070689, IMG submission 64669) | Switchgrass rhizosphere microbial communities from Kellogg Biological Station, Michigan, USA - KBS S2-3H metaG | ecosystem: Host-associated > Plants > Roots > Rhizosphere ...
GGGACGGACTACCTGCTCGCGTGCCCGTCCACCGTGGTCTCCGCGACCGGCCACCCGCTCACGAGCAACTACGCCGTGCGCTATCGGGACACCCTCCGGCAGCGTGGACAATGGACGCTCGTGGACTCGCCCACGCAGGCGCCGGCCGCGGACGCCATCGTGCGCGAGGTGCGGCACGCGGGCGAGCCGCCCGCTGGCGCAGCCGAGATCTTCCGCGATACCCGATTCATCGCCTGGCGCATCGGACCTCGCTGACGCCGGGCGCAACGAGGAGGTTCCCCAGTCGATGTGCGGCATCGCCGGATTGGTGGCCCCGGACCTGGGCGGCGCCGAGCGCCTGGAGCTGGTGCGCGGCATGGTGGCGCGCCTGCGCCATCGCGGCCCCTCGGGCGAGGCGCTCTGGGACGGCGGCGACTGCGCCCTGGGGATCGCGAGGCTGGCGATCGTCGCCCCGCGCGAGCCCGCGCGCGTGCTGGAGAACGAGACCGGCGACGTGGTGGGCGTGGCGAACGGCGAGCTCTACAACCACCGCCCCCTCGAGCGCGAGCTGCTCGCGCACGGCCACCACTTCACGCCCGGACCCGATACGGCCCTCCTGCCCCACCTCTACGAGGACCGGGGCGAGGACTTCCCCGAGGCCCTGGACGGCATGTTCGCGGTGGCGCTCTGGGATCGCGCCGCACGCACGCTGACGCTGGCGCGCGACCGCGCCGGGGAGAAGCCGCTGTTCTTTGCCGGACCCAGCATCGCTGGGTGCCCCGGGCGTCGATTCGCGTTCGCCTCGGAGCCGGCGGCGCTGCTGTCGCTGCCCTGGATCTCGCGCGAGCCCGCCGCCGCGTCGCTCGCGCGCTACCTCGTGCACGGTGGCTTCGCCGGCGAGGACTGCGCCTACGCCGCGCTCCGCCAGCTCGCGCCCGCCTCGGTGCTCGTGTACCGGGACGGCACCGAGCGCACGCGTCGCTACTGGCGGCCGTGGGACGCGCTGGTGCGCGGGCACGGCGCCCGCGTGGGTGCCGCACCCGACGCCGATGGCGGCGTCGCCGGCACCCGCGAGGCGCTCATGCGCGCGGTGACGCTGCGCGTGCCCGCCGAGGTGCCGTTCGGCGTGTTCCTCTCCGGCGGCATCGACTCGGGGCTCGTCGCCGTCCTCGCCGCGCGCGCCTGGGGACGGCCCTTCCCCACCTTCAGCCTGCGCCTCGCGCACCGTGGCTACGACGAGTCGCCGCTCGCGCGGCGGGTCGCGCGCTCGATCCACTCCGAGCACCACGAGGTGGTGATGACGGAGCGCGAGGGCGAGCGCGCGTTCCACGACTGGGCCTCCGGCCTGGACCAGCCGCTCGGCGACCCGAGCGTGCTGCCGACGTGGTGGCTGGCGCGCACCGCCGCCGATTTCGTGCCGGTCGTGCTCACCGGCGAGGGCGGCGACGAGCTGTTCGCGGGTTATCCCACGTACCTGGGCCACCGCCACGCGGCGCTCGCCGACGGCCTGCCGCGGCCCGTCGCCAACCTGCTGCTGGCGCTCGCGCGCCGCCTGCGCCCGCGCCACCACCACGTCACGCTCGCGCACATGATCGAGCGGTTCGTGAGCGCCCGCGGGCTCGGGGCGTTCGATCGCCACCTCGCCTGGTTCGGCGCCGTGCGCCCGTCCGAGACCGCGGGGCTGCTCGCACCCGAACTGCGCCACGCGCTCCCGTCCGATGCGGCCTCCGAGCACGCCCGCCACCTGGAGCGCGTGCTCGGCGACATGGAGCTGCTGGGCGATCACCCCGCCAACGGCGCCGGGCGGAAGGGCACGGTGCCGCTCGCCGCCTACCAGCTCCTCGACTTCGAGACCTACCTGCCCGGCGACCTCCTGACCAAGGTCGACCGCTGCACGATGGCGCACGGCGTGGAATCGCGCGCGCCGTTCCTGCAGGCGGCGCTCGTCGAGCATGCGCTCACGCTGCCCGAAAAGGCGCGACTGCGCGGGACCACCGGCAAGTGGGTGCTGCGCAAGGTCGCCGAGGACATGCTCCCGCCCGACCTGGTCACCCGCAGGAAGCAGGGCTTCTCGCCGCCGTTCTCGGCGTGGGCGCGCGGGCCGCTCCGCGGCGTGGTCGTGGACGCGCTCTCCCCGGCGCGCGTACGCGCGGCCGGCGTGCTCGACGCCGACGCGGTGCAGCGCCTGCTGCGCGAGCACCTGGATGGCCGCGAGGACCGCGGCCGCGCGCTCTGGGCCGTGCTCTCGCTCCAGTGCTGGGCGGAGCGCTGGGTGGCGAGCGCGGCGGCGCCGGCGGCGGACATCGCGCGGCCCGGCGCGGGCGTGGTCGCGGCCGCACGGAGCTAGCGCCCGGGAACGCCGCGCGCTCGCGCGGCGTCCCCGGGCGCATGGTCATCGAGTGAGCACCACGGCGCGGACCTGCTGGTCGCCCCCGGCCTGCACGTCCAGGAAATAGAGCCCGGGCGAGGCGCGCCTGCCGTCGTCGCGCGATCCGTCCCAGGTGATCGCCGACGTCCCCGAGCGCTGCTCGGCGAACAGGCTCCGCACCCGGCGTCCCGCCGCATCGACCACGAACGCGCTGACCTCACGCGCCGAGGGAAGCCCCAGCGTCGCCGTCATCGTGGTGTGGAACGGGTCGGGAGACGGCTGGCTCACCAGAAGCCCCGCGAGCGGGTGGGGCTCCACCGCGGTCACGGGCACGTTCCAGATGTCCGTGGGCGCGATCTCGGTCAGCGCGTTGCCGAACGGGATGAGGCCGAGCACGTCGCAGATCGTCCGCACCACCGTGTAGTGGCTGATGGCCTGCGTGCTGACGAGGTTGGCTTTCACCGCCGCTCCCGCGAACACGGTGAGGATGTGGTTCGCGCTGCTCTTGTCGTCCTCGTCCCAGGTGAGGATCACGAGCCCGCGCGGTCCCACCGCCGCGATCATCGCCGGCAGGTTGTTCGCGAGCCACGTGTCGCCGGTGCTGGTGGAGCAGTCGTGCATGTCGTCGCACATGTTCGGGGCCACGAACGCGAGCCCCGGCAGCGTGCCGGCCGCGATGTCGGCGGCGAGCTGGCTGTAGGGACACTCGCGCGCGTGGTTCAAGTTCGAGAAATCGGGGCAGGCGTGGTGCTTGCGACGATAGAGATTGTCCGCACTGGAGCAGACCGTGCTCCCCACCGAGGGCAGGTTCTCGCAGTACGACTTCCAGCTCACGCCGGTCACCTCGCAGGCGTTGCCGAGGTTCGATGCCGAGAATGGCGACCCGGGCGGCGGGCAGTTGTCGTTCGTGATCGCGAGCGTGCTCGCGGCCCACAGCGCGAGGTAGTTCGGCTGCGAAGGATGCGCCACCGCGTACGACTGCGAGAACGTCGTGGAGTTCTGGATCAGGGTCGAGATGTAGGGAAGCGTGCGCACTTCGTCATAGCTGTGGTTCTCCATCACCACCAGGATCACGTGGTTCAGGATCGGCACGCCGTTCGCGGCGGCCGCGGCGGGTCGCGCCAGGGCAAGGGAGGCGATAAGGCATGGGATGGCGCACCACGCGGGACGGGCAAGGCGTTCCAAGGGGGACTTCCTCATGTCGGCCTGGTGTGCGGCCGCCGGCGCCCGTCATGGATCACCCGATGGCCCATCGGGGAGATGGGAGAGATGGTGAGGAGGCTACCCGAGGGTGTCCACCCTACAAGTCAATTCGCGGGCCGAGTCAGCGTCCGGGGTCGCGATTCGCGAACGTGGCTAGCCCGCCGTCTCGCCGACCTCGACGGCCAGCGGAAGCGCCTCGGGGTGGCGCGAGATCTGTGTTGCACACACGAATCCCACGATCACCAGCGCCGAGAGCGTGGCGAGCGCCACCTCGAGCCCGGCGTGGTCGGCGAGGATCCCGATCGGGAACAGCAGGATCGCGCCCAGCCCCCACGCCGCACCCATCAGCAGGCTGGAGATGATCCCCGCGTGGCGCGGCGACAGCTCCTGGCCGAGCACGACGTTCACCGGCAGCGATGCCTGGAGCACGAGGTAGGCCACGAACAGCGCGCCCAGGTTGAACGGCGCGGGCAGGAGGAAGAACAGCGCGTAGAACGGTGCCGAGAGCCCGAACGACGACACCACCACCCGCCGGCCGCCGAAGCGGGCGGCGAACCAGCCGCCGAGCAGGCCACCGAGCGCGCCGAGCGTGAGGTAGACGGTGGTGATCCAGCCGCCGCGCGTGACGCTGCCGCCCTGCGCGTGCACCCACAGCGGCAGGAACGTGGCGAAGCCCGCCGAGACCGCCGAGCGGCAGACCACGGCGAAGTAGATCATGGTCAGCGAGCGCGCGACCGGACGTAGCTCGCGGAACGGAGCGTGCTCGCGACGCGCCTGGGCGTGCGGGGCGACGCGGCGGAACCAGACGAGCAGCGCCAAGCTCATCACCAGTCCGGGGATCGCCGCGATCCACGTGCGCTCGAGCCCGAAGCGGTGGACGATCGCGGTGGCGTACGCGGGCCCGAGTGCCCAGCCGAGCGTGCCCCCGGTCACCCACCACGACACGGCCAATCCGCGGTGCGGGCTCGTCGAGCCCGCGAGCGCCGCCGTCTGCGGGTGGAACATGGCCACGCCGACGCCGCCGAGGACGAGCAGCGCGACCAGCACCTCGTAGCTCGGCGCCAGGCCCACCGAGGCCATGAACACGGCCGCGATCATCGGCCCGAACGCCACGAACCACGGCCGTCGCAACCGGTCGGCGAGCATGCCGAACGGCGGCTGCAGGAACGAGCTGCTGAGGCTCGCCATCGCCGTCAGCCCGCCCACCATGGCGTAGTTGAGCCCCAGGCGCTGCGCCAGCAGCGGCAGCAGCGGCAGGAAGAAGCTCGAGTAGGCGTCGATGGTGAAGTGCCCCAGCGTGAGCACACCGAGGCGTCGGGTGAGGAATGCAGGGACACGGATACTCATCGGACGCTCGACTCTAACATGCAGCGAATGACGAAGCGCCCGGGTCGAGCGTTCGACCCGGGCGCGATACGGTAACCGAGAAGAGTGTTCGGCTATGCAGCCTCTCTAGCCACGATCTGGTCGAAGCGACGGATGAAGTCCTCCGTGCGCGTGGCCTCGACGATCGCCGGCTCGAGCAGCACGCGAGCGGCCTGGAGCCGGTCGGCGCGCGCGCGATCCTCCATCTCGCCGAACAGCACCGTGCAGCCGGTGGCGCCGATGGTCGCGCACATGCCGCGCAGGCCATGGGCCTCGAACTCCACGCGGCGAAGATCGTTCGCATCGAACGAGAACCGCAGCCGCTCGAGCCGGCCGGGGATGTCGATCATGTAGGTGTGGAGCAGCGACGAGCGCAGCGCCGGGAGCCCCATGCAGGCGGCCTCGAGCTGCTCGAGGTCGATCGCCGGGCCGGCGGGTAGCTCGGGCACGCCGTCGCTCTCGACCTCCGTGAGCTCGGTCGTGGCGACCGCGTCCGCGGCGGCCTGGACACCGTTCCCCGGCGCGTCGAAGTGCGCCGACACCACGGTGAGCTTGGGCGACGCGGCGGCGGGCACCTCGGGCTCGAACGCCCGCCCGTCGCGCGAGGTGTACTTCTCCACCAGCGTCGTCAGCAGCTCGAGGTTGATCGGCTTGCCGAGCACCACGTCCATACCCGCGGCGGTGCAGCGATCGCGGTCGGCCTTGTGGTCGGCGTTGGCGGTGAGCCCGATGATCGGCGTGCGCCAGGCGCCGCGCTCGCGCGCGCGGATCGCCGACGTGGTGCGGCAGCCGTCCAGGTCGGGCATCTGCATATCCATCAGGATCAGGTCCCAGCGCTCGCCCTCGGTGAGCTCGATGGCGCGGTGGCCGTTGTGCGCCACCTCGACGTTGTAGCCGACGCGGTGGAGCGCGCTCGTGGTCACGAGCTGGTTCACCGCGTCATCGTCGACGAGCAGGATGCGCAGCCGGCCACGGCGCGCCTCGGCCAGCGAGTGCCGCGTCACGAGCGGCCGATCGGCGTGCGGCTGGTCGGCGAGACCCGGGTTCAGCACCTCGACCACGGCCTCGTAGAGCTGCCCCGCATCGAGCGGCTTCATCAGGTAGCCGGCGAAACCGAGCGACTTCACGCGGCCGCCGTCGCCCGGCCGGCCCTCGCTCGTGATCATGATCAGCTGCGTCGCCTCGAGGTCCTCGTCGGCGCGGATCGCCTGGCCCAGCTCTTCACCGCCCAGGCCCTCGAGGCCGCGGTCGAGCAGCGCCAGCGCGAACGGCTCGCCCCCTGAGGCCGCGGCGCGCACGAGGCGCAGCGCGTCGGGGCCGTTGTCCGCCAGCTCCACGTCGCAGCCCCAGGCCTTGAGCACGGCCGCGACCGGCTCGCGCGCGACCGCGTGGCCATCGGCGAGCAGCACGCGCACGCCGCGCAGCGCCACCTCGGGCGCCGGCGTCGCGGTGCCGCCCACGGTGACCGGCTGCTTCTCGAAGCAGATCCGGAACCAGAACGTGCAGCCGTGGGCGCCGTCGCTCTCCACGCCCATCGAGCCGCCCATCGCCTCGACCAGGCGGCGCGAGAGCGCGAGGCCCAGCCCGGGGCTCGTGTAACGCCGCGCGCCCGGATCGTTGGAGGGCTTCTGCGGCTCGAAGACGCGCGCGAGCGCGTCGGTCCGGATGCTCTCGCCGGTGTCGGCGACCTGGAACAGCAGCGTCACCTCGCTGTCGTCCTCCTCCTCGCGCTCGACGCGCACGGAGACCGAGCCCTGCTCGGTGAAGCGGATGGCGTTCGAGCCGAGGTTCAAGAGCACCTGGCGCACGCGGCCGGGATCGCCCTTGAGCCGCGACGGCGCCAAGCCCTGGACACGGCTCTCGAATGCGAGTCCCTTGCCGATCGCGAGCGGGTGCAGCACGCCCGCGATCTGGTCCACGGTCACGCGCAGGTCGAAGTCGAGCGTGTCCACCTCCAGGCGGCCTTCCTCGAGCTTCGAGTAGTCCATGCTGTCGTTCACGAGCGTGAGCATCGTCTGCGTGCTCTCGCGCATCAGCTCCACGATCTGGCGCTGCTCCGCGGACAGCTCGCCCTGGAGCAGCATGTTCGCCATGCTCAGCACGCCGGTCATGGGCGTGCGCATCTCCTGGCTGATCGTGCTCAGGAACTCGCCCTTGACCTCGGCGGTGTCGCGCGCCTCGGCGAGGTGCGAGACGAGGTCGAGCACCTTGGGGCTGTCGGGGCGCGGCACCGGCCACGGCGCGGGCTCGGCGAGCTCCGGCTCCACGTGCTGGCGCGCGGTGCCGATCAGGTAGCGTTCGCCGGCCGGCGTCTCGGTCATGCGCAGGCGCAGCTCGAGCGACACCGTGCGCCCGTCCGGCTTGACGACGTCGGCGCGGTGGACGATCGGCTCGCCCGGCGTGCGGCGCGCGCGCGCGAACGCGCGCCGGCCGGCGCGCGCATGAGCGGGCGCGAGCAGCACGAGCACGGGATGACCGACGCAGTCCTTCACCTTGCGGCCGGTGATGGATTCGAACGTGGGCGCGGCCCAGACGAGCCGGCCCCAGGCGTCGGTGCTGAAGACCAGGTCGGGGGTGGCTTCGAGCACCTCGCGCAGCCCGATCGTGGGCGCGAACGGCGGTGGCCCGGAGCGGTGGGATCGCAGACGGTCGTTCATCGTTCCTCTTCTTGAGGCTCGTGGGGCGAAACGGGCACTCTTGCGCACACCGTCGGGGGCCGGGCGCGTTCCTATGGGGTATCGACGGCGCGCGCGCGGCGCTTGAGTACTGACCCGCGACTCTCGGCACTGGCCGGTCGCCGCGGCCTCCCGTACGGTGCGGCGGCTCATGACCACGCCCGTCCCGCCTTCACCCACGCTGCCCGCGCCCGACGCCCCGCCGCGGTCCTCCGGCGTCCGCGCCGGCGCGCTCACACTCGGCGACGTGGTCTCGACCTGGCTGCCGCTCGCGGGGAGCTGGATCCTGATGGGGCTGGAGCTCCCGGTGGTGAGCGCCGCCATGGCACGCATGCCGCACGCCACGGTGAGCCTCGCCGCCTACGGCGGCGTGGTGTTCCCGCTGGCGCTCCTGATCGAGTCGCCCATCCTGATGCTGCTCACCGCCTCCACCGCGCTCGCGCGCGACCGGCACTCCTATCATGTGGTGCGGCGGTTCATGTTCGTGGCCGCGGGGCTCCTCACCGTGCTGCACGCGGTGCTCGCATTCACGCCGCTCTTCGACTGGGTCGCGGGCGCCGTGATCGGCGTGCCGGAGCCGGTGCGCGAGCCGGCGCGCATGGGGCTGCGCATCATGCTGCCGTGGACGCTTTCCATCGCCTACCGGCGCACGCAACAGGGCGTGCTGATCCGCTTCGGCCGCGCGCGCGCCGTGACCTGGGGCACGCTGGTTCGGCTGACGACGCTGGTGACGCTGCTCGGGATCGGCGTCGCCCAGGGTGCGGTGCCCGCGATCGTCGTCGGCACCACGGCGGTGGCGAGCGCGGTCGTGGCCGAGGGCATCTTCGCCGGCTTCGCGGTGCGCCCGGTGCTGCGCGGGCCGCTCGCGGGCGCGGTGTCCGACGACGGCGTCGCGTCGCCGCCGCCGCTCACGATGGCACGCTTCCTCCGCTTCTACGCGCCGCTCTCGGTGACGCCGCTCTTGAACTTCATCGCCATGCCGCTCTCCGCCGCGGCCATGAGCCGCATGCCGAACGCCCTCGAGTCGCTGGCGACGTGGCCGGTGCTGTCGGGCACCACGTTCACGGTGCGGAGCCCGGGCTTCGCCTACAACGAGGTGGTGGTGTCGCTCATGGACCGCGGGCGGCCGGTGCCGGCGCTGCGCCGGTTCGCGTGGGGACTGAGCGTGGCCGGCGTGCTGGTCCTGCTGGCGATGGCCGCGACACCGCTCGGGGGCCTGTGGTTCGAGCGTGCCGCCGCGCTGCCGAGCGGGTTGGCACTCATGGCGCGGCAATCGCTGTGGTTCCTGGTGCCGATGGGCGCGGTGAGCGTGTGGCAGAGCTATCACCAGGGCATGCTCGTGCACGCGCACCGCACGCGCGCCATCACCGAGTCGATGCTGGTGCTGCTCGCGGCACACGTCACCGTGCTCGGCATCGGGGTGGCGTGGCACTCGGTGCCCGGACTCGCGTTCGCTTCGCTCGGTCTCACCGCGGGCGGGCTCGCGCAGATCGCGTGGCTCGCGCGTCGTTCGCACCCGCTCCGGCACCCCGCGAACCCGGCCTAAGGCCAGAACCCCGCGCAGCGCGGGTCCTGACCACCCCCCGGCCGGGCTTTGGCCGGCGCCTGCCCACGCCCCCGTACCCGCCGCGGGCACCCCGGCTCAACATCCGCAACACTTTGCGCGCTGAACATGTCAAGGCACGCGAGATGCTCAAGCCCCCGCCGGCAGCAATCCACCGCGGAGCGGCCGCAAGCCGCCCCGGCAGAACCTCACGGAGGAGGTCGCATGACGCTCGTGAGCCTGTCGTTGATCACGACGTGGATGGTGCTGGTGGTGCTGGGGCTCACGCTGTTCGGTCTCGTACACCTGCTCCTGCTTGGTGCGGGAGCGATCGTGTTCATGACCGGGAACCATGGCCGGTTCCGCGTGCGCACCCCTCAGGACGGCGTGACAAGGAACGTCATCGCCAGGATCTGAGCGCCACGGAAGGCCGGGGCGCGGGAGGCTCCCCTCCCGCGCCTTCGATGCGAAGGCCTCGTATACTCCGCGCATGTCCTCCGTACTCCGGCCGGGCTCCGTGCTCGGCCGTTATCACATCGTCGAGCGGCTCGGTGAAGGGGGCATGGGCAGCGTCTATCGCGCCTCCGATCCGCGCCTCGAGCGTGACGTGGCGTTGAAGGTGCTGCACGAGGATCCCGACCCCGGCCGCGGGATCGATCGCCGCCGCCAGCTGCGCCTCGAAGCGCGCGCGCTGTCGCGGCTCATGCACCCCAACATCGCCACGCTGTTCGACCTCGACACGCACGACGGCGTCGACTTCCTGGTGCTCGAGTACGTGCCCGGGCACACGCTCGCCCACCTGCTCGAGTCGGGGCCGCTGCCCGAGGCACGTGCCCGTGCGATCGCGGTCGAGGTGAGCGAGGCGCTGGAGGCCGCGCACGAGCACGGCATCGTGCACCGGGATCTCAAGCCCGGGAACATCATCTTGAACCCGCGTGGGCGCGCCAAGGTGCTGGACTTCGGCCTCGCGCGCTTCCAGGGCTCGTCCACCGCGACCATGTCCACGCTCAAGACAGCGGATCCGGTGGAACGCTTCGCCGGCACCATGCCCTACATGGCGCCCGAGCAGATCCGCGGCGAGCGCACCGACGCGCGAACCGACGTCTGGGCCCTGGGCGTGATCATGCACGAGATGTGCGCTGGCGCCCGTCCGTTCGCGGGCACGGACTACAGTCAACTCCTCTATAGGATCGTGCACGAGGCGGTGCCGGCACTGCGCACGCTCCGGCCCGGCGTGTCGCCGGCCTATGCGGCGATCGTCGCGCGCTGCCTGGAGAAGGACCCCGCGCGCCGGTTCGCCGACGCCGCCTCGCTGCGGCGTGCGCTCCGGGGCGACGATTCGGCCGGGGCGCTCGCCGTGCCCGAGATCATGGACGCCGCGCCGGCTTCCGCGGAGCCGGTGTCGGGCGGCGCCATCCGCATCCGCTCGCTGGCGGTGCTGCCGCTCGCCAACCGCTCCGGGGACCCGGCACAGGAGTTCTTCGTCGACGGCATGACCGATGCGCTGATCGCCGATCTCGCCCAGATCGCGGCGCTGCGCGTGATCTCGCGCACGTCGGCGATGCGCTTCAAGGGCAGCGACAAGCCGCTCCCCGAGATCGCGCGCGACCTGCACGTGGACGGCATCGTGGAGGGCTCGGCGCTGCTCGCGGGCGGCCGCGTGCGCATCACCGTGACGCTGATCGAGGCCGCGACCGACCGGAGCCTGTGGGCGAAGAGCTACGAGCGCGAGCTGACCGACATCCTCACGCTCCAGAGCGAGGTCGCGCGCGCGATCGCCGAGGAGGTGCGCGTGCAGGTGACGCCCGAGGAGCGCACGCGGCTCGAGCCCAAGGGCCCGGTGAACCCCGCGGCGCACGTCGCCTATCTGCAGGGCCGCTACCTCTGGAACCGCTGGAACACGGAATCGTTCCGGCACAGCCTCGAGCGCTACCGCGAGGCGATCGAGGCCGATCCCGGCTACGCGCTCGCCTGGGCGGGTCTGGCGGACAGCTACGCCACGCTCGGGAACACGAACGCCATGGCGCCGGCCGAGGCGTACGTGAAGGCGCGCGAAGCCGCCGAGCGCGGGTTGGCACTCGATCCCTCGCTCGCCGAGCTGCACGCCTCGCTCGCCTACGTGCACCGCTTCCACGACTGGGACTGGGCGCGCGCGGAGCGCGGGTTCCTGCGCGCGCTGGAGCTGAACCCGGGCTATGCCACCGGCCGGCGCTGGTACGCGCAGTTCCTCTCTGGCCTCGGCCGCCACGGCGAAGCCATCGCCGAGGCGGAGCGCGCGCTCGAGCTGGATCCGCTTTCGCTCGTCATCCACACCGCGGTGGGCGACGTGCTCTTCTATGCGCGGCGCTACGAACGCGCGGTGTCGTACTACCGGCGCTGCGTCGAGTTGGATGCCACGTTCGGCCCCGGCCACACCGACATGGCGCGCGCGCTCGAGCATCTCGGACGCCACGAGGAGGCGATCGCCGAGTTCCTGCTCGGCGTCGGGCACACGCCGGGCGCCGGGATGCCCGCTTCGACCGGGCTCGCCACACTGCTCGCCGCGGCGGGCCGGCGCGAGGAGGCTGGCGCGATGATCGCGGCGCTGATCGAGCGCTCGCAGGCCGCGTACGTGTCGCCGTACGGCATCGCCTCGGCGTACGCGGTCGCGGGCGAGAACGCGAAGGCGCTCGACTGGCTGGAGCGCGCCTACGAGCAGCGCGACGGCACGCTGGTGTGGATCAAGGTGCACCCGCGGATGGATGGCTTGCGGGCCGAGCCGCGTTTCCGCGAGCTGCTCTCGAAGATGAAGCTGGACCACTGAGCGCTGGCCCCGGGGCGACGCGGGCGAACGTCAGCGACGCCCACGTGCTCTCCCAGTCGGCGATCTCGCGCTCGCGGCACGGTTCCATGTGCACGACGCTCACGAGCCACTCCCCTGCGTCGCGCACGGGTATCGTGACCGCGCCGGCAGCGTCGCTTCGACCTTGCCAGGCCACGCGCACCGAGTCGCGCTCGAACACAGCGCGCGGCGCGCCCTCGGAAGCGAGCCCGGTGCGCCACGCCTTGACGAGCGCGCCGGCGAGTGGCCCGCCCTGCCACAGCACGTGCACGCGCAGCGCGGGGCCCGTTCCGGGCGCGCTCTCCGGCACCAGCTCGAGCGGCATCCCCACGACCGCGGTCGCGCGCGCGGCATCCGCGCCCGCGAGCCAGGCCTTGGCGCAGCGGCGATAGCGCTCGCGGCCGGGCGCGGCGCTCCCCTGCCGCGCCGCGAGCGGGCCGTCGAGGCCCTCCACCTGCAAGTAGTCGTCGAACTGCGCCGCAGGGAGCTGGATCGGCAGGAAGTCCGATTCGAACGCGGCCATCGCGCCACCGCCGTCGGTGGGATCGAACCGCGTCCACGTCACCTCGCCGGGCGTCGCGCCGCGCGTGAGGTCGATGGGCTTCGCGGTACGAAGCGTGAAGCGCACCGCGTGATCGGGTGACCACGGCTTCTTCTCGCCGCGGAAACCCGTGCCGGCAACGGCGCCGAGCTCGATCGTCGAGCCCGGGACCGCGTCGTAGCGGCTGGGTGCGATCCAGAACTCGTGCGCGGCCACCGGCCGAGCGAGCGCGAGGAGCGCGACGAGGAGAGTGCTCATGGAAACGCGGTTCATGCCCACATTACGGAGCGCGATGCGGATCGGATGAGGTCATCCGGCCACGCTCCACGCGCGTAGTGACGGTGTCCGTGGGAGCGAAACGCGGTGAGCGCTCCCAGGTCCGCACCCCACGCTCACGCACCGCCACACGGCCCGAGAAGCTCGGGCCAGAGAGGAAGCTCTCCATGGATGCTGGATCTAGGCATCGCAGACCCCTGGCCGCGGCCACCCTGCTGGCGACGCTCGCTGCGGTGGCGCTCGCCCCCGCGACCGCGCTCGCCTCCAGCCACAGCGAGGCGCCCGGCACGTCGAAGGACCGCCTCGCCGACGACACCGACCTCTACGCCTGGGTGGCGGCCGACGCGCCCGACGCGGTGACCATCGTCGGCAACTGGGTGCCGCTGATCGAGCCCAACAGCGGCCCCAACTTCGCCGGCTTCGACGACAACGCGCACTACTACATCAACGTCGACAACGTCGGCGACTCGAAGAAGCACCTGCGCTTCGAGTTCACGTTCAACACCACGCGGCAGAACCCGAACACGTTCCTCTACAACACCGGTGTGGTGTCGAGCCTGAACGACCCCGACCTGAACGTGCGCCAGGGCTGGACGCTCACCCGCGTCGACGTGGACGCCCACAGCGAGACCGTGATCGGCTCGGGCCAGGTCGCGCCGTACTTCGTGGGCCCGGTGTCGATGCCCGATTACGCCTCGCTCGCCAAGGCGGCGGTGCAGACGCTCGGCGACGGCACCAGGGTGTTCGTGGGCCCGCGCGACGATCCGTTCTTCGTCGACCTGGCCGCGGTGTTCGACCTCCTGAGCATCCGGAAGCTGCCGGGGAACAAGGGCAAGGGCGTGGATGGCGTCGGCGGCTACAACGTCATGAGCATCGTCATCCAGGTCCCGAAGACCCGGCTGACGAAGGACGGCACGGCGCCCGATCCTTCGCGCGGGAACAACGTCATCGGCCTCTGGGACACGGCGGAGAGGCTCAGGAACCAGGTCATCAACGGCGACGGCACCATCACCGTGTCCGGCCCCGAGCAGCAGGTGTCGCGCCTCGGCATGCCGCTCGTGAACGAGATCGTGATCCCGCTCGGGAAGAAGGACCTGTTCAACGCCAGCGAGCCGGAGAACGACGTCGCGAACTTCGGCGCCAACGTGGTCGACCCCGAGCCGGCGAAGCTGCTGCACGCGCTGTTCGGCATCAACGTGCCGCCGGCGCCGCGCAACGACCTCGTCGCCGTGTTCGCGACCGGCGTTCCGGGGCTGAACCAGCCGGCGAACGTGGCGCCGGGCGAGATGCTGCGCCTCAACATGAGCATCCCGCCGGCGAAGAAGCCGAGCCGGTTCGGCGTGCTCGCCGGTGACGTCGCCGGCTTCCCCAACGGCCGCCGGCTGGCGGACGACGTGGTGGACATCGAGCTGCGCGTGGTCGCGGGCGTGCTGGTGCCCGGCTTCGACGTGGCGCCGAACAACCAGCTGGGCGACGGCGTAGACGCCAACGACAAGCCGTTCCTCCCCTATTTCCCGTACGTCGCCCTGCCGCAGGACCCGCGCGACCACGAGCACCACGAGACCGACGGCCGCCGGCACTGGGACCGTGACGACGATCTCGGCGCGACGGCCGACCCCGCGGCGCTGTCCGCCTCGAGCTCCGACACACCGGCGCTGGCGCTGTCGTCGGCGAATCCCGGGCGCGGCGCCGTCCTCCAGTACACGCTGCCGGCGGACGGCCACGTGTCGCTGGCGATCTTCGACGCCCAGGGCCGCGTGGTGCGCACGCTCATCCACCAGGACGCCGCCGCGGGCACGTTCCGCGCGAGCTGGGATGGGCTCGACGACGCGGGTCGCTCGCTCCCGCGCGGGCTCTTCTTCGCCCGGCTCACCGCGGCGGGCGGGGCCGTGGAGACGAAGAAGCTCGTGCTCGAGTAGTCCGCACTGCCGCACCACGAGTCACCCGGGGCCCGGTTCGCGGGCCCCGGGTGCTTCTTTCTCCTGACGGTGTGAACCCGCGGCCCCAGGCGACCGATAAGCCCCAGGATCGGTGAAGCCGACGCCGAAGCCTCGGATCCAGGAGGGAGCCCGAGATGAGCCCTGCGCGCGCCGGAACCCACAATATCTCGGAGATCTTGATCGCCGCGGGCGTGGTGACCGAGGAGCACGTCGCCGCAGCACTCGCGCACCAGGGAAGAACGGGCCAGAGGATCGGCGAAGCTCTGGTGGAGCTGGGCTCGGCGACCGAGAACGACATCGGCTGGGCGCTCGCCCGCCAGTTCGGCTACACGTTCCTGGACCTGAGCCCCGAAGCCCTGGACACCGAGCTCGTCGCCAGCTTCCCGGAAGGGCTGCTGCGCCGACTGCTGGTGGTGCCGCTCGTGCGCACGGAGTCCTCGCTCTCGGCGGGTTTCGGGGACCCCACCGACCACGCGGCGGTCGCGGAGCTGGCACGCGTTTCCGGGATGAGGATCGAGCCCTACGTGGTGGCTCCGTCCAAGCTGCTGCAGGCGCTCGAGCGCCTGGAGGGCGCGCGCCATGACGGACACCGCCGGGCGTCGTCGCCGCTGGTGGCGCACCGCGGCTCGGTGTCGCGCGAGCGCTCGGGCGAGCCGCTGCTCGCCGGCCACCTGCGTCGCGCGCTGCACCTGGGCGCGAGCGAGATCCACTTCCTCCCCGTGGGCGAGGAGATGCGTGTGTACCACCGCGTCGGCCCGCGGCTCGTGGGCGCGGGCTCGGGCCCCGCGAGCCTGATCGATCTGCTGCTCGCCCGGCTGGAGGCGCTGGGTGGACCGACGCTCCTGGGCGAGCTCAAGTACGCACGCGGCCGTGCCGTGTGTCCGCTCGACGGCCATCAGGCGTCGCTCGACGTCTCACTGGCCGGCACCGAGGCCGGGCTCGCGATCACGCTGGGACTGAGGACTTCGCGCGCACACTCCCTGGAGCAACTCGGCCTCGATCCTGTCGACCTCGCCAGCCTGCGCGGCGTCCTCGAGCAGCCCTATGGCCTGGCGTTCGTCACCGGCCCCTCGCGCTCGGGCCGCACGACGACGCTCGCGAGCCTGCTCGCCGCAGTGCCCATGGAGTCGCGGCGCAGCGTCGCGTTCGAGGGCGGCGGTGGTGCGGCCCTGCCCTCGCCGTCGCGGTTCGCCTGGGTCCCGGACCAGGTGCGCGGCGGCTGGCGCGAGATCGTGGTCGGCCAGGGCGCGGACGTGGTCGCCGTGGACGACGTGTTCACCGGCGAGCACGCAGCGGACGCGCTCGCCGCCGAAGCCTCGGGACGGTTCCTGCTTGCGAGCACCGACTGGTGCGATGGCTTCGCGCTCATCGATTTCCTCGCTTCACGCCCGGGTGGCTCGCAGGTCCTCGGTGAGCGGCTGCGGTTCGTGGTCCAGCAGCGCATGGCGAGCCTTGAGCCCGAGGCCGCGGACGCGACCGGAACGATGGAGCGGCGGCCGGTGTTCGAGGTGCTGTTCGTGAGCGAGGCCATGCGCGCCGCTCTGCGCGACGGCGCGCCCCTCTCCCGCCTGCGGCAGCTCGCTGCCGCGGATCAGCAGCGAACGCTCGCGGAGCGCCTCCAGGGACTCGTCGCCGCGGGCCGACTGTCACCCGCCGAAGCCGCGCGGATCGCGGCCTAAGAAAAGGACCATGGCCCTCGACCTGACTGCGCTGCTGCGACTCGCCCATGACGAGCGGGCGTCCGATGTCCACCTCTCGGCCGGGATGCCGCCCATGCTGCGCATCCGCGGCGAGATCGCGCGCATCGAGACGCCGGCGTTGCGCAGTGACGAGGTGCTCGCCGCGGTCCACGGCCTGCTGAACGACGATCAGAAGCGTGTCTTCGAGGAGACGCACGACCTCGACTTCGCGTTCGAGGTCCCGGGCCTGTCGCGCTTCCGCGCCAACGTCCTCCTCCAGGGCCGCGGTGTCGCCGCGGTGTTCCGGCTCGTGCCCACGAAGGTGCTCACGCTCGACGAGCTCGGCATGCCGCCCGTGCTGCGCCAGCTCGCCGAGAAAGAGAAGGGCCTGGTGGTGGTGACCGGACCCACCGGCTCGGGCAAGTCCACGACGCTCGCCGCCATGGTCGACTACGTGAACGAGACCATGAGCGGCCACATCCTCACCGTGGAGGACCCGGTCGAGTTCGTGCACCAGCCCAAGCGCTGCATCGTCAACCAGCGCGAGGTGGGTCCGCACACGCAGTCGTTCGCGGCGGCGCTGCGCGCGGCGCTGCGCGAGGATCCGGATGTGATCCTGGTCGGCGAGCTGCGCGACCTGGAGACCACGCAGCTCGCGATCTCGGCCGCCGAGACCGGGCACCTGGTGTTCGCGACGCTGCACACGAACTCCGCGGCGAAGACGATCGATCGCATCATCGACATCTTCCCCAGCGCCCAGCAGGCGCAGATCCGCACCATGCTGTCGGAGTCGCTCGAGGGCGTGGTCGCACAGACGCTGCTGCCGGCCAAGGACGGCAAGGGCCGCGTGGCGGCGCTCGAGGTCATGGTGGGTGTGCCGGCGCTGCGCAACCTGATCCGCGAGAACAAGACCGCGCAGATCCTGAGCGTGATCCAGACCGGCGCGAGCCACGGCATGATCAGCCTCGACCAGCACCTGCGCGAGCTGGTCATGCAGGGCCGGCTGTCGCGCCAGGACGCCGCGGCGCACGCGTCGAACCCGACGGTGTTCGAGACGCCGGTCGCGGCACCCGCGGCGCCCGGCGCGACCGTGGCCAGGCCCGCCCCCGCCCCCGGCGCGCCCGCGGCCCGCCCCGTCACCGCACCCCCTGCCACGGCGGCGACTCCAAGGCCGGCGCCCGGCATCGCGATGGGCCCGCCGGGCCCACCCAAGAAGCCCGGGCTCTTCGGGCGCTAGTCGCTCCTGGCACCGAAA